>ERZ1066121.1333-NODE-1333-length-18501-cov-6.620189_pt1 | contig 18501 bp, 19 predicted proteins | sample MGYA00382768_ERZ1066121 | MGnify/ENA primary metagenome ERZ1066121 (study PRJEB33369, sample SAMEA5778351) | biofilm metagenome | biome: Industrial cooling water; feature: Water cooling tower basin; material: Biofilm | place: United Arab Emirates | collected... | reverse complement strand
CGAATTGACGATTTTGCGATTCATCCCGTTACTCTGAGGCTCATCCGTGCACCGTGGGTCCGAGGGGCAGGGCATCGACGATGGCGGCCTCGCGAGCGGCGAGAGTCGCCAAGCGCTGCCGGCAGCGCTCGCGGCCGAAACGGTCTTCGGCCAAGCCGCGGAAGAGAGTGTAGTGCCTCGCCTCGCTAAACATCAGCGCCTCGTACCACGCACATAGTTCTTCACCCAGGGCGCGATGGCGCGCCAAGAGCTGGAAGCGTTCGCAGGAGCGCGCCTCGACCAGGGCCGAGACCAGCAGGCGATCGAGGAGAGCCGGCGCTTCCTGGTGATCGCTACGCGCCGCTTGCCGCAGCGCACCCACATAAGCGTCGGAGCTCGGCAGCTGCATGCCTTCTCCGCGTGCGGCGAGGGCCTGGTGCACCTGCTCGAAATGCTGCGTCTCTTCTTGTGCCAAGGCGCTGAGGGGAGCGATGATCTCCGGCGCCTCGGCCCCGAAACGTGCGACCAGGCTCAAGGCGCTCTGCGCGGCTTTGAGCTCGCAATGGGCATGATCGGCGAGCAGCACCGGGAGGCGATCGCAGGCGATTTCGACCCACTCTTTAGGGCTGGGGCTCAATAACGCGAGCATCGCTGGAGCCCCTTCGACTCTGGTGCTCGGCGAACGTCGCCCGCGCCTTCATGGCCCAAAAACATCACGAAAAGCTAGTCTTCTGCGCAGTCGCGGTCAAGCCAGAGCTCCCGCCGCTGGCGAGAGGCGGCTCGGGCCTTTAGGCTGGGGCGATGGCGGCGTTGTTCCTCGATTGTGCGGGATCCCTCACCCAGGTGGCCTTGCGGCTGCCTTCGGGGCAGGCCTTCGAATTCGTCGAAGAGGCGAGCCAAGGCCACGGCACGCAGGCCTTGCCGCTGATTCGCCACGCTCTTGGGCAAGCTGGGATCGAACTCGACGAGCTGAAACTTCTGGCCGTCGGACGGGGGCCAGGTTCGTTCAATGGCGTGCGCGTCGCCTTGACCACGATGAAGGGCCTCGCCTTTGCCCTGCGGGTGCCGCTCATCGCTGCACATCGCCTCGAGGCGCTGGCGGCCAGCGCCCTTCCGGCGCTCGTGTCGCGCGCGGGCGAAAGTACCTTGAGCTGTATTCCGCTCATCGATGCAGGTCGGGGGCAGTACTACTGGGCGCTTTACGAGGGTGCCGAACTCCGAGAGCGGCATGCGCCCACCCTGGCCAGTATGGAGGAAATCGCGGCGGCGCTGGCTTCCGAACCTGCGGCTGCATCGCTGCGCAGCGGCCTTTGGCTCTGCCCCTTGCCGAGCGGCGAGGCGGAGATGGCTTCCGATTCCATCGCGCATCGTCTCGACCTCGAGTCTCGCGTCGAGCCCACCGAGATTTCGCCGGCGGCGACGCTCGAGTTGTTGCAGGGACGCTACCGAAGGCAGGGTGCCGACGACCCGGTTGCACTCGAAGCGATGCATTTGCGTGCTTTCGACGCGAAGCTGCCAGCGACGCCTCTTCGCCTGAGCTGAAGTGGGCGGTGGCGGTCGCTCACCGGGGCGCGTGGTATGTCAGAAGGCATGTCTAGAGCCTTCCTTGCCGAGCTGGTCGAGGTCGCCGATCGCCTCGGCCACGAGCGCAGCCGGCACAAAAAACGCGATCTCGTCGCCGGCTATTTCTCCACGCTCGAGGAAGAGGACCTCGGGCTCGCGGTCGCCTATCTAAGCGGGGTGTTGCCTCAGGGGCGTATCGGCCTAGGCAATGCGTTTTTGCATAAATGGTCGAGCGTCCGCGCCGCCGAGGAATCCACGTTGCAGTTGGTGCAGGTCGAAGAAACGCTTGGAAACTTGCGGCAGATCTCGGGGGCGAAGAGTGAAAGCCGCAAAGCGGCGCTTTGGCAGGCGCTTCTCCTTCGTGCGCGCGAAGCAGAACAAGGCTTTTTGCTACGTTTGCTCAGGGGTGAGCTGCGTCAGGGGGCCCTCGAGGGGGTGATGGCGGAGGGTCTGGCCAAAGCCTTGGATCTCGATGCCGCCGCGGTGCGACGCGCGGCGATGATGCGGGGCGCGCTCTACGAAGTGACACCTCTGCTCAAGCGCGAAGGGGCGGCGGGTTTCGCTCAGATCCATCTGCGCATCTTTCAGCCGCTTCAGCCCATGTTGGCGGAGCCCTGTGCTTCGGTGAGCGAGGCCTGGGCCCGTTTGGCTCAGGCGCGTCACGAATACAAACTCGATGGCGTTCGCATCCAGGTGCACCGACAAGGGGAGCGCGTGCGAATCTACAGCCGCAGCTTGCAAGAGTTGACCGCGGCGATGCCGGAGGTGGTGCGCGCGGTCTCCGCACTGCCCGCGGAGAGCCTGGTGCTCGATGGCGAGGTCATCAGTGTCGACGGAGAAGGCATGCCGCATCCCTTCCAGGTGACGATGCAGCGTGCGGGGCGCCGTCAGACGCCGCAGGCGGAGATACAGACCTTGCCTTTACGCGCCTTCTTCTTCGACTGCTTGCACGCGGGGGGGCAGGACTTCATCGATCGGCCTTTGTGGCAGCGCGTGGAGGCGCTCGAACGCGAAGTCCCCGCCGAGATGCGGGTGCCCGCGCTCAAGCCGGCTTCTGAAGTCGAAGCGCAGGCCTTCTACGATGCCGCGCTGGCGGCGGGTCATGAAGGCGTGATGGTCAAGAGTTTGGACTCCACCTACGCGGCAGGCGCCCGCGGCGCGTCTTGGCTTAAACTCAAAGATACGCATAGCGCCGATCTCGTCGTCCTCGCCGCCGAGTGGGGCAGCGGCCGTCGACGGGGATGGCTCAGCAACCTGCACCTCGGGGCGCGCGACGAGGCGAGCGGCGCGATGGTCATGGTCGGCAAAACTTTCAAAGGCCTGAGCGACGCGCTTCTGCGTTGGCAGACAGAGGCTTTTCCCGCCCACCAGGTGAGCGCGGATGCCCATACGGTCTATCTCGCGCCTCATTTCGTCGTCGAAATCGTCTTCAACGAGGTGCAGCGGAGCCCGCACTATCCCGGCGGTATCGCGCTACGTTTTGCGCGGGTCAAAGGCTACCGCAGCGATAAGGCACCGGCCGAGGCCGATACGCTGGCGCGGCTTCGTGCCTTATGTCGTCTGCAGGCATCGCCGGAGGAAAGTACCGATTGAGCGCCACGAGGAGATGCCGATAGACTCAGCGTCTCGCGTGGCTTTGCCAATCCGCGGAAGGAATGCGTTTTCCCGCGTCCCGGGCTCCGCACCAGAGGTAGGTCTCGGCTTCGTGGCCGCCCTCGAGCGGGATGCGGCGGCGCTCGTAGAGTCGAGGGGCGTCCTCGAAGGCGTCGAGGTCGGCGAGGAGGTCGGCGGGGACGCGATAGAGTTCCCCTGCCACGGCGTCGCTGCCCCCTTCGACCAAGGCGGGGTACTCTCCCAGGTCGATCAGCGTGTAGTGGGCCGCGCTTCGATGCATTCCGAGAAAGTCGGCGCCCTTCAGCCGGTGGTGATCGCTTTGGCCTGAACGCAGCAAGCCGTAGACGAAGAGGTAAATGGAGCCACCTGCAGGCCTCATGTCTTCACCCTCGAGGCAGCGATCGCTCTGGCTTGGGAACGCGAAGGCGCATCGCGTTCGGTGCTCGAGCGCAGGTCGCTCGATTTTGCTGGCGCGCGCAGCTCCTCGTGATGGATGCGCCCGGCCTCCGTCGCCGTCCAGATCATGAAGGCGAGCACGCAGAGCTGTCCGAGGAGCAGCGCCACCGCGCTCCAGGGCGGTAGCGGAAGGCTCCCGGCACCACCGCGCACGAGGAGGGTGAGCGCGAAGAAGGCGACGATCCCCGCGACGGCGGAGGCGGCTTCGGCCGATTCTTCGTGTTCTTGCATCGCCTCCCGCGAGAAGCCTGGGCGATGCTCGACCATCTCTTCGGCCGGCTCGCCGGTGTAATAGGCTGCCGCAGCGCCCAGGCCGCTAAAGACGGCGACGAAAGCCGAAGCCAAGACCAACCCTGGTTCTCTCCTAAGGATGAGCGCCAAGGCGGCGAGAAGGCTGCCGATCACCGAGCCGACCACGGGCAGATGATTGATCACGAGATGTTGATGTGCGGCGTTCATGGATCCTCGAATAAGTCAAGCCATGGAAGCGCAGGGTCTCGATCGAAGTGCAGGAAGGCTGCAAATGAGAAGCCGGCAAAGCTCGCGTGTTTTCGATACTCCGCGCGCGTCCGAGAGGCCGCAAGCATGCCACGGCGCTCTGGGGGATACCAGCCTCGCTATTCTTCCGCGCGGAAGGGCGCTCGGTGCTAGGTGGCGCGGGGATCCAGGCTGCTCGAAGGCTGCGTTCCGCCGCGCATTTCGTCCTCGGCTTGGGCGAGGAGTTGCCGAGCGAGGGTCGCGGCTTGCGTGCGAATCTCGACGATGGCGGTGCTCTCCCAGAGCTCGCCAACGCGTAGAGGGCCGAGCCAATGCAGTCTCTTTCGCGCCTTGCTGTGGAGTGCCGGCGCCAATACCGGGGAGAAGCCCAGGGCATCGACCTCGAGCTCTCCGCGTTCGAGGAGGGCGCGTAGAGGAGGATTGTGGCTCGCGTGCAGGTGGCGGTCTGGCCCGGTGCAGTTGAGGAAGCGGTCGACGCGCCGCTCGACCAGCTCGCCGCTGCGGGATCGGTAACGCACGCATACTTTTTCCCCCTCGAGGTCGGCCGAGATCAGCCGACCTGCAATCACATGGAGGCGCTCGGCCGAGCGCATCTTCTCGACCAAGCGAGCGGACTCGGGGGGCATGCGATGGCGGGCGATATCCCAGTAGGTGCGTAGATGCCTGAGGAAACGCTGCTTTTCGCGCAGGCCGAGCGCCTGCCAAAGCTGCGAAATGCGCGGACGGAGTGCCGCGATCACGCAGCCTGGACTGCGGCCTGAAGCCCGGGCGCGGGCGATCTCCTCGCGCATGAGCCGCGTCAGCGCCGAGAGGCTCTTCGGGGGCGTCATCCACTGAGGTGAAAGCGCGAAGGCATCTGCGGGCTTTTCGGGGAGATGGGGCGTAGGCAGGAGACCGTGACGAGAGAGCACCTGCACCGCGCCTCGGTGGCCGCGTTCGTCGAGCAAGGTGAGCACATCGACCATGGTCAGACCGGAGCCGAGGATAAAGAGCTCGGCATCCCTATCGATCCCCTCGAGCGCGGCGTCTCCGAGGGGGTGGCCAAGATAGGCGGGGCTTTCGAGCAAGGCCGGGCTCAGCGCCCGCGGCCGCGCAGAGCGCTCATTGCCGGTGGCGAGGACGACGGCATTGGCGAGCAACGAAGGCCCCCGCGCAAGTTCCACCCGCAGCTTGGGACGCCCTGCAGCGAGGCCTTGGATGTCCTCGACCTCGTCGTCGAGCAGGTGCAGGGGCGAGTCCGAGCCGCACGCCTCCTGCAAGCGATGCTGAAGGTAGGCGCCATAGAGCGCCCGGGAGGCGAATCCTTGCGCTTGATCGGGATGCCCAGCGGCGAGGAGCCAGTCGTAGAAGTCGCGCTCCTGCGACTGCCATACGCCGAGATCGAGGCTGCGCACGTTGAGTAGAAGTCGCGTGCTGGGTGCGGAGTAGGCCAGGCCTGGACCAAACGATCCACGGCGTTCCACGAGGCTGATGCGCAGGGGGAGTCGAGGGTTGGCGTCGCGCAGGAGATGGAGAGCCAGCGCCGTCCCGGCGAAGCCGCCGCCGACGATGACCACGTGGAACTCGCGCCGCGCCTCGAGCTCCATCAGGAGGCCTTCGGGCCTGCCGGACGACAGCTTCGCCCGTAAACGAAGGGAGAGCGGGGCCGCTTGGGATAAATATGGAAGCTCACCAGCGGCTCTGGGCTCGTTTCGGCGCATCCCATCGCGTGCACCGCATGGCCGGCGCGGATGACTGTTTCGCCAACTTCGAGCTTCCGTCCGAGGGCGGGTTCGACGGCGCATGCCCCCTGGTGGTCCTCGTCCAAGCTGACGAAGATTTGTTCCCACGCCTCTCCCTGCAGGATGCGCAAGGCACAAGGCTCGCCGCCATGGTCGTGCACGGCGCTCGACTGGCCGGGCATCCAGCCCATCAGCAGAAGATCGACGCTGCGGCCTTCGAGGAGGAGGAGACGGACGTAACCTTGAGGATCGAACTGGGCGAGCGGAAGCAGGATGGAGTCGAAGGCGGCGAGCTCTTGCGCGGCTTCCTTCAACACACGTGCGCGTCCGGCGGCGGGACTCTGCTCGATCCGATCCACGCAGCGCTGCAGGGTGCTCCGCAAAGGCAGGGGCAAGTGGCTCGAGAGCGAGCGTTCCAGGCAGCTGCTCGAAAGCTGCGGCTCACGTTGCCAGGCGCCATCGGCGGAAAAGGTTTCGAACATGGCTGCGCTCCTCATGCAGACCTCGTGCCGTAGCAATTAAAGCAAGAGTTTCGGAAAGGCAACGCGAAGGCTCGGGATGCCCTGCAAGCTTTCCGTGACTTTTCACGGGTCTGAGTGCGCGCTGCCTTTGATGGGTTGAACATTCGGCATCTTGCTGCCTCTACCTCTCTCTCCCATACTTTCGAGATGCGCCGGAGGATGCAGTGAAAATGAAGCGATCGCTTTGCGTTGCGGGATGGGCAATGTTCATTTTGGTCAGCGCCTGTGGTGGCGACGACGAGCCGACTCAGAACCTCCTCCAAGACCCGGACGTCGGTGAACAATGCCAGACGCAGCCGCTGCCCGTGTATTGCGCCGGTGCCATGGCACCGAGCTTCGCGCTCGAAGACATCCAGCCGCGCAGTGAGGGCTTTCAGCAGACCTACGGTTTGGAGCGTTTCACCGGCAAGGTGACGGTGGTCAGCCTACTGGCGGCTTGGTGCCCCTTCTGCCGTTCGCAAGCCGAAAATATGGAGCGGATGAAGCAAGAACTCCTCAACGAGGGAGTAGATGCCAACTTCGTTTCCGTCAACTCCGTGGACGCCTACGAGGACAAAGACCAGCTCCTCGCCCGATGCTCCTTCCCCGTCTTGCAGGATACCCTTGCGGTCACTGCGTGGGACCTTCTTGGCGGTGTCAAAGACGATATTTACGTCTATGATCGCCAGGGCGTGTTGCTACGCCGCTTTCGCGCGACGGGAACGACCAATATCCGGCTTTCGACCGAAGACGGCTACGCCAACCTGAAGACCGCGGTCAAGCAGGCCTCTCAGCGTTGAGCTGACGCTGCGCTCCGCAGAAGGCGCCTGGCTAGACGCGAGGCGAGCCTAGGCGTCGCGCGTGTGGGATTGCGACGAGCTCTCGTAGCGAGCGCGTTCGCGCGAGGTCATGTAGCTCGAGATCGCGGCCAGCAGTCCGAGGATGGTTGGGATCAACAAAATCTTGTAGACGGCGACCATTTCCTGACCTCCTTCGCAGCCTGCTTCTGCAAAAGCCATGACAGCAGGCGGGCGTCGTTGGGCAGCGGCTTTTAGCGCGCCGAGGGCGTCAGTAAAGTGAAAAATCAGTGTCAGGGGATGCCTGGTGCCGCAAATGCAGGAGCACACCAGTCACGGCATACCCCAGTGCTCGAGACGAAAGTCTACAGGTCGATGAGCGACCCGAACGCGCATGTCCGCGCGAGCCCTGAAACAAGGCGAAGACGGCGCGATCTCGCCCCTCGCCAACTACCCTGGATGGAAGCCGGCGTCGCTGGTCTGAAAGCCCGCGTCGCTTCGGTTGGCGTCGCCTCGGTACGAGGCATCGTCGAAGCTCTGGTTGGCGTCTCCTGTAATCCCGGCGTCGACGGATTTGCTTCCGTTCGAGTTCGACTCCGGGAGTGCCGCACAAGCGGACAACCAAAGAAAACAAGCCGAGAGAACCAGGCCGAAGGACAGAGATCGGCGGGTGGTGGGGTTCGTATGCTCCATTCGCCCACTTCGGAGCAGGACATATGCCAGGCAGCCTGCTAAGGCTGAAAAGCTCGTCGCAGCTCGCGACGTGGTCGTTGCAAAGGAGCGCGTAGGTGTACGTCGTCACCAATCGAATTCCGGTCGCCGAGGGCTACGAAGAGGATTTCGAGGATCGCTTTCGGCGGCGTGTCCATCTCGTCGATCGAGCGCCCGGTTTTGTTCGCAACGAGGTGCACCGCCCCCGGCCAATGCGCTTCGACCATGCGCAAGGATCGTGGGTGCCGGATCCCGAACAGGCGGCCTATTACGAGGTGAAGACCTGGTGGCGTAGCTTCGAAGACTTTGTGGCGTGGACGCGCAGCCCAGCCTTTGCCGAGGCGCACAACAACCGCCCGCCCAAGGAGATGTTCGCGGGGCCCAGCCAGATCGTGGTGCATGAGGTTTTCCTCAGCACCGACGAGGAGCGCCTGGCGGGAGGCGAAGGGAAATGAAGCGCGCTTGGGTGACGGGTGCGAGTCGCGGCATCGGCTTTGCCTTCGCGCAGGCGCTGGCGGAGAAGGGGTATGCGCTGACGCTGCTGGCCCGTTCGCAAGACGAGCTCGAGCTGCTCGCAACGCAGCTGCCTGGAAAAGGCCATCGCGCGCTCGCGCTCGATCTCGCGACTGACGAGGGCCGTTCGCGTGCGTGCGCGGAGCTAGGGAGAGAGCGGGTGCACCTGCTCGTCAACAATGCGGGTGTAGGGGCCTTCGGGGATTTTGCCGCGCTCGCGCTCCTGAAGCAGCAGCGCATGATGCGCATCAACTGCGATGCCTTGGTCGAGCTCTCGCATGCCTTTTTGGCGCAGGCCGAGGAGGGAGATGCGCTCATCAATGTCGCCTCGACCTTGGGCTTGCTCGCGATGCCCAAGTCGGCGCTCTACACCGCGACCAAGAGCTTCGTCGTCAGCTTGAGCGAATGCCTCTGGTACGAGCAGAAGGCGAGAGGGGTGTACGTCATGGGGCTTTGTCCCGGCATGACGCGTACCGACTTTTTCCGCGCCGCGGAGGGAGAGGAATATGCCCAGCTCCCCTCGGCGTTGAGTCAAACGCCCGAGGAGGTGGTGGCGATCGCCATGCGTCAGCTCGAGGCGCGTCGTCATCCCATCGTCGTTTGCGGTGCGAAGAACCGGCTGCCGCTCTTCTTGACGCGGATGATCAGCCGCAAGACGATGGTCAAGATGATGGGGCGGATGGCGGCTTCGCGCGACTGACCATAGCCAGCCAAGGCTGCTCGTCGCGCGCTTTGCCTTCGGGGCGGTAGAAGTGTTCGATTACTTCGAAGTCTGCTTCGCGCAGGAGCCTGCTCCAGGTGTCGAGGTCGTAGTAGCCGCAGTAGCGCTCGCCTTCGGCAAAGCTTTCGATGTCGGGGCCGCGAGGGTTGACGCAGAAGAGGGCGCCCTCCGCACGTAAACTCTGCCGCAGCTGGCGCAAGACGCGCGGCAGTTCGCGGCGCGGTGTGTGGAAGAGCGAGGCATTGGCGAAGATGCCGTCGAAGAAGGCCTCGGGCAGCGCGAGCCCGATGAAGTCTTGATGCCAGACCTCACAGCCCGAATGGGCTCTGGCCATCTCGACGAAAGCGAGAGCGCCGTCCAGGCCGATCGCCTCGTGTCCAAGCTCGCGGAAGCGCAAAAGGTCACGACCCGGGCCGCAGCCCAGATCAAGGATGCGGAAGGAGCCGGGGCCCAAGGCGCGCAGCAAAGCTTGGATGTTTTGCTCGACGTCATGGTCGCGTGTGCCTTGCCAGAAGGCTTCGGCGACGCGTTCGTAGTGCGCGAGCGTGCTGCGCGAGAGGAGCTCGGGCGGCGGCGGGACGGGAGTGCGGAGCACCATGATCCCTTTGTACCACGTCCCTTCCCTGTGGACCGCCGAGCTGGCGGGTGTCGGCGCGCGGCTGTGACGTTCAGCGCGAGGACCAGGCTTGCCAGGCGCGAAAGCCCCCGGCGAGATCGGTAGCGTTTTTCAGGCCGAGCTCCTGCAGCGTCGCGGCAGCCAGGCTCGAGGCATAGCCCTCCGAACAGAGGATCACGATGGTCTGCTCGGAGCCCTTTGCTTCGGGGATGCGGTGGGGGCTCCGGGGATCCAGACGCCATTCGCGGACGTTGCGCGCGATCACCAGGGCGCCGGGCATGCTGCCTTCGTCGGCGCGTTGGGCTTGTGGGCGGATGTCGACGAGCAAGGCGCCTTCCGCTTGAAGTGCGGCGAGCTCGGGGGGCCCCACGCGCGTCAGCCTTCGTCGCGCCCGCTCGAGAAGTTCGTCGATTCCATATGCCATTGTTCATGCTCCAGACGTGCGTGAGGTTGCCAATCGCCCTGCGTTTCGAGGGCGTAGAAGTTCATGAAACGAAGGCGCGGGCGGTAGGCGTGGATCGAGAAAGCCACGCTCTCGCTGGGGTTGCTCACCTCGTGAAGGTGGCCGGCGTCGAAAGCGACAGACTGGCCGCGCAGGAGTAGGCGTTCCTGGACTTCGCCTTGCAGCTCGTCGCTTTTGCGCATCCAGCGCTCCAGCAAGGTTCCTTGCACGACGAAGAAGGCGCCGGAGACGCCGCCGTGATCGTGCATTTCGAGGCGCACCCCCGGACTCCAAGCGATGAGCCACACTTCGGCGGTCTCGCTCGAATCGAGGAGGTGATAGCGGCGGCCCTCTGCGAGCGGGGTGCAGAGCTCTTTCCAGAGGAAAGGCCGGGCCACGTACCAGCGAGCGCGTTGCAAAGGCGAGAGGCTTTCGGCTGGAGAGGAGGGGTGGGCCGAGGCTCCCTGCAGTACGAAAGGATAAGCGGAACGAGCCATGCGCCGAGTGGAAGCAAGAGGTATTCCACGTATTCCTATCGAGAATCTGAGGAAGTTTTGAAGAGAGCGTTCGCGGGCCAGCGCATTTGCCCGTCGCATTTCATGGCTTCACTTCCAGAAACGCCTCCTGGCGCCCTTGAAGCATTCCAGCACCAGAAGAGGCAGAAGGGCGAGGGTCGAGCAGAAGAGCCAGGCTTTGGGGGGCAAGAGCTCTAGCGCAAAGAGGTGCCGGGTAGCCTCGATCGAGACGAGCAGGATCTGGAGGGCGGCCGAGACGAAGAGGAGCAGGAGGAGGGGCAACACGCCCCGCCAGCTTTTTCGCTCGAGGAGGGAAGCGGGTTGCCGCGCAGCCAAGGCGCGCAGAAGTTCGCTGAAGGTCAGGGTCAGAAAGGCCATGGTGCGGGCGGTGGGCAGGTCCGAATGGTATAGCCCCCAGAGGAAAGCGACGAAGGTGAGCCCGGCTTCCACGCCGCCGATCAGGGCGATCTCCGTCCATTCTCGGGTGCCGACCAGTGCTTCGTGAATCGGCCGCGGGCGCTCTTGCATCAGGCCATCGGGGGCGCGTTCGATGGAGAGAACGAGCGCGGGCAGTCCGTCGGTGACCAGATTGATCCACAAGAGCTGCAGGGGCGAAAAAGGCAGCGGAAAGCCCAGGATCGGCGCGAGGAGCATGACGCCCAGTTCGGCGGCGTTGCCGATGAGCAAGTACACTAGGGTTTTGCGGATATTGAAAAAGATGCCTCGCCCTTCGTGGATGCCGGCGACGATGCTCTGGTAGCGATCGTCGGCGAGGACGATGTCGGCGCTCTCGCGGGCGACTTCCGTGCCGATGCGGCCCATGGCGATCCCGACGTGGGCTTCGTGCAACGCGGGTGCGTCGTTGACGCCGTCGCCCGTCATCGCCACCACCTCGCCGCGCTCCTTCCACTGGCGCACCAGGGTCAACTTGTCTTCCGGCGTCACCCGCGCGTGCACGTGCTCCGAAACTTCCGCCCCTTTGCGCAACAAGCCGATCTCTCTGGCGATGGCGGCGGCGGTCGCCGGATGATCGCCGGTGAGCATCACCGTGCGGATGCCGGCGCTGTGCGCGGCGGCGAGGGCCTCGGGGACCCCTTCACGAGGCGGATCGGCGAGACCGATGAGGCCGACGAGATCGAGCGAGCGGCCCTCGCGTTCGGTGGCGATGCCGACCGCGATCACCCTTAGGCCGAGGTCGCTCATCTTGCGGTGTGCCTCTTCGAATTCGCTGAGATCGCTGTCGCTGTTTTGCGCGAGAACCTCGTAAGCCCCTTTGACGTAGAGACGCCGATCGTCGCGCCAGACGGCCATTTGACGTTTGCGCTCGTCGAAGGCTTCGGTCGCCAGGCGTTTGCGCTCTTGCTCGATGGCCGCGCGCTCGATGCCTTCTTCGCGTGCCCGTTCCAAGATGGCGAGTTCGGTCGGGTCGCCGCCGGCGGGATCGTCGAGCTCGCTGTCGCAGCAGGCCACCGCGGCGTCGAGGAGGCGCTTTTCATCCTTGGACCAGAGCTCACGGACGCGCATGCGCCCTTCGGTGAGCGTGCCCGTCTTGTCGGTGAGGATGAGCGAAGTGCAGCCTAGGGTTTCGACGGCGGCGAGGCGACGCACCAGCACCTGACGCGCGGCCATGCGCTGCACACCGAGCGCGAGCGCGATGGTGACGATGGCTGGCAAGCCCTCGGGCACGACGGCGACCGCCAAGGAGATGGCGGAGAGCAGAAGCTCGCTGAAGGACAGACCACGCAGCCAACCGATGCCCACCATCAGGAGCACGATGGCGATGCAGACGACCATGAGCATCCGGCTCAAGCGATGCAGCTGACGGTGCAGCGGCGTATCGTCTTGGCGGCCCTCTCCGATCATCGCCGCGATGCGGCCGAGTTCGCTCCGCATCCCGGTGGCCGAGACCCGGGCGCGGCCGCGGCCGTAGACCACGGAGCTGCCCATGAAGACGCGGTCGTGACGCTCGGCGAGCGGGGCGTCGGGCGCGCTGGCTTCGAGCGATTTGCGCACCGCCATGCTCTCGCCCGTGAGCGAGGCTTCGTTGAGCTCGAGCCCTTGAACCTCGATGAGCTCAGCGTCGGCGGGCACGATGTCGCCGGCGCTGAGCAGGAGGATGTCGCCCGGGACGATCTCCGAGGCCGCGACCATCCTGCGTTTGCCTTCGCGCAGGACGGCCGCACGAGGCGCGGTCATCGAGCGCAGCGCGTCGATGGCGCGTTCGGCACGGTGCTCTTGCACGAAGCCCACCAGCGCGTTGAGGAGGACGATGACGCCGATCGCGGTGGCGTCGGCGTACTCTCGCAGGAAGAGAGAGGCCGCGAGCGCGGCGAGGAGGAGAGCCACCAGCGGGCTGAGGAATTGCCGTACGAAGAGCCGCCACGCGGCGGGCGGCCCCTTGGAGGTGATCTGGTTTGCCCCGAACTTCTCGAGCCGCGCCTCTGCCTCTTGGCTCGACAGTCCACAGGCTTCGCTCGTTGCCGCCTGCATCGTTTCGCAGCCTAGCGCTCTCCTTTCGTCGGTCCATAAGGAAAGAGCTCGACTCTTGCCGCTATCCCTTGAGCCAAGCGGAAGGGCTAAACGATTCGGGAGAAGAGCGGCGCTCGCCGAGGCCTGTGGATGCGGGGAGCGAGGGCACGAGAGCCTTTGCGGCGGTGTTGCGCTCGTAGGCGGCCGTCCACCGACGCAGGGCTTGTTGCAGGGCCGGCAGGGGAGACTTGCCCTGCTCGCTGAGCAAGGCCTCGATCACGCGGTCGAGATCCTCTCTCGAATGGATGGCTTCGAGACCTAGGCTCTTGAGAAGGTTGCGTGGACTGGGTTCCGTGGGGCCCGAGAGGCTCAGGAGGTCGCGGGCGGCACCGGGCGCCGCGTGGAAGAGGCGCGCCAGTTGTCCAAGACGCAGCTCGCGCGGCGCTGCTGGAAGGGAGCGATGCGGGCCGAGCGCGGCCAATACGCGACGCGCTTTGGCAAAGTTGGAGAGATTGCGGGCTCGGCTGTGGATGAGGTCCAGGCCGGACACTAGCGCGGCGCTATAGCGTGGCCAGATCGGATGGCTGTGCGCGGCGCGTGTGTACCAGCCGTTTTTCAACTCGGCGCGTTTTTGCGGATGGCTGAAGTAAAAGAGGAGATCATTGAGCGCGGCGCGACGGATGCTGGATTCGCTGAGAGAGCGCGTGGGGGGCGGGAAACCTGCAAAGCTCCTCTGGCTTCTTTGCGCGTCGATGAAGTGATCGAGGAGGCTGTTCAGCGCGGGATGGGCTTTGCGCACGGCCCCCTCGAGTGCGCTGGAGGTTAGCGCGCCCGCTCCCTTCGAAAGCAGGGTGGAAAGCCGACCTTTGCCCCCTGCATCGAAGGTGTGCAGCGCTTGGCCTAAGGCCTTCCGAATCGACTTGTCGTAGAAGGTGGCACTCTCGATGAGCTTCCCCAAGGCCTCCGGAGGAAGTCCGGTCTGTCGAGCGAAGAGCGGACCGTGCTCGGCGATGAGTTGGCTGCGCAGCTTGGCCGAACCTTCGCTGGAAGGAGAGGCCAGGGCGGCGCGTAGGGCGCGAGCCGCCGGCACGAGATCGGAGTGCTTGGCCAGGGTCGACTTATCCCGGAGGACGAGGGATTCGTACCAGGCGATGGCCATCTGACCGCGCTCGTGCATGGCGCGCAGAGGAGCTTCTTCGACCCCGAAGGAGCGCATGAAGGCGGCCTGAGAAGGGTGGTTGAAGGCCTTGAGACTCGCGTCGGCCAAGAGCTGCACCAGCAGCTGACTGCGCCCGAAGGAAGCGGGGGCGCCGGCGGTGGTGGTCAGTTGCGAGACGCGCGCCCGCCCGCCCGATTCGACGGTGTTCATCGCACGCTCGATGTTCAGAAAGGCCGCTCTGTCGGTGCTGCTGAACGAAGCCTGATCGAGCAACAGTGCGGCGATCTCCTCGGCGCGCGCTTCATGGAGCGCCGCGGGGCCGGTGTTTCGTTCGCGCTCGAGACTCGCTTGTTTGGAACTCGAGGAAGCAAGCAAAGGCTGCGGCGCGATGGCGTCGCTGGCGTCGAGCGGAATCGAGGGGGGCGGAGAGGGCTGCGGACGAAGGGATGACGCAGGGCTGTGCATGCGGAGCCTCGGGAGCGAGACGCGCACTGTCGCGCGTTTCAGGCGTATCGACCGGACTCCGGCTCGATTGCCAACCACGCACCTTCATCCGGCGTAGGCTTGGCGTTTTAACCCTTGGCGTGTTGCAGCACGGAGGCGGTAAAGCTCTGGGTGCTGCCGGAGCCGCCGATATCCGGCGTGCGCGTCGAGGAGACGAGGAGGGCGGCCTCGACGGCCTGCTGCAGGCGCTGTGCGGCTTGTCTTTGGCCGACGTGGTCGAGGAGCATCGCGGCGGCGAGCATGGTGGCTGCCGGGTTGGCGAGGCCTTTGCCCGCGATGTCGGGGGCGGTGCCGTGCACGGCCTCGAAGAGGGCGCCCCGTTCGCCGATGTTTGCGGCCGGCGTCAGGCCCAGGCCGCCTACCAGGCCGGCGCAGAGGTCGGAGAGGATGTCGCCGAAGAGGTTGGTGGTGACGATGACGTCGAAGCGCTGCGGATCGCGCACCAGCTGCATGCAGGTGTTGTCGACGATGAGTTCGCGGCAGGCGATGTCGGGGTAGGCGCGAGCGACGGCGCGGGTGGTCTCGAGAAAGAGACCGCTGGTCAGCTTGAGGATGTTGGCCTTGTGCACCACGCAGACCTCTTTGCGACCGTGCGTCCGCGCGTAGTCGAAGGCGAAGCGGGCGATGCGCTCGCTGGCCGAACGCGTGACTTGGCTGACGGTGCGCGCCACCTCGCCATCGCTCGAGAGCCGCTGCTCGATGCCGGCGTACATGCCCTCGGTGTTTTCGCGCACGATGACCAGGTCGATGCCTTCGTAGCGGCTCGGCACGCCGGGAAAGGAGCGGACGGGCCGCAGATTGGCATAGAGGTCGAAGGTACGCCGCAGGCTGACGTTGACGCTGACGTGGCCGCCAGCGATGGGGGTCGCCAGCGGCCCTTTGAGCGCCAGGCCGTGCGCTTCGAAGGCGGCCAAGGTTTCTTTGGGCAGCGCGGTGCCGTGTTGGTCGAGGGCTTTTTCACCCGCGATCGCCTCGACCCATTTGATCTTGCCGCCTGCGGCCTCGACGGCTTGGACGGTAGCGTCGACGACTTCGGGGCCGATACCATCGCCACGGATGAGGACGGCAGTGGGGGTGGAAGAAAGGGATGAGGTCATGCTCGGCGTCTCCTGGCAAAGAGGCTACCCGATGCGAGCGCGCGCGCAAAGCATGGAGCGCAGTGCCGGCTCAATGACCGCCGATGAGATGCTCGGCGAGGATCTTGATGCCGATGGCGATGAGTGCCAGGCCGCCGATGGCCTCGAAGCCTCGACCGATGCTCTTGCCGAAGTGGCGGCCGATATGGACCGCGCTGACGCTCATCAAGAAGGTGGTGGAGGCGATGAGCGTCAGCGAGAGCAGCAGCGGCGCGCCCATCCATGGCAGGGTGACGCCGACCAGGAGTGCGTCGATGCTGGTGGCCAGGGCCAAAGGCAGCAGGAGGCGCAGGCGGAAGGCCGGACGCACATCCTTCTCTCCTCGCTGCGTCAGGCCTTCCCAGAGCGCTTTGGCGCCGAGCGCGCCCAGAAGGAGAAAGGCGATCCAGTGATCCCAGCGGCGCAGCAAAGCCGTATCCAGCGCCGAGCCGGCGAGAAAGCCGATGAGCGGCATCAGCGCGTGCATGGAGCCGAAAAGCAAGCCCAAGCGGAGCGCATCGCCGCGCGCGAGCCGGGGAGCGACGAAACCTTGCGCAGCCGCGGCTGCGGCGGAGTCGAGGGCCAGCCCCAGGGCCAAGACGAGGATCGAAAGGAGGGACACCTTAGGCCCCGATGTAGCCGTGGATGAGGGTCGCGACTAGGCGAAAGCAAAAGGTTTCAATAAGAAACGTTTCGTTGCGCTGAAACACATTCTGAAACAGATTGAAACGCTCCTCGTGGATTACCGGTCAACTTCCGCCGCTTTCCGGCTTTTTTTCCGCTGGTACGCTTCCTGCGCCAGAGCCGGTCATGACCACGCTTTGGTTCGCCTCGTTGGCGGTAGGCTGTACCTTGGGGCTGCTCGGCGGCGGCGGTTCGGTGCTGATGGTGCCCGTGCTCATCTACTTGGGAGGGGTGTCGGCGCCGGAGTCGATCGCTCTTTCGCTTTTGGTGGTCGGCGCGACGGCTTTCGTCAGCCTCGTGGTGCAGGCGCGACGCAAGCTGCTCGACCTGCGCCTCGGCCTTTTCATCGGTGCGATGGGCATGGTCGGCGCCTTTGCCGGTGGGCAGGTGGCGCGCTTTTTTTCCTCCGAACATCTGCTCACCGTCTTCGCCGCCTTGATGCTCATCGCGGCCTACGGGATGCTCCGCCGCCGGAGCGCGACGCCTGCAGCGCTCGTTTCGCCTCCCTGCTTGCGGCGTGCAGGCCTGATCGGCATCGGCGTCGGTTTTCTCGCCGGCGGGGTGGGCGCGGGTGGCGGCTTTTTGCTCATCCCGGCGCTGGTCTATTGGCTGGCGCTGCCCATCCGGCAGGCGATCGCGACCTCGCTTTTGGTGCTGGTGATGCAGTCGCTTTCCGGTGCCTTGGCGCATTTGCTCCATACGCCCCTCGACCTGCAGCGGGCGCTGCCCATTCTCGCCACTTCGCTGGCGGGAGGGCTGATCGGCGCCTACGCCGCGCCTTGGGTGTCGCAGCAGCTCCTGCGCCGCCTGCTCGGAGTGCTCATCGCCTCTCTGGGTGGATGGATGTTGCTGCAACATCTGCAGCCCACTTGGCTGCCGGTCCTAGTCTTGGGCAGCTTCGCCTTTTTGGTGAGTTCGAGCTGGATGCGCTCCATGGAAGACGCGCCGGCAAACGAGAGCCGCGCGCCGGCAGCGCCGGCCCAGCCACGTTACTCCTCGACGCGGTTGCGCCTCTCTTCGGTGAAGGAGCGTCCCACCCCGGCGCCGCGGCGCCGCGCTCTGCGCTTGCCTCTCCATACCTCCTCGCAAGTGCGTCCACGCTTGCACTGAAGGCGAGCGCGCTCGCGGAGGTCTCCCGGTGGTGAACCCCCTCGAGACCTGGGTCGAGTCGCAGCTCGGGGCGTTTATTCTCATCGACGCCAAGGCGCGCGTGCTCATGGCGACGCCCGCGGCGCGTACGCGGCTGGGTCTCGCGTTTAAGCCTGGGGATAAGCTGCAGCTCGAAGGGGAGTGGCCGCGAGACTCGGAAGCGGTGCCGCTCGTCCTGCGCCTCTCCGAGGGGGCGGATGCGCGACGCGTCAAGCTGCAGGCCCAAGCCTGGCGGCATGAGAGCGGCTCGCCGCGCGGTCTCTGCTTACGTCTGCCGGCGCAGGTGCATGCGAGGGAGGAGGCGAGCTGCTTTCACGGTTTGTGGACGGCGGATGCCCGGATGAAGGAGGTCTTCGCTATCGTCGAGCGCGTGGCGCGTGAGAACTTCACCGTGCTGGTGCGCGGCGAGACGGGCACCGGCAAGGAGCTCATCGCGCAGGCGATCCATGCGCTCTCGCCGCGTCACCGGGGGCCCTTTCGGGTCATCAACTGCGCGGCCGTTCCCGGCAGCCTGCTCGAAAGCGAGCTCTTCGGTCATGCGCGCGGTGCCTTCACCGGTGCGACGCGCGATACCCCCGGGCATATCCAGATGGCCGATGGCGGCACGCTTTTCCTCGACGAGGTCGCCGAGTTGCCCCTGGAGCTGCAGGCCAAACTGCTGCGCGTCGTCGAAACCGGGCGCGTACTTCCCCTCGGGCGCCGCGAAGCCATTCCGGTCGACGTGCGTTTCGTTTCGGCCACCCATCGCGCGCTGCGCAAAGAGGTCGAGGCGGGT
>ERZ1066121.1331-NODE-1331-length-18515-cov-6.600704_pt1 | contig 18515 bp, 18 predicted proteins | sample MGYA00382768_ERZ1066121 | MGnify/ENA primary metagenome ERZ1066121 (study PRJEB33369, sample SAMEA5778351) | biofilm metagenome | biome: Industrial cooling water; feature: Water cooling tower basin; material: Biofilm | place: United Arab Emirates | collected... | reverse complement strand
GCCGTTCGCGCTGCATGGTGATCTTCATCAACCAGCTGCGCATGAAGATCGGCGTGATGTACGGTAATCCGGAGACCACGACCGGCGGCAATGCGCTGAAGTTCTACGCGTCGGTCCGGCTCGACATCCGCCGCACCGGGCAGATCAAGGATCGCGACGATATTGTCGGCAACACCACGCGCGTGAAGGTCGTCAAGAACAAGGTCGCGCCGCCGTTCAAGCAGGTCGAGTTCGACATCATGTACGGCGAGGGCATCTCGAAGATCGGCGAGATCCTTGATCTCGGCGTGAAGGCCGGTCTGGTCGAGAAGTCGGGCGCTTGGTTTAGCTACGACTCGATCCGCGTTGGGCAGGGCCGCGAAAACGCCAAGACCTACCTGCGCGACAATCCCGAGCTCGCCACCCGCCTGGAAAAGGCGATCCGCGGCAAGACGGAGGACGTTGCCGAAGCGCTGATGGTCGGTCCGGGACCGGAGGACGACGAGTAGGTCCTCGCCGTTGCTTGCCGTTCCCCGCTCTCCACTCCAAGAGGGTGGGCGGGGAGGCGGCATGGAAGCTTTGTTGCAGCGCATCGGTGACGGGCTCGCAAGGGGTGCATACCCGAACGAGCGCGCGGTCTCGACCAGCATCGTTGTTCCGATCCTGAGAGCGCTTGGCTGGGACGACAGTGATCCGGAACAGGTCATGCCGGAATACAGTTCCGGGAAAGGCCGAGTTGATTACGCGCTCTGCATCAGTCGTAACAGGCCAAGCGTTTTCATAGAAGTGAAGGGCGTTGGTCGATCGGCAGAGGCTGATCGTCAGCTGTTCGAGTATGCTTTCCACGAAGGTGCGCCACTCGCGATACTTACGGATGGTCGAGAATGGAGTTTCTATCTGCCTGCTCAGCAGGGGAGCTACGACGAGCGCCGCGTCTACCAGCTTGTTCTTGATGAGCGGGAACCTGGAGAGGCTGCAGGCCGCCTGATACGCTATTTGGAACGTGGCCGTATCGCGTCGAGCAAAGCCTTTGACGATGCAGTCAGCGATTATCGCGACGCACGACTGCGTCGCGAAGCATCCCGAACTCTCGATCGCGCATGGGACGAGCTTCTAGCTGGGCCGGATGGGCTCCTCATGGATCTCCTGTCCGAAAAAACTGAGGCTTTGTGCGGCTTCCGTCCCGAAAGCATTGAAATTGAGGAATTTCTGCAAGCAAGGCGTTTGCCGCTGAAGCTGGAGCCAAAAACTCAGCTTGTCGCGCGTGCGTCGGTAGCGGCTCCTTCTGTTCGGGCGTCCGCATCGTCGCAGTCGGAGCGCAAACGTGGCGGTTTCGCGTGGCGGTTTGGCGATCGCGCTGGAACAGGAATATCGCAGATCGCTGCATTCGTGGCCTATGTTGAAGCCGCTTTTGCGCAGCATCCCGCCCGCCTTGAGCAGATAATCGCGGCGAGCCGGACCCGGTCGCGCAATCACATCGCGTCGTCGCCTGAGGATATATACCCGAAGCGACCGGATATCGGATTGAAATGTCATCAGCGTCTGGGCAACGGCTTGCTCGTAGGGACGAACTTGTCCGGTCCTGAAAAGCTGAAGATCGCAATGCAGATTGCGGCCGCCGTTGATCTCACCTTCGGCGTGGATGCCGCCTTGGAGGTATGATGCCGTGATCACCGTCCACCATCTCGAGAATAGCCGGTCGCAGCGCGTCCTCTGGATGCTGGAGGAGCTTGGCCTGCCGTATGATGTGAGGCGCTACGAGCGGAATCCGAAGACGATGCTGGCCCCGCCCGAGCTGAAGCGGGTGCATCCGCTCGGCAAGTCGCCGGTGATCGAGGATGACGGTCTGGTCGTCGCCGAGACGGGGGCGATCGTCGAATATCTGGTCGAGAAGGCGGATGGACGGCTCGGCCCGCCCGCACACCGGGAGGTGGTGCTTCGCTATCGATTTTTCATGCACTATGCCGAGGGCTCGCTGATGCCGCCCTTGCTCGTCAAGCTGGTGCTGAGCCGGGTGCCGCTGTTCGGCAAGGCCGCGCAGAGGCGCATTCAGCCAATGATCGACACGCATCTCGACTATCTTGAAAGTGAGCTGGATGGGCGGGAGTGGTTCGTGGGCGACGCGATGACCGCCGCCGATATCATGCTGAGCTTCCCGCTCGAGGCGGCGCGTGCTCGCGCGGGGCTGGGCGCGTCACGCCCGAACCTCACCGCCTGGCTTTCGCGCATCCACGCCCGCCCCGCCTACCGGCGCGCTCTCGAACGCGGCGGACCTTACGCCTACGCCTGACGACTTAGGCGCGCGGTTCCCACGTCTCCGCCGGCCGCGGGCCTGGGTCGCCGCTGGGCGCGTGAGGCGGTTCCAGCTCTGGCTCGACCGCCGGGTCGAGCGTGCCTTCCCAGCGGGCCACCACGGTCGCCGCGACGGCGTTGCCCACCACATTGGTGGCGGACCGCCCCATGTCGAGGAAATGGTCGACCGCCAGGATCAGCAGCAAGCCGGCTTCTGGGATGTTGAAGAAGGACAGGGTGGCGGCGATCACGACCAGGCTCGCGCGCGGCACGCCCGCCACGCCCTTGGACGTAACCATAAGGACGAGGAGCATGGTGATCATCTGCCCGAGGCTCAAGTCGATGCCATAGGCCTGCGCGATGAAGATTGTCGCGAAGGTCATGTACATCATCGAGCCGTCTAGTTTGAACGAATAGCCGAGCGGCAGCACGAAGCTCGCGATGCGCGGGGGCACGCCGAACCGGTCGAGCGCTGCGAGCGTGCGCGGGTAGGCGGCTTCCGAGGAGGCGGTCGAGAAGGCGAGCAGCAACGGCTCACGGATGTAACGGATGAGGAGCCCGGTGCGCGGCCCCACGATCAGGAAGCAGACGCCCAGCAGCACCGCCCAGAGAATGAACAGCCCGAGATAGAAGCTGCCCATGAAATAGCCGAAGGTGCCGAGGATAGCCGGCCCGCGCTCGGCAACCGTGCCGGCGACGGCCGCGAACACCGCGAAGGGTGCGACGCGCATGACATAGTTGGTGATCTGCAGCATCACCTGCACCAGCGCCTCCGTCGCGCGGACGAGCGGCCGCGCCGCTTCGCCGACGGCGGTGATCGCCACCCCCACGAACAACGAGAAGACGACGATCTGCAGGATCTCGTTCTCCGCCATCGCCTCGATCATGGAGGCGGGCACGAGATGGGTGATGAAGTCCTTGAGGTTGAACCCCTCGCGCGCGACGCCGCTTTCCGCAGTTGCGGGCGGGATCGGAAAGTCGAGGCCTACCCCCGGCTGGAGCAGGTTGACGAGCACGAGGCCGAGCGTGAGCGATACGAGGCTCGCCGAGATGAACCAGAGCACCGAGCGCAGGCCGACGCGGCCGAGCGCGGCGGTATCGCCCATGTGCGCGATGCCGACAACCAGCGTCGAGAAAACGAGCGGCGCAATGATCATCTTGATCAGCCGCAGGAACAGGCTGGTCACGATCGAGAAATAGCCTGCAATCTCCTTCAGCCGCTCACCGTCGCCCACGGCCGCGTTGACTGCCCAGCCGACCAGAATGCCGAGCACAAGGCCTGCGAGGATGAAGTAGGTCAGGCGCTTGGCCAAAAGAGATCGCTCCCGCTCGTAAGCCGTCGTCATAGCCGCGTGGCTCGCGCCAAGTCGAGACAGGCTTGCCCGCGCCGCTTGCAAGGCTAGGGTGGGGTGAACCACAGAGAAGAGTGACCATGCGCGCGGTGCAGTTGGCCGTGACGGCGATGCTGGCGAGCCCCGCGCTCGCAACGGAGCCCGTCGACCTGCGCAAGCTGCCGATGTCGGAGCCGACGCTGGTGTCGAGCTTCGGGCCTGCAAAGGTGCAGTTCGGCGAGCGGCGCGTGCCCGCGGGCAAGGGCCCGCACCCAGTCGCGATCATCTACCATGGCGGGTGCCTGATGCGCGCGGTCGACGATGTGCGCGGCACAGCGGCAATCGCGACGGCGCTGACGGCCAAGGGCGTCGCGACCTGGAATGTGGATTATCGCGCGCTGGGCGATGCGGGCGTGGGCTATCCCGGCACCTACCAGGACTGGGGCGCGGCGGCCGACCATCTGCGCACGCTTGCCAAGGCGAACCGGCTCGACCTGTCGCGCGTGGTGGCGGTCGGCCACTCCGCCGGCGCGCCCGCGGCGGTGTTCGTGAGCGCGCGGCCCAAATTGCCCTCGCCCGCGACCTACCTGCCGACGGGCGTACCACTCACGCTCATCAGCAGCTCGTTTGTGCTGCCGATGCCGCTCGCCGAAAGCTATGAGGCCAGGGGCGTGGCGGCGGGAGACCGGGTGGAGGTGATCAAGATCGATGGCGACCATTGCAACGTCATCGCGCCCGGTCAGCCGCAATGGATACAGGTCGAGGCCGTGATCCTGCGCGCGCTCGGCAAGTGAAACGCTGGGCGCTTCTGCTTGCGACGGCAGCCGCCGCGGCCCCGGTCACTGCTGACACCGGACCGCGCGACGTCGATGCGCTTCCTGCGAGTACGCCGACAGCGGTGGTCCGCTATGGAGCCGATCCGCTGCAAAGGGCCGAGCTCAGGCTGCCGCAGGGCAAGGGGCCGCACCCGGTCGCGATCGTGATCCATGGCGGATGCTGGACGAAGGGGTTCGCGACCAGCCGCAACACCGCCGCGATCGCCAGCGCGCTTGCGGCCAAGGGCATCGCCACGTGGAATGTCGAGTACCGCCAGGTGGGCGAGGGCGGGGCGGGCTGGCCGGGCACCTTCCTCGACTGGGCCGCGGCGGCCGATCATCTGCGTAAGCTGCCGGGCAGCTACGGCCTCGATCTCAGCCGCGTGGTGGCGGTGGGCCACTCTGCAGGCGCGCATGCGGCGTTGTGGCTGGCCGCCCGGCACAGGCTTCCCGCCGAAAGCCCGATCCGCGGCGGCAGTCCCTTGAAGCTCAAGGCGGTGGTCGCGATCGACGGGCCGGGTGACCTCGCGCGCTTCGTCGGGCCGGATGCGGAACTCTGCGGCAAGCCTGTCATCGCGCCACTGATGGGCGGAACGCTGGTTGAACGCCCCGAGCGTTACGCGCAGGCTTCTCCGTCGGCGCGCCTGCCGCTCGGGGTGTCGCAATACCTTGTCGCCGAGGGCGTGCTCAGGCCCGAAGAAGCGGAACGCTACCGCTCGGCAGCGACCAAGGCCGGCGACCGCGTCGAGGTGCTGAGCCCGCGCGGAGCCGACCATTTCAACGTCATCGCGCCCGGTCAGCCGCAATGGGCGGAGGTCGAGGCGCTGATCCTGAAGGCATTCCGATGATCCTGACCCGCCGCGCCCTGATCGGCTCTGCCGCGGCGCTTGCGGTCGCACCGGCCTTCGCGGCGGAGATCGACACGTCCGCGCTGAAGCCGATCACCGCCGACGTGGTCCCGATCGGGCGCGCGGAGCGGGCGCGGCGGCTGGCCAAGGCACAGGAGCTGATGAAGCGGCACGGCATCGGCGCGGTGCTGATCGAGCCGGGCGCGTCGCTCACCTACTTCACCGGCGTGCGCTGGGGCCGGAGCGAGCGGCTGACTGCGGCCGTGCTGCCAGCCACCGGCACGCCGCTTGTCGTCACGCCCTTCTTCGAGAAGCCGTCGGTGGAGGAGTCGCTGGGCATCCCGGCCGAGTTGCGCGTGTGGCAGGAGGATGAGAGCCCGGTCGCGCTGATCGCGGCCTGGGCGCGGGAGCGGCGCATCGATCGCGGCACGATCGGCGTCGAGGAGACGGTGCGCTTCTTCGCGAGCGACGGGCTCGCCCGCGCGCTCCCGCAGGCGCGGATCGTGTCCGCCAACCCGGTCGTGCGCGGCTGCCGCATGTTCAAGACCGCGGCCGAGATCGCGCTGATGCAGAAGGCGGCCGACGTGACTGTCGCCGCCTATCGCTGGACGGTGCCGCGCGTGCGCGAAGGCATGCGGCCTGCCGAGATCAGTGCGCTCATGAATGCGGCGACGGCGGCGCTGGGCGGGCGGCCCGAGTTCGCGCTGGTGCTATTGGGCGAGGCAGCCGCCTATCCGCACGGCACGGGCAAGCCGCAGCGGGTGCGCGAAGGCGAGGTGGTGCTCATGGACTGCGGCTGCACGGTCGGAGGCTACCAGTCGGACATCAGCCGTACCTTCGTGCCCGGCCGCGCGCCCGCCGAGGTCCGCCGCGTGTGGGACCTGATGGCGGAAGGCCAGCGCGTCGCGATGCGCGCCGCCCGGCTCGGCACGCCCGCGGGCGCGGTCGACGATGCGGTGCGCGCCTTCTACACGGGCGAGGGCTTCGGCCCCGACTACGCGCTCCCCGGCCTGTCGCACCGCACCGGGCACGGCATCGGCATGGACGGGCACGAGCCAGTCAACCTGGTGCGCGGCGAGAGCACGCCGCTCGCGCCCGGCATGTGCTTTTCGAACGAGCCCGGCATCTATCTGCCGGGCAAGTTCGGCGTGCGGCTGGAGGACTGCTTCCACATGACCGAGAGCGGCCCGCGTTACTTCTCCGAACCGCCGGCGAGCTTGGACAAGCCGGTCTAGCTTGGGAAAGCGCCCCTCGACCTCGCTCGGGACGAGCGGTTGCAGCTGTATTTCCGTCCGTCCGTCCCGAGCGCAGTCGATGGGCGCTACTCAGGTCCTATCCGGGAGCCGCCGCCGAGCCGGCAAGCAGCCCACTATCGATCGAGAACTCCGCGCCGGTGATGTAGGTCGCTTCGTCGGAGGCGAGCAGCACGGCGATGGCGGCGACCTCGCCGGGCGTGCCGAAGCGGCGGAGCGGCGTGTCGGCGACGAGCGCCGCCATCGTGCACTCGCGGTCCGGGCCGGTGCCAAGCATCGGCTCCCACATCGGCGTCAGGATGGCGGCAGGGTGCACCGAGTTGCAGCGGATGCGCCAGCCTTGCTGCGCGCAATAGAGCTCCACCGTCTTGGTGTGGTTGCGGATCGCGGCCTTGCTCGAGGCGTAGGCGGCTGCGCCCGGGATGCCGACAAGGCCCGAGCGCGACGACATGTTGATGATCGAGCCTTCTCCGCGCGCCTTCATCGCCCCGATCGCATAGCGGCAGCCGAGGAAGGTGCCGTCCAGGTTCACCCGGTGCACGGCGCGCCAGTCCTCGAGCGACGCGTGTTCGGGATCGTGGGACCCCCCACCATCCTCGAAGCCGGTTACGCCCGCATTGTTGACGACGACGTCGGCGGCGGCGACCAGCCCGGCGAAGCGGGCCCAGTCTTCCTCGGTGCTCACGTCCAGCCGCTCGAACCGACAACCGAGCGCGGCCGCCGCGGTTTCGCCCGCCTCCTCGTCCTTGTCGGTCAGAATAACGACCGCCCCTTCGGCCGTGAATGCGGCAGCGATCGCCTGGCCGATGCCGCGCGCGGCACCCGTGACCACGCAAAGCTTGTCGGTCAGCCTGGGCATATGCTGCTCGAAGTGTCGATGAGCAGGAAGAACTGTCGACGTAACCAACTCATCTTGCTCAAATTGTGCAAAACCACCAATGAGACAGTTTGCACGGTCCTTTACTCAAATAGGGGTTTTGGGCAACAACGTCTACTCATGCCCTGCGCCGAGCGCGGCCGAGCGGAGGCATGCTCCTCATCGGCATACGAAAACAGGCTAAGTTGAACGGGCCGGGGCTTGACGGTCAGGCCGCTAGGCTCCGGATGCGGTCTTCGACTTGCTGCCGGTTCCACATGTCTCCAGCAACGACCTCAACTCCAGCGCTCGTGATCAAGCCATAGGCGGAGGCGAGGGTTCGTCCGGTCACCGTGGCGAGCTCGAGAACCGAGACGGCCCTGCCTGCAAGGCCGAGAACGTCTTCGAGCGAATACGTGATCGGGTTTCGCCCTTCCGAAGGCAGCGTGTCCAGCGCCCGGGAGTTCTGGGAGACGTTGAGGATTTCGAGAGCCTCATGCTTCGTGACACGCCCCACCCACGCACTGTCTCCAGGTGCCGTAGAGGCCTTCCTTACGAGTTCGGGACGAGCCGACTTTTCTATCGCGATGGTGACAAACAGTCTGCCGTCCTCATCGCCGAACGCGAACTTGAGATTGCCTTCGAGCATCGCACCGACGATGCTGCCCCACGGCTTGGTGCGGCCGTTCACAACGAGCAGGGCGTCCTTCAGCCTCAGCGGCTCCTTCAGGCCGGTCCGCATCGACTCTAGTTGAGCCGTGAAGCTCGCCATGTCCTGCTCCGTGAACCAGACCTCATCGTGTGCGAGTGAGATTCCGCTGGCGAGTATGTGGCCGCACGCTGCGATTTCCTGAACAGCGCGCCGCCCCAGGCCTAGACGATAGCCGACCGTATCAGGTGCAAGCCGGCGTCGAAAAGCATCGGCGAACTGCTCGACGTCAGCGCGTGCGAATGCCGGGACGAGCTTGCCTCCCCGCAGCTTCTCGAGCCGTTGCAGATGCCCCCGCTCGCGAGCGGCCAGGAGTGTCTCGGGTGACAATCGCGCGAGCTCATACGCTGGACGTATGCCGAGTAGCGCCTGATTGCCCTTGGTATCGGAGTCCTGCTCGCCATCTTCGACGCAGGCTTCGTTGATGGATGGTCCGGTCCGCTCCAGCGCCTTCGGACTGGGAGGGTCGAAAACGACGAGGTCGTTGTATCTCCCCACGATGCCGCTCCAGGCAGGCGAGCTGATCCTGCTGTTTGGCGTAAGCGCTGCGATCCCCGCGGGCCAATTAGCCATTGCAACACAGGCGTCGTGCAGTGCGCTCAGGTCCTCGTCGGTGCCAGGCGCGTCCCCAACCAGCGCGCGGCGGAGACGCATTACGCAGTCGAATAGTCTCGCTCGATCCACGCGACCCAGGGCCGCCGGAAGCCGGGCTCGTGCAGCTTCCAGGTCTTCCGGTATCGGGCTGGCAAGGCCGCTCGCAATCGAAAGTGCCTCGCGAAGGTTCTCGGCTACGCTGCGGGTCGGGATCTTCGACAGGAGCCGCCCGCAATCGTCGCAGCGGTGGACGCCATTCAGGCGTATCCAACCCTGCCTCACCCCGCAGACGCATCTGTCGATCAGCAGCTCCCAGCTCTCTGGACAGAACGGAAGGTCGCGCAGTTCCCAGATTGCGCGACAGTGTGGCGACGTCGACAGCGAGCCGGGCGAGAAGCGTCGCACCCTCTTCTCGATGGCCCTGCTCGGAAGTTCGAGGCCGAAGAAGGAATACCACTTCCTGCCCAGTGGCTGGTATCGCCGCTTCTCAAGTTCCGAGACATCGACACGGATGATCCTCGCAAGCTCATCGACGTCGATGTCCGCATCCTCGGAGATGGTGACGACGTTCCGGTGCTGCATGCCGACCCGACGCAGCACGTTGAAGCTTAGGGGGATCCCGTGATCTCCGAGTGCGCGGCAGACGAGGCCGCGCGCCGACTCGCCTTCGATCGGCGTGGTCGCCTTTCGGAGCGGTCGGACGCGCGCCATGCTTAGCGATCCTGGCTGAAGGGGTTGTGCGTCGTGAACCCGTAGCCGACGCACCATGCGTCGATGGCGAAGACCACGTCACCCTCGCTGAGCGTGCGCCGGCCAGCGCGGGCCATCTCACGCACAGCCGTCCTGACCATGCCCATGAGCTGGCCGATGGTGCCGTTGCACGCCTCGATCAGCTTCTCCGCGATGTCCTCGCCGGCGAAGCCGAAGTGATCGGAGCAGGTTCCCTGCGCCTTGAGCTGCATGTCGAGTGCCGTGAGCAGCCGGATCCAGATCTCCTTGTCATCATCGTCATACCAGTTCAGCGGCGCGAGCAAGGAGGGGGCGGCGAGCCGCCCGGCGAGCTCGCGATCCTTCGCGAGGACCTCCACTGCCTTCTCGGTCCCGAGCAGCGCCACAGGAACGACGCCGGTGTCGAGCAGCAGCTTCACGGCTGCAGCGATCTGGCCACCGATGCCCGAGGTGGCGGCCCCCTGCTGCGTCTCGTCGATCACGAGAAGCTTGGTTCCGCTCTCCTCGAGGCGATCGCAGAGGTGCGTGAGCAGGCGGCTTTCGCGTGCCTGGTTCATGTGGGTGTCCCCCAGCTTGGCCAGGGCGTTGGAGAACAGTCCGATGGCCGTGCCGCTCGCCGGCAGGCGGCAGTGAACGACGGACACCATGCCATCGGCATCGTCGGCGCACGCGAGCTCCGCGACCGCCTCGGCACTCGTCGTCTTGCCGCACCCGGTGGGATCGAGCATCAGGCAGCCGATCTGCTTGCCACCCTTCAGGATCTGACCGGTCTCCATCGTCTCCCACAGATCCCCCATGGCCGCCAGCTGCGGCTCGAAGGGCAGCTTCATGGACCGGACCTGGGCCACCGCCTTCGCCACCACGCGCGAGCGGGGCTGGAGATTGAAGGCGCCAGCCAGCGTGGGCACGGTGACCGGCGGCTGACCGCTGAGCGGCAAAGTCCGGCGGTCGCCACTGGACCGACCATCCGGTCTCTTCGCTCCCCGCATCTGCGCGGGCTTTCCTGTAGCGACGTCCGCCGCCGCTTCCTTCCTGGCAGTGTTCGTGTTCTTCACTTGAGCCTCCATCCGATGTTGAGGTTTGACGAGGATTTGGGCCGTGGCGGACGGCTCGCACCGTTGCCGCGGGGCGCGTCTCGCCGGTCGCGCTTCTCGCTGGAGGAACTGCGCGCCGGGCTGCGGCGCGGAGGGGCCGCCGCGGCCGCGCCTCTCGACCCGTTCGCGGTGCGGGGTGTGGGGATCGTCGCGTCCAAGGACGTCTCGGACGAGAACTCGTTGTCGGCATATCGCGGATCGGAGGCGATCGAAGGAGCTTCGAGATGATCCTCCTCGTCCAGCACCTCGGCGATCTCGCCCATGAGCCTGCGGAAGATGGGCGTTTCGGCCAGCCGGGCGGCTCGGCGGCGCTCGTCCTCGCCCGCGGCCTGCGTGATCTCGGATTGGCGCTCGAAGAGCCTGGCGCGATACTCGACGAGGGTCTCTGCAGAGCAGAAGGCGAGCTCTTCCTTCGCGATGTCCGACATGATCAGCTCGTGTGCCCACTTCGGCAGGCCGTCAGCGTATTCGGGCTCGTCGCACTCGAACGTCACGTAGGCCTTGTCGACGGGGTCCCACACGTGGACGCGTCCGATGTCGTCGGGATCATACTTGAGCTTGATCGGAACGCTGGCGACCTTCGTCCGCTTGGATGGCCGTTCGCGGTGCCGCAGCTTGTCGAACAGGCTCGGCGCGCGAGGCCGCTGGATGTAGCGCAGGCCTGAGAAGGCCTCGATGCCGGACGCTCGCAGCTCCACGTCATATTCGACGCAACCGATGGCGCGGCGAAACTTGGGCAGGTCCTTGATGATGTTGACCTTCCGCTCGTTCAGCTTCTGCAGGTAGAATGAGAGCGGCGACCGACCCTTGAGCGCGTCAGTTGGCGTGATGTTGAAGACCGCCACGGCGCGGGGCAGCAGGCGCCTTACTTCCGCAAGCGTTGGAAGCTGGTCGGCTGGGGGGTCGTTCTTCGTATGGCGGCGCAGGGCGATCGGATCGACCGACGCCGGCAGGCCCTTGAAGCCGAGGTCGAGCACATTCCCGACCATCCGCTCCATGTCCGACTTGTCCCTGGGCCGCTCGGCACCGACGAAGTCAGCGTCGACGTTGATCTCGCGCAGCGAGTCTTCCACGTGCCTCGAATGGTGGCCGCTCAGGTTGTCCATCTCGAGCCGGTCGGGCTTGACGATCATCATGGCGGCCTGGGCATGCTCTGCCATGTCTGCCGGGATGCGCTTCGGCGTGCTGGCGTCCGCGACGGTTCGCAGGACGGTCGCGGAAGACGGCGTATCCCAGGAGAGGTCCGTTCCGAAGATGCCGTTGCAAGCCAGATCCTTCAGCACCGTCAGGGTGGGCGTGCCGACCCAGACGAGACCCGCGATCTCGACCTTGCACAGAATGGGCACCGGCGTGTCGTCGATCTTGCAGATCGCCCCCACATGGGTGGCCTTCGTCATCCGACCGCCACCGCCGTAGTCCATCTCTGTGGCGTGGTCGCCATGCTTGGCCCTTGTGGCGTCAGGACCGCGCAGCTTCCGGGTCATGCGCAGGAAGGTCCAGTAGCTCACACCCTTGTATGGGTTCTTGGGTCGCGGGAAGACGATGGGTTCACCATCCTCATCGAACCTTCCGGTGGGCTCGCCGCGGCTCACGCGACCGAGTTCGGCCCTATAGCTTTCGTGATTCTTCCAGACGTCGCGCCTGTTCGCGCAGGCGCGGGAGAGCCAGTGCTCAAGGATATCCTTGGGGTGACGGACCTTCTTCGTTCGCTTGACCCGTCCGCTATCGCTGACGCCGTCACGCTGCTGCCGATCACCCACCTTGCCCCGGTCGTTGATCCAGGTCCGCAGAGTCCGGCCGCACGGCTTCCAGGGGAATACCTTGCGTCCCCTGCGCCGCGCCTTGGGCGCCGCGCAGGCCAGCCGATGGAAATCCGGGTCCTGAAGCTGCTCGCAGTAGAACTTGGTCAGCGCACCGTCGCTGAGGTTGCGCTTGTCGTCGTCATACCTGCGGCCGAACTCAACCCGGAGATCGCTGCCAGGGTCGAGCGCACGGGCGTCGGCGACCTGCAGTTCTACCCTGCGCCTGGCTGCGGCGGCTTCCGAGTCGAGTTCTGGTGGCACGGGCACGAGCCGTCCGTCGGCCCAGAGTTCGAGCACCTTGGCCGCCATCGGATGCTCTGGCATCCCTGTCTTCTGATTCGGCACCTTGAACGTCTTCTGCGTGCCCAGGCGGCGGAATACGAACTCCCCGTCCGGATCGATACGGGCGAGCACGTGCGCGAGGTCGTCGATGTCGAACCGGTCGCCAGGCTCGACCGAGATCGGCAGCTCGATGGTCATCTCAGATCCTGATCGTGGCGGTAGGCGCCGGATCGGCCAGGGGCGTCAGAACGGTGCGCGATGTGATCGGACGGTCGAGGTCGACGGTGAAGCGCCCTCTGGCGATTGCCCACTCCACCAGCGCATCGCCGCGCGCGGCGTCGTCAGGAGCGAGGTGATCTCGGGCATCACCCCAACTTACCTGCTGGCGCTTGCCCACGAGCGCGGCGACCCGCCGATTCTCGGACGGGGACCGCCTGAGGTAGCGCCGGGAGTGGATCGCGTTGACGTTCGCCCAGCGATTGGCACGGACGGTGTAATGACCGAAGACGTCCTCGTCATAGAGGATCTGCATCGTCCACCCGATGCGCTGAGCGAACTCCATCATGAGCTCGAGCTTGCGGAGGTAGTCGGGATCCTCGACTGCCGACATGTCGGTCTTGATCTCGACCAGGTGCGGCCTCTCGCCGCGGCGGACCCACACGAGGTCGGGATACCAGGTCACGATCGTTCCGTCGGCGACCAGGTCGATGCGGAACGGATGAGCCTGGTAGTCGACGCAGTTCCCATCGATCTCGCACTGCTGGATCATGAAGCGGAGGCCCTTGCCCTCGCTGATCTGAAGCAGCGCGGTCTTGCGCGAGACGACCCTGCTGCGCAGGTGCCGGCTGCCGCGGTGGATGATGGGGCGTTGCCGGCCACCGTGGTCCAACACGATGACTCGCCCGAACCGGGTAGCCTCGTCGAGGCTTTCCCAACGAGCGCGCTCGCGGCGCAGCCGGCGCGGATCGGCGATCTCGCCGGCGTCGCGGCTGTCGGCCGTCAGGATGCTCGAGTTGAATGGTGGCATGGGGGAGGTCTCCGGAGCCGGGCACGTGAGCGCGCCCGGCTTCAATGGCCGTCAGGCGGCTGGTGCGATCCGACCGGCGTCAGCGGCTCTCTCCGCGGCGGAAGCCCGGGTGCGCAGCGTCCAGTTGGTGACCAGCCCCGAGGCGCGGTCGAACTGGACGTCGAGCGAGATCTGACCGGACTGGACGAGCAGCAATTCGGCCGCGACGTCGGCACCCAGCCGACCCCGCGAAAGCCTGTCGAGGAGTTCAGCGAAGCTGACCGGCGGGCGGCGCTGGATTGGAGGGGCGGCGGGGCGGCCGCTCGAGCTAAGCCGGCGCCAGGAGGCCCGACGCTCCTGAGCGGCAGTGCAATCGTCGATCTTCATCCTTTGTCTCCAAACAGTGGCTATAGAGAACTATGCACTGCAGTTTGGAATGTCAATAAACGACTGTTTGGAGACTTGTCGCTCCGTTAGCCTTATGGTTAATGACGGGCATGGCAGCGAGCGATCAGGGTGATGGAGGAGAACGGCCGAGATCTCTCAGCGCTGGACGCGGCCGGACGAGGCGCGCCAGCGACCCCAAGCTCGAGGAGCTATTCGGCGACCCGCTGCCGGATCGCGAGGCGGCGATGTGGGCGCTGCTGGACGAGGCGGAGCGCCGCAAGGCGCTGCAGCGCGCGCGCGCACTGGTGAGATGGCAGGACGGGAAGGCAGAGGTTTCTGCTAGGCAGGCCGCAGCCGATGCCGGCGTGAAACTGGTCCGCTTCTATCAGATGAACGCGAAGTGGCGGGAGCAGCGGTCCTTGGCGGTGCTCGGCGTCGGGGCGTCCCCGGAACGTGAGCGGCGCAGCATGTTTAAGGCGCCCGTCAATCAGGTGCTGCAGTCGGCTGTGGCCGACCTTGTGCGGGATGAGAACGCGTCCGTCCGGTCACTGGCGTTGCGGCTAGCGGACGAAGCCCTTTCGCGTGGTGTGCCACCCGAGGACCTGCCCGGCCATAACACCCTCCGTTCGATCGTCGAGCGCGCCCGTCGCGATCGGCAGCGGAGGCGGGAAGTTGGGAGTTCGCTGCTGCTGGACCATGCCGCCTGCGGACTTCAGCGGTCGGATGGTGCCCCGTGGACTGTCTTCGTCATCGTGGACGCTGCGTCCCATCTGATCCTGGGCGCTGCGCCGGGTGAGGTGGGCTCCGCATTTGCCGCCTATGCCGAAGCAGCGGCTGACGCCATTTCCCGGGTCAGACAGCCGGCCTTTCAAAGGCTGCCTTGGACTGACCGCCTGACAGGGGTCCAGGTTGTTCCAGGCGGGGAGGGTGCGGACGCGTTTGCTGACGTCGCCGCACGGGCGGCCGCGCTGGGGGTGGGGCTTAACATCACCGGGGACCGCAAGGCCGGTCGCTACCTCGATCAGGTTGTTGGTCGAGCCATCGGTGTGCTGCGAGTATGGCCCGCGCGGACAGCGGCGCCGAGTTTGCCAGAGTGGGCTGCCGAGCGGGCTCCTCGCCTCGATCGTGATAAGGCGGGCGCACGCATCAAGCTGGCAGTGGAAGACCACAACTCGCGGTTGATTACCGATGGAGATTTCGACGGCGAGCGAGCACCGCCGCTGGAGCTGATGCACTTGCTCGAGGCGATCGCCGCTTCCTAGCTCTGCTGTGCCGAGGCGTTCAGTGCTGGGGCCACCGACATACGGGGCGAGTTGTGGGCCGTCACCGCCGCCTCCAGCGTGACGATCGCGTCGTGCTTTTCCAGTGGTTCGTCGGCCGTCGCGCGCAGGGCTCGCTTCGGATCCGTTGACGATAGCGGACCATAGGACAGCCGGATGCCATCGATCCCCCGCCCGAGCGCCTTCGCGAGCAGGCGGCTGGCAGAGAAACGGGATACGATTGTCGGATTCTTGAACAACGCGGCGAGCGCCTCGTCGTCCGCTCCGATCGTGACCGGTTCGGATAGGACCGCCGACCAGGCGCTTGCCGCTGCCTTGAACGCTTCCGGGGGGCCGGCGCCCTTGTCGACGATCATCGCCGCGATGACGCGGCCATCGCTGCAGCTTGCCGCAACGGCGATTTCCGGAAGCACCACGCCTTCCCGAACCACGATGGGCAGCGCCGCGATAGCCCGACCGATAACGACGCCGGGCTCTCCGCCGGCAGTCGGTTCCCGGCGCCGGATGGCCAGGCGTAGATATGATATCATGCTGTTCGAGGGGGGCCGGGTGTTCCGCCGTCCGCACATGGCGTGCACCGCCGCGATTGCCTCCTTGTGTGTCGCGTTGGGCGGCAGCGCGCGGAGAGCGGCTTCGGCAGCAGCCCGCGTGGCCGGTGGCAGCCCCCGCCTTCGGGTGCTTCGGGGTGCGCCGGCGTTGGCGCCCGCCTTCGATATCGCCGCGGCTGAACCATGAAGGCGCCACGCCCGGACCAGGTTCATGAACTGCTGCGTGCCCAGTCCGAGCTTCTGCGCTGCCGCGTCCCGGTCGGCGGCGGTTGGCTTGAGAATGCCGAGGTATTCTCGAATGACCTGAACACGTCGGCGTGTCTCCGCGCGACGCAGCGGTGCAACACCGCTGAGATCGATCTCAGTCATCTCTTTTCCCCAATGATGGTGGCTCTCCCCGCGCCGGGGACGAAGTTTAGGCTTTTCGGCTTGAGTTCGGCTGGACGCGCATGCCGGCGCCCCTCGAACCGCACCTGCCGGGGTGGCGCGACATGTTGTCGGCACGCGAACATTGATGCTTAAGAGCTATGCCGGTCTGCATGGCGTCGGTCCCGACTTGCCCGGGTTTGATGCCGTTTCTTGGACTTAGGCGAAGCCTTGTTGCTCGGCGGCCTTCCGGCGGTTGATGCCACGCCGGGCGTCAGTGGCGAACCTGCTCCTGGCTGTGAAGGGCGCCGCGACGGGCATGCCGCCGTCGCCCATCTAGGTCTCTCATGTCGCAAGGGAAGGGGGCGTCAGGCCATTTCAGATCTTACCTGACTGTCCGATGCACGGGCTGAGTCCGATGGATCTGGAAAGCCGCTCCGGCTCAATCCGTTGCTTGAGCTAGAGCTCAAGTTCCCCTCACTCCCATGTGATGGAGGCGGGCACTGTAAGCTACAGAGGTGACATCTAAGTTGGCTTGGTCACTCGGTCTGCGGCGCTGCGTCCGCAGGACGCTTCCACGGCCGATTGCTCGGGTTCAGCCTCAGCCCCAAGGCCTGGGCGCGGCCCCGGATGGCGTCGACGGTGCGCCCCATGGCCCGGGCGATTTCGGTCGTCCGCTGCCTGTCCGCCAGTCGCCTGCGCAGCTCCGCGTCGTCGTCCGCGGTCCAGCGACGCATGGGGCGGCGCATACTGGTCAGACCACATGGTCGGGCTCGAGCCCGCATTGCTCGTCCGGATCGGTTTCGATCTGGATGGTCGCGTGGTCGATGCCGAACCGCTCCTTCAGCTCCGCGGCGAGCTCGACGGTGAAGCGGTCCCCCGGATAGCCGGATGGGATGAGCAGGTGCGCGGTGAGGGCGGTCTCGGTCGTGCTCAGCGGCCAGATGTGCAGGTCGTGCACGGTTGCGACCCCATTGCGCGAACGCAGGAACGCGTCGACCTTCGCATGGTCCATCCCGCTCGGCGTTGCCTGCAGCGTCATGTTCACGGAGTCGCGGAGCAGGCCCCAGGTGCCGATCGCGATCACCGCCACGATGATCAGGCTCACGACCGGGTCGACCCAGGTCCAGCCCGTGCGGGTGATCACGAAGCCCGCGACGACCACCCCGGCCGACACGCCGGCGTCCGCCGCCATGTGGAGGTATGCGCCCCGGATGTTCAGGTCGCCCTTGCGGCCGCGCGCGAACATCAGCGCCGTGGCGGTGTTGATGACGATGCCGATGCCGGCCACGATCATCACGGTGGTGCCCGAGACGGGTTCCGGACCGCCGACGCGCCTGATCGCCTCGACCGCGACGACGGTGATCGCCACCAGCAGCAGCAGGGCGTTCAGCATGGCCGCGAGTATCGAGCTGCTTCGCAGGCCATAGGTGTAGCGCGGGCTTGGCTTCCGCTGCGAGAGCGCGGCCGCCGCCCACGCGATCACCAGGCCGAGCACGTCGCTGAGGTTGTGCCCTGCGTCGGCGAGCAGCGCCATTGAGCCCGCTACCACGCCATAGGTCGCCTCGACCGCGACGAAGCCCAGGTTGAGCGCGGTGCCGATCGCGAACGCCCGGCCGAAGCTCGCGGGCGCATGGCTGTGACCTGGCCCATGCCCGTGTTCGTGACCGTTGCCGGATCCGTGCGAGTGAGCGCCCATCCCAATCACCCTTTCGTCTGGCGCACGCATGTGCGCATGGGACCGGCCGCCATCCCGATCGTCAGCCTCTGCCCTCGAAAGGTCGCCTGAAGTCCGCCGCCGCGGAACGCCGCGCCCTGCGACGGCGCGGCTAGGATCAGCGGCCGGTTGCCGGCCGGCCGCCGAATGCGCAGGCTCAGCCCATCCTGACCGAAGTCGACGAGCAGCCGCTCATCGCCCGGACACAGGAAGACGTGCGGGTGGCCGACCTCGGCCGCATCTGGACCTATGGAATGGAGGTCCTCCTCCGTCGGCGCCTGCGGCTTGCCGGACGAGCAGGCGGCGAGCGCAAGCGGCAGGGCGATCATCGCCAGCCTCACGGGATCAGTGTTCCGCCTGACCTGGAGGCGCCTTGAGGGACTCCGCGGGGCATCGGTGGAAGATGCGCGGGACGCCGCGATAGTTGCGCGTCACGAGCCGGTCCGCCGTGCGCTCCTCGACCGTCAGCCTCTTCAGCTCGTTGGCCTTCAGCATGTCTGGGAAGGGCATGTGGCTGTGGGTGTAGGCGATCGCATCACCCTCGTCTCTCCACAGACCGGTTGCGAACGGCCCCTCGTCCGGCAGCCGCACCTCGGCGTAGTAGCCATCGGCCAGGAACACCCAGGC
>ERZ1066121.1330-NODE-1330-length-18517-cov-6.697162_pt1 | contig 18517 bp, 15 predicted proteins | sample MGYA00382768_ERZ1066121 | MGnify/ENA primary metagenome ERZ1066121 (study PRJEB33369, sample SAMEA5778351) | biofilm metagenome | biome: Industrial cooling water; feature: Water cooling tower basin; material: Biofilm | place: United Arab Emirates | collected... | reverse complement strand
GCCGATCGGCGGGGGAGGGCGGCTCCACGTCCGCCTCGTCGCGCTGTTCTCCGTCATCGCCGCCGTGCCCACGTTGCTCGTCGTCATCTTCGCCAGCCTCCTTTTCCAGTATGGGGTCGAGTTCTGGTTCTCCGACCGCGCGCGCGGGATGCTCGAAAACGCGGGCGAGCTGGCGCAGGGCTACTACCAGGAAAAGCGCCAGGACGTCGCGGCCGAGACGATCACCATGGCGGGCGACCTGCGCGACTACCTCGCCCAGGCCCGGTCCGATTCGCCGGCGTTCGTCGAAGGCTATGGCTGGCAGGTGCTGTCGCGCGAGTTCAGCGAGTCCGCGATCGTGTCGATCGGGCCGGACGGAACGGCGCGGACGCTCGCCATCGTAAACCCCGATCAGCGGCCGGTGGAGAAGCGGGTCTCGCCGGCAATTGTGGGGCGGCTGATCCGCGGCGAAAGCGTCGTCGTGACCGACAGCCCTGACCGGGTGGAGGCGGTGACGCGGCTGCTGCCGGACTCCAATACTTTTCTCTACAACAGCCGCATCTCCGACCCGCAGGCGCTCGCACAGACCGCGCGCGCCAAGGCGGTCCTCGCCGACTATAATGCGCTGCTGGCCCGGTCGCGTGCGCTGCAGCTGCGCTTCAACGCCGCGCTGCTGCTCATCTCGCTGATGATCGTTGGCGCAGCCGTGTGGATCGCGCTGCGCGTGGCAGACCGGCTGGTCCGCCCCGTCGGCGAACTGGTCCATGCCGCGCGCAAGGTGACCGCAGGGGACTTGTCCGCGCGCGTGACGACGCCCCGCGAACGTGACGAGATCGGCACGATGGCCAATGCGTTCAACCGGATGACACGGCGCCTTCAGGAACAGACCCAGCAGCTTGTCGGCGCGAACGACCTGCTCGACCGGCGGCGCGCCTTCATTGAGGCGGTGCTGTCCGGCGTGACGGCGGGCGTGATTTCGGTCGATCCGGACGGCAGCGTGCGGCTGATCAATAGCTCGGCAGCCGCGTTGCTGCGTTCCGGCGACGATGCAGTCGGGCGGCGGCTTGGCGAGATCGCGCCCGAGCTTTCGGCGCTGTTGGGCCAGGGCGATCGCGAACAGGTCGTGCAGCTGACCAGCGGCGGCGAGCCGCGGACGCTTGCGGTCAAGACCGTTGCGACCGAGCGTGGGTGGGTGCTCACCTTCGACGACATTACCGAGCAGCTGCTCGACCAACGCCGTGCCGCCTGGTCCGACGTCGCGCGCCGTATCGCCCACGAGATCAAGAACCCGCTCACACCCATCCAACTCGCCGCCGAACGCCTCCAGCGTCGTTACGGGAAAGAGATTGCGAGCGACCGCGCAACCTTCGACCAGCTGACTGACACCATCGTGCGGCAGGTCGGCGACCTCAGGCGGATGGTGGACGAGTTCTCGTCCTTCGCGCGCATGCCCAAGCCGCTGTTCCGCAAAGAGTCGATCGTAGACGTGGCGCGCCAGGCCCTGTTCCTGCACGAGGTCGCCCATCCGGCGATCCGCTTCTCGCTCGAGGCGTCCGACCCCGGCCTGGCGCTGGTGTGCGACCGGCGCCAGCTCGGTCAGGCGTTAACGAACGTCGTCAAGAACGGGGTGGAAGCCATTGAACGAAAAGGTGAAGAGGGCGGTCGGGTCATGATGGGCATCGCCGAAGCCGAGGGCGGTCGGATCGCGATCACGGTCGAGGACAACGGAGCCGGCCTGCCCCCCGACCGTGCGCGGCTGTTCGAACCCTATGTGACGACGCGCAGCCGCGGCACCGGCCTCGGCCTCGCCATCGTCAAGAAAATTATCGAGGAGCATATGGGCACGATCGAGCTGCGCGACCGGCCGGGCGGCGGCACCATTGTCGCGATCACGTTCGATGCGCGCGCGCTCGCCCCTCTCGCCGAGCAGACGGCCGAGGATCATCAGGAAGAGCGCGCCCCCGTCGCGCTTAGGCAGGGCTGACCATGGCGCTCGACGTGCTCATCGTCGACGACGAGCAGGACATCCGGGACCTGGTCGCGGGCGTGCTTGAGGATGAGGGCTATGCCGCGCGGGCGGCCGGCGACAGCGACGCCGCGCTCGACGCGATCCGTGACCGGCGGCCGTCGCTCGTTCTGCTCGACGTATGGCTGCAGGGATCACGGCTCGACGGGCTGGAGCTGCTTGACGAGATCAAGCGGCGCGACCCATCCATCCCCGTGCTGGTCATCTCCGGGCATGGCAATCTGGACACGGCGGTCGCGGCGGTGCGGCGTGGGGCGGCGGATTTCATCGAAAAGCCGTTCGAGGCGGAGCGGCTGCTGCTGCTGGTCAGCCGCGCCACCGAGACCGAGCGGCTGCGGCGCGAGAACGCGAACCTCAAGGCGCAGGTGGGGGGCGGGGACGAGCTGACCGGCAACTCGTCCGCCATCAACCAGGTCCGCGCGACCTTGAAGCGCGTGGCGGCGACCGGCAGCCGTGTGCTCATCTCAGGCCCAGCCGGCGTCGGCAAGGAAGTGGCGGCACGGCTGCTCCACCTGTGGAGCCCGCGCGCGGCGGCGCCGTTCGTGATCGTCAGCGCCGCCCGGATGACGCCCGAGCGAGTGGAGGAGGAGCTGTTCGGCGTAGAAGAAGCGGGCGAACTGTCGCGCCCCGGGCTCCTCGAACAGGCGCATGGCGGAACGCTGTTCCTCGATGAGATCGCGGACATGCCGGTCACCACGCAGGCCAAGATCCTGCGCGTGCTGACCGACCAGAGCTTCGCGCGGGTGGGCGGCCAGCGCACCGTCAAGGTGGATGTGCGTGTGGTCTCGGCCACGTCGCGCCATCTGCCCGACGAGATCGGTGCCGCACGGTTTCGCGAGGATCTCTATTATCGGCTGAACGTCGTGCCCGTGCACCTGCCGCCGCTCGCCGAGCGGCGCGAAGATATTCCGGCGCTGGTCGATCATTTCGTCGCGCGCTACGCGTCCGAACGCCGGGTGCCGACGCCCGAGGTTGCCGCGGACGCGATGGCGGCGCTCCAGGCCTATGACTGGCCGGGCAATGTGCGCCAGCTCCGCAACATCGTCGAGCGGACTATCATCATGGCGCCGGGCGACAGGATCGGCCGCGTCGATGTGGACATGCTGCCGTCGGAGGTGCTGAGCGACCAGCCGCAGCTCGCCGCGAATGCCGCCACCACCGCCATGATGGGCGCACCGCTCCGCGAGGCGCGCGAAACGTTCGAGCGCGAATATCTGCGCGTCCAGATCCGCCGGTTTTCGGGTAACATCTCTCGCACGGCGAGCTTCATCGGGATGGAACGCTCGGCCTTGCACCGCAAGCTCAAGCTGCTGGGCTTGGCCGACGCACGCGACGAGGATTGACCTCTCGACGCTCGTGACCTTTACGGCTATGCAACATTTGCTCTCACAGGGGGAGCCACGAAGCCGCCACGAGAGCGGAGGACTGGCATGGCCGACAAGGTCAACAATCTGCAGGACATCTTCCTGAACTCGTTGCGGCGGTCAAAGACCCCGGTCACGATGTTCCTCGTCAAGGGCGTGAAGCTGCAGGGCATCATCACTTGGTTCGATAACTTCTCGGTCCTGCTGCGCCGCGACGGCAATGCCCAGCTCGTCTATAAGCACGCCATCTCGACAGTGATGCCCGCAGGACCGATCGACTTCGCCCCGATCGAGAAGGCGTTTGCCGACGGGGCGAAAAAGCCTGCGCTGCTCCAGGAGGTGTTCCTGAACGCGGTGCGGAAGAGTGGTGAGCCGGTGACCATGTTCCTTGTGAACGGCGTGATGCTGCAGGGCGACGTCGCCGCGTTCGACCTGTTCTGCCTGCTGCTCCGGCGCGAAAACCAGACCCAACTGGTGTACAAGCACGCCATCTCCACCGTGCAGCCCGCGCATCCGCTCAACCTGGCCGAAGAACAGGCGGGGGAGGAGTAGCGGCACGGTGTTCCGGCCGTGCCCGGCGTACCGCGGAGTTTAAGCGCGCCTATTGGTCCCTATCTTGTCGCGAATGAACGGTTTCGAACGTGACTATGACGAGTTTGCCCGCGGTGCCCGCGCGGTGATCGCCTATCCCGACCTGCGGTCGGGGGACGGGCGGGACACGGCCGCGCGGCTGGACGAGGCGGCGGGGCTGGCCGAGGCGATCGGCATCCAGGTGGCCGAGTCGCTCGCCTTGCGGGTCCGCGCACCCAAGCCTGCTACCCTGTTCGGGAGCGGTCAGGTCGAGGAGATCGCGACTGCGGTGCGGGCGCACGAGGCGCAACTCATCATCGTTGACGGGGCGATCACGCCCGTCCAGCAGCGCAATCTCGAGGAAGCGACCAAGGCCAAGGTGATTGATCGTACCGGGCTGATCCTCGAGATTTTTGGCGAGCGGACGGCGACCGCCGAGGGCCGACTGCAGGTCGAACTGGCGCACCTCGATTATCAGGCTGGCCGGCTCGTGCGCAGCTGGACCCACCTGGAGCGGCAGCGCGGCGGCTTCGGCTTTCTGGGCGGCCCGGGCGAGACGCAGATCGAGGCCGACCGCCGGCTGATCCGCGATCGCATGGCCAAGCTACGGCGCGAGCTGGAGACGGTCAGCCGCACCCGCACCCTTCACCGCGATCGGCGCAGGCGCGCGCCCTGGCCGGTGATCGCGCTGGTCGGCTATACCAATGCCGGCAAGTCGACGCTGTTCAACCGGCTGACCGGGGCCGGGGTGATGGCTGAGAACCTGCTGTTCGCGACGCTTGACCCGACCATGCGCCAGATCGCGCTGCCGGGCCTCGACAAGGCCATCCTGTCGGACACGGTGGGCTTCGTGTCGGACCTGCCGACGCAACTCGTCGCCGCCTTCCGCGCCACGCTCGAAGAGGTGATCTCGGCCGACCTGGTCGTCCATGTCCGCGACATCGCGCACCCGGACAGCGATGCGCAGCGCGAGGATGTCGAGCGGGTGCTGGCCGAGATCGGAGCGGAGGCCCCGCGTATCGAAGCCTGGAACAAGCTGGACAGCCTGGACGCGGGGCTGCGCACGCAGGTCGAGGCGGATGCTGCCAAGCGTGACGATGTCGCGATCATCTCTGCGCTGACGGGGGAGGGCGTGGACTCGTTCCGGCGCATGGTGGCCGACCGGCTCACCACCGCCAATCGGGTGCGGCATATCGAACTCGACCTGACCGACGGCGCGGGCGCGGCGTGGCTGCACGAGCATGGCGAGGTGGTCGGGTCGGAACCGGTCGACGGCGATCGGATCGGGTATGACGTGCGGCTGTCGGATGCGGATTACGACCGCTTCCGCGCGCGCTCCTTGGCCTGAATCCAGAGCGCTTCCTTCTCGTCCAGGCTCAGCGCGGCAAAGCCCGAGCTCATCGCCTCCATCGCCCTGAAACGTCGCTCGAACTTCTCATTGGCCGCCCGGAGAGCGATCTCGGGATCGATCTTCAGATGGCGTGCCAAATTGACGATGGCGAAAAGCAGGTCGCCTACTTCTTCCTCCAGCGTGTCGGGCGTGGCGGAGGCGATCTCGTCCAGTTCTTCCAGGATCTTCGCGCGGGGTCCTTCGGCGTTTGGCCAGTCGAAGCCGGTGCGCGCGGCGCGCTTCTGGAGCTTTTCGGCGCGCATCAGCGTGGGGAGCGCACGCGCGACGCCGGCCAGCGCGCTCGGGTCTTCTATCTGCGAGGCACGCTCGGCTGCCTTGATCGCCTCCCAGCCGGGGCGGCTGCCATCGCCGAAGACATGCGGATGACGGCGCTCCATCTTGTCAGAGATGCCGGTCAGCACGTCGGCCAATCTGAACGCGCCCGCTTCCTCGGCGATGCGCGCGTGGAACACGACCTGAAGCGCCAGATCGCCGAGTTCATCCTTCAGCGCGTCGAGATCGCCGCGCTCGATCGCGTCGACCACCTCATAGGCTTCCTCGATCGTGTAAGGCGCGATGGTCGCGAACGTCTGCGCCACATCCCATTCGCAACCGCGCTCGGGATCCCGCAGGCGGGCCATAATCGCGGCCAGGCGAGCGATGGCGGCGGGGGCGTCCACCTCGCTCACCCTGTAACCCGATAATATACATTATGTAAAGTCAAACTGCTGCTCCGGCGTTACGCGGTTCGAGCACGAGCGTCTGCCCTTCAACGCGCCAGCCGGCCAGTGACGAGAGGAAGTTCATGCCGAGCACGTTGGTGTCGCCGAACGTGGGCGAGACGAGCGCGGCATGGTCGCGCGTGGTGATCGGGCCAAGGGTCAGGCGCGGAATGCGCGTGCGCTGCGCCTCGACCATGCCGTTCGCCGTGTTGATTGAGACCGGCAGCGCACTGTCCTCGACCTGCAGCCCGGCGGCGCGCGCAGTGGCGACGGATATGGCGGTCGTGGTCGCGCCGCTGTCGACGAGGAACTTTGCCGACGCGCCGTTCACGTCGGCGCGCACCCAGAAATGCCCATCCTTGGCCATCGGCAGGCGCAGCGTGTCGCCCGCGGTCTGGCCGTGTTCGCCCATGAGGTCACCCGAGACGCGGCGGAACACGCCCCCGAGCTCAACGCGGTAGCTGTAACCAACCAGCACCGTCGCAAAGATCAGCATCCAGGCAGCGAGCATCCGGAGCGTCGGGCCGAGCGGCAAGCGCCGGGCGAACAGGCTCGATCCGACCAGCACGAGCATCATGACCGCGCCGACGAGCTGGGCGGTGTCGTCCCCAGTCACAGCGTCACCAACTGTCCGTCATAGGCCGGCTCAACCCTGTTCGGAAGTTCGGCCAGTAAGCTTCTGTAATCCATGGAGCAGTCCATGTGCGTGAGCAGCGTCTGCCCAGGCTTCAGCGTCGCCGCCCAGCGGAGCACCTCGGCAAGATGCGGGTGCGTCGGATGCGGGCGGCGGCGGAGCGCATCAACGATCCACAAGTCGAGATCGCGATAATGGTCAATCATGGCGGGCGTCATGGCGCTGAAATCTGTCGCATAGGCCGCCCGGCGCCCGTCCGCTTCGAACACCAATCCAGCCGAGGTGATGCTGCCGTGCGGCTGGTCCACCGTGTAGATCGTCAAGCTGTCGAGCGTCAGCGTGTCCGGCAGGGCCGCCAGGTGGCAGGTGGCCGGATAGCCTTGCGCGCCCGCAAAGACATAGCCGAACCGTGAGCGCAGCACCTCGATCGTCCCCGGTCGCGCATAGCCGGGGATCGGCGCGCCGCGATTATGGAAGAGTTGGCGCAGGTCATCGAGGCCGTGGACATGATCGGCATGGTCGTGGGTCCAGATCACCGCATCGATCGTGCCGATACCCGCATCGAGCAGCTGGGCGCGCAGGTCGGGCGAAGTGTCGACCAGCACCCGGCTCTCTCCCGTCTCGACCAGGATCGAGACGCGACGGCGAGCATTGCGTGGCTCGGACGGATCGCACGCCCCCCAGTCATTTCCGATCCGCGGGACGCCCGACGAGGTTCCGCACCCCAGGATCGTGACCTTCACGCTGACTGAGCCCTTCGGCTCCGCTCGGGACAGGCTTTCGCGAACAAGGTCCTGAAGTTGCGCGTTGTTACCTCGGCCAGATGCTCGACCGACACGCCCCGCAGCGCGGCCACGAACCGCGCGGTGTCGGCGACATAGGCGGGCTCGCACGTGCGGCCCCGGTGCGGCACCGGCGCGAGAAAGGGCGAGTCGGTCTCGATCAGCAGTCGATCCTCGGGCAGCCGCGCCGCCGTCTGCTGCAGATCGCGCGCGTTCTTGAATGTCACGATGCCGGAAATGGAGATGTAGAGGCCGAGCGCCAGTGCCCGGTCCGCAAAGGCACCCGAAGCTGTGAAGCAATGGATCACGCCCGGATAGGCACCCTGCCCCATTTCGTCAGCCAGGATCGCGGCCGTGTCCTCCTCCGCGTCGCGCGTATGGACGATCAGCGGCAGCCCCGTCTCGCGCGACGCCGCGATGTGCGCGCGGAAGCTGATCCGTTGCCGGTCGCGATCCGAATGATCGTAATAATAATCGAGACCGCTCTCGCCGATGCCGACCACCTTGGGGTGCGCGGCGCGGGCAACCAGCTTCGCGGTGTCCACCTCCGGATGCGCGTCGGCTTCGTGCGGATGGATCCCGATCGACGCCCAGATGTCCGGATCGGCCTCGGCCGTCGCGACGATCGCGTCCCACTCGCGCTCGCGGGTCGAGATGTTGAGCATCGGCCCAACGCCCGCGGCCCGCGCCCGCGCGATTACCGCGGACTGCTCTTCGACCAGGCCTTCATAGTTCAAATGGCAATGACTGTCGGCAAGGATCATGACGGCAGCTCGAGGCGCGGGAAGATGGGGCTCGGCGGTTGCAGCACCGCGCCGTCGATCCAGCTCCGGTCGGGGAGATCGGCATAGGTGCGCGCCGTCGCGCCGAGCTGGTCGAGCAGCCGGTCGGCGGAGCCGGGAATGACGGGCCGGATCGCGATGGCCAAATCGCGGATCGCGAGGATCAGCGTGCGGAGCACCGCCTCCATCCGCTCTGGATCGGTCTTGCGCAGCGCCCAGGGTGCCTGCGCGTCGACATATTGATTGCAGGCGAAGACCCCGCGCATCCACGCCTCGCACCCTTGCGCGAGCGCCAGCGTCTCGAACGCCGCGGGCAGCTCGTCCCCGCAAGCGCGCGCGACGGTCTCGAGCAGTTCGGCATCGGCGGGGTCGGCCCTCCCCTCGCCCGGCACGCGGCCCAGATTCTTGGCGACGAAGCTCAGCACGCGCTGGGCCAGGTTGCCGAAGCTGTTCGACAGGTCGGCATTGGCGCGGGTGACGATCGCCTCGTCCGAATAGCTGCCATCCTGGCCGAATACGACCTCGCGCAGCAGGAAGTAGCGCAGCGCATCGACGCCGTACCGCTCGGCAAGGGTCATCGGGTCGACGACATTGCCCGCCGATTTAGACATCTTCTCGCCGCGATGAAGCAGAAAGCCGTGCGCGAAGACCTGCCTGGGCAGGGGCAGGCCCGCCGACATCAGAAAGGCGGGCCAATAGACGGCGTGGAAGCGGGTGATGTCCTTGCCGATGATGTGGATGTCGGCGGGCCAGCGCGGCATCTCGCCGGGATAGCCGACACCCGTGATGTATGACGTCAGCGCGTCGACCCAAACGTACATGACGTGCCCCTCCGCGCCCGCCACCTTCACACCCCAATCGAAGCTGGTCCGCGAGACAGACAGGTCCGAAAGGCCGCCCTCGACGAAGCGCAGCACCTCGTTGCGGCGGCTTTCCGGCCGAATGAAGTCGGGATTGGCCGCGTAGAAGTCTAGCAAAGGCTGCTGGTAACGCGTCAGGCGGAAAAACCACGTCTCCTCGACCGTCCATTCGACAGCCGTTCCTTGCGGGGAGAGTTTCTCGCCCGCTTCCCCCGCCACGAGTTCGGCCTCGTCGTAGAAGGCCTCGTCGCGGACCGAATACCAGCCTTCGTAGCGACCGAGATAGAGGTCGCCATTCGCCTCCATCGCACGCCAGATCGCCTGGCTGGCTGTGTGGTGATCGGCCTCCGTGGTGCGGATGAACCTGTCATAGCTGACCGCAAGAGCATCGTCCATCTGTCTGAAATAAGACGACATCTCGTCGGCAAGCGCGCGCGTCTCAACGCCCCGGTCACGCGCGGTCTGCGCCATTTTGAGGCCGTGCTCGTCGGTGCCGGTCAGGAAGAAGACGTCGCGCCCGCGCATGCGCTGGAACCGCGCGATCGCATCGGTTGCGATCGCCTCATAAGCATGGCCGATATGCGGCCGCCCGTTCGGGTAAGCGATGGCGGTGGTGATGTAGAAGCGCTCGGCCATGAGGCGCACCTAGGGCCACAGGCCGGATAATCAAATCCCGTTCGCGTCGAGCCCTTTGACGCCGCCTGCGGCGTCGCTTTGGCTGAACTGCGTCAAGAAGCGCGCTTCGGCGCGACGGCGTTTCTCGACTACGCTCGAAACGGACGGGGCTCTTGCGACGAGAGTTGCGCCACCAGTCCCGCCATCTGGAACACCGTTGCTTGCGGATCGTACGAGAGGCCGGTCGCCTGCCCCGCCAGATCGCGCGCGCGCCCCCAGAGCGCGATCGCCTCGTCGAGTGCCGCCCCGCGGCGCACGCGCGCCTGTTCCGCGATCACCGCCAAGGCGCGCGCGAGAAAGGCTTCGTAGCGCGGCTGAGCGGCCTTGGCGGCCAGCGTTTTGACGAGCGCCAGCCGCTCGGCATTGTCCGGATCGCCCGTCGCGGCGATCCGCGCGAGCGCCGCGTCGAGCGCAGGCAGGTCGAGCTCGGCCGCCCGGAGCGCCTGGCCGGGCGCACCCGCCCCCGCCGCGACATAGTCGTCGAGTTCGGAGTCGGTCGCGTCCGGAAGCAGCCGCCGAACCGCGACCCGCATCGTTGCCTCGATCAGCGGCGAGAAGCGGAGCAGCCGGCAGCGCGAGCGGATCGTCGGCAGCAGGCGGCCGGGCATGTGACTGACGAGGAAGAAGACCGTGCCCTGGGGCGGCTCCTCCAGGCTCTTGAGGAGCGCGTTGGCCGCGGGACGTTCCATATCGTCCGCGGTATCGATCACGATGGCGCGGCGGGCGGACAGCGACGGCGCGACCGACAATAGCCGGTCGAGCCAGCGGATCTGGACCACGCGAATGCTACGCGCGGGCGTCTCGTCGCCCTTGCGTTCGTCCTCGGGCAGCAGCTCGTCGGCCTTCTTCCACACCTCGCGCTCGACGAGCCGGTAATCGGGATGGCTGCGCGCCTCGAACAGCCTCGCGATCCGGTGCTCGGGGTCGACCGAAAGGCCAGCGCCGCCGAGCCCGGGGTCGGCGACCTCGGCAAGCAGGCGCAGCGCAGCCGCCCTGGCGAAGCTCGCCTTGCCGACGCCCTTTGGACCGGTCAGCAGCCAGGCATGGTGCAGCCGCGAGCCGCGCATGGCCGACAGGAACGCGTCTTCCTGCGCTTCATGACCGAGCAGGGTCATAGATCGGCAATGGCGGCCAGCAGCCGCGCCGTGACCGCCTCCTCTGCGCCCGACGCATCCACAAGGCGCACCCGCGCGGGCTCCTCCGCGGCAAAGCGCCGGAATGCGTCCACCACGGCCCGGTGAAAGCCTGCATCTCGCGCCCCGATCCGATCCGGCGCGCCGGCATCGCGTGCCTCCGCCCGAGCCGCCGCCTCGCGGTCTGGCAGATCGAGCACCAGGGTCCGGTCGGGAAGGAAGCCCTGACTACCGAAGACATGAAGGTCGCCAATCGCGGCATCGCCCAGGCCGCCCGCCACGCCCTGATAGGCGCGCGAGCTGTCGAGAAAACGGTCGCAGATCACCCAGGCGCCGCGCTCGAGCGCCGGGCGGATCGTCCTCAGAACATGATCCGCGCGCGCCGCGGCGAACAGCAGTGCCTCGGCGCGTGCGCTCCAGCGATCGCCCGCCCCTTCGAGCAGCAGCATCCGGATCGCTTCCGCGCCCGCGCTTCCGCCCGGCTCGCGGGTCAGCACCACCTCGCGACCCGCTCCGCGCAGCGCCTCTGCCAGCCGGCGCGCTTGAGTCGACTTGCCGACCCCCTCGCCGCCCTCCAGCGAGATGAACCTGGCCGTCAAGCGAAGAAGGACGCGAGCGCGGCCCAGACGCGGCCGAAAAATCCCGCCTCCTCTACCGCATCGGCGGCGACGAGCGGCATGCGCTGATCGGGCAGCCCCGGGCTGCTCACCACGAACTCGGCCACTTTCTGTCCCTTGGCGATCGGCGCCTTGAGCGGTCCGTCATAGACGACGCGGACACGCATGTCGGAGGTCCCGCCGGGGAGCGTCGCGGCGAGCGCGCGCGGGGCAACCAGCCCGATCTCCGACTCCGACCCGCCCTGCACCTCGGCCGTCTCGACCTGCGCACCCTGCTTGAACAGCGGCTTGGACGTCCAGGCGCGAAAGCCCCATTCCATGAAGCGTACCGACTCCGCCGCGCGGCTGTTGAAGCTGTCGAGCCCCGACACGACCATCACCAGCCGCCGGCCGTTCTGCTCGGCCGAGCCGGTGAAGCCATAGCCCGCCTCCTCGGTATGCCCGGTCTTGAGCCCGTCCGAGCCCGCCACCTTGCCGAGCAGCGGATCGCGATTGGCCTGCGTAATCGGGGCACCGCCGCCCAGCGTCCGCCCCCAGGTGAAGTCCGTCTTGCTGTAATATTTCCGGTAAAGCTGCGGATGATCACGGATCGTCGCGGCCGCGAGCTTGGCGAGATCGCGCGCGGTGACGCGCGTGCAGCCCTCGTCCGGCCAGCCGTTCGAGGTGCAGAAGCGGCTGTTCGTCATGCCGAGCCGCCGGGCGGCCTGGTTCATGCGCTCGGCAAAGGCCTGCTCGGTGCCCGCAATCCCTTCCGCAAGCACCACCGATGCGTCGTTGCCCGACAGCACGACAATCCCGTTCAGCAGGTTCTCGACCGAGACGCGCTCGTCCGGGCTCAGGAACATGGTCGAGCCCGCAGCGGGGCCGTGCCAGCGCGCCCAGGTCTCCGGCCGCACGCTGAACTGCTGCGACTCCTTGAGCTCGCCCTTCCGGATCATGTCGAAGGCCACATAGACCGTCATCATCTTGGCCATGGAGGCGGGCGGCATCGGCCGGTCGGCGTCCTTGGCGTAGAGCACGGCCCCCGAGGACAGGTCGAGCATGAAGGCAACAGGCGCGGGGGTCTCGAAAACGGGTGCGGCCGCCTCCGTCGGGGTGGCGAGCGCAATCAGGCACAAGGCGGCTAGGGTTGGCTTCATCGTTTCTCGTCAGGGCTGGGCGACGGCGTCGGCAAGCAATCCGACGGACAGGGCATAGAAGTTCGAGCAGTTATAGTCGAGAATCACGCGGTAGTTCCCCGTCAGCAGGTAGGCCTGCGCGCCGGGTCCATCGGGCTCGAGCAGGGTGACGAGCTCGGTATCGCGCAGCGTCGGCCCGTTCGTCTGCGTCACGCCGCGATTGCGCCATTCGGCGACCGTCAGCCAACGCGTGTGCCGGTCGTGGACGCGCGGGCAACGGGGCGAGGTGAGCTTCGCGCCCGCCTGGGTGCGGTCGAGATAAGGCGGCGCGCTCGCAGGCACGCCCCAGGGCCGCCCCGCCCGCCATCCCGCATCGACGAAGTAGGACGCAATAGAGGCGAGCGTGTCCGCCTCCGAGGTCCAGATATCGGCCCGCCCGTCGCCGTCGCCGTCGCGCGCGACGCGCAGATAGACGCTCGGCAGGAATTGCGGATAGCCCGTCGCACCCGCCCAGCTGCCCTTCAGCCGCTCGCGCGGCACCCCGCGGTCGATGAGCTTGAACGTCGCGATCAGCTCCTCGGTGAACAGCGCCCGCCGCCGCCCGTCATAGGCAAGCGAGGCGAGCGAACGCGGCAGGTCGAAATCGCCGGTATAGGAGCCATAGTTGGTCTCATGGCCCCAGATCGCGACCATGATCTCGGGCGGAACACCCGTCCGCGCGGCGATCCGCTGCAGCTCCGGCCGCAGCGCCTGGAACTTCGCCCGCCCGCGAGAAACGCGTGCAGCGTCGACATGGCGGACCCGGTAGGGCGCGAAAGCGGGGATGCTGGACGGGGTCGAGACCGCGCCGGGCGTGCCGCCGGGCTGGGCCCGGTCGAGCTCCACCACGCGGGGGTTGAAGCTGAGCGTCGGCAGCACGGCATCGAGCGTCCTTGCCGTGACCCCCTGCCGCAACGCCTGCGCCCGCACCGTCTCCAGAAAGGCCTGGAACCCGGGCTCGTCCTGCGCCGCCCCCGGCGCACCGATCAGCAGGGACAGCGCCACGCCCAAAATCACTCTACGCATCCTGCCGCCCTAACCTTGTCTCCGGCCCGCTTCAAACGCTAAGCGGCACGAGGTGTGCGGACAGGTGGCCGAGTGGTTTAAGGCAGCGGTCTTGAAAACCGCCGTGGGTGCAAGCCCACCGTGGGTTCGAATCCCACCCTGTCCGCCACTTCGGAACAAAGCTGGGCACTGTGCCTGGCAGCGTTCCTGAACCGCCTGCGGCGGTCAGCGTCCACAACAGGTCGGACTTCGATCCCATGATGCGGACTTCGCCGTCGCTGACCTCGACACGCTGGGCGAGTGCTCGGAGATGGTCACGGCGATAGCCACCGCCGGGCAGGCGCATCCGCTGGCGAGCGGTTTGCGCGAACTTCGCAAGCATCGGCGCGGTGATGGCTTTCTGGCCCGCGCTTTCCAACATCGCTGATGCGCGGTCCGCATCGACACGCGACTGGTCTCGGATGGCCTTTAGGCTGGCGATGCGGTCCTTCAGGTCGGGATCGTCCAGATCGGCAACGCCGCTCTCGATGGCATCGTAAAGCCGTTTGAGGCGCAGGTCGGTCTCGGTAGCGCGCTTGTTCAACTCGGCGATATGCTCGCGGCGGCGCTCGGTGCGCTCCTGCCTGCGGTCGAGAACCGTCGCCAATACCTCTTCGAGTCTGGCCGGGTCGAGCAAGCGGTCCTCCAGATGCTTTGCAACCAGCGTATCCAGCTTTTCCATCGGCACGGTCATGCCGTTGCAAGCGGTCAGCCCCTGCCGTGCCTTGGTCGAGCAGGTATAGTAGCGGTAGCGCCCGCCCTTGCCGGTTCGGATCGTCATGGCCCCGCCGCACTTGGCGCAATGGATCAGACCGGTCAGCAACGTGGGACCGCCCACCACCTGCGGCGGCGTTACCTTCGGATTGTGCGCCTTCATGCGCGCCTGGACGACATTGAACGTTACCTGGTCGATGATTGGCGGCACCGCGACGGGGATGACCTCCGCGTGGGGCTTATTGTAACCATTCTTGGTGCGGCGGTTGAATTCGTGGCGACCGATATAAGTCTTCCGCGTCAGCATCCGGTGAACCGTGCCGATGCCCCAGCGCCCGCCGTCGCGGGTGAAAATCCGGCGTTCGTTGAGATACTTGGTGATCGCTTTGACGCCTATGGGGCCTGACGTGCCGTCGCCCTCCAGCGCCAACCGGAAGGCGAGCCGCACCGTCTCGGCGTGGATCGGGTCGATCTCCAGCTTCTTCTTGATCCTGGCCCCGCGCTGCTCGGCGGCGACCACGCGGTAGCCGATCGGTGGCAGTGAGCCGTTCCAGAACCCCTGCCGCGCATTCTCCTTCAAGGCGCGAAGCACATGCTTGGCGTTCTCCTTCGATTGATACTCGTCGAACAGTGCCATGATCTGGCGCATCATAACGTGCATCGGGTCATCGCCGATCTCCTGGGTGATCGACACAAGGCGCACGCCGTTCTTGGCCAGCTTGCGGACGTAGAACTCCAGCTCGAAATGATCGCGGAAGAATCGCGAGAAACTGTGGACGACCACAACCTCGAACGGCGCGGGCCTGGCCGTCCCGGCCTCGATCATCTGCTGGAACTCGGGGCGGCGGTCGTTGGTGGCGGATGCGCCTGCATCCACGAACGTCTCGACAAGCTGGTAACCCCGCGCGGCGCAATAGGCTTCGCCTTGCTTGCGCTGGTCGGGGATCGACACATCATGTTCGGCCTGCCGCGCGGTCGATACGCGCAGATACAGGGCGGCACGCAGCGGCACGGTCATGACGGCAATCTCCTCACCTCATCGGCACGGCCCGAACAACTCGTCGAATAAGTCGCCGAACCACGCCTCGAACACATCGACCTCAGTCTGCGTAACCGGCACCAGTTCGGCCCAATCATCGGTGACTGCCCAGTTCTCAACGTCATGTTTCGGCGGTCGGCCCGGAAACGGCCACGGCTTGCCCAGCAACTGTTCAAGCTGTTCGGATGCAGTTGGCGGATGCTGGCGCGAGGCTCTGGGCATTGCGCCAGCATTGTCGAACCAACGGGCTGAAAGAATAGCTACGCCAGACTACGCCTCGAAGTGCAGGGTGCAGATACAGGCGCACGGCGGCTTGCGGCGGATGTTGCGTAGCCGTCACGCAGCTTCCTTGCGCGAGGGTCTGATCAAAACTTCGGCAGAAATACCCAGACGGTCATGCAAACGGCGGATCATGCCGATCGACAGACTGCGCTTACGATTAAGCACCTCGGCGATGCGGGTGCGGGTGCCGATGATATCCTCAAGGTCTTTGCGGGTCATGCCCTGCTGTTCCATGCGGAACTTGATCGCCTCGATCGGATCGGGCGCGTCCATCGCATGATGCTTCGCCTCATAGGCATCCATCAGCGTCGCCAGCACGTCGAGCCGGTCGCCCTCCGGCGTGCCGCTCGCCGCGCCCCACAGCGCCGCGACTTCCTCCATCGCTGCATCATAATCCGCCTCGGTGCGGATCGGCTTCACGTCAGTCGCCATGGTCAACCTCCTTCACGTCGATGCGGTCATAGTCCTTGTGGGTGCCAACCCACTTGATCCAGACAATCGCCTTCTCGAAATCGACGGCGACGACGAGCCTGTAGTTGTTGCCCTTGATGTTGAAGACGATCCGGTCGGCACTGACGATGCTAGAGGTGGCATAGAGCCGCTTCACATCGGCGGTGCTGGTCCAGGCCGCCTTGCTCACTTCTGCGAACCACGAGTCGAGCGCCGCCTTCAGCGCGGGCTGATCCTTGTGCCCGGCGCGTTCCGTGATGAACTCGCGCAAGGTGCGCCGCGCTATGATCCGCATATCAGACCTTCTATCATGTGCCCATAATGGGCGCAAGCGTAATGTGAGCTAAAGCCCCAGTCCCCGGCTGCGTCCGAACGACCAGTCCACACCGCCGCCCGACATGGCGACCCCGCTGATGTGCTGGCCGAGGCGCTTCTCCAGCGGGTCGCTCCACGGGACGAGCTGGAAGCCCAGACCATTGTCGATCATTGCGAACCGCCCGCTGGCAATCTGGGTCGACCCAACGAGCTTGCCGGAGACATATTCGCCGGGAGCCGATGGCTGCCAGGTCAGGCCGCGCTCGGCGGCAAGTGCCTTGCCGACACGGCTGATGTCGGCGCGCTCTAGTTGGGCGATCAGGTCGCTGGGTGCCCGGAACTGGCCGTGGCCGCGATCCTCCGCATAGCCCATGTCGGCAAGCGCCCGTTTACGCGCCTCCCAGGCGGCGCGAACATCGCCGCCAAACCCCGTATGCGGCATGGTCTCGCGCCCACCGCCGATCATCGTGCGGTCGAGCCAGGTCGCGCCTTCGTGTCCGATCTGCCGGTTGAGTGGCAGGTCTGAAAGCGTCTCGATGCGCGGGCCTTTGCCGAACTTCTGACGGTCGTGGGCCAGACCGCGTTCGGGCAGGTTAGCGGGGATGGTCCAGCGGTCGGCATCGAGGCGCTCGACGATCCCGGCGCGACGCAAGGCTTCCAGCCTGCGAACGTGCGCTTTGACGTGCCTTTCGTGGTCAATCCGGGGCATGGTCTCACGCACGGAGTGAAGATGTCTGCTGGGCCGATAGATGCCGTTGGCGTCGGTCTGTTGCAGGATGTTCTCATCGGCAACACGCGGGGTGCTGGGCGGCGGGTCCACTGATATGATGCTGCCGCGCCGGATGTCCTCAACCTTGGCCGCCGGAACCTCCAGATGATGGACGCGCCCGTCCACGCCATCGATGGTCAGGCCGATGCGTTCGCCAAGCTCGTCGCTGCCAAGCGCCTTGGCGACGACGCGCCCGACGATGCGTTCGGTCGGTTTGGTACGATGCACGGTGTAGCCCGAATAGGCTCGCTGCGCCGCAATCCCCTCGCGGTCGAGCGCCTGGTGCATCGTCTTAATGATGTCGCCGCGCGTGCCCAGCTCGCGCAGCATTGGTTCGGCGCGCGGCGATATCGTCCAGATGCCCGGCGTGTGTTCGGTCGCCAGCCCCATGCGCTCCAGCTTGCGGGCACGGTCGATCAGCAGCGCCCGGTTCTGGCGCATGGTCTCGGCCATGTCCGTATCGGGGCGAAGGTCGGCAAACTCATTGCTCGCGTCCTGCTCCGCGATCAGCATCCGGTCGAGCCGGATGAAGCGTTCTGCATCCACTTCGCGTTCAAGCTGGCGGCTGACCTCCTGCTCGGTCTGGCGGCCCAACTCCAGCGTGACAATCTCGCTGGCCCGCTCGCGGATGCCATGGGCGATGTAATCCCCCGCGATGTCGAGCCGCTTGCCATCATCGGTCACGCCGCGCAGCAGGATGTGGGTGTGCGGGTGACCGGTGTTGTGGTGATCGACGGCGATCCAGTCGAGCCTTGTGCCAAGGTCCGCTTCCATCTGGGTCATCAGATCGCGGGTGGTCTGACGAAGATCGGACAGCTCGACGCCTTCCTCGGCGGAAACAATGAAACGGAACTGGTGCCGATCCTCGCGGCCCCGGTCGAGAAACGCGGGGCCATCGGCAACATCCACGTCGGCGGAATAGACCTGGCCCTTCTCGCCGTCGCGCGTGACGCCATCACGCTCCAGATAGCGCAGGTGCGCGTCCACTGACTTGCCGCTCACGAACTGTCGCCCGCGCGCTGCGCCGCGCTGGGGATTGAGCTTCACGATCCGCGCCTTCACCGCGACCCGGCGCGTGCGGGTGCGGACCCCGTTCACATCCCGGCTCCACCCGTTCCGGCCTTTCAATCCGGCGGCAACCTTCGCGCCCCGGCCTCGGGCATTGCACCGCCCGCTCGCCTTCCCCGTCCCGGCCAGTCGATTGGGATTGCCG
>ERZ1066121.1324-NODE-1324-length-18541-cov-7.746403_pt1 | contig 18541 bp, 18 predicted proteins | sample MGYA00382768_ERZ1066121 | MGnify/ENA primary metagenome ERZ1066121 (study PRJEB33369, sample SAMEA5778351) | biofilm metagenome | biome: Industrial cooling water; feature: Water cooling tower basin; material: Biofilm | place: United Arab Emirates | collected... | reverse complement strand
GGGCCAACGTGGCCGTGTCGGTCGGGCCGACGCTGCGGACCTACCGGCTGGCCGTGGCCGCCACCGGCGAGTATACGGCCGCGCGCGGCGGCACCGTGGCGAGCGCGCTGGCAGCGATCACCACCACCGTCAACCGGGTGGTGGGCGTGTACGAGAAGGAGTTGGCCGTGCGGCTGGTGCTGGTGGCGAATCAGACGCAAATCATCTTCACCAACGCCGCCGCCGCCACCGACCCCTACACCAACAACAACCCCACGGCGCTGCTGACGCAGAATCAGACCACCCTCACGACGCGCATCGGCGCGGCCAACTACGACATCGGGCACGTCTTCAGCACCGCCGGGGGCGGCGTGGCCAGTTTGCGGAGCGTGTGCGTGGCCGCCGCAAAGGCGCAAGGCGAGACCGGCACCTCGAATCCCGTGGGCGATGCGTTCGACATCGACTACGTGGCCCACGAGATGGGCCACCAACTCGGCGGCAACCACCCCTTCAACGGGACGCAGCTCAACTGCGCGGGTGGCAACCGCAACGCCGCCACCGCCTACGAGCCGGGTAGCGGCTCCACCATTATGGCCTACGCGGGCATCTGCGGGAGCGACGATCTACAGCCCAATTCCAACGCTTATTTCCATTCGGCTTCGTTCGAGGAAATGACGGCGTACGTGGCCCTGAGCGGCTGCGGCACCACCACCACCACCGGCAACGCGGCGCCCGTAGTGACGGTACCCGCCAACCGCACCATCCCGAAAGGAACGCCCTTCGAGCTGCAGGCCACGGCCACCGACGCCAACCGCGACGCGCTGACCTATTGCTGGGAAGAGCTGGACCTCGGCCCCGCCGGGCCGCCCAGCCCGGTGCGGGTCGCCAACCAGACGCCGCCGCTGTTCCGCTCGCTGCCGCCCGTGACGGCGCGCAGCCGCTTCTTCCCGAGGTTGGCCGAATTGCGGCTCGGCACCCCCATCAAAGGCGAAACGCTGCCCACCGTGGCGCGGCTGCTCCGCTTCCGCTGCACCGTGCGCGACCAGCACCTCGGCACGGCCGGCGTGGTGGGCGGCGTGACCACCAGCCCCGTCGTGACGCTGACCGTGGCCGCCACGGCCGGGCCGTTCGTGGTGACGGCCCCGAACACGACGCCCGTCGTGTGGACCATCGGGCAGCCCGCCACCATTACGTGGAGCGTCGCCAACACCTATGTGGCGCCCGTGAACTGTACGGCCGTGCGGATTCTGCTGTCGGTCAACGGCGGCCTGTCATTCACCCGTACGCTCGCCGCGAACGTGCCGAACACCGGGTCGGCCACCATCACGGTGCCGGCGGGCGTTGCCACCACGCAGGCGCGGGTGATGGTGCAGGCCATCGGCAACTACTTCTTCGACATTTCCAACGCCAACTTCCGCATCGTGACGCCCCCGACGGCGCCGCGCTTCGCGGCCACCACCGAGCCGCTGGTCGGGGCGGCCTGCCAGAACCGGCCAATGACGTACCGCGTGGCCGTGGCGCCGGTGCTGGGCTTCGCCGATTCGGTGCATCTGAGCGTGAGTGGCTTGCCGCCCGGCGCCACGGCCACGTTTGGGCGCCGCGCGCTGGTGCCGCCCGACACTACGTGGCTGCGCGTGACCGTGGGCCAGACGCCCGCCCCCCCCTCACGTATCCGCTGACTGTGACGGCGACCGCCCCGACCTATACCGAGCAGCAGGGCGTGGCTCTCAGGGTGGTGCCCACGCTCACGCGGGTAGTGACGCTGCGGCTGCCGCCCAACTACGGCCCGGCGCAGGGCACCCGCCCGAGCTTCGGGTGGGGCGCCGTGCCGGGCGCCACGCGCTACCTGCTCGAGATGAGCACCGATGCCACGTTTCCCGCGCCGCTGGCGCTGGTGCAGGGCGGGCTGGCCGATACCACGTTTCAGTTGCGCGGGCCGTTCGAACTGGATTCCACCCAAACCTATTTCTGGCGCGTGACGGCCACCAACGACTGCGATTCGAGTCAGACGTCCGGGCCGTTTACGTTTGGGCCGGGCGGCACCACCGGCCGCGCCGAGGCGGCGCCCGAAGTGGCGCTGCGCGTGGCGCCGAACGCGTCGGCGTCGGGCGAGTTCGGGCTGACGCTTAGCGGTGCCCCGGCCGGGCCGGTGCGGGCCGTGGTGGTGGATGCGTTGGGGCGCGTGGTCTTTTCAGCATCTCTACCGGCACCGGGTGGCGGGGCGGCAACGCATTCGGTGCGGGTGCCGGGCGCGGCCGGGGTGTACCTGCTGCGGGTGGCGCTGGCCGATGGGCGGGTGCTCGCGCGGCGGCTGGTGAAGTAGAGACGCATACTTGCGTCTCAGGCGGTTAAGCACGGCGGTTGGGTGTAGAGACGCGTACTCGCGTCTCCGGCGGTTGGGCATTCCGTGCGGCGGAGACGCGAGTACGCGTCTCCGCTTCACGCCGCCACCACCACCTCCGGCCCGTTGTTGGCGGGCGAGTTGACGAGCGTACGCACGGCATACGCGCGGAGCCACGCATCCGGCAGCGGCACGAGCAGGCCGGTATCGCCGGCGGCGAGCCACGCCCGCTCGGCGGCGCGGGTGGGCAAGATGACGGGCATTCGCTCGTGGAGGGGCGCCATCATCCGGTTGGCGGCGGTAGTGATGATGGTGAACGTGGGGCGCACTTCGCCGGTGGTGTGGTCGGTCCATTCGTCCCAGAGGCCCGCGAAGGCGAAGGGCGCTTCGTCGGGGCGCAGAATGCGGTGCGGCACCTTGCCGGTGGGCGTGGCCTGCCACTCGTAAAACGAGTCGGCGGGCACCAGGCACCGCCGCCGCTGCACGAGTTGCCGGAAGGAAGGTTTCTCGGCGAGTGTCTCGGCGCGGGCGTTGATGGGCTTGGGGCCGGCTTTGGGGTCGCGCGTCCAGCTCGGAATCAGGCCCCACTGCAACGCCTGAATGACGTCGGGCGCCGCGTCGGTGATGACCGGCAGGCGCTGCGACGGCGCCGCGTTGTAGCTCGGCGCGAGCGCCTCGCGGAAGGCGGCCTCGAAATGGTCTTCAATGGCCGGAGCCGGAGTGACGAAGGTGTAACGGCCGCACATCGATGTTGGCTGTAGCGCGGACTTCAGTCCGCAGTTTCAAACTGAACCGCGCAGAGCGATGGCGTAAAACGGCGGACTGAAGTCCGCGCCACAGCGCCATCACCCCTCGCTCGAGAGCTTCCCGCCCGTCACTTCCAGGATAGCACCTGTAATATACGACCCATCCGGCCCGGCCAGCAGCACGAACGCCCCGACCAGCTCTTCGGGCTGGCCGGGGCGCCCCAGGGCGGTGTCTTTGCCGAAACCTTCGACGTGGCTTTTGTCGAGGGTGGCGGGGATGAGGGGCGTCCAGATGGGGCCGGGTGCCACGCAGTTGACGCGGATGCCGCGCGCGCCGAGCTGCAACGCCAGGCTCTTGGTGAAGGCGTGAATGGCGCCTTTGGTGGCCGAATAATCAATCAGCCCCGGCGAGCCGGCCAGCCCCGTGATGGAGCCCGTGTTGACGATGGCATCGCCCTCCTGCATAAACGGCAGCGCGGCCTGCGCCATCCAGAGATAGCCGAGGATGTTGGTGTCGAAGGTGCGGCGTACGTTGTCGGCGGGGACGCTCTCAAACTTGGCGTATTCCTTCTGGTAGGCGGCGTTGTTGACGAGGATGTTGACGGCGCCCAGCTCGTCGTGAGTGCGGCGCACGGCGGCGCGGCAGGCGTCGGGGGCGCGCACGTCGCTCTTGATGAGCAGGCAGCGGCGACCGGGCGCCTTTTCGGCAATCAGCTTTTTGGTGGCCTCGGCGTCCTCGTCGGATTCGTTGTAGAGGATGGCCACGTCGGCGCCTTCCATCGCGAAGCCTATCGCCACGGCCCGACCGATGCCCGAGTCGGCGCCCGTCAGCAGGGCCACTTTGCCGCTGAGCTTGTTGGCGGGCCGGTAGTTGGAGAGGTCGGAATCGGGTTGCTGCTGCATCCGCTCCTGCGAGCCGGGGTACGGCAGCGGCTCGGCGTGGACTTTCGTGGGGCGCGGTTCGTGGGGGGCGGCGTGGTGGCTCATCGGTTCGGGGGAGGAAATGGCTGGTGAAGGCAGCATTTCCTAACGGGCGCCACGGCGGTGAGGTTGGCAGGAGAAGCAGCGTAACGCGCAACGTAACGCGGAGCTACAGCTCCGGTGTCGGGTTGGCCTCAGCGGGGCACGACGGTCACGTCCGATGCAGCAGCGTTCGCCAGTCACGTAACGCGGAGGGCGGTGGTCTGATGCGGGGTGAGGCCGGGTTGTAGCGCGGACTTCAGTCCGCCGTTTAGCTGCCCTCCAACGGCGGACTGAAGTCCGCGCTACAACTAACCGCTATACTGCCCCAGACCACTACCACGCGGAGCTACAGCTCCGTCGTGTTATCGGGCCTGCTGCTACGCCGGAGCTGTGGCTCCGCGTTACGTCCAACCAACGTAACGCGGAGCCACAGCCTCCTCACTAAAAAAATATCAAGCTGAGCAGCACCACGCCCACGCTGAACAGCACCAGAATACCCGTATAGCCCGCGAACAGCAACGAGCCTTTCCAGAGCGATTTTTTGATGGTCTGGCCCGAGAAACGACTCAGCGCCAACACCCAATAGGCCCAGAGTATCAGCATCGGAATGGCGGGCGCAACCTCCCGGCTCGCGGGCAGCACCAGCTCGAGCAGGATCAAAAAGCTGAAAAACAGGAAGAAAAAGCTGTGCAGATTGATCGAAAACATCAGGTGTTGCACGTACAGCGGGCGCTGGCGGCGGTAGAAGAGCTTGAGCAGCAACGCGAAGAGCGGCATCAGGACGAACATCCCGAGCGACACGTTTTTGATCAGCTTGTCGCGCAGGGCTTCCTGGCGGGTGTTGACGCGGGCGGTTTGGCGCAGAGCCAGGCGCTGCCAGAAGTCCGGCTTGCCGCCGCGCGCCCGAATCAGCGAGTCGATGTAGGCATCATCGGCACTGGCGAGGCGCTCCATAAGGGGCTTGTTTTCGAGGTCTGCCGGCCCGAGGCCGCTCAGGGAGTCGGTGTCGCCGAGCTTTATGACGACCTCACGCTCCTCGGCCTCAAACTTTTTCAGGCTGTCGCGCACGATGCCCACGGCCTCGCCGAGGTTTTTCGGCTGTAGGACGCGGGTCGTGGAATCGGCGCGGTGCTCGGCGCGGCGCTCGGGGCGTTCTGGCTGCCGCTCGGGGCGCGCGTCCTGCCGGTTGACTTCTTGCCCCAGCAGAAAGAAAAACACCAGCGAGATGAACACATACAGCCGAATCGGCGGCACGAACCGCGCGCGCCGTCCGTCCAGAAAATCGACCGTCAGCTTGCCCGGCCGAAACAGCAACTCCTTGAACGTGAGCCACACCTTCGAGTCGAAGTGAAACACGCCTTCGAGCGTTTCCTCCACGACGTGCCCGAACGTCACGTTCACGTCGTGGTTGGGCTGGCCACAGGTGGGGCAAAAATTTTCGCCCGCGCTCAGGTCGGTCTGGCAGTTAGGGCAAACGGGCAGCTTGACGTGGTGGGCAGACATTAGAAGGGTGAAAGGGTAAAAAGGTAAGAGGGAGAAAGGGTGGGAGAGTGGGAGGGTGAAAGGGGGCAATAGCCCACCCTACCTCATCCGGTCCATCCACTTAATATCGTTACCTTCCGTGATTCAGAAACACAAAGGTGCGCCCCCGGCCGAATCTGTTTCGGCTGGAGGCGCACCCGTTCGCGGGGCGGTTTCGTGTGTGCTACGCCGCTACCTCGGCCAGCGGCGCGGGCACGGGGAAATCGGGCACCGTGCCGGCCGTCAGGTTGAAGTAGTTGGTGAAGATGTTGAGCGCCACGTGGCCCACCAGCTCGCCGATCTGGCCATCGGTGAAGCCGGCGGCGCGGACGGCGGCTACGTCGGCGTCGGTTACGTGGCCGCGCGTTTCGGTCAGGCGCGCGGCGAAGCGGAGCGCGGCGGCCGTGCGCGGGTCAGCAGACTGGGCCGTGCGGGCGTCGTGCAGGGCATCGGCTTTTACGCCGAGCAGCCCGCCGATAGCGGCGTGGGCAGCCAGGCAATAGTGGCAGCCGTTGGTTTCGGCTACCGTGGTAGCTACCAGCTCGCCGAGCTTGCCGCCCAGGGTGCCGCGCCCGAGGGCGCCGCTGAGGGCCACGTACGCGTCGAGGACGGCGGGCGAGGTGGCCATCGTCCGCATCATCGCGGGCACGGTGCCGAGTTTGGCCTGAAACCCGTCGAGCTGCTGGCGGACGGTACCGGAAGTGGTGGAAGTCTCCACCGGAGCAATGCGAAACGTCATCGGAATCGGACGAAAAAACGTGGGGGTGAAATGATGAAAACCTGTGTTGCTGCAACGCTGCAAAGGTTTTCACCGGCCCCGGCCGGCCGAAATGGCTCGTTTGCCCGACTACTTGGACGGATTGCTCAGTGCCCGCGCGTGGCTGCCCGGTAGCCCTCCGGCGACACCCCCGCCCCGCGCCGAAAGTAGCGGCTGAAATGCGCCGGGTCGTCGAAGCCCAGCCCGTAGGCCACGGCCTTCACGGGCGCGGCCGTCAGGAACAGCTCGCGCTTGGCTTCCATCAGCACCCGCTCCTGAATCAGCTCGCTCAGGGAGCGGCCGTAGTGGCGCTGCACCGCGCGGCCGAGGGCTTTGGCGGTGAGGCCGAGCAGGTCGGCGTAGCTATGGGCGGTTTTGTGGGTGCGGAAGTGGCGCTCGAGCAGCTCGGGCAGGTGCGCGGCCACGGGCGCATCGGGTAGCGGCACGGGCGGGGCGGCGGGCAGCTCGGCGGCAGCCTCGGGCCGCTGGTCGAGCTTGAGGCGCGTGGCCTGAATCAGAAACAGCTTCAATAGTGCCATCAGGGCGTCGTCCTGCGCCAGGCCGCCGCGCGCCAGCTCGTCGCGGAGCTGCCCGAAGGTGGGCGCCAGCGCAGCGGTGCCCGCTGCATCCAGCACGAGCACGGGCGCATCGTAGAGCGTATTGAACAACACGCCGCTGCACCCCACTTCGGCACGGTGGCGCTCAACGCAGAAAAAATCGGGCGTAAACTCCGTCAGGGTGCCGCGCAGCGCATCGGTGGCGGGCTGAAACGCGAACGGCTGGTACGGCGTGACGAACACGAGCGTGTCGGCCTGCACCGAATGCGTCCGAAAATCGACGCGCGCCGTGCCCGCGCCCTCCTCAATCCACCAGATACCGTAGCGCGGGCGCCGCTCGACGACGGGCGCGGCCGTGTGCGCGATAGCAAACGGCGCCATCGTGAAGCCGGAGAGGGCGGTGGTTTCGGTGGATGTCATCGCGTAAGGTAAACAGCGGTTGTGTCTGGGGCGCGGGTCTGCGGCCCGCGCTACAGCAACAGCAGCAACGCAAAGGTGCGCCCCTGGCCGAATCTGCTTCGGCCGGAGGCGCACCTTATTGGGCACATTCGCTACCCGCGCGCCACGCCGGGCACCCCTACGGCTGCCACGCCGCCATCTACCAATATCTCCTCGCCCACGACGTAGCTCGAATCGCTGGACGCCAGGAACAGCGCGGCCTTCGCAATTTCCTCCGGCAGACCGAAGCGCCGCGCGGGCACCACCGGCGACACCTGACCACTGGCAAAATCGCCGTCAATCGTCGCGTCGTCCATTCCGAGGCGGTTGTAGATCGGCGTCCGGATGTAGCCGGGGCTGACTACGTTGACCCGAATGCCGCGCTCGGCCAGCTCCAGACTCAGGCCGCGCGCCAGCGACCGTACGGCCGCCTTCGTGGCCGAATACAGCGTAGCGCCCGCGATACCGATGTGCGCCACCACCGACGCATTGATGACCACCGTGCCGCCATCGCGCAGCAGTGGCTCGGCTTTCTGAATGGTGAAGAACGCACCCTTTACGTTCGTATCGAACTGGCGCGTGTACAATGCCTCTTCGCTCTCGCGCAGCGACGCGAACTCCGCCACGCCCGCGTTGACGAACACCGTATCAAGGCCGCCAAAATCAGCCTTGATGGTGGCAAACAGCGCGTCGAGCGCCGGCAGCGACGTGGTGTCGGTCTGAATGGCGCGCGCGCCGTGGCCGATGGCCGCCACCGCCGAGTCGAGGGTCTGTTGGTCGCGGCCGGTGATGATGACCGTCGCGCCTTGCTGCGCGAATAAGTGGGCCGTGGCGAGGCCGATACCCGAGTTTCCGCCCGTAATCAGGGCAATCTTTCCTTGAAGCTTTTGCATTTCAGGTGAAAGCTGAATGACGGCGCGGCCACCGTGGCCGCCCGACGTTGCAAAGGTTTGCTGTGGTGGTATATCTTTGTCAAGTAGGTACCTGAAAGTGCGGCCGATACCTAAAAGTAACTGTTGCTGATTGTCAAAGCATTGCGGGATGAAAAAATCTAAAAAAGAACCCGTCTGTGCCATCACGGCTACCCTCGATGTGCTCGGCGGCAAGTGGAAGGTCTTTATCTTGAGCCAGCTCGTGCAAGGCACCCGCCGCTTCGGCGAGCTGAAGCGGGCAATCACGGGCGTAACTCAGAAAATGCTCACCCAACAGCTCCGCGAGTTGGAAGAAGCGGGTCTCGTGACGCGAAAAATCTACCCCGAAGTGCCGCCCCGCGTCGAGTACGCACTCACGGCGCACGGCCTGACGCTGGCGCCCGTGCTGAAAGCCCTCAACGAGTGGGGCCACCTGCACCGGCAGCATCTGGGTCTGGAGACGCCCGCGTGTCGATTGGTTGGTGATGCAAACCGCGCGGCGGAACCGGATGATATGGCCGTTGTAGAGGCGCCTTCACGGCGGGCTCCGGTCGCTGCGCGTTCGACCATTCCGTTTAGCCACGCCGAATTGACGGAAGCCATTCGGGCGGCGGCGATATAAGCAATCTTACCGCACCGTAACCTCCACGCGCCGGTTACGGGCGCGTTGCAGCGGTGTGCCGCGTGTCACGATAGGCCGGGTACCACCGTAGCCTACGGCCGTCAGCCGCGCCGCCTCAATGCCGCGCTCGATGAGCAATTCCCGTACACGCTCGGCGCGCTGTTCCGACAGTAGTTGGTTGGCAACAGGGTCGCCTTCACGGTCGGTGTGGCCCGCGATTTCGAGCGCCACACGCGAGTAGCGCCGCAATACGTCGGCTAGTTGCTCGATAGCCGGTTCGGAAGCGGGTAGCATCTTGGCGCGGCTTTGCTCAAAGAACAGGTCCTGAATTTCAAGGGTGGAGCCTTTGGGAAGGATGGCGAGGTCGGCCGTGGTGGCCGTCGCGACGGCGGGTCGGATGGCCGACGGTGGCGGTACACGCCGTTCAGGTGCCGCCCGCCGCACCGGCGGCTTGCGGGTAGCCGCATCGGCTTTCTGAGGGATTGATTTCTTGGCAGCTGGGGCCGGCGCCGCAGGTCGCGGTGCGGTGGGCCGTGGCCGGTTGACAGCCACCAGGCGCCGTTTCGGCGCGGGCTTCGGCGCGGGCTTCGGTTTGGCAACCGGCTGCACGACCACCGGGCGCAGTACCGGAGCGGGCGCGGCAGCGGCTGCCACCGGCGTCATTGGGCGTGTTTCAATCATCGGAGCCGGGGCCGGTTTGGGCGGGCGCGGCGGTGTCGGATCGTGTACGAACAACACCGAGGCCGGCACCGGCGCCGGTTTCCGTTTGAGCAACCCGAACATCGAACTTTGCTTGCCGTCGGGCAAGCGCCACCGAAGTTGCGCCTGCGCCTGATAGCTGAGCTGATAGTAGTCCACTCGCAGTGGGTACACTTCGCCCGCCACGAGCGTAATCGTGCGGCTGAATGCCGTCGGCGATTGCGGGCGCCATTCATTGAATAATTGTTTACCGCCGAGCCAGACGCGCATTCCGTCGTCGGTGGTGATTTCGAAGGTGTAGGTGCCAGTTTGCGGGGCGCGCAGTACGCCCGTCCAGCGCACACAAAAATTTTCCTGCGGGATGCCTGGCGCAGGCGACCTGTAGTCCCAGTCGAAATTGATCGCCGCGTCGGTGCGCGTCAGCAGCGGCGGGCCGCTGAAATCCTGGCCCGCGTAGAAGGTGGCCGTCAGCCCCGACTGTGCGCGAGCTGACAATGCTGCAAGCGCAGCGGCTCCGAGGAACGAAAGTAGGCCGTGGACGAAGTGGGGCATATCCGAAGAAGATTCGGGTAATGGAGCCGCTTCGACGCGAAAGGGTTGGCTAAACGGACACAGTATGCCGGTTGCGCAACGTAACGCGGAGCTACAGCTCCGGCGTTGGCACAGGCGCAATATGACGCCAGAGCTGTAGCTCTGCGTTACGTCTTCTTTTACAGCAGCGTCCCGCGCAGAAACACCAGCGCGAACGTGAAGTAGATCACCAGTCCCGTCACATCGACCAGCGTGGCCACGAACGGCGCCGACGCGGTGGCCGGGTCAAGCCCGAGGCGGCGGAGCAGCAGCGGCAGCATCGAGCCGGCCAACGTGCCCCACAGCACCACGCCGAGCACCGAGAATCCCACCGCGAACCCGATGGGCGCCCAGTGCGGGCCGTAGGTGGCAGGCGAAATCATCTCCCAAATGCCAATCCGCAGGAAGCCCAGCGCCGCCAGCGCCAGCCCCAGCAACACCCCTGATACCAACTCGCGGCGCAGCACCAGCCACCAATCGCGCGGCGAAAACTCGCCGAGCGCCATCCCCCGGATAATCAGCGACGTGGCCTGCGAACCGGCGTTGCCGCCGCTGCTGATAATCAGCGGAATGAACGTCGCCAGCACCACGGCTTTCGCAATCTCGCCCTCGAAATAGCCCATTGCGGTGGCCGTCAGCAGCTCGCCCAGAAACAGCACCACCAGCCAGCCCACCCGCTTCCGCACCATCGTGAGGAGCGGCGTGTCGAGGTACGGCTCTTCGAGGGCCTGCGAGCCGCCGAGCTTCTGGATGTCCTCGGTGTCTTCCTCGGCGCGCACGTCGAGCATATCGTCCACCGTCACGATGCCGAACAACACGCCGTGCGGGTTCACCACCGGCAAGGCCACGCGGTCGTGCTTCTCGAAGAGGCGCAGGGCTTCTTCCTGGTCCTGCATCACTTGCAGGGCCACGAAGCGGCGGTCCATCAGCTCGCTCACGCGGGTGGTGGGCGCGGCGAGCAGCACGTCGTGGATGCGGATGGCGTCGAGCAGTACGCCGCGCTCGGTGACGTAAATCTCGTTGAGGGTTTCGGCGCGGCGGCCGTACTCGCGGACGTGGTCGAGGACGTGGCCGATGGTCCAATCCTGCCGCACGGCCACGTAGTCGGGTGTCATCAGGCGACCGACGGAATCCTCCGGGTAGCCGAGGAGCTCCAGCGTCACGCGGCGCTCGGCTTCGGAGAGCTGTAGAATCAGCTCGCGCACCAGCTCGTCGGGGAGGTATTCGAGTAGCTCGGTGCGGTCGTCGGGGGCCATTTCGTTGAGCACCTCCACCATTTTTTCGGAGGAAAGCGTCTCGAGGAAATGGCGTTGGGTGCCCAAATCGAGCAGCTCGAACGTCTGCGTAGCCAGGTGCAGCGGCAGCACCCGGAACACGATGGCCTGATGGTCGGTGTCGTCGTCGGCTTCAATCAGCTCGACCAGCTCGGCCGGCTGAAAACCCTTCAGCAGGTCTTTGAGCTTGAAGAACTCGCGCTCCTCGAGCAGGCGCCGAATCTCGGTCAGGGGCGGGTGCGCGGCGTTGGGCGAAGAGGGCACAGCGGAGAACAGGCGACGGGCCGCACGTACGGCGCCGCAAAGCTAGGCTTGCCTTCTTCTCGTGAGCCGCTTCCCAACGCCCTATGCACCCGTCAGGCAGCACTGCCTTTGCGCGGTGTAGGCGCGGTGCGGCACTGCAGAATCAGCCGTTACGCCGGAAACAGGCGCGAAGGGCGGCGGTTGGATACCTCCTGCGAAACTGTTTGCGTTACTGAGACCCGCGCTGCGGCCGCAGCCGTGTGCTACCCCAAACAGCCTCTAAGCCAGTCGTTCGCCGATGCGGGCCAGCAGTTCTGCCACGGGAGTGCCGCGCAGGTAGTCGTAATTGATGCGGCAGAGCCACTCGGCGTGGGCAGCGTCGGCGAAGGTCAGCACCCGCCAGCACGTCCAGCCGAGATAGTCGTGTCCGCCATAGGGAAAAGGGCGCGCCAAGCCGGCGGCCACCAGTGGCTCGCCCAGCGCGGGCGGCGTGGCCAGGTGCAGGTCGCCGTTGAGGTGCAGGTGGCCGAGCTCCTGCGTGGGGCCATCCACGTAGAAATCGGTCCCTTCCACGCGCTCGCCCACGCGGTAGAGGTCCCTAAGCGGTCGACCAGAAGTTTTGCGGTTTTTGATACCCTGAAGACATCTGCAATTCAGAAAGGTAGCTTGCAGCTTACAGCTTGTAACTTGTGGCTACCCGCTTAATGGGGGTAGGCGCTTACACCAGGCCAGCTTTGCAGGGCGCGCGATACGGCCTCGAGCGGAGCCGTCGGCAGGGTCGGCACGGCCTGAATCGGCCCTTTTTGGGCTAAGGTCATCGGAGGGGAAGAGGAAACGTGCAAGGAGTACCTATTGAACGTCGGCAAGAGCCACGCGTGTGCGCCGGAAAGCGCCGGCCGAGATTTCTTCGGCCACGAACCGCCCGATATTGCCCGCCTTGACGCTGGCAGCGCCATCGGAGGGGAAATACAGCTCCCGGAACACGAAGCGCCCGTTGGCGGCCTCGTCGGTGATACGGGGCGGACACACAAAGAGGGTGTCCACATCGAGCGGAGCCGCGTAGGTTCACGCCTCCCAGTGGTCGGCGCGCGGATAGCGCAAGGAGGCGGGCTGGTCGGGCAGGTCGCGCCGCAGGGTGGTGCGGTCGTGCAGCGCCAGCCCCGACCCGCTGACGACGATCAGCCGCTGCCCGGTAGCCACGTGCGGCACCAGCGTATGCAGCAGCGGCGCGACGACGGGCGTGGGATCATCGAAGTTCATATTGCCGACGGCGCTGACCACCACATCGTGCCCCGGCAGGGCCGCCGCCACGGCCGCCGCGTTGGTTATTTCACCCACCCGCACGGTCAGGGCAGGATGCGCGAGCGGAAAGGCGGGGCGGCGTGTGAACGCCGTTACACGATGGCCGGCAGCCAGGCACTCGGCTACGATCTGCGACCCGGCGCGGCCGGTGGCGCCAAAAATCAAGACATTCTTCATCAGGCAGATAAAGTGGCAGCGGGCGGTGCGTCGGTGCGTCCGGGCGGCCTGCTGCTGACCCGACAAAGGTCTGCGGCGGTCTAGGGGCGACCCGCGCCCGGTACGGCCGATTTTGGGTATTTTTCGGACACGGCCCGCCGCCAGTCGAGGGGCGCGGCGCCCGTGGCCCGCCGAAAAAAGCGCGCGAAGTACGAGCTATCCGCGAAGCCCAGTCCGGCGGCCACTTCCGCCACGGACGCGGCCGAGTACGCCAGCCGCCGCTGGGCTTCGAGCACCACGCGCGCCTGCACCACCTCAGACGCCGGACGGCCCGCCACGGCCTGGCACACGCGGTTGAGGTGGCGCGAGGTGCAATGCAGGGCCGCGGCCAGGTCGCTTACGTGCCAGGGCGCCGGTGCGTCGGCGCCACCCACACGCGTTTCGAGCAGCGACGTCAGCTCGCGGAATCGCGCCGCGTAGCCCACCACGCCGGTGGCCGACCCAGCGGCACCGGCAACCGAAGTAGCGCGGCCGGCGCGATACGCGCGTTGCACGTGCCCCAGCAGCGCCAGCAGCAGCCCGCGCAGGATCAGCGACTCGGCGGCGCCTGAGGCTCGCCCATATTCGGCGGTCAGCGCAGTCAGCAACGGCCGGAGCGCGCTTTGCGCGGCCGTATCGAGGGGCAGGGCCGGCTCGGCGAGGGCGCTGTCGAGGTAGGTCAGGGCGAAGAGCAGGTCGGCTGCACCGAGCTGGCTGAGCCGGAAAAAATCTTCGGTGAACAGCACGACCCAGCCGCGCACGTCGTCGTGCCAATCTTCCCACTCGTGCCACTGGCCCGGCGCGATGACGAAGAGCGTGTTGGGCGTGATGGCGAACTCGCGGTGGTCGATCCGGTGCCGACTGCTGCCGCTCTCTACCCAGAGCAACTCATAAAAAGCGTGGCAGTGGGGGTAGCGTACACCCACGGGGTCGGGCAGGTCTTCGAGGCGACCTACCAGCAAGGGTATGGGCCGGTCAGGCCGGTTCAGGAAGTGACCGATGTGATAGCGGGGCGGGTGCACAGGACAAAATTGCTTCCGCCGGCGCCGGCGGCTGTGTCGGGAGCAACCGGCCTCCCCCTTACCCCTCCGGATACTCTAGCTTCATCGCCACCAGTGCATCCCGCAGCGCCAGAGCAATAACGTATTCCTTATACCAATTCTGGTCGGCGGGCACGATGTGCCACGGCGCGGCCTCGTGGCAGTTGGCGAACACGCCGGCGTAGGCCTCGCGGTAGGCAGGCCATTTTTTGGCTTTACGGGCGTCGTCGGCGTCGTATTTCCAGTGCTTGGTGGGGTCGTTTTGGCGCTCGGCGAAGCGTTTGGCTTGCTCTTCTTCCGAGATGTGAAGGTAGAATTTGAGCACCGTGGTACCGGTTTCGGTCAGCAGCGTCTCGAAATCGTTGAGGTGGCGGAAACGGCGCTTCGCCTCAGCGTCGTCAATCAGCTTCTCGACGCGCGTCACGAGCACGTCTTCGTAGTGCGAGCGGTTCCAGACGCCAATCATCCCCCGCGCGGGCACCTGTTGGTGGAGGCGCCAGAGGTAATCGCGCCGCAGCTCCGGCGCGGTCGGCGCCTTAAACGACGTCACGTTGACGCCCTGTGGATTGAACGCGCCAATCACCTTCCGAATCACGCCATCCTTGCCGCTCGCGTCCATTCCTTGCAGGACCACCAGCAGGGCGCGCGAGCCGTTGGCGTAGAACAGGTTTTGCAACTCGGCCAATTCTTCGAGGAGGGCGGCGGTCTTCTCTTTGGTTTCAGCTTTTTTGTAGCTGTCCGGGGCTGTAGTGGGGATGGTGGGGAAGGCCATAGCGAGTGGGGTCGTGGGTAAAGGTATAGAACCCGTGGAGTAGGGGGCTTGCGTCGCGGCTTTCGTATCGTGTCTGGTCAACGGGCGGGCACAAGGCCCGCCCCCACGATGGTGTTCTGATACAGATCATTCCTGACCGTAGGGGCGGGCCTTGTGCCCGCCCGCGCACCTCAGATGTGCCCTACACCTTGCTGCCGCACAAGGCCCGCCCCTACCCGTGCAGCACTCCCACACGCCCATCCAGCAGTTCGATGGGCGTGAGGTTGGCCGGCTCGATGGTACCGGGCACGAATACGTATTTTTTGTCGAGAATCTGCGCCTCGCGGTAATAGCTAACCCAAAATTGGGTCGTCAGATGAAACAGGCCGGGGTCGAGCGGCTCGACGCGCACGGCCTGGCGCGGGCCGATTTCCTCGAAAAAATACCGCAGCTTCGAGGTGCTCACCGTGCGGCCTTCGTGCTCGCCGTAGCCTTCGCTCACGATGAGCACCGTGCTCAATGGATAATCGTTGTCGTTGAGGAGCCACGCGCTCCAGGGGGCCTGCCCGGGGTGGGCAGCGGCCAAAATGGCGTCGTCAGGGGCGATGGCGATGGAAACGCCTTCGACAGGGAGGGTCGGAATGTCTTGTTTCAAGAGGGGAGAGAGGAGGGGGTGAAATGCTGATTAGGCTTGGAAATTAGCCATCGGTTGAGGTGTAGAGACGCATCCTTGCGTCTCCGGCGGTTGGGCAAGGTGGCTGGCCCGCGCCAAACAGCAGTGCCGGGCAGCGGAGACGCAAGGATGCGTCTCTACCCCAGCAGCCGCACCGCTTCTTCCGAAACGATGCGGGCGCCGAACTGTTCGGCCAGCTCCGCTATCAGTCGGTCGCGCACTTCGTCGAAGGGCACTTCCCGGCCCAGTTCGGCCTGCATACTCGTCACGGCTTTGTCGTCGATGCCGCACGGGATGATGTGGCCGAAGTACGCCAGATCGGTGTTGACGTTGAGGCTCAGGCCGTGCATCGTAATCCAGCGACTCGCTTTCACGCCCATCGCGCAGATTTTGCGCGGATTGGGGGCGCCGTCCGCAAAATCGAGCCACACGCCCGTCAGGCCGCTGATGCGGCCGGCGCGCAGACCATAGTGCGCCAACACGCGGATGACGGCCTCTTCGAGCGTCCGCAGGTAGCGGTGAATGTCGGTGAAAAACCGGTCGAGGTCGAGAATCGGATACACCACCAGCGCCCCCGGCCCGTGGAAGGTGATGTCGCCGCCCCGATTGACGGACACGAACGTGGCGCCCACGCGTGCCAGCCCGTCATCGTCGAGCAGCAGATTCGTCGCTTTGCCGCTTTTGCCGAGCGTATACACCGGCGGATGCTCCACGGTGAGCAGGTAGTTGGGCAGCACCGCCTGTTCGGGGGCGGGCCGGTCGCGGTTGGCAGCCTTGAGCGCCAACGATTCGGCCATCAACCGCTCCTGGTAGGCCCAAGCGGCGGCATAGTCGGCCAGGCCGAGGTGGTGGACGTGGAAGGTGGGCGTCATAAACACGGTTCTCCTTCTCGGGTGGGGTAGTAGAGTAAAAGCGAGCACGGCGGTTGCATGATGTGCTACTTCCTGTCAGCTACTACTTGTCATTCTCTCTCACTCCTGTCATCCTGAGCGAAGCGAAGGACCTTCCCGCCAGCTCGGCCCGCCGCTCCGCTTTGGCCCGTCCCTCCGAAAAACGCCCGACGCGATAGCAAACGCGCGCCAGCACGACCAGCCAGCCGTAAAGGTCCGCCGCTCCGCACAACAACGGCAGCAGGGCGCGTTTTTGAGGGGCGGGCCAGAGCGGGGCGGCAGGCTAGCCAGGCGCGGAAGGTCCTTCGCTCCGCTCAGGATGACAAGGGTGGGGGCTCAGGATGACAAACGAGAGGGGGAAGACGACAATCGGGAGGGGGATGACAAGTGTGCCCCTACATCATCCGTTCCGCCAGGCGGGCCTTCAGCTCGTCAATCGCGGGGACGGTGAGCGGGTCGGCGCCGTTGAGGCGCGCCGTGAACACCGACGCCCAATCGAGCAAATGAATCAGGTACAGCGCCTGCGCCAGCGCCGAGCCGCCGCGCGCGTCCACGTGCGTGAGCGAGGCGGCGTGGGCCGCGAACACGGGCGCGCACAACTCCATCCTGACGGCCACGCGCGGGTGGTCGAGCGGCGAGCGCAGCAGCACCACGGCCGTGCGCGCCAGCACGGCGGCGGGGTTTTCCCAGCCCACGATTTCGTTGTGGTTCATCTCCGAAAACGTGTTGACCAGCGCGAGCTGGTTGGCGTTTTCGTTGAGCTGCTGCCGGAAACGCAGCGCCACGGCCTCGAGGCGGGCGTCGGCGTAGAGCACGGGCAGGTGGTCGGTGAGACGCTGCGCCAGCTCGCGGGCTTCGCGCTGGATGCCCTCCTGGTGCTGCTCGATCAGCGCGATGGCCTCGGTCAGCTCGGCGCGGAAATCGTCGTTGAGCAACCCCGCCGCGCGCAGCACGAACAAGAGCTGCACCAGCGAGTACCCCACGTTGGCGCGCGGCAGTTTCGACTCGCCCGGAATGCGGACCGTCGGCCAGCCGTGGCGCTCGGCGCGCGCCAGCAGGCCGCCGCCGCTCGTGATGGCCACGATGCGCGCCCCGGCGGCGTGGGCGGCGTCCACGGCGGCGAGGGTTTCCTCGGTGTCACCCGAAAACGACGAGGCGATGAACAACGTGTCCGGCCCCACGAACGCGGGCACCGAGTACGTCCGTGCCACCGTCAGGGGCACGGGCAGCCGGTCGAGCACGATGCCGCGCACCACGTCGCCGCCGATTCCTGACCCGCCAACGCCCGCCACCACCACGTGCCCCGGCCGGGGCCAGTTGCCTACGGCCGCCAGCTCGGCGGCGGCCCCAATTTCGGCCGCGTGCTGAAGCTGCCGGTTAAAGCTTGAAACGAAAGACTCCATTCAGAAAGAAACGAACCGCAAAGGTAGAGGGGGATGGTGAAGGGATTCTGGGGGATTACGGCATAGATGCCGGGGCAATTTTTGGCAATGAAAGACACCGCCATAAACAGCAACTCCGTCAATGGGCCGCGCATTAGCCAGACGAGGTTAGCTTTGCTTTCGTCACCACTGCCTCACCGGACTGAATGCTCGCGAAAGATTTACTGGGCCGCCGCGGCGAAGATGCCGCCGCGCTCTACCTCACCGAGCGGGGCTACCAGGTGCTGGCGCGCAACTGGCGCCGTGGCCGCGCCGAAGTGGATGCCGTGGTGGTGTCGCCCGACCGGCAGACGCTGATTTTCGTTGAAGTGAAAACCCGCGCCACCGACCTCTACGGCTACCCCGAGCTGGCCGTGTCGGCGCGCAAGATGGAGCTGCTACAGGAGGCCGCCGACGCCTACCTCGAAGAACTGGGCTGGGTGAAGGATGTGCGCTTCGACGTACTCGCCCTGACTGTGCAGGGCAACGGGTTTCGCGTGTACCACATCAAAGACGCGTTCAAGGGCTATTGACGCGGGTGGGGATGGTGAAGGGATTTTGGCGGAGATGGGAGGATAGGGGAATGTGGGATATGCTAGTGTTACAAACAGGTTAATTTGGCGGGTTAAACTATCTTTGGCTTCTATT
>ERZ1066121.1322-NODE-1322-length-18557-cov-10.828019_pt1 | contig 18557 bp, 16 predicted proteins | sample MGYA00382768_ERZ1066121 | MGnify/ENA primary metagenome ERZ1066121 (study PRJEB33369, sample SAMEA5778351) | biofilm metagenome | biome: Industrial cooling water; feature: Water cooling tower basin; material: Biofilm | place: United Arab Emirates | collected... | reverse complement strand
GGTTGGAGAGGGGCTCGTCGAACAGGAACAGCCGACGGTCCAGCGCCACCGTGCGCCCGATGGCCACGCGCTGCTTCTGCCCGCCCGAGAGCTGGGATGGCCGGCGGTCGAGGAGGTGCTCGATCTGCAGGACCCGGGCCACCTCGTCCACGCGCGCGGCGATCTCGGCCTTGGGCTTGTCGCCCATGCGCAGGGGAAAGCCGAGGTTCTCCCGGACGGTCATGTGCGGGTAGAGCGCGTAGCTCTGAAAGACCATGCCGACGCCGCGCTCGGCCGGCGTCTCCTCGTTGACCACCCGCCCTTCGATGAGCACGTCGCCCTCGGTCTGGGCTTCCAGGCCCGCGAGGACGCGCATGAGAGTGGTCTTGCCGCAGCCCGACGGGCCCAGGAACACCGTGAAGGTGCCCGAGGGGATCTCGAGATCGATGCCCTTGAGGGCCTCCACGGCGCCGAAGCTCTTGCGCACGCCATGGAACGCGATGCCGCTCATCCCCACTCCTTCCAGTCGTGGCGGTCGCGGCCCAGGCCGCGACCGCCCCCTCACCGCGGCCGACCCGTCAACCGGCGATCCTCAGCCCGGCGGCCTGGTAGCTCGCCTTGACGTCGGCCCAGTAGACCTTCTGGGCCTCGCGGTCGTAGCGCTCGGTGATCGCCTCCCAGCGATCCGCCGCCGCCTGTAGCGCCGCCGCCGGATCGTCGCCGCTCCCGTTGATGAAGCCATGAATCTCGCCTTGCAGCGCGTCCATGTACTCCCCCACGGCGGGCATGGTCATCTCCGGGAAGCCGTTGGCGAGCACCTCCTGCGCCACCTCCAGGAACTGCGGCGCCGGCGTCAGGACCTTGAAGTTGGCCGGGTCGTAGTCGGTCTTGAGGAACATGTCGGAGCCGGAGGCCGGGTCGTCGAGCGACAGCACGCGACGCTCGGGCGTCAGCAGGGTCATGATCACGGCGAAGGCGGCGTCGGGCACCTGGGAGAACTGCGAGATGCCGACCACGCGACCGTAGAACATCGAGTTGTAGTTGCGCGTCACCCCGTCCACCTCGGCCCCCGGCCAGAGCGAGTAGCCGACGTTCGCGAGCCGCGGCGAGCCGTAGCGCCCCAGATCCATGTACCAGAGCGTGAGCGCGATGTCCTCCGACTGGAACGTCTCCATGGTCTGCCCCCAGCTCATCGACGCCGAGCCCGCCGGCGCCGACGCGAGGAGCCGCTTGAGGTCGCCCAGGGCCCGGGCCCCGGCCGCGTTGTTCCACGCGGGAGAGGCGTTGTCGTCCATCCAGGCGCCGCCGAAGGAGCCCATCATGGGGCCCCATTGCTGCTCGATGAAGCCGCGGTCCCAGGTCGAGGTCTGGAAGCCATAGCCCGGCTTGCCGGCTCCCGCCCAGTCCCAGCCGGTGAAGAACTCGGCCGTCTCGATGAACTCGTCCCAGGTGACCGGGACCGTCAGCTCGCGGCCCTTCTCGGACCGGAAGCGCGACTGCGCCTCGGGGTTCTCGAAGGCGTCCTGACGGACGTACATCATCGAGACGTCGCCGTCGACCGGGGCGGCGACGGTCTGCCCGCCCCACTCGCAGTAGAGCGTCCGGTAATAGTCCACGATGTTGTCGAAGAGAGGCCGGGCCTCGTACTTGGCGATCAGGTCGTCCATGGGGCGCAGGTAGCCGGCCGCCGCCAGCTCGCCGTTGTAGCGGGGGAAGTGCATGACGATGTCGAACTGGCCCCCGCCGGCCCGGAGGTCGCGCAAGGAGTCCTGCCAGCTCACGAGGTCGCCCGCCTCGATGACCTCGATCTCGATGCCCAGCGTCTCTCGGATGTAGTCGATCTGGTGGTCGATGATCGGGCGGATGCCGCCGGGGTGGGACATGAAGCGCACCGTCTGGCCAGCGAACTGCTGCCCGAACGCCTTCTGCGGCGAGAAGGCGGCGCCGAGGCCCAACGCCGTCAGCCCGCCTTGCATGAAGAGGCGCCTGGATGGGCGCAACAGCCGGTTCGAGATCATGTTCGTCGCTCCTCCCATGGGCCCGTCGAACGCGAGCCTCATCAACACATCGACAGATTATACCAGATCGTATGGCTGTCAATCGGGCGTTGTTGCACAACCTAGTGGTGGGTTGGCCGCGTAGGGGCTTGGGGCGCCTATTGGGCTCGCTGCAAGAAAGTGCTCTGAGGGTACGCTAGGCTCAGGACCTGCAAACCCTCTTGCGGAGCAGCGGCTGAGCTGACTCATGCGGCCCCGGCGTGGAGGGTGGCATGGGCGATCAGTTCTGGCTCACAGAGCAGCAGGTGGAGCGTCTCAGGCCGTACTTCCCCAAGGTGCGTGGCAAGCGCAGGTCCGACGACCGCATGGTTCTGAGCGGGATCATCCACGTGAAGCGCAACGGCCTGCGCTGGCGCGATGCCCCAGCGGTCTACGGGCCCCACAAGACCCTCCACAACCGCTTCGTGCGGTGGTCGCGGCTGGGGGTCTTCGCCCGCATGTTCAGAGACTTGTCCCGACCTGAAGCCGAGGGCGACACGATCATGATCGACAGCACCCACCTGAAGGCGCACCGCACGGCGGCGAGCCTGAAAAAGGGGGGCCTCGGCCACGGGCCATCGGCCGGACGAAGGGCGGGCTGAACTCGAAGCTGCACATGGTCAGCGATGGCCGAGGCCGGCCGCTGACCTTCTTCCTCTCGCCCGGGCAGATGGGCGACGCTCGAGGGGCCCTCGTGCTCCTCGCCGAGCTGCCAGCCGCCAAACGCATCCTGGGCGATAAAGGCTACGATGCCGACTGGCCGCGTGAGGAGCTCAAAGGACGAGGCCTGCGCATCTGCATCCCAGCTCGACGAGGCCGCCGTCACCCCGCACGTCACAACAAGAGGCTCTACAGGAAGCGCCACCGCATCGAGAACGCCTTTGCCCGCCTCAAGGACTGGCGAGGGATAGCGACCCGCTACACCCGCTGCGCAGACCTCTTCCTGTCCGCGATCTGCCTCGCCGCGTCCGTCCTCTTCTGGCTGCGATAGCGAGTCCTGACCCTGATGGGAATACCTGACCCGAAGTCGGGTCAACTGCTGCGCGGCCGAGGGGTGGATCAGTGGATCAGGGCCGGTAAGGACCTTGTCGCCTCCGCCCCGCCCCCAGCCCCGCCGCTATGGCAGACGCACGTTCCACTCTCGGCGGGAGCGTCGCCGCCGCGAGCTCGCCGCCGAGCCCATGCTGTTCAGCGCGCTCCTCTGCATCGAGGGCGGGCACCCCGGCCTCCTCGACCACCTGGAGGGCTCCATCGAGCACCTGGGCGACGAGGCGGACGACGACAGCAAGGACGACGAGGCCGTGCGCGAGGCGGCGCGGCGCTCCGTGGCGGGCCCCAGGCGCGCGGCGGGCGGCGAGGGGGCCTCGCTCGCGTTCCCTTGAATCGCGGCCCTCCCCCGCCTTATCTCGCGCCCCAAGAGCCAACAGGGAGACCCTCATGTCCGTCCGCCTCGGCCTCCTGGCCGCCGCCTCCTTCGTGCCCGCCTCGCTGCCGCTCGCGCTCGCCGTCGCCGCCGTGGGGGGCGCCGGGGCCTCGCCCGCCCAGGCCCAGGACCTGCCCGACCTCGCCGGGCGCGAGATCGTCGTCGCGGTCGAGAACGCCTACCCGCCGCTCCAGTTCATGGACGCCGAGGGCAACGCGGTGGGCTGGGAATACGACTTCATGGCGGAGGCGGCCGAGCGGCTCAACGCCACTGTGGTCTACGAGACCATCTCCTGGGACGCCATGATCCCGGCCGTGTCCGAGGGCCAGTTCGACATGGGCATGACCGGCATCACCATCCGCGAGGACCGCAGGGAGGCGGTGGACTTCTCGGAGCCCTACATGACCTCGCAGATGCTGATGATGGTGCGCGGCGACGAGGAGCGCTTCACGGACGCGGCCAGCTTCGCGGCCGACCCCGACCTCCTGGCGGCCGCGCAGCCCGGCACCACGCCCTTCTACGTCACGATCTACGACGTGCTGGACGGCGACGAGGCCAACCCGCGCGTCGTGAAGTTCGAGACCTTCGGGGCGGGGCTGGAGGCGCTGAGGAACGGCGACGTGGACATGATGCTGTCGGATTCGACGGGCGCCAACGGCTACGTCGCCGCCTCCGAGGGCGCGCTCAAGATCATCGGCGAGCCCATGGGCACGGAGGAGTTCGGCTTCATCTTCCCCAAGGGGTCCGACCTGGTGGCGCCCATGGACGCGGCCATCGCGGCCATGCGCGCGGACGGCACGCTCGCCGCGCTCGACCAGAGGTGGTTCGTGGACCGCGCGATGGGGCAATAGGGGCTTGGCGCCCCGGGGGGCGCCGTCCCGCGACTTCCCCCTGTGGCTCGTGGTCGTCGTGGCCACGGGCCTCTGGCTGTTCTGGGAGGTCCTGTCGTCGGACCTCTACGCCGACATCCTGCGGAAGCTCCTGCGGGGCGTCTGGATCACCGCCACCGTGGCGGTGGTGGCCTACGGGGCGGCCTGCCTGCTGGGGCTGGGGCTGGCCCTGATGACGCTGAGCCGCCGGCTGCTCGTGCGGCAGGCCGCGCGGCTCTACGTGGAGGTGATGCGGGGCGTCCCCATCATCGTGCTGCTGCTCTACGTCGCCTTCGTGCTGGCGCCGGCGCTGGTGGACCTGTGGAACTGGGGGCGGGGGCTCCTGGGGATGGACCCCGTGCGGCCGCGCGAGTTCTCTCTGCTGTGGCGGGCGGTGATCGCCTTGACGCTGGCCTACTCGGCTTTCCTGGCGGAGGTGTTCCGCGCGGGGCTGCTCAGCGTGGAGCGGGGGCAGGTGGAGGCGGCCATGGCGATGGGGCTGGGCCCCTGGGCGAGGTTCCGGCTGGTGGTGTTCCCGCAGGCGTTCCGCACCGTCTTCCCGGCGCTGGGCAACGACTTCGTGGCGATGGTCAAGGATTCCTCGCTGGTGTCGGTGCTGGGCGTCACGGACGTCACGCAGCTGGGCAAGGTCATCGCGGCGGGCAACTTCCGCTACTTCGAGACCTACAACGTGGTGGCGCTGATCTACCTGACGCTGACCATCGGGCTGAGCCTGGCCCTGCGGCGGCTGGAGCGGAGGCTGCGGGGGCGGGGGTAAGGCAGTCCCCCCGCCCCTGCCGGGACGTGCTAGGGTGACGGCGCGGCACCTCAGCCGCCTCAACCCTGGAGCGCCCCCATGGACTGGATCGTCCCCCTCACGTCCAGCAACGGGCCCATCGCCTTGGGCACCGAGAACCTGTTCCTCGGGCCCGGCGTCATGATCGCCTCCCCGCACGACGTGGGCGCCTCCTTCGAGGGACTCAGGCAACGCGCCGTCATCTACGGCAGCCTCGTCGGCGACGGCGGGCTCTACACCGGCAGCGCCACCCAGACCTTCGACCTGCGCGTGGCCGCCGGTGGCCTGGTCTTCAGCGTCGGCTACCCCGCCGTCGACGTCCAGGTGTCGGAGAGCGTCGCGATCCGCAACGACGGCGTCATCGAGAACCTGGCCTTGTCCTTCGGGGCGGTCAGACTGGTCGGCCTCTCGGCCGTCGCGACGAGCGCCGTGCGCAACGGCGGCACCATCGAGGGCGGCGCCGGCATCATCGTGACTGGAGCGATGGCGAGCTTCCGGCTCGTCAACACCGGCTCGATCCTGGCCTCGGTCGACGCCTACGTCGACAACACCACGGGCAGCGTGGACACGGTGATCAACGCCGGCCGCATGGAGGGCAACGTGCGGCTGGGCCTGGGCAACGACAGCTTCGTCGGGACCGGGGGCAGCCTGGCCGGCACGGCGTCCGGCGGGGGGGGCGAGGACAGGCTGGTCGGCGGGTCCGGCGACGACACCCTTGCGGGGGGCCTGGGGGCGGACACGCTCACCGGGGGGGCGGGGGCGGACCGCTTCGTCTTCGCCGAAGGCGGCGCCAACCGCGACCGCATCGCGGACTTCTCGACCGAGGACTTCGTGGTGCTCGACCGGAGCTACTTCACGGCGCTGTCGGCCGGCGCCTTGCCCGCCTCGGCCTTCGCGGCCAACCTCACGGGGCTGGCGCAGGACGCCTCGGACCGGCTCATCTTCGAGACCGACACCCGCATCCTGCGCTACGACCGCGACGGGACGGGGGCGGGGGGGGCCGTCATGGTCGGCGTCATCCAGGCGGGGGGCGTCATCGGGGCCTCCGACATCCTGGTGGCCTGACATCCTGGTGGCCTGACGCCCTGGCGCCCAGGGGCGGGCCGCCCTAGGCTCCGGGGCCACCCTGCCCGGAGCCGCCCATGAACCCGCTGCTGCAACCCTGGGACACGCCCCACGGCCTGCCGCCCTTCGACCGCGTCCTGGACGAGCACTGGGGGCCGGCCGTGGACGCGCGGCTGGAGGAGGCGCGGGCGGCCGTGGCGGCGGTCGCGGCGGACCCCGAGGCGCCCTCCTTCGCCAACACCGTCCTGGCGCTGGAGCTGGCCGACCGCGACCTCAACGCCGTGCTGGGGGCGTTCTGGGCGGTGGCGGGGGCGGACGCCAACCCGGCGCGCGAGGCCCTGGAGCGGGAGCTGGCGCCCAAGCTCGCGGCCTACGGGTCCGAGATCATCGCCAACAAGGCGCTCTTCGCGCGGCTCGACGCGCTCTGGGAGGAGCGCGAGGCGCTGGGGCTCTCGCCGGAGGAGGCGCGCGTCCTGATGCTGACGCATCGCGGCTTCGTGCGGGCGGGCGCGCGGCTGGAGGGAGAGGCCGAGGCGCGGCTCAAGGCGATCAAGTCGCGGCTCGCCACGCTGGGGACGGCCTTCTCGCAGAACCTCCTGGCCGACGAGCGGGCCTGGTCCATGGCCTTGTCGGAGGAGGAGCTGGCGCGGCTGCCCGCCTTCGTGGCGGAGGCCGCCCGGGCGGCGGGGGCGGCGCGGGGCCTGGGGCCGGTGGTGACGCTGTCGCGCTCCCTCGTGGTGCCCTTCCTCCAGCACTCGCCGGACCGCGAGGCGCGGAGGCGGGCCTTCGAGGCCTGGACCACGCGCGGCGCCTGGGGGGGCGCGACGGACAACCGCGGCGTCGTGGCCGAGACCCTGGCCCTACGCGCGGAGATGGCGGGGCTCCTGGGCTATCCGTCCTACGCGGCCTGGAAACTCGAGACGGAGATGGCGCGGACGCCCGAGGCCGTGCGGGGGCTGCTCGACCGCGTCTGGGCCCCGGCCGTGGCGGCCGCCGGGCGCGACGCCCAGGCCCTGGAGGCGATGCTGCGGGAGGACGGGGAGGCGGGGCCGCTCCGGCCCTGGGACTGGCGGTTCTACGCGGAGCGGCGGCGGGTGCGCGACTTCGCGCTCGACGAGGCGGAGGTCAAGCCGTTCCTCGGGCTCGACGGGGTGCGGGCGGCGGCCTTCGACTGCGCGAGGCGGCTCTTCGGCCTCGAGCTCGCGCCGCTCGACGGGCCGACCTACCATCCCGATGTCAGGATGTGGGAGGTCACGCGCGGGGGCGCGCACGTCGCCGTCTTCGTCGCCGACGACTTCGCGCGCGAAGGCAAGCGGTCGGGTGCCTGGTGCGGCGCCATGCGGGCGCAGTCGCGCATGAAGGGCGACGTGCGGCCCCTGGTGGTCAACGTGTGCAACTTCGCGCGTCCGGCCGAGGGGGGCCGGGCGGTGCTGAGCTGGGACGACGCGCGCACCTTGTTCCACGAGTTCGGGCACGCGCTCCACCAGATGCTGTCGGACGTGACCCACGAGAGCGTGTCGGGGACATCCGTGGCGCGCGACTTCGTGGAGCTGCCCTCGCAGCTCTACGAGCACTGGCTGGAGGTGCCCGCCGTGCTGGAGGAGTTCGCGCGGGACGCCGAGGGGCGCCCCATGCCGGAGGGCCTGCGCGAGAGGCTGCTGCGGGCGCGGACCTTCGACATGGGGTTCTCGACGGTGGAGTACCTCGCCTCGGCCTACGTGGACCTCGACTTCCACGAGGGGGCGCCGCCCCCGGACCCGATGCAGCGGCAGGCGGAGGTGCTGGACGGCCTGGGGATGCCGCCCGCGATCGGGATGAGGCACGCGACGCCCCACTTCCAGCACGTCTTCGCGGGGAGCGGCTACGCGGCGGGCTACTACAGCTACCTGTGGTCGGAGGTCATGGACGCGGACGCCTTCGCCGCCTTCGAGGAGCGCGGCGATCCCTTCGACCCCGAGCTGGCGGGGCGGCTCGAGCGCGACATCCTGAGCCGGGGGGGGTCGGAGGAGGAGGGCGAGCTCTACCTGCGCTTCCGGGGGCGGATGCCAGGGCCGGAGGCGCTCCTGCGGGGGCGGGGGCTCCTGGAGCCGGCCTGAGGGGGCGCCCACTTGGCCTTCACGCTGCGCCAGCTTCGCACCTTCGTGGCCGTGGCCGAGGCGGGCGGCGTCAGCCAGGCGGCGCAGGCCCTGTCGCTCTCGCCCTCGGCCGTGTCGGAGGCGGTCAAGGACCTGGAGGGGGACCTGGGCGTCCCGCTCTTCGAGCGCCACGCGCGGGGCCTCGCGGCCACGCAAGGGGGCCGCACCTTCCTGCGCCACGCCCGCGCCATCCTCGCGCAGGCGCAGGCGGCGCGCCTCGCGGCGCGCGGGGGGGGCCGCGAGGCGCTGGCGGGGCGGCTGTCGCTCGGCGTCACCGCGCTCATGGCGGGCTACGTGATGAGCGACCTGCTGGCGCGCTTCCGCCGCGCCAACCCCGACGTGGAGCTGACCGCCATCGAGGACACGGCCGAACACGTCGAGCACCTGCTGATCGGGGGGGAGCTGGACGTGGCCGTCATGGTGACGGGGTCCTTGCGGGCCAGGGACGCGCTGCGCGTGGAGATCGTGGAGGTCTCGCCGTTTCGGCTGTGGCTGCCGGCCGGGCACAGGCTGCTCGCGCAGGACGCCATCGCGCTGTCGGACCTCGCGGCCGAGCCGCTCATCACGCTCAGCGTGGACGAGATGGAGGAGGAGGCGGCGCGGCTCCTGTCGGCGCTCTCCCCCCGGCCGCGCGTGGCCTTCCGCACGCGCAGCGTCGAGGCGGTGCGGAGCCTGGTGGCGACGGGGGCGGGCGTGGCGATCCTGCCCGACCTCGTCTACCGGCCGTGGTCGCTGGAGGGCGACCGCATCGAGAGCCGCGACGTGTCCGGCGCCTTGCCGGTCGTGCAGGTGGGGGTGGTCTGGCGCAGGGGGGCGCCGCCGAGCCCGGCCGCCCACGAGTTCATCGCCCTGAGCCAGGCCCGGGGGCGCTGAGGGGGCCCGGGGGTTCGGGAAAGCCGCAGGCTCGCTGCGGCGTTTTGCGTTGGCGAAGGGTCGCGGGCTTTGGCATGCTGCGCCCGAGCGCCGCGCGGCTCGACGCGGGCCACCAGGGGGAGACCATCATGACCATGCTCGCGCGGGGGGCCTCCGGCCTCGCCATCCTGTCCATGATCGCGGCCACGGTGGCCCCGGCGGCCCTCCATGCCCAGATGACCGCGGTGGGCCCGGGCGAGGGGGCGCTCAGCATCGTCGCCTGGGCCGGCTACATCGAGCGCGGCGAGACCGACCCGGCCTTCGACTGGGTGACGGGCTTCGAGGAGGCCACCGGCTGCCGGGTCAGCGTCAAGGTCGCCACCACCTCCGACGAGATGGTGGCGCTCATGAACGAGGGGGGGTTCGACCTGGTGACGGCGTCGGGGGACGCCAGCAACCGGCTCATCGCGGGCGGGCGCGTGCAGCCCGTCAACCCCGACCTGATCCCGTCCTGGGACACGATAGACCCGCGGCTCCAGGGCGCGCCCTGGTACGTGGTGGACGGCGTGCCCTACGGGGTGCCCTACATGTGGGGGCCCAACGTCCTGATGTACAACACCGACGTCTTCCCCGAGCCGCCCACGTCCTGGAACGTGGTGTTCGAGGAGATGACGCTGCCGGACGGGCAGAGCAACAAGGGCCGCGTGCAGGCCTATGACGGGCCCATCCACGTGGCGGACGCGGCGCAGTACCTGATGTTCAACAGGCCCGAGCTGGGCATTACCGACCCCTACGAGCTCAACCCCGACCAGTACGCGGCGGCGCTGGACCTGCTGCGCGGGCAGCGCCAGATCGTGGGGCGCTACTGGCACGACGCCTTCATCCAGATCGACGACTTCAAGAACGAGGGCGTGGTGGCCTCGGGCTCCTGGCCGTTCCAGGTCAACCTGCTCAGGGCCGAGGGGCAGCCCGTGGCCTCCACCATCCCGCAGGAGGGCGCCACGGGCTGGGCCGACACCACCATGCTGGCCACCGACGCCGAGAACCCCAACTGCGCCTACATGTGGTTCGAGCACCAGCTGTCGTCCAACCTCCAGAGCGACCTCAGCGTGTGGTTCGGGGCCAACCCCTCGGTGCCCGCCGCCTGCACGGACGGGCGGGGCATGCAGACGCCCGAGGGCTGCGCGGCCAACGGCATGGACGACTTCGACCGCATCCGGTTCTGGCGCACGCCCGTGGCCGACTGCTCGCAGGGGGAGGACGCCTGCGTGCCCTACTACCGGTGGGTCAGCGACTACATCGGCGTGATCGGCGGCCGATAGGAAAAGGCCGGGGGACCAGGTGGCCCCCCGGACCCCCCCCGACATGAGCGCAGCCGTCTCCTTCCAGGGGGTCGCCCGGCGGTTCGGGTCCGTCCGCGCCGTGGACGGCGTGGACCTCGACGTGGCCGAGGGCGAGTTCTTCGCCATGCTCGGCCCCTCGGGGTCGGGCAAGACCACGTGCCTGCGCCTCATCGCCGGGTTCGAGAGGCCGGACGAGGGCCGCGTGAGGCTGTTCGGGGCGGACGTGACGCAGACGCCGCCCTACCGGCGGCCCGTCAACACGGTGTTCCAGGACTACGCGCTGTTCCCGCACCTCAGCGTCATCGACAACGTGGCCTACGGGCTGATGATCGCGGGGGTCGCGAAGGCGGAGCGGCGCCGGCGCGCCGAGGAGGCCCTCGCCATGATGGCGCTGCCGGGGTTCGGGGGCCGGAGGCCGTCCGAGCTATCGGGGGGGCAGCGGCAGCGGGTGGCGCTGGCGCGGGCCCTGGTGAACCGGCCTCGGGTGCTGCTGCTGGACGAGCCCCTGGGGGCGCTGGACCTGAAGCTGCGGGAGGCCATGCAGGACGAGCTGAAGGCCCTGCAGCGCAAGGTGGGGATCACCTTCGTCTTCGTGACGCACGACCAGGGCGAGGCGCTCAGCATGGCCGACCGGGTGGCGGTGTTCGACGGGGGGCGCATCCGGCAGGTGGGCACGCCCCTGGAGGTCTATGGGCAGCCGGCCTCGGCCTTCGTGGCCTCCTTCGTGGGATCGTCCAACGTCCTGCCGCCGCGCCTGTCGCGGCTCTTCGGGGGGCCGGAGAGGACGGCGAGCCTGCGGCCGGAATCCCTGCGCATCGTGCCGCCCGAGGGGGCGCGGGTCGCGGGCACCGTGAGGGGGACGCGCTACCTCGGCGGCGCCACGCGCGTGGCGGTGGACCTCGGCCGGGTGGGCACGACGCCGCTCGACGACCACGACGACTTCCGCGAGGTGGCCGTGCTGGTGCCGGGCGGCCAGCCGGTGCCGCCGGAAGGGGCGCGCGTGGGGCTCGCCTGGGACCAGGGCGCCTTGCACGTCATGGAGGGGGCGTGACGGCGGCGGGGGGGAGCGGGCCGGGAGGCCGGGGGGCGCCCGCGTCCGCCGGCCTTCGCCCGTGACCCTCGCCGGCCGCCTCTCGGACGCCCTCTGGCGGCGCCCCTCGCTGCTCCTGGCGCTCCTGCTGGGGCCGCCGCTGCTGTGGCTGGGGGTGGTGTACCTGGGCTCGCTCCTGGTGCTGCTGGCGCAGTCGCTCTTCTCCATCGACGAGTTCTCGGGCGTCATCGACCGGACGCTGACGCTCAAGACCTACGGGGAGCTGCTGCGGCCCTACAACCTCGACATCATCTGGCGCACGCTGCTGATGGCGGCGCTGGTGACGCTGGCCTCCGTGGCGCTCGCCTTCCCGGTGGCCTGGTTCGCGGCGCGCTACGCGAGGGGGCGGTGGAAGGCGGCCTTCTACCTGGGCGTGATGCTGCCCCTGTGGTCGAGCTACCTCGTCAAGGTCTATGCCTGGAAGCTGATCCTGGCCAAGGAGGGCATCCTGGGCTGGTCCTTCGACGCGCTGCGCCTGGGCGGGCTGCTCTCGGCCTACCTGGCCCTGCCGGGCATCGGCGGCAACTCCCTGTCGGTGAGCCCCACGGGGACCTTCATCGTCTTCACCTACGTGTGGCTGCCCTTCATGATCCTGCCCATCCAGGCGGCCCTGGAGCGCGTGCCGCCCTCGCTCGTGGAGGCGGCCGGCGACCTGGGCGCGACGCCCGCGCAGGCCTTCAGGACGGTGGTCTGGCCCCTGGCCCTGCCGGGGGTCGTCGCGGGCAGCATCTTCACCTTCTCGCTGACCCTGGGCGACTACATCATCCCGCAGATCATCGGCACCAGCGCGCGCTTCATCGGGCTGGCGGTCTACCAGTACCAGGGCACGGCCGGCAACGTGCCGCTGGCGGCGGCCTTCGCGGTGGTCCCGGTGGTCATCATGGGGCTGTATCTCTGGGGGGCGCGGCGCATGGGGGCCTTCGATGCGCTCTAGCGCTCCGTGGTGGCTCAAGCTGTCGGCCGGCGCGGTGCTGCTGTTCCTGCACCTGCCGATCCTGCTCATCTTCCTCTACGCCTTCTCGACGGAGGACGCCTCCTTCACCTGGCCCATCCCGGGCTTCACCCTGCGCTGGTTCGCCGCCGCCTGGGAGCGGCCCGACATCTGGGAGGCGCTGTCGCTGTCCCTGCGCGTGGCCCTCGTGGCCACCGCCATCGCGCTCGTGCTGGGCACGCTCTGCGCGGCGGCCGTGGCGCGCACGCGGTTCTTCGGGCGCGAGGCGGTGTCCTTGCTGGTCATCCTGCCCATCGCGCTGCCGGGCATCATCACGGGGATCTCCTTGCGCCAGGCCTTTGCGCTCGCCGACATCCCCTACAGCTTCTGGACCATCGCGGTCGGCCACGCGACGTTCTGCGTCGTCGTGGTCCACAACAACGCGGTGGCGCGGTTCCGCCGCCTGGGGGGCAACCTCGTCGAGGCCAGCATGGACCTGGGCGCGACCTACTGGCAGACCTTGCGCCACGTCATCCTGCCCAACGTGGCCACCGCGCTGCTGGCGGGCGGGATGCTCGCCTTCGCCCTGAGCTTCGACGAGGTCATCGTGACCACCTTCACGGCGGGCCAGCAGGCGACCCTGCCCATCTGGATGCTGGAGGAGCTGGTGCGCCCGCGCGAGAGGCCCGTGACCAACGTCGTGGCCATGGTCGTCGTGCTGGTCACGTTCCTGCCGATCCTGGGCGCCTACCACCTCACGCGGGGCACCGACGCGGTGGCCGGCGGCGGCAAATAGGGAGAGAGCCATGACCATCCACACGGAGCTTCTGATCGGCTCCCGCTTCGAGCCGGGCGAGGAAGGGGCGGAGGCCATCCTCAACCCCAGGACCGGCGAGACGATCCTCACGCTGCCCGAGGCCTCGCAGGGCCAGGTGGACCGCGCGGTGGCGGCGGCGCGCCGGGCCTTCGAGGGGTGGTCGCGCACCACGCCCGCGCAGCGGTCCAACCTCCTCCTGAGGATCGCCGACCGCATCGAGAGGGAGGCGGCGGAGTTCGCGGCCCTCGAGGCGCTCAACACCGGCAAGCCCATCGGGCTCGCCACCAACGACGAGCTGCCGGCGGTCGTGGACGTGTGGCGCTACTTCGCGGGGGCGGCGAGGAACCAGCACGGGGCGGTGGCCGGGGAGTACATGCCCGGCCACACCAGCATGATCCGGCGCGACCCCATCGGCGTCGTAGCCTCGATCGCGCCCTGGAACTACCCGCTGATGATGATGGCCTGGAAGCTCGCGCCCGCGCTGGCGGGGGGCAACTGCCTGGTCATGAAGCCCTCCGAGCAGACGCCTCTGACGGCGCTGCGGCTGGCGCGCATCCTCGCGGACGTCTTGCCGGAGGGGGTCGTCAACATCGTCACGGGGCAGGGGGGGTCGGTGGGGCAGGCGCTCATCAGCCACCCCGGCGTGGACATGGTGAGCCTGACGGGCGACGTGGCGACGGGCAAGAAGGTGCTCCAGGCGGCCTCCAAGGGCGTCAAGCGGACGCACCTGGAGCTGGGGGGCAAGGCGCCCGTCATCGTGCTCGACGACGCGGACCTCGGGCGCGTGGTGAGCGGGCTCAAGGCGTTCAGCTTCTACAACGCGGGGCAGGACTGCACGGCGGCCTGCCGGGTCTATGCCCAGGGGGGCATCCACGACGACCTCGTCGCGGGGCTGACGGAGGCGGCCGCCTCCATCACCTTCGGGCAGGCGGACGACAGCCTCAACGAGATGCCGCCCCTGATCTCGCCGCGCCAGAGGGACCGCGTGGCGAGCTTCGTGGCGCGGGCGGCCGAGCAGGGGCACATGGAGGTCACGACCGGGGGCTCGGTCGGCGAGGGGGCTGGGTTCTTCTACCGGCCCACGGTGATCGCGGGCGCCCGCCAGGAGGACGAGATCGTCCAGCGCGAGGTCTTTGGCCCCGTGGTGTCCGTCACCAGGGTCGCGGACGCGGAGCAGGCGGTGGGATGGGCCAACGACTCGCCCTACGGGCTGTCGTCCTCGGTGTGGACGCGGGACGTGGGCGCCGCGATGGGGGTGGCCGCGCGGCTGCGCTACGGCTGCACCTGGGTCAACACGCACTTCATGCTGGTGTCGGAGATGCCCCATGGGGGGCTCAAGCAGTCGGGCTACGGCAAGGACCTGTCGAGCTACTCGCTCGAGGACTACACGGCCGTGCGCCACGTGATGATCGCCCACTGAGCTTGCGCGCGCGGGGGCGCCCCTCCAGGGTGCCCTCGACCTCGGAGGACCGAATGCCCGCCAACCTGACCCTCGACTCGCTCCGCGCCGCCGTGGCGGCGGGCGAGATCGACACCGTGCTCACCTGCGTCGTGGACATGCAGGGCAGGCTCATGGGCAAGAGGTTCCACGCGCAGCACTTCCTGGAGTCGGGCCACGAGGAGACGCATGGCTGCGACTACCTCCTCGCGGTGGACGTGGACATGACCACGGTGCCCGGCTACGCCTCGTCGTCCTGGGAGAAGGGCTACGGCGACCACGTCCACAAGCCGGACCTCTCGACGCTGCGCCGCGCCGCCTGGGAGCCGACCGCGGCCATGGTCATGTGCGACCTGCTCGACCACCACGGGGACCTCGTGGCGGTGGCCCCGCGCACGGTCCTGCGCCGCCAGGTGGAGCGCGCGAGGGCCATGGGGCTCGAGCCCATGATGGCCACCGAGCTGGAGTTCTACCTGTTCGAGGAGGGCTTCGAGGCGCTCTGGGACCGCCGCTGGGCCAGGCCCACGCCGATGGTGCGGTTCAACAACGACTACGGGCTGCTCGGCAGCCTCAAGGAGGAGGGGGTCATGCGGCCCCTGAGGAACGCGCTGCACGCGTCGGGCGTCATGGTGGAGAACACCAAGGGCGAGGCCGACGCGGGCCAGCACGAGGTCAACGTGCGCTACTCGGACGCGCTCGACACGGCGGACATGCATTCCATCGTCAAGACGGCGACCAAGGCCTGCGCGGCGGCGGCCGGGCGGTCGGTGACGTTCATGGCCAAGTACGACACGGCCCGGGCCGGGTCGTCGTCGCACATTCACCAGTCGCTGTGGAAGGACGGCGCCAACGCCTTCCGCGGGGAGGAGGGCGAGCACGGGATGTCGCCCCTGATGCGGAGCTACCTCGCCGGGCTTCTCGCGCACGCCACCGAGACGACCGCGCTCCTCGCCCCTTACGTCAACAGCTACAAGCGCTTCACCGTGGGGCTCTTCGCGCCCACCAAGGCGGTGTGGAGCACGGACAACCGCACGGCCGGCTACCGCGTCTGCGGCGCGGATACCCGCGGCGTGCGGGTCGAGTGCCGCGTGGGGGGGGCGGACCTCAACCCCTACCTGGCGCTCGCCTCGCAGATCGCGGCGGGGCTGGCGGGGGTCGAGGGGGGCTACGAGCTGGAGGCGGAGGCGAGCGGGGACCTCTACCGGACGGGCGGCGTCAGGGAGATCCCCCGGACGCTGCGCGAGGCGGCCGAGGCGCTGGACGGGTCGGCCATGCTGCGCAGGGCCATGGGGGACGAGGTGGTGGACCACTACGTGCACGCCGCGCGCTGGGAGATCGCGGAGTGCGACCGCGTGGTCACGGACTGGGATTTGGCGCGGGGCTTCGAGCGGCTGTGAGGGGCGGGGGCCGTAGGGCGGGGTTCACCCCGCCATCGCGCGCCGTGGCGGGGTGAGCCCCGCCCTACCGCCTGCCCGCGTCCCGCGCTAAGCCCGGCCCACAGGGAGGCCCCATGACCACCATCGCTTGCGTCTCGCCCATTGACGGCTCGACCTACGCCGAGCGCCCGGCGCTCACCCCCGACGAGGCCCAGGCCGCCGTGGCGCGCGCGCGGGCCGCGCAGAAGCCCTGGGCGGCGACGCCGCTGCCCGAGCGCGTCCGGCTCGTGCAGGAGGGCGTCCGGCGGCTCAACGACGACAAGGCGCGCATCGTCGAGGAGCTGGCCTGGCAGATGGGCCGCCCCGTCCGCTACGGCGGCGAGTTCGGCGGCGTCAACGAGCGCGCCGACTACATGGGGCGCATCGCCGCGCAGTCGCTCGCGCCCATGGTCGTGGAGGACGACGAGCGGTTCCTGCGCAAGATCGAGAGGGAGCCCGCCGGGGTCGTGTTCTGCATCGCGCCCTGGAACTACCCGTACCTGACCGCCTGCAACACGGTGATCCCCTCGCTGATGGCGGGCAACGCCGTGGTCCACAAGTCGGCCTCCCAGACGCTCCTGGTGGGCGAGAGATGGGCGGACGCCTTCGCGGGGGTGCTGCCGGAGGGGGTGTTCCAGAACGTGGTCCTGGACCACGAGGGGACGGAAGGGCTCATCAAGGCGCGCTCCTTCGGGTTCGTGAACTTCACGGGGTCCGTGAACGGCGGCAAGGCCATCGAGAGGGCCGCGGCCGGGACCTTCACGCCCCTGGGGCTGGAGCTGGGGGGCAAGGACCCGGGCTACGTCATGGAGGACGCGGACCTCGACTGGGCCGTGGACGTGCTCATGGACGGGGCGTTCTTCAACTCGGGGCAGTGCTGCTGCGGGATCGAGCGCATCTACGTGCACCGCTCCAAGTTCGACGAGTTCGTGGACCGCGCCACCGCCTGGACGCGGCAGCAGCGGCTGGGCAACCCCCTGGACGCCGCGACGACCATGGGGCCGATGGCCAACGCGCGCTTCGCGCGCGAGGTGCGCGCGCAGGTGGCCGAGGCGGTGGCGGCGGGGGCCAGGCCGCTCGTTGACCCGAAGCTGTTTCCCCAGGACGACGGCGGCGCCTACCTCGCCCCGCAGATCCTCGTGGACGTGGACCACTCCATGCGGGTGATGACCGAGGAGACCTTCGGCCCCGTGGTCGGCATCATGCCGGTGGAGGGCGACGACGAGGCCGTGCGGCTGATGAACGACTCGCCCTACGGGCTGACGGCATCGCTGTGGACCAAGGACCCGGAGAGGGCGGAGCACCTGGCGCGGGTCGTGGAGACCGGGACCGTGTTCCTCAACCGCGCCGACTACCTCGACCCGGCCGTGTGCTGGACGGGGGTCAAGGACACCGGACGGGGGGCGGCGCTGTCGCCGCTCGGGTTCCTCTCCGTCACCCGTCCCAAGAGCTACCACTTCCGCAAGGTCAAGCCGCAATGAGCCTGAGAGCGAACTGGAGCTACCCCACCCGCATCCTCTTCGGCGCGGGGCGCGTGGAGGAGATCGGGCAGGCCTGCGCCGAGGCGGGCATCCGGCGGCCCCTGCTGGTCACCGACCGGGGCCTCGCGGCGCTGCCCCTGACGGCCGCCATGCTCGACCGCATGGAGGCCCAGGGCCTGGGCCGCGCGCTCTTCGCGGAGGTGGACCCCAACCCGACCGACGTGAACCTCGCGGCCGGGGTCGCGGCCTATCGGGCGGGGGGCCACGACGGGGTGATCGCATTCGGGGGCGGCTCGGGGCTCGACCTGGGCAAGATGGTCGCCTTCATGTCCGGCCAGACGCGCCCCGTCTTCGACTTCGAGGACGTGGGCGACTGGTGGACCCGCGCCGACCCCGCGGGCATCGCGCCCAACGTGGCCGTGCCCACCACGGCCGGCACGGGCAGCGAGGTGGGGCGTGCGTCGGTCATCACCAACACGGCCAGCCACGTCAAGAAGATCATCTTCCACCCCAAGGTGCTCCCCGCCGTCACGATCTGCGACCCCGAGCTGACCGTGGGGATGCCGCCCGCCATCACGGCCGGCACCGGCATGGACGCCTTCGCCCACTGCCTGGAGGCCTACTGCACGCCGTCCTGGCACCCCATGGGCGAGGGCATCGCGCTGGAGGGGATGCGGCTGGTGCTGGAGAACCTGCCCCGCGCCTTCCGCGACGGCGCCGACATCGAGGCCCGCGCGAAGATGATGGCGGCGGCGGCCATGGGGGCGGTGGCGTTCCAGAAGGGCCTGGGGGCGATCCACGCGCTCAGCCACCCCGTGGGCGCGGTCTACGGCAGCCACCACGGCACGACCAACGCGGTGGTCATGCCGGCCGTGCTGCGCTTCAAC
>ERZ1066121.1321-NODE-1321-length-18557-cov-15.265701_pt1 | contig 18557 bp, 19 predicted proteins | sample MGYA00382768_ERZ1066121 | MGnify/ENA primary metagenome ERZ1066121 (study PRJEB33369, sample SAMEA5778351) | biofilm metagenome | biome: Industrial cooling water; feature: Water cooling tower basin; material: Biofilm | place: United Arab Emirates | collected... | reverse complement strand
CCGCCGTGCGTCGCCACTATCCCGAGGCGACCACCACCGACGACGCCGTGCACGCCCTGCTCGACCTGCTCGCGGCCGAGTGCGGGCTCGACGCGCGGCACCTCCTGCTGGCCGACTCGATCTGCAGCGACGACGTGAACAGCATCGAGTACCCGGAGCGGGCGCGCGCGATGCTCGGCCCGTTCAAGCTCGGAGGCCTCGACGGCTTCCCGCACGCGGGGCTGACCGGGATGGCCGCGTTCGCCGCGCACGTGCCCGACGAAGGGGGCGTCGTCATCTACCACGCGCCGCACGTCGGCGTCTCGCGCGACGGCACGTACGGGATGATCCGCCGCCCGGGCCAGCAGGGGCTCTCCGGGTGCTGCGGCGCGGCGCGCGCCGCGCTGGCGAAGCTGCAGGCGGGAGCGCTCGCGGCCGCGCCGCCGTCGGAGCTCGACTATCAGCAGGGGACCCTCGAACAGCTCCTCCTCGCCGCGGCCGACCGCATCCTCGGGGCGGCGGAACCGCTCAAGGAGGCGACCGAGGTGCTGCACGAGGCGATCGCCGCGCGCGTCGACGCGCTGGTGGCGCGCACGACCTTCCCGGCGCGCTGGCTCGTCCGCTTCGGCGGGATCCTCGTGAACGGCGACGCCGACATGGGCTCCTTCTCGGTCGCGCGGCGCGTCCTGCTCACCGACCTGCGCACGGGCGAGACGCGCGACGTGCGCGCCCGCCTCGCGGGCACGACGCCGATCGCCGGCGTCTCGCGCGCGGCGGGCTGAGGAGGCACCCCGCCGGCGGAGGTCGCCGGGCCCCGCCGGCCCCTTGGGGCGTGCGGCATGCGCGTCGTACGCAAGCTCTGCGGACGAACGACTGACGGTCGACACGGGCGCGACATCGCCGTTTCTGCGCCACTCGCGTCCGAGCACCGAAGCGAGAGACGCATCTCGCCCGTCGTCGAGCCGCTGAGGAGCGCCCATCGGGCGTGCTCGCGCACGAGCGGCTCCGGGTCCTGGTCTTGACGGATCAACGACGGCTGATGTATCGTCCCGCCGTGCCCACGACCGCCGCCCTCGACCTGACGCGCACCGCGCGGCTCTTCCACGCCCTCTCGGACCCGACGCGCCTGGGCATCCTCGAGATGCTTGTCGGCGGCGAGCAGTGCGTCTGCGACCTCCAGTCCGCGCTCGACGCGGCCCAGTCCCGGCTCTCGTTCCACCTGAAGGTGCTGAAGGAGGCGGGGCTCGTGACGGACAGGAAGGAGGGGCGCTGGTCGTACTACTCGCTGGTGCCGGACGCCTTCGCCGAGGCGCACGACGCCGTCCGCACGCTCGCTGGGGACGCCTGGCCCGGAGCGGCGACGGCCATCCGGACGGGCGGGCGAAAGCGGCTCGCCGTCGTCGAGCGTTGCTGCGACTGACGGCGATGCGCTGAGCGGCCGAACGGCCCCGCAGTCCCCCTGTCGCCTCGCTCGTCGCCTGACCTATCAATTTCCACTGCTCGGAGACCTGCCATGTCCGCGACCCCCGCTGCGACCGCCGCCGTGCCCCCGGCCCCGACGACGCTGACGGACGTCGTCCGCGAGAAGTACGGCGAGGCCGCGCGCCGCGTCCTCGAGGCCGGGACTGCGGCCTCGTGCTGCGGGCCGGTGAGCTCCTGCTGCGGCGGCGCCGCGTTCAACGGGCAGGTCGACCCGATCACGTCGAACCTGTACGTGAACGGCGAGACCGACGTCCTTCCCTCGGCAGCCGTGCTCGCGTCGCTCGGCTGCGGCAACCCGACGGCGCTCGCCGAACTGCACGCGGGGGAGACCGTGCTCGACCTGGGCTCCGGCGGCGGGATCGACGTCATCCTCTCGGCGCGACGCGTCGGCCCGACCGGGCGCGCGTTCGGGCTCGACATGACCGACGACATGCTCGCGCTGGCGCGGAAGAACGCCATGGAGGCGGGCGTCGAGAACGTCGACTTCCTCAAGGGGCAGATCGAGCGCATCCCGCTCCCCGACGCCTCGGTGGACGTGATCATCTCGAACTGCGTCATCAATCTCTCGGGCGACAAGCGTCGCGTACTCGCCGAGGCGTTCCGCGTGCTCAAGCCGGGCGGGCGGTTCGCCGTGAGCGACGTCGTCGTGCGCGGCGAGGTGCCCGCCGCGGTGCGGCGCAGCATGGAGCTCTGGGTCGGCTGCGTGGCCGGCGCGCTCGAGGAGGGCGAGTTCAAGGCGCTGCTCGCCGACGTCGGGTTCGAGGGCGCGGACGTCGAGCCCACGCGGCTCTACAAGAGCGAGGACGCGCGCGTCTTCCTCGAGGAGGCGGGGATCGCCGTCGACGAGCACCTCCACGAGATCGACGGCAAGTTCATGGCGGCCTTCGTCCGGGCGACCAAGCCCGCCGCGGCGCCCGCCGCGACCGCCCCGACCGCGCGCCCGCTCGCGATGGTCGCGCCGCCGGCGTCCGCCTGCTGCGGGCCGGACTGCTGTTCCTGACGCCCCCACGACGCCCCTCCCCACGCCGCCCGGCCGGGCCCGGACCGGCCAGCCCCCTCCCTCGGAGCCGCCCATGTCCGCTTCCCCCGCCGCCCCCCCCGTCGTCCGCGAGGCGCGCCCCGACGACCTCGCCGCGGTTGAACGCCTCCTGACCGCCAGCGACCTCCCGACCGCCGGCGTCTCCGATGTGCTGACCCGCCGCGCGGCCGACTTCGTGGTCGCCGAGGTGCCGGCCGAGGTGCCCGGCGCGCCAGGCGACCTCGTCGCCGTCGCCGGCCTCGAGGTCTGCTGCGACCACGCGCTCCTGCGCTCGGTCGCGGTCGACCCTGCGTGGCGCGCGCACGGCCTCGGACGCGAGCTGGTTCGCCGGCTGGTCTGCGTCGCCGAGGGGCGCGGGCTCCGCGCGCTCTACCTGCTCACGATGACGGCCGAGCACTACTTCCCGCGGCTCGGCTTCGCGCGCGTCGACCGGGGCGACGTGCCGGCGGAGATCGCCGCGACGCTGGAGTTCCGGAGCGCGTGTCCCGCCTCGGCCGTCGCGATGACCCGCCCCCTCGGCGACCGGATTGGCGCAGCGGTCGCATGACCCCGGCAGGAGCCGGCGCCTCCGCGTACCGCCCGCGGGCGTGCCATGCGGCGATCGCCGAGCTCTCCGTCCACGTCGGCGTCTGGCGCGATGCGATCGTCGTCGAACGGCTCCTCCCCGAGAACCTGACGTGACCGACCTTCGTACCGACTCCAGCCCGCCGGCGCACGCGTCCCCGCAGCAGGCGTTCCGCGTGCTCGTCCTCTGCACCGGCAACTCCGCCCGCAGCCAGATCGGCGAGGCGTTGCTCGCCACCCGCGGCGCGGCCCGGAGCGCCGGGCGGGTCGAGGCGGCGAGCGCCGGCTCGCGCCCGGCGCCGCGCGTGAACCCCTACGCGGTCGAGGTCCTCCGCGACCGCGGCATCGCCTGGGAGGGCCGCACGCCCAAGAGCGTCGACGACGTGGCGGGGGAGCGGTTCGACCTCGTCCTCACCGTGTGCGACAGCGCGCGAGATGCGTGCCCCTACTTCCCGCGGACCACCGCACAGGTCCACTGGGGCCTCCCCGACCCGGCGGACGAGACGGAGCCGGCGGCCGCCCGACGGGCTTTCGCCGAGACGTACGAGGCGCTGGCGGCGCGCGTGGACGCGCTCCTCGCCCTGCCGCTCGAGCAGCTCGCCCCGACCGACCTCCGGGCGCGCGCGCAGGCGATCCACGATGCGGTTCCCGGTTCGACCGCGCCCACCCCGTGAGCCCCGGCGGGCGGGACCGCCGGCGCCACGTCGCGGAGTTCGTCGGGATCGCCCTCGTGATGGCCGCGCTGGCGCTGAGCGGGGCCGCGCAGGTCGTCCGGCAGGCGGTCGACGAGCGGCGCCGTGACGACGCACCGCCGGCGACGTCCGTGGCACCACGGGGCTCGGCGCCGGCGCGCGGGAGGCTCGCGTGAGGCCGGTGCCGCCCCTCGCGGCGTGCGCGGCCATCGCGCTCGTGTCGGCCGGAGCCGGCGCCCAGACGCCCTCCGGCGCCGTCCAGGACACCTCGGCGACCGTGCGCGTGAGCGTCCGCCGGGGGGACGCCCCCGTCGAGGGCGCCATCGTCCGCGCGCTGCACCTGCCGCGCCCCGTCGGTGCCCAGACCGACGCCGCGGGGACGGCGACGCTCCGGCTGCCGGCGGGCCAGCGCCGCCTCGTCGTCGGGCGACTCGGCCTCGGCACCGACACGCTGGCGCTCGTGCTGCGCGCGGGACAGGACACGAGCGTCGTCGTGCAGCTCGACGCGTCGGCCGCCGAGATCGAGACCGTGGTCGTGAGCGCCACGCGCGGCGAGCGGCGCGTGGAGGACACGCCGCTCCGCGTCGAGGTGGTAGACGAGGAGGAGGTGGGCGAGAAGCTCGCCATGCGCCCGGCGTCCATCCAGATGCTGCTCGCCGAGACCGGGGGGCTGCGCGTGCAGACGACGAGCCCCTCGCTCGGCGCCGCGAACGTGCGCGTGCAGGGGCTGCGCGGCCGCTACGCGCTGCTCCTCACCGACGGCCTCCCGCTCGCTGGCGACGGCGGTGGCTTCTCGCTGCTGCAGACACCCGTCGACCTGGCGCGCGTCGAGGTGCTCAAGGGCGCGACGGGCCTCTACTCGGGTGGGGCGGGCGGAGTGATCAACCTCGTGAGCCGCCGGCCCGGGCGCGAGAACGACCACACCGCGCTCGTCAACCAGACCTCGCGCAGCGGGAGCGACGCGCTCGCGTTCCTCACGGGGCCGCTGTCCGAGCGGTGGGGGTACACGCTGCTCGCGGGCGCTCATCGCCAGCGGCGGGGCGATCTCGATGCCGACGGCTGGACCGACCTGCCGGGGTACGAGCGCGTCGCCGTGCGGCCGCGCCTCTACTACGACGACGGGCGGGGGCGCACCGCGTTCCTCACCGGTGGCGTGACGGCGGAGGACCGCACCGGCGGGACGACGCGCGCGGGCGCGCTGCCCGGCGGCGGGACGTTCGCCGAGGACCTCCGCATTCGCCGCGGCGACGTGGGCGCGCTCGCGCGTTGGGTCTTCGGCGATTCCATGGGCTACGGACTCCGCGGCGCCATCCTCACCGTGCGCGGCTCCACCGTCGAGCAGCGCCACGGCCACCGCTTCGGCGCCGTGCGCGAGGACGACCGGCACCGCACCGCGTTCGGCGAGGCGTCGCTCGCCGTGCCGCGCGGGCGCGTGACGTGGGTGGCGGGCACCGCGTTCCAGCGCGATGCCTACCGCAACGCCGACGTCGCCGGCTGGGACTACGCGTTCACCACGCCCGCGGCGTTCGTGCAGGCGGACGTGGACGCGGCGCCATGGCTGTCGGTGTCCTCGAGCGCGCGCGTGGACGCGCACAGCGCGTTCGGCACGTTCGTGAACCCCCGCCTCTCGCTGCTCCTGCGGCGGGCGGCGCGTGGGTCGCTCGCCGAGGGGGCGCTCGCGCGGTGGACCGCGCGGCTCTCGGGCGGCACGGGTATGGACGCCCCGACGCCGCTCGTGGAGGAGGTGGAGACGGTCGGCCTCACGTCCGTCGTGCCGCGCGCCGGCGGCGTCGCGAGGTTCGCCGCGGAGCGCGCGCGGAGCGCCTCCCTCGACGTGGGTGGACCGCTCGAGACGGCGCTCGGCCGCCTCGAAGTGAACGCCACCGCCTTCGGCTCGCGGATCGCGCGTCCGCTGCAGGCGGCGGACGCGGCGGCCGCGACCCCGGGTGGCGCGCGTCGGCTCGCGCTCGTGCAGGCCCCGGCGCCGACGCGCACGTGGGGCGGTGAGCTCCTCGCGCGCCTCGTGCGGGAGCTCGGGGCGGGCGACGAGGCCGGTGAGGCGGCGGACGCGGAGGAGCCGGCGGCGCACGAGGCGCCCGCATTGCGCGTGACGGCGACGTACGCCTACCTGCGCGCGACCGAGTGCGACCCCGAGCGGCTGCTCGGCGCGACGTGCGCGCGCCGCGAGGTGCCGCTGACGCCGCGGCACGCCGCGACGTTGGTCGCGAGCGTGGAGCAGGAGGACCGGGGGCGCGTCGGTCTCGAGGTCTACTACACGGGGCGCCAGGCACTCGAGGCCAATCCCTACCGCGGGGTGAGCCGCCCATATGTGCTGGTCGGGCTCCTCGGCGAGCGCGTCGTCCGCACGCGCGCGGGCATGACGCGCCTGTTCGTGAACCTCGAGAACCTCACGAACGTGCGGCAGACCCGCTACGACCCGCTGCTCCTGCCCACGCGCGGGCGCGGCGGGCGCTGGTCGACGGATGCGTGGACCGAGTGGGTGGGGTTCACCGTCAACGCTGGCGTGCGCCTGGACTTCGGCGGCCAAGGCGAGGACGCTGCCGAGCGGTGACGGCCGCACCGGCGCCGGAGGTGGACGGGTCCCGCGTCAGGGCGCGCCACGCTCGGTGATGCGATCCAGGGCCCACGCGGCGTGCTCGCGCACGAGCGGCTCCGCGTCGTCGAGCGCACGCGTGAGCACGTCGACGTCCTCCGCGGTGCCGATGTTGCCCAACACGACGGCCGCGTTGCGCTTCAGCATCCGCAGCTTGGCGCGCGTCATCGCCGAGCCGCGGATCGCGCCGCGGTAGCCGTCGGCGTCCATCGCGAGGATCTCGCGCGCGAGCGTGCGCGCGTCCTTACCGGCGAGCGCGTCACGCGCCGCGAACGGTGACCCCGCGGGCAGCGAGCTCGCGAACCGCTGATTCCACGGACACACGTCCTGGGAGGAGTGGCGGTATAACCATTTTGCGGTCCCGCTCGCGACAGGGGGGCGAACACTAAGAACGGCAATCACTTAGCTGCCCGTCCGGGGGCCCGGGCCCGGCGTCCCGTCAGCCGCCCGCCACCGTCTCAGCGACGCCGCGGCCGCGCCGGGCGCTCGCCCGGCCTCCCGCCGCCCGGCCTCCGTCCCGACGCCGGCCCCCGCACGTGGTGCAGGTAGTCGACGAACGCCCGCAGGGCCGGCGAGGCGTGCCGCCGCTGCGGGTAGTACAGGTAGTAGCCGGGGAACGGCGCGCAGAACGCGTCGAGCACCCGCACGAGGTCTCCCCGCGCGAGGAGGTCGCCGAGGTAGGCGTCGAACGCCATCGTCACGCCCAGGCCGGCGACGGCGAGGGTGCGGTTGATCGCCGAGCCGGTCGAGAGCACGCGCGCCGGGACCGCGACCGTGAAGTCGCGCCCGTCCTCGGTGAACTCCCAGCGGTAGGGCGGGGCGCCGGCCGACGGGTGCCAGTTGAGGCAGTCGTGCGCCACGAGGTCGCGCGGGTGCGTCGGGACGCCGCGCCGCGCGAAGTAGGAGGGGGCGCCGACGACCGCCATGCGGAGGTCCCCGGTCACCGGGACGGCGATCATGTCCTTGTCGATCACCTCGCCGAGCTGGATGCCGGCGTCCACCCCCGCGGCAACGATGTCGACCGGCGTGTCGCTCACGACGAGGTCGAGCCCGACGCGCGGGTACTCGGTGAGGAAGCCGGGGAGCAGCGATTCGCCGAACATGGTGAGCGCGGCGCTCGACGTGTGGAGGCGCAGCGTGCCGCCCGGCTGATCCGACAACTCGCCCACGGCGGCGACGCCGGCCCGCACCGCGTCGAGCGCCGCGCGCGCGGAGGCGTAGAGCCGCTCGCCCGCCTCGGTGAGATGCACGCTGCGTGTGGTGCGCCGCACGAGCGCGACACCGAGCCGCTCCTCGAGCCGGGTCAGCGCCTGGCTGACCGCTGAGTGACTCACGCCGAGGCGCCCGCCGGCCGCGCGGAACCCCTTCTCCTCGGCCACGGCGACGAAGGTGGCCATTCCGTCGAGTTCATCCGCCATTGGTCAGTATTCTGACCGGGGCGGTCGGCAGTGGCAAGTAGATCGCCCGGCCCGCACCGCGTTCATTCCATGCCGTATCCCAGCCGCGGGGCAGCGTGACGCTGCACGGCATCACCCGCGACACCCACGGCGCTCCATCCTGCGAGGCCTGAGATGACGGACAGCACGCGCGAGATCGGCCGCCGCTCCTTCCTGCGCTCGGCGGGGGCCCTGGCGGCCGTCTCGCTGGCCACCGCCCCCCTCCCCGGCGGGCTCGCCTCGGAAGCGCTCGCCCAGCCGGCGGGGCCGAACGGGACGACCGTTCCTGCCATGGACCGGCGCCGGCTGGGCACGCTCGAGGTCTCCAGCGTCGGGATCGGCGTGCAGAACATGCACCGCCGGTACGAGACGACCGTGCCGTCCCGCCCGGAGATGATCAGGATCCTCCGGGCCGCCTACGACCGAGGCATCACCTTCTTCGACTGTGCCGAGGCCTACGGGCCGCACGAGTGCGAGCGCATCCTCGGCGAGGCCATCGCGCCGTTCCGCGACCGGGTCGTGATCACGTCGAAGTTCGGCTGGAACATCGACCAGGAGACGGGTGAGCGCCGGCCGGGACGCAATAGCAGGCCGGAGCACGTCACGCGTGTGGTCGACGGCATGCTGAAGCGCCTGCGCACCGACCGCATCGACCTGCTCTACCAGCACCGCGTCGACCCCGACGTGCCTATCGAGGACGTCGCCGGCGCGGTCCAGGCACTCATGGCGCAGGGCAAGGTGCGGCACTGGGGCCTGTCCGAGATGGGGCTCGCCACGCTGCGCCGTGCGCACGCCGTCCTGCCGGTCACCGCCGTGCAGAACGAATACTCGATGCTCTGGCGAGGGCCGGAGCAGTCTGTCCTCGCGCTCTGCGAGGAGCTGGGCATCGGCTTCGTGCCGTGGAGTCCCCTCGGCGTCGGGTTCCTCGCTGGCGCCATCGACGCGGACACGCGCTTCGCCGCGGGCGACATCCGCGGCGTGGAGGGGCGCTTCGCGCCGGAGAACCTGCCGCACAACCTGCAGCTCGTCGCGCTGGTGAAGCGGTGGGCCGAGCGGAAGCGCGCCACCCCCGCCCAGATCGCGCTCGCCTGGCTGCTGGCGCAGCGGCCCTGGATCGTTCCCATTCCCGGGACGACGCAGATGGCGCACATGCTCGAGAATGCGGGTGCGGCCGACGTACGGTTCACGCCGGGCGAGCTGGCGGAGCTGAACGCGGCGGTGCGCGCCATCGAGGTCCGCGGTGCCCGTCTCCCCGACCAGGTGCTCGTCTACTCGGGCGTCGAAGCGCCCCCGAAGCCATGACCCACGCTCCGACAACGGGACCGACGATGGACACTCGTGTGCTCGGCCGCGGCGGCCTCGAGGTCTCCGCGCTCGGCCTCGGCTGCATGGGCCTGAGCTTCGGCCTCGGACCGGCGACCGACCGCGCCGACGCGGTACGGCTGATCCGCAGCGCCGCGGAGCGCGGAGTGACCTTCTTCGACACGGCGCAGATCTACGGGCCGTACACGAACGAGGAGGTCGTGGGCGAGGCACTCGCGCCCTTCCGCCACCAGGCGGTGATCGCGACGAAGTTCGGCTTCGCGTACGACGCGGACGGGAAGCCGACGGGTGCGCTCGACAGCCGGCCCGAGACGATCCGCCGAGGCGTCGAGGACTCGCTGCGGCGCCTGCGCGTCGAGGCCATCGACCTGCTGTACCAGCACCGCGTCGATCCTGCCGTGCCCATCGAGGACGTGGCGGGCACGGTGCAGGACCTCATCGCCGCGGGCAAGGTCCGGCACTTCGGTCTGTCCGAGGCGGGCGTGCGGACCATTCGACGTGCGCACGCGGTGCAGCCGGTGACGGCGCTCCAGAGCGAGTATTCGCTCTGGTGGCGCGAGCCCGAGCAGGAGATCCTGCCCGTGCTCGACGAGCTGGGCATCGGCTTCGTCCCGTTCTCGCCGTTGGGCAAGGGCTTCCTCACGGGGAGGATCGACGAGACGACCACGTTCGACCCGAGCGACTTCCGCAACACCGTGCCCCGCTTCGCGCCGGAGAACCGGGCGGCGAACCAGGCGGTCGTGGAGCTGGTACGGGTCGTCGCCACGCGGAAGGGCGCGACCCCCGCCCAGCTCGCCCTCGCCTGGGTGCTCGCGCAGCGGCCGTGGATCGTGCCGATCCCCGGCACCACGAAGCTCCACCGGTTCGAGGAGAACCTCGGCGCGGCAGACGTCGAGCTCACGCCGGACGACCTGCGTGAGATCGACGCGGCGTCCGCGCAGATCCCGGTGCGGGGCGACCGGTACTCAGAAGCCTCACAGCGGATGATCGACCGATGAGATGGAGAGCCGCGGACCCGCAAGGCGGCGGGGCCACTCTCACCGCCGAGCTCCCGCCGGCCGACCTCCGCACGGTCACGCACGTGCCGATGCCTCGCGATGGCCGGCGGTGCAGCACCGACGCCGACACCCTGTCGCACACTCCCGCCACCACACGGATGAACCGGTTCGTAGTAGCGCTCCTCCCACTCCTCGCGCTCGCCGCGGTCGCCCCCGCCTCGCCCGCGGCCGCGCAGGGCACCGCCCCGCAGGCACGTCCCGCGGCCCCCGCCGCCCGCCAGCCCACGAGGGCTGAGCAGGCGCTGCTCGACCTCTCCCGCGCGAAGTGGCGCTGGATGGCGGACCGCAAGGTCGACACGCTCGCCGCCCTCTTCCACGACGACGCCGTCTTCGTGCACATGGGTGGCGCGTGGGGCCGGACTCAGGAAATCGACGTCATCCGGGGCGGCCAGATCCACTACAAGCACGCAGAGATCTTCGACGCCTCGGTGAAGGTGATCGGGTCGACCGCGATCCTGCTGAACCGGATCCGCCTCGACGCGGTGGTCGGTGGCAACGAGGTCAGCAACCCGTTCCTGGTGACCGAGGTTTACGTGCGGCAGGGCGACGCCTGGAGGCTGGGGTCGCTCTCGTTCACCAGGCTGCTCGGCCAGTAGTGGTCGGGAGCTTCCACCTCGTGCGCGCCGAAGCGCTCGGCGCGCCCCACCTCGTGCCTGGAGTGCCTCCGTGCCCCGTCTGACGCTCGCCGCCACGGCCGCCCTCGTTGCAGCCGTCGTCCCCGCGCCCGTGGCGGGGCAGCCCGCCGCGCCGGCCAGCCCGCAGTCGTACGTCGTGGGCAACCCGCTCGGTGTCACGCCCCCCGGGCCGACCGGATCGGCCGGGCGGTTCGAGCCGATGTCGGCGAACGCGAAGGTGTACGGGGGCATCGTCAACGCGGAGAGCTGCGCGTACGACGCCGCCCGCGGGCTGGTCGTGGTGCCGAACCGCGGCGCCGGGCAGCGCGCGCAGGCCAACGACGGCTTCGTGTCGCTCGTCAACCACGACGGGTCGGTCCACACGGCGCGCTGGATCGGCGTGCAGCCGCCGATGGCGCGGCGCACGCTCACCCCTCCGCTCACGCTGAACGACCCGTTCGGCAGCGACATCGCCGGCGGCGTGCTGTACCTGGCCGACAGCGACGGCAATACCGGCCCGGACGACCCCCGCGTCGCCGTGATCCGGCGTTTCGACCTCAGGACGGGGGCTCCGGCCGGCGAGGTGCGCGTCGCGCAGGCGCAGTGGCTCAACGACCTCGCGGTCGCGCGGGACGGGACGATCTACGCCACCCGGACGGGCGACTTCGGCCCATCTGGAAACCCCGCGACGTGGCAGGTGCTGAAGGTCGCGCCCGACGGCGCGGTCAGCGTCTTCGCCGAGGGGGCGCCGCTCCGGATGCCCAACGGCATCGCGCTCGACCCGCGGGGCGACGTGGTGGTGGCGAACAGCGGCGACTCCGCCGTGGTCACCTTCTCGCCGGCCGGCCGCGTCCTCCGGACCGAGTTCGCGGCGCAGGCGGGGAGCGACGGCCTGGTGATCATGCCCGACGGCACCAAGTACGTGAGCAGCGTCTTCCAGGGCGGCGTCTCGCGCATGCGCCCCGGCCGGCCCGCGGAGCTCATCGCGCGCAACATCCCGAGCGCGGCCTCGATGTGCTACGACGCGGGTGCGAACCAGCTCGTCATCCCGATGAACGAGCAGAACGGGCTCGCGCTCATCACGCTCCGGTAGGGGGGTGCTGTTCGCCGTCTCGCGATGCGCGCGGTCGGCGCTACCGCGTCCTCGCGCCTCGCTCGCTGAGCCGGTCGAGCGCCCACGCCACGTGCTCGCGCACGAGCGGCTCGGGGGCGTCGAGCGCGCGCACGAGCACGTCGGCGTCCTCCACCGTGCCGACGTTGCCCAGCACGACCGCGGCGTTGCGCTTCAGCATCGGCAGCTTGGCGCGCTTCATCGCCGAGCCGCGGAACGCCGCGCGGTAGCCCTCGACGTCCATCGCGAGGATCTCGCGCGCCAGCGTGCGCGCGTCCCGCCCCGCGAGGGCCTCGCGCGCCGCGAACGGCGAGTCCTCCGGTAGCGCGCGCGCGAAGCGTACGTTCCACGGGCAGACGTCCTGGCACACGTCGCACCCGTACACCCGGTCGCCCACCCCCTCGCGCAGCGCTGCGGGGATCGCCTCGCGCAGCTCGATCGTCAGATAGCTCACGCACTGCCGCGCGTCCACGACGCGCGGCGCGACGATCGCCCCGGTCGGGCATGCGTCCAGGCATCGCGTGCACGTCCCGCAGCGATCCGCCGCGAACGGCACGTCGGGGACGAGCGGCTCGGCGACCAGCAGCGCGCCGAGGAAGAAGAACGACCCGCGCCCCGGGGCGATCAGCATCGTGCTCTTGCCGAACCAGCCGAGCCCCGCGCGCCGCGCCAGGTCGCGCTCGAGCAGCGGCCCGGTGTCGACGTAGCTCTTCCCCGGCACCGCGCGCTCGAGCGTGCGCTCCAGCCACGCGTGCACCCGGTCGAGCCGCTCGAGCACGACGTCGTGGTAGTCGTCCCCGCGGGCGTAGCGCGCCACCGGCCCCGTCGCCTCCCCCCCGCCGTAGTCGAGCCCGACGACGAGCGCGCTCACCGCCCGCGGCGCCCGCTCGGCGTCGCCCACGCGACCGCCGCGCACCCCCGGGACCGGGCGCCGCGTGTCGCGCCGCCGCTCCGGCTCGCGCGCGAGCCACGTCATCGCCCCCGCATGCCCCGCCGCCACCCACGCCTCGAACTCGGCGGCCGACTCGACCGGGCCGAGCGTCGCCACTCCCGCCAGGTCGAACCCCTCGGCGTGCGCCTGCGCCTTGAGCAGCTGCGTGAGACGGGCGGGCTCCATCCCGAAGGATACCCCGCCGGCGCGATCCGTTCACGCCGGGCCGCGCTCAGCGCCCCGAGAGCACCTTGAGCCCGACGATCCCGGCGACGATCAGCCCGATGCACGCCAGCCGCGCCGCGGTGGCCGGCTCGCGGAAGAGGACGATCCCGAGCACCGCCGTGCCGATCGTCCCGATCCCCGTCCAGACGCCGTAGGCGGTGCCCAGCGGCAGCGTCCGCAGCGCCACGCCGAGCAGCGCCATGCTGAGCGCGAGCGTCGCCGCGGTGAACAGCGACGGGGCGAGCCGGGTGAAGCCCGCCGAGTACTTGAGCCCGACCGCCCACGCCACCTCGAACAGCCCGGCGGCGACGAGCACCCCCCAGGCGAACCGTGGATCCCTCAGCATCCCCCCTCCCACCCGACCGGCGGCACCTCCCGCACCCCCCTCACCGCTGCCGCGCCGCCCACCGCGCGTACCGGATCACGTCCTCCGCCGGCGGGACGGCATCCTCGTCGCCGTAGGCCGTGTGCATCCGCCAGCGCACGTAGGTGCGGTCGGGGAGGGGGAGGAAGGGGAAGCGACGCCACCACCCGCGCGTGCGGAACCGCCACGCCACGCGCAGCAGATCGACCGCCAGCGGCGGCCAGAGGAGCGCCCGCGCGGAGAGCGCGGCGACGAGGCGGAGCGAGAGCACCGCGGCAATCTGGCCGCGGCCGAGGCGCGGGGCAACGCGGTCCCCCGCGCCCCCCGCCGCACGCCGGCGGAACGCCGCGCGCGGTCAGCGCGCCGCCGCGGCCCCCCCGATGATGTTGATCGCGAACCACCCGACCAGCACCACCGCCAGCAGGGCCACCAGCACCCAACTCGACTTCCGCCGTCCCCTCGTCTCCATCGTCATCCCTCCCGGGCGTCAAAGGTGTGACGTCCCACCTAGGCAGCATGCGAGCCAGGAAGAACGAGCGAGGAACGCGGTCGCTCGCGCGGTCCCCCGCTGTCGCTCGGGCCGCGCTCGCTCCCTCGCTGGAATGCGCTCTCGCGGCTGGCGCCGCTCCGCTGGAACGCGCTCGCCGGCCGCTACGCGGCGGCGCGCTGGAACGTAGGGCGCGCTCGGCTGACCACGGGTCGTGCGGGAGGGCGGCCGAGGCGCCAGGGGCGCGGTGCTCAGCGTCCGGGCTCGCGCGAGGGCCAGGTGCCGTGCGGGATCCGCCACCGGCTCCAGCGCACCGGGGCGACGAGCGCGCCGACCAGCGCCCCACCCGCGGTGAGTGCGAGCGCTGCGCCGCCCGCGAACGCGCGCACGGGCACGGTCGGAGCCTCGCCGCGGTGCCGTGCATCCACGATGGATGCTGCCCCGACGAGGACGACGCCGGCCGCCAGGCCGCCGAAGGCGCCGCGCCGCGCCCCCCGCGCCCGGTCGTGTCCCTCGCCGACCGAGTAGCGACGCACCACGTCGAGTCCGACCAGGACGTGCGGCGCCGTCGGCGGTGGCACGGCGATCCGGATCCCGCCCGGCGCGAGATCGACGACGCGCCCGACGACGAGCTCCGGGCCGCCCGTGTCGATTCGCGCGAGCACCCCCACGCGCAACGCCGTCGCCTCCTGTGCGCCGAGTGCCCCGGGTATCGCGGGGGCGAGCAGCTGGACAGCCAACCCTAGGAACGCGGTCGCTCGCGCGGTCCCTCGCTGTCGCTCGGGCCGCGCTCGCTCCCTGGAACGCGCGCCGCGGCTGTTGCCGCTTCGCTGGAACGCGCGCCCCCGGCCGGGGGCGCTGGAACGAACTACCGGTGTCAGCGCCCTGCGGCACCCGCGACGCGCCCACGGCGCGTCGGCCGCCCTACCCGAACCCCGGTAGTCGGCTGAAAGCGCCCCGCGTTCCAGCGCCGAGCGAGCGGCCCGCCCACGGGGCGGGCCGGGAGCGACGGCGCGCGTTCCAGCGTAGGCGCGCACAGCGCCGGAGCGCCTTCCAGGGAGCGAGCGCGGCCCGAGCGACAGCGAGGGTCCGCGCGAGCGACCGCGTTCCTCGCCCATCCTCACCATCCCGGGGCGAGCTGGAAGCCGAAGTGGCCGCGCTTGTCGGGGCGCTGGAAGGGGATCGCGTAGAACGCCTCGACGACGGCGAAGCCCAGCAGGTTGACGCGCGCCGTGACGCCGGTGCTGAAGACCGGGATGCGGCCGGCCGTGCGGGCGTCGTCGCCGCTCGCCCAGCGCAGGTCGGGCGACTCGTTGCTCCGCCACGTCACCGCCGCGTCGAAGAACGGGGCGATCTCGAGCGGGAGGAAGTTGGTGCGGATCAGCCCGAGCCCCTCGACGCCCAGGAGCGGGATGCGCAGCTCGGCGCTCGCCAGCCCGATGCGGCTCCCGATCAGGCGGTCGAACACCGGGCAGCGGCTGCCCCGCTCGGTGCTGCACTCCTGGTTCGCCAGGTTGTTCCCCACGTCGTAGCCGCGGATGAACTGCGCGAAGCCCGCGTAGACCGGCGCGATGCGCGTGGAGTCCTCGGCGTCGCGGCCGTAGCGGCCGAAGTGGAGGCCGCGCACCGCGAACGTCACCGGGCGGGCCAGCCAGTAGCGGCGGTAGTCGGCGGTGGCGGTGGTGAACTGCAGCTGGCCGGCGGTGGGGGAGGCCTCGAAGCGGTAGCGGCCGCCGGCGATCGGCGAGGTGAGGCCGAAGACCGAGTAGTCGCCGACGAACGCCGCCGTTCCCTGCGCGTAGGTCACCGCCGGCGGCAGCCCGAAGGGGAGCTCGCTGCGATCGATGCGCTCGGTGCGCCCGAACTGGTCGGAGCGGAACGCCTGGACGCCGTAGCTCTGGCGCGTCACCCCGGCGGCGAACTCGAAGCGCTGCGTCGGGTTGAGCGGATACTGGGCGAGCCCGCTCGCCTGGTCGACGTAGATGCGCTGCAGAATCTGCGTCAGGAACAGGTTCCCCCCGGCGTCCTGCTCGTAGAACGCCCCGCCGGTCAGGAAGGGGATGCGGCCGACCCCGCCGCCCCAGTTCCAGCGCCGGCGCGTGTTCGTGTAGAACAGCTGCCCGCCGAAGTCCTGCAGCTGCCCCTGCACCTGGGCGACGGCGGTGACGTTCCGGTTCCCGAGCTGGTCGCTGAACGCCGCGGCGACGCCGCCGCCGGCGACGGCGCCGAGCTGGTTGCTGTAGCCCACGCCGACCGAGGGCGGGGCGACGTAGTCCAGCCGCAGCCGCGGCGAGTACGGCTCGACGTCGTAGGTGGTGTCACGCGGCAGCCCGCTCGTCGCGTCGGCGAGGTAGGCCTCGATCGGCGAGCGGCGCGCCGGGGTGGCCGGCGGCAGCACGCCGCCGTCGCCGCCGGTGGCGCCGGCGGTGGCGATCGTCCGCGTTGGCCCGGCGCCCTCGACCGGGATCCCCGCCGCCTCGCCGGCCTCGAGCCGGTTGATGTGGTAGCCGCCGCGGTCGAACACCGAGAAGGCCACGCGCCCCGTGTTGCGCGCGACCGAGAGCGCCGGGGTGAGCCCGGTGATCCCGCTGATCCCCGTGGCCGTGCGCGTCAGGCGGAAGCGCGCCCCGCTCGCGAGCTCCAGCCGGTAGACGTCGGAGAAGCCGTCGGGGTCGGCGATGAAGTAGAGCGAGCGCCCGTCGGCCGACCACTGCGGGTTGATGTGGCGCGCCCCCGGGAAGGCGGCGAGCAGCCGCACGGTGCGCGCGCTCACGTCCATCGTCGCCAGCCGCATCGGCGCGAACGTCAGCCGCTCGAAGTTCGTCCCCGGCCCCGCGTCGGTGGCGAAGGCGAGCGAGCGCCCGTCGGGGCTCCACGCCGGCTGCAGCTGCGCCTCGCGGTCGTCCGTCAGCCGCTCGACACGATCGGTCTCCAGGTCGTAGAGAAAGAGGTCGCTGATCCCGCCGACGTGCCCGGCGAAGGCGATGTAGCGCCCGTCGGGGCTCCACGCCGGGTCGACGGCGGCGCCGATCCCCGGCGTGCGCAGCCGCTTCGTCGCCCGGCCGCGCGCGAGGTCGAAGATCTCGAGCTCCTGGTTCCCCTCGCGGTAGACGAGGTAGACCAGCCGCTGCCCGTCGGGGCTCCAGCTCCCCGCCGAGTTGATGAACGAGAGCGCGTCGAAGTGGCGCGGGGAGTTGATCGAGGAGAGCTGGCGGCGCACCCGTCCGGTCTCCGCGTCGGCCACGTACAGGTCGATCCCGAACAGCCCGCGGCTCGAGAAGAAGGCGAGCGAGCGCCCGTCGGGGGAGAGCACCGGCGAGGTGTTGTACTCCCCGCCGCGCGCCCCCTTCTGCCGCACCACCGCCGTGCCCGTGCTGTCGGGCGCGGTGCGCCCGGCGAGCAGCGGCAGGTAGGCGCTCTTGATCGACGCCGCCCAGTCCTTCGAGAGCTGGTCGGTGGTGACGTCGAGGACGCGGCGGATGGCCCCCTCGAAGCCGTAGCGCAGCGACTGCCGGAAGACGTCGACGACCGCCTGGTCGCCGAAGCGCCCGCCGACGTAGGCCCACAGCGCCTGCCCGTAGCGGTACGGGAAGTAGCGCGGGTCGGTGGTGAGCTGCCGGATCGTCGGCACGTCGTCGCGCCGCGCCGCGTCGCGCAGCCAGGTCGCCGTGTTCACGTCCTCGCGCCCGAGCGAGAGGTACTCGGCCATCCCCTCGACGAGCCAGAGCGGGAGCTGGTTGAGCCCCTGCGCGCCCCCGGCCTTCTCGGCGATGTCGTACTGGAAGACGTGCACCAGCTCGTGGCCGAGCACGTGGTGCGTGCTCCCGTAGATCCCGGTGAACGGCATGACGACGCGCTGGCGGAACCCCTCGGTGACGCCGCCGGTGCCCTCGCTCTCGATCGTCGTGACGTTGTTCTGCTGGAAGTCGGGCTGGTCGGCGAAGAAGATGATCGACTTGCGCCCGAGCTCGTGCCGCATGAACGGCGAGAGCCGCGTGTACCACCGCTCCGCCATGCGCGCCGCGTCGGCCGTGGCGGTCGACTCGGCGGGGTAGTAGTGGATGTCGAACTTCGGCGTCTGGAGGATGCGGAAGTCGAACGTCTCGTAGTTGACCTTGTTGCGCCCGAAGTACTGCGCGACGGCCGGCGACGCGGTGGCGAGCGTCAGCGCGGCCGTCCCCCCGACCACCAGCGCGAGCGCCCCGGCGCCCGACGACCGCGCCCGCGCCGCGCCTGGCGGGCACGCGCCGGAGCGTGCCGATCCACGACGCGCCAGGCGTGCGAACACGTGGCGAAGCATCCCATCCCTCTGCGTGAGAGCCGTCCCCGTTGACGGCCGAGTCAGGCGAGGCAACGCCCGGGCCACGGCCGAGCGGGCAGCCCGGGGCGAGCGCGGCGCGGGGGCGGCGCGAGGGCGGCGCGGGTGCGGCGCTCGCCTGCGGAACGACCCGTGCCCTCGGTCGCGTTCACGCCGGGCCGCGCGCCGGCGCGCCCGCGGCACGGCCGAGCGCGGCTTGTCGCCGCCGACGCCCGCCCGGTATCTTTCCGCCCCTCCCCACCATCCCGACCTCCCAAGGCGCCGCCATGCCGTACGTGATCACCGAAGCCTGCATCACCGTCAAGGACAAGTCGTGCGTG
>ERZ1066121.1317-NODE-1317-length-18632-cov-6.049685_pt1 | contig 18632 bp, 15 predicted proteins | sample MGYA00382768_ERZ1066121 | MGnify/ENA primary metagenome ERZ1066121 (study PRJEB33369, sample SAMEA5778351) | biofilm metagenome | biome: Industrial cooling water; feature: Water cooling tower basin; material: Biofilm | place: United Arab Emirates | collected... | reverse complement strand
CTCCTTGCGATGCGAAGGCCTGCGTGCGGATGGCTTGCGCATCGCTTCCCGCTTCGGCTTCGCTGAGGGCAAAGGCGGCGATCGTCTCGCCACTCGCCAAGGAGGGGAGCCACTGCCGCTTCTGCGCTTCGTTTCCCCATCGGTTCAGCGCATGGCAAACCATCGAATGCACGGTCACCAAGCTGCGCGCCGACGAACACGCTCGGCCGAGCTCCTCGTTGAGGATCCCGAATTCGATCCTCCCGAGCGCGCCGCCCCCGTACTCTTTGGGAATGAGCGCGCCCAAATAGCCTCGGCCGCCCATCTTTCGCAGCGTCTCGACGGGCATCGCCTCGCGTCGATCCCATTCGTCTGCGAAAGGTGCGATCTCCGCCTCCGCGAAGGCACGGCACTGATTGCGGAGTTCGAGCTGCGTTTCGGAGAGCTCCAAGGTCCTACTCCTCGCCCTCTCCCCGCTTGCGCCGGACGAAAGTTGCCACAGCGTTCACGCTGCGAAAGTTATCGAACTCCAAATCGGCGTCCTCGACTTTGACGCCCAGGTGCGCGTCGAGGAAATCGAAAAGCTCTAAGACGTAGAGAGAGTTGAAACCATTGCTGAAGAGATCGTCGTCGTCCGAGAGCTCCTGTATCGGCATGCGTTTCGAGAAAAACCCGCGAATCTCCGCGTTCAACGTGCTCATGTTGTCTCCTAAGGGTAGCTGAAGAACCCTTGGCCGCTTTTGCGCCCTAAAAGTCCCGCTGCCACCATCTTCTTGAGCAGCGGGCAGGGTCTGTACTTCGAATCGGCGAAACTCTCCTGAAGCACCTCGATCGAATAGAGGATGGTATCGACGCCGATCATATCCGCCGTCTCGAGAGGGCCCATTTTATGTCCAAAGCAACCTTTGAAAATGCGGTCGACATCTTCCGCGGAGGCCACCCCCTCCTGCACCAGAAAGGCGGCCTCATTGATGGTGAGCATGAGGACGCGATTGGAGACGAAACCCGGTGCATCATTGACCAACACTGCGGTTTTCCCAATCGACGCCAATATCGAACGCGCGTCGTCGAGCGCTTCTTCGGTCGTGTGATGACCACGTATCAGCTCCACCATGGGTTTGAGCGGCACGGGGTTCATGAAGTGGATGCCCACGACCCTTCCGGGGTGGCGCGTCAGCGAAGCGAAACGCGTGATCGAAATCGCGGAGGTATTCGCGGCCAGGGTGGTCGAGGTCGGGCAGACCTGGTCGAGCGTGCGCCATACGGTCTGCTTGCTTTCCCACTTCTCCGTGACGTTCTCGACGACGAAATCCACATCCACCAGGGGATCGTAGTCGGTAGTCAACCTAATCCTGGACAAGAGCGCGTCGGCGTCAGTGTCGCCCGCGGATGAACCCAGTAGCTTCTGCAATCGGCAGCTCTTGCGGATCTCCAGGCCCGCCTTCTCCAGCGCCTCCCCGTCGCAGTCCAGAAGCACCACCTCGTGCCCGCCCGACGCGAAGGCGTGAGCCACGCCCGTGCCCATGATCCCCGCACCGATCACTCCTACTCGCCGCTTCATGCCCACTCCCTGGTTTCGCCCATCGCTCGCATCTAAACCTCGACTGAAGAATAGCCCAACTCTTTCGCGATCTTCTGCGTCGCTCGGCAAAGTGGCCGAGGCAAGCGCACGCGCTCCCAAGCGTCGGCCAGATTTGGATCGATCGCATTTCGCTCATGGAGGTTCGGGTCCCCGACGCCGTCGATCATGCGACTGCCTTCGTAAGGCGTCAGCAACTCCTCGACGTATTCGATGCCCAGGAAAGCAGAGATCTGGCGCATGCTCCCTTCGGGATTTCTCACCAGATCCTCGAAGCGGATCAGACAGCGCCGTTCCGCGGGAATATGACGCAGGAAGCAGAGTACGTTGTAGTTCGTCGTGGTCCATTCGAACTCGGCGAGGTCGAGGGGCCCCAAACCTTCTCCCTGCCAGAGCTTTTCGAAGCGGTTGCGTACGTAGGAGTCGATGACCGCGTAAGGATGACGGACGAGGTAGATATATTTGGGCGATTCGAAGATCGACTCCGCGCGCTCGAGCGTTGCCACGTCGTTGGTGTACGAAGGTGATTTGTCGAGCAAAAGCCGAGGATGGCAGCGCTCTTGGAGGAGCCGAAAGGCCTCCTGCATGGGCGCGTCGGCACTCACCAACTTCGCTGCCATCGACTCGGCATCCAGCGCGTCGCCGCCGTTCAGCTCCATCCATGCGCGCTGGAAACCTTTGGCGAAATGGATGGAGGGCAATTCGCGCTGACGCTGGCCGAAGGTGGCGTACTGCAGCATATGCAGCTCCGGTGGGCAGAAGAGCGCAGGATGCCCGGCGAGCATGACGCGAAGCAGCGTCGACCCGGAGCGCCCCGTGGAGAGCACGAAGGCGGCGCTCGGGTTGCTGGCGCGGCGGCTCCGAGGTGAGGGGCTGCGTTCGCTCTCTCGCATCGTCGCCGCCAAACGCCTCTCGAGTTCGCGAACGTCGCCCCCGGCGAGCGGGTCTCGTTCGAGTTCCTCCTCGAGCAGGGCGCAGAGGGCATCGGGGTGAAAGGCGCGAAGGACCTCGTGGGGATAAAGGGGGAAGCCAAAGTCACGCTTGACGGCGAGGATGACGTCCGCCACGGCACCTTCCGGCACTTCACTTCCGGAGGATGCTTCCCCCTCAGGAAGCAGCGAGCGGGCGTAGTCGAGCAAGAGTAATCGACGCAGAGCGGGATCGGCGCCGTTTAGACGCTCGCGGAGGGTGGACGTCGATGCGCCCTCGCCCCCGGAGCGACGCGATTCGATGAGTTGAGCTAGCTTTTCGATCGTATGGTTTGCGAGAAGAGCGCGTATCGACAAGGCCACCGCCAAGCGCTCGTGGATACGGTGGAGGAGCTGCAGCGCCAGAAGCGAATGCCCTCCGAGTTCGAAGAAGTCGTCGCGCACACCAATGCCTTCGATGCCGAAGGCCTTTTCCCATTGCGATTGCAGCTCCGATTCGATCTCGTTTCTCGGCCGAACGAAGTCGGACGCCAGCGCCGAGGGACGAGGCCGCATTCTCCTCGCAGGCTCCCCCTCTGCAGCGCGTAGAAGGGGAGAAACCTGCACGTCCTCGGCCCTGGAGCTGCCGGACCGCGATAGGGCTGGGGTGCTCGGTGCCGACGATGCCTTGACGAAGAAACGGGAGCGTTCGAAGGGATAGGTCGGCAGAGGGACGCGCCGCACTGAGCGCAGCGAGGAATCGTTGAGCCGTAGATCGACGCCGGAAAGCCAAAGCTTCGCGAGCGTCTTCGTGGTCAGGAGTTCGTCGCTTTCGCCTTCGTATTCGGAAGGCAGCGACGCGAGCGCCGTACCCGCCCTTTCGTGCGTCGGGGCGATCGCCAAGGCCAGTTGGGAGAGGGTACGCCCGGGCCCGACTTCCAGCAGCATGCGCGACGCAGGTTGCCAAAGCGTGCGGATGCAGGACTCGAGCTGGACGGTATGGGTCAGGTGTCGCGCCCAATATTGAGGATTTTGCGCCTCCTCGGGGCGCAGCCAGGTACCCGTCACATTGGAGGCGATCGGAATACGAGGCGCGTGCATCGACACCTGTGCCAGAAAAGAGGCAAAGGCCTGCGCGACCGGCTCCATGGAGGGCGAGTGTAAGGCATGGCCCGTGCGGACTCGACGCGAATGGATGCCGCGGTGCGCGAGGGATTGTTCGAAAGCCTGGAGGGCGTCGGCATTCCCGGAGACGACGCAGAGGTTGGGTCCCGTGACGGCGGCCAAAGCTACGCCCTCGGGGAGCTCGGTGCGTAAAGCGCTTTCACCGAGGGCCACACCCAACATGGCGCCAGGCGCCGCGATCTCTTCGATCATCGTTGCCCGGCTGACCACCAAGCGAAGCGCGTCTTCGGGGGAGAAAACGCCAGCGACGCAGGCGGCCGCATACTCACCCAAGCTGTAGCCCAAAAGTGCCTTTGCTCGCACGCCGCGTGCTTCCCACCAACGGTAGAGAGCGAGCTCGAAGGCGACGATAATCGGATGCGCCAGACGTGTCTGTTCGAGAGGGTTGCTCGCCGCATCGGCTTCGCTCTTCCTCGCCAACATCTTACGCAAATCGGGCTTGGAGGTCGCACCTGAGCGCGATGGTTGTTCCTGTGCTGGATAGAGGAGCTTGCGGTAGTCTACCCCAATCCAGGGCTGAAGCAGCTCGGCGTATTCGTCGATCGCGCGTCGAAACACCGCTTCACGCCGATACAGGCCTTGCCCCATACCGACGTAGGCCTCCCCCATTCCAGGAAACATCAAGGCAAGGTCGGCAGCATTGGACCTGCCGCTGAGCAGCGCTCCTGGGTCGCGTGACGCGAGGATTCGAGCGGCATCCTGCCCTTCATTGACGATGGCCACCCGCCGGAAGGCAAAGGCTTCGCGTCCTTCTTCTAGAGTCTGCAGCGCCTCGTCCAGGGTCGCTCCCTTGTCATCCTTCAAGTACTCGGCGAGGGCCGTGGTCGCGCTCTCGAGAGCCACCATGGATTTTGCGGAGAGTGGCAAGAGACGGAGGCCGCCCTCCTTGCGTTGCACTTTCGTGGGCTGGGGCGCGTTACGGAGGATCACATGGGCGTTGGTCCCGCCGAGCCCAAAGGAACTCAGCCCCGTATAGCGCAGCGGCGCATCCCATCGCAGCGCCTTGGTGGGGACGAAAAAGGGACTGCTTCCAAAATCGCATTCGCTGCTGCCGCGCTCGAAATGCAAGCTCGGTGGGATCCATCCATGCTTGAGCGAGAGCACCGCCTTGATGAAGCCCGCGATGCCCGCGGCGGAGTCGAGATGCCCAATGTTGGTCTTCACGGATGCGAGGGCGCAATAGCTTTTCTTCGCGGCGCCTCGACTGCGAAACGCTGCGTTGAGCGCCGCGAACTCGACGGCATCGCCCAGAGGAGTCGCGGTGCCGTGCGCTTCGACATAGGAGATTTGCTCGGGATGAACCCTCGCGACGTCCATGGCATCGGCGATGGCGCGCTGCTGTCCTTGTGGACTAGGCGCCGCAAAGCTCTGTTTGGCATTGCCATCGTTGTTGATCGCGGAGCCGACGATGATCGCATGAATCGTGTCCCCGTCGCGCAGCGCATCCGAAAGGCGCTTGAGGAGCACGACCCCGACGCCAGAGCCCGGCACCGTACCGGAGGCACGGACATCGAAGGCGCGGCAGTGCCCGTCGGGAGAGAGGATTCCCTCCTCTTGGTAAAGATAACCCCGCGTATGGGGAAAACCGACCGATACGGCACCCGCCAGGGCAAAATCGCTCTCGCCGGTGAGTAGGCTGGTGCAAGCGCAGTGCACCGCCACCAGGGAGCTCGAACAGGCGGTTTGAACCACGAGGCTCGGTCCCTTCAAACCCAGCTTGTAACTGATGCGGGTCGCCAAAAAATCTTTGTCGTTCGAGAGCGCCAGGGAGAGGTCGTCTCCCGTCTCGGCTTCCGCCCCAAAGGGGAGATAACTCGAATTGCTCGCACTGACGAAAACGCCCGCGTTTTTTGCGACCCGACTCGGTGCATACCCTCCATGCTCGAAGGCTTCCCATGCACACTCGAGCAGAAGACGCTGTTGCGGATCGATTCGCTCCGCTTCCCTCGGCGTGTACGCGAAAAACTGCGCATCGAAGAAGTCTGGCCGTTCAAGGACACCCCGTGCGCGCACGTAATTTGGGTCGGCGACTTTCGCTGCGGCGATCCCCGCTCGAATGAGCTCCTCGGGCGAGAAGAAGGAGATGCACTCGCGTCCTGCCTTGAGGTTCTGCCAGTACTCGCTCAGGTTGCGCGCTTCGGGAAAGCGCCCGCTCATCCCGATCACCGCGAGAGAGCTTTCCTCTTCGTCGAAGTCATTCGCCATCCCGAGTGCCGCCTTTCCTTCTCGCCCTGAGCCGTGCTTGCATTGCGCTCTTTCTGCTTCCGACGGGCGCCTGTACTTCTTCCTTGAGCTTCCCACCGGCCTCCGCCTCTTCCAAAAAGGCGGACTGGGAGCGGAAGTCATGCAGTCGGAAGAGGTCGGCCACCGAAACGGCGAGCCCGAGTTCTTCTTGGATCGCGTTCCGAAGACGGATGAGCAGCAGAGAGCTTCCACCAAGCTCGAAGAAGGAGCTCTCGGCATCGACATCGGGGACCCGAAGCAGGCTCTTCCACAGCATCTCGAGGCGCCCCGCAATCCCCGATCGCTGCGGCACCGGAGCGTCCTCGTTGCGAGCCTCCCTGGAGACGATTCGAAGTCGATCGAGATCGATTTTGCCGTGGAGCGTCTTCGGAATTTCGGCGACCTGATGAATTTTCGCGGGAAGCCAAGCTCGCGGAAGACGCTCGTTCAGGTACGCGCGGAGCATCGCAGCGTCGACCGACGCTCCTGGATTCGGGATCACGTAGGCTTCGATCGCGCTCAACCCGCGACCCTCTTCGTCGAGGTTTTGGACCGACAGCAGCGCATCGCGCAGCGAGGGATGGCTGCGCAGGGTCGCTTCGATCTCGCCGAGCTCGACACGCTGCCCACTGAGTTTGACCTGCCGGTCGATGCGTCCCCAGAACTCGATTTCTCCGTCGCCGCGGAGACGCGCCCGATCTCCGCTACGATAGAGTCGCGCGCCCTCATCCTCCGAAAAGGGATCAGGGAGGAAACGCTCGGCCGTCAGCTCGGGCGAACCCAGGTAGCCACGTGCGACGCCTCGGCCTCCGATCGCAAGCTCCCCCACCATCCCCTGAGGCAAGGGGCGACTCTGCGAATCGAGGATGTAGGCGCGGTAGCCCGGCAAGGGGCGACCGATAGGCACACGGCCATGCGCCTCGTAGCGACTGATCTCGATGGTCGTCGCGCCGATCGTACACTCCGTCGGCCCGTAGTTGTTCCAGAGCTCGACTTTGCAAACGCGCTGCCAGGCTTCGAGGGCCTTCCGCGAGATCTGCTCGCCACCGACGATCAGCGTTCGCACGCTCCGCGGCCAAGGAAGATGTTCGATGACCGAGCTCAACTCGTGCCAGTAGGCCGTCGGGAGATCGAGTACCGTGATGCCGCGGGCCTCACACTCTCGGAGGAGCACCTGGGGATCCAGCATCGCCTCCGAGCGCAGCTCCACACTGGCACCCGAGACCAAGGGCGCGAAGATTTCCTCGACGCTGACATCGAAGCTGAGCGGCGAGAACTGCAGCAGCTTATCCCCTGCTCGCAATGCGATGAGATCGCTGAACACAGAGACGTAATGGGCAACCTGGCGATGTTCGACCATCACGCCCTTGGGCTGCCCCGTGGAGCCCGAGGTAAAGAGGACATAGGCCAGGCTGTCCGGGCCGGGAGGCGGAGCGTGCAGCTCTGAGCCGTCGGCATCGATCGTCTCGACGGCAAGGCAGCGGAGCGTACGGAACGCCGGCCTGTGCTCGAGATGCGAACGAGTGAGGACGAAGTCGAGACTCGCTTCGCGGCATAGCGATGAAAGGCGTTCTTCAGGGTAGCCGGGGTCGAGCGGAACATAGGCCGCGCCCGCACGCAAGATGCCGAGGATAGCGCCCACGCATTCGACACTACGCTCCATGCATAGTCCGACCAACGCCGGCGCACCCAGACTCAGCACCCGTCTCGCGACCCCTAGCGCGAAGGCGTGGAGCTCTGCGTAGGTCATCGAACCTTCGCTGGCAGAGAGCGCGACCGCGTCGGGACGAGAGCGCACCCGCGCGTCGAAAAGAGACCAAAGGCTGGCAGGCTCGGGAGAAGAGGCGCGTGAGACCGGAGCGACCACCGGCGGCGCGTCCGCCCATGAGAGCGTCTCGATCGCGATGTCTGGACAACGCACGATCTGATGTAGGCAGTGCTCGAAGCTGCGAACCATGCTTGCGATCGTGGCCTCGTCGAAGAGCTCTGTAGAGTACTCCACGAAGCCGCGGATCCCCTCGGGCGTCTCGGCGAGGGTGAGCGAGAGATCGAACATCGCGGCGCCGAGATCGGCCTCTCGAAGCACGGTCGAATGGATGTCCGGGAAATCCCAAGGCGGGTCGAACATCTGCGCATCCCACTGCACGCACATGACCTGAAAAAGCGGCGAGCGGTTGGGGAGCCGCGGGATATTGGCGAGGCGAACGATTTCTTCGAAGGGGAGGCTTCGGTGAAGAAAGGCCCCCCACATGCTGCGATGACCGACCTGGAGCAAAGAATCGAAGCTACGCTGCGGATCGATTTCACAGCGGAGCGGTATCGTCTGTACGAAACAGCCGATCAGTGGCCCTGAAGCGCTCCGCGATCGCAGGCTGAGGGGTGTCCCAACGACGACGTCCTCTGTTTCGGCGTAGCGCGCTAGGAGCACTTGAAACGCTGTAGTTAAGAGCGTGAAGGTCGTCGTCTTGGCGCGCTGAGCGAGCGCCGCGATCTTGAGAGAGATCGGACGCTCGAAGGAGAAGAAGTGATTGCTTCCGGCGCTGCCTTTCTGCAAGGAGCGTGGCCGGTCCGTGGGGAGTTCGAGACTGGTGGGCGCAGCTGCAAGCCGTTGTCGCCAGTAAGCACGGTCGGATTCCAATTTGGACTCCGGCGGCGTCGCGAGCATCGACTCGAGCGCAGCCGTATAAGCGGAAGAGGCCTCGTCTGCGCTCGGCGTCTCTTGTAGATCGACGCCGCCCGAACGATAGAGCCGGGAAACCTCCGCAGCGAGGATCGGCAGAGAGTCCCCGTCGAAGACGATGTGGTGCGCTACAATCGCGAGGATGCTCCGTCCTTCATCGACTTCGATTAGCTCGGCTCGTAATAGAGGCGCCTCATGCAAGTCGAAGGGGGTGCGGAGAATCTCTTCGGCACGGGCGATTGCGGATGCCCGCTTACTCTCGACCGGGAGACTACGGAGGTCGCTACGCCCTAGGCCGAAGCGACAATCCTCGTGAAGGATTTGAACGGGCTCGGAGCCTCGGAGTTCGAATGTCGTACGCAGCGCCGGATGACGGGGAAGGAGCGCTTCGAAGCTCCTTTCCAACACCCTGAAGTCGACGACGCCATGGAGCTCGACGACCAAAGGAATGTGATAGTCAAAACGAGATGGCGCGAGCTGCTGCAACCACCAAATCTGCCGCTGCGCTGGAAGTAAGGGAGAGCACTGCATGGGGCCATCGGAAGAAAGGAGTACCGGCCTTGTGCCGGATTCCGCCGAAGTAGAGCAAGCCGCATGCCGAACGCAAGGCCACGCAAAAAGGACGGAGATAGCTTGAAAATATCCTAGGCTTGGGCGCTTTCAACCCTTAGGGAGAAGGTCAGCGCGAAGCTGGAGTGGAGACATTCAACCGCTCCCCCCCAACGACCCCTTGAGGGAGCGAAAGCGGGAGAAACCTCCCCTATCTGTCTCTAAGGAGTCGACGCCTCCTCCTCAAGAAAGCCTTCTCCACTTTCCGTAATTTCGCATGCACGCCGAATCCAGGCCTCGCGGGCCTTCTCGCGCACGATGCGAAAGATGCCGTGGTCGAAGGGCAAGCCTTGTGCGCCTCGCTCGCGGACGATGCGCTCGCGTTCGCCCTGGCGTAGGAGCTCGTAGGCGCGGTGATGACAATAGGGGTTGTCGCCGAGGCGACCGAGGAGCACCGACGAGGTCCAGTGGCAGCCGCCATAGCAGTCTTCGGCGTAGTAGCACTCGGCGCAGTATCCGCTGAGGTCGGCGTTGGAGAGGTCGCGAGTGAAGCGCAAGGCCTGGCTGCGCTCCCAGATGTCGAGCAGGGAGTCGTCTCGAATATTGCCACCCACAAACTCTTCGCTCGAGAGGGAGGGGCAGCCTTTGATGTCGCCGTTCGCTTCGACGCCCAAGGACTGCTGCCCTGCGCGGCAAGGGCCGCGGTGGTTCACCTTACGGTCGCCACGGAGAAGGTGCTCGAAGGGGCCGTAGTAGCCGATGTTGTTGCCGGGAAACATTCGCACGCCAAGCGCATCGCCGTAGGCTTTGGCGCGCACCAGCATGGGATGCGTCTCGAGGACCTGAAAAGGCTCCAGCAATAGGCCTTCTTCGTCCGCCGCGCGCCCCATCGCCGCGGTGAGCTGCACCTGCCATGCGGCGATGCCTTGCTCGATGAGCCAGGCGTAGAGTGACTCGATCTCACGGAGATTGAGGCGGTTGATCTGCGTGTTCGCCGTTACGCGGAGGCCTTCAATGGTTTGGAGTTCGATCAGCGTCCTCTCGACGGCAGCGAACGAGCCGGAGACGGCGCGCAAGGTGTCGTGGGTTTCGCGCAATCCATCGACGGAGATCGATAGGCTCTGCAGTCCCGCATCGCGGGCGGCGAGGAGGCGATCGCGCGTTAGATTCCGCGCCCCGGTGGCCATCTGGCAGATCATGCCGCGGGCGCGGATCCTCTCTACGATTTTCAACCAGTCGGGACGGAGGTAGGCCTCGCCGCCGATGATCGACACCTCCCGCACACCGAGGTCGGCGAGCTGATCGACGAGATCGAGCGCCTCTTCGCTGCTCAGCTCATCCGGACGCGCGCGCCCTGCCCTCGAGCCACAATGCCTGCACGCGAGGTCGCAAGCCAAGGTCAGCTCCCAAACGGCGTAGATGGGGCGTACGCGACGGTCGACCTCACGCACCTCTGCGAGGAGAGGCAAGCGGCGACGACTCGGCGGCGCAAGCGGAGCGATAGGCAGAGAGCGCGGTCGTGCTCCGAGCGCCATCAGCCCGGCCCCGCGTCCCCGGCATCGCTCCCGTTGCCGGCGTCGCTTGCAGCGTCGGCGGCCGCATCGATCGCCGCATCGACACTGGCGTCGATGGGAAGGCAAACTCCGCCGTCGCCGTCGATACAGGGGACGCCGTAGGCAGGAGCCGCGCGCTCGTCGCGGCTTTCCCCGCAGCCGGAAACGAGAGCGACCACGCCCAGCGCCAGCAGGGTGTGGCGCGACCCTTTGGCGGGAGCGGTGCTTGTGACTGTCGACAGTGACGCAGCGTCGGCGCCACAGAAAGGGCATTGCGGCTCGCGGATATGACGATGGCAAGCGGGACAAGCAATCATGGAAACCTCGGCCTTTCAAAGTTGGAGTCGCGTGGCGACCCCCTCACCTCTTTCGTCTTCAGTATGCCGAAGACGAATCGGGCAGGCATGGGCTCCGCAGCACAAAGCGTATTCTCGCGGAATACGAAGCACGCCCTCGTCGGCCTCGCTCTAGAGAGCGATCCATCCTCGTCGAAACCGCGACGGGCAGCCAAGTCTTCACGCGATCCGCGGTACGGAGCTCGGTCAGTGCGCCAAGGGAAAAAGGACAAAGACAAACAAAGACCACAGGAGATGAGAGATCAGCGAAGGCCAAAGGCTACGAAAAAACCAGCGTTGCACGGCCCAGAACGCACCGAGTGCGAAGGAGAGCGCCACCAGGAGCCATGAGCCAGAGGCCAGCTGCACGAGGGTATAACTCATCACGCTCATCACGAAGGCTCGGCGTCCCTCGATGCCAAAGAAGGCGCCGCGCCAGAGCATCTCTTCCGCGACGATCACGAGCACCAGAATCGGCAATGCATAGGGCAGACCTGGAGGCGCGTGGAGACGTCGATAGAGCGTCGCCGCTTCGAGCGCCAGCTCCGGAAAGTGCAGGCTGAGTGTCGGGTAGATGAGGTAGGTGAGTGAGATAAGAAGCACCGCGCTGACCAAGCCTGCCAAGGAGTCGCGAAGCGAGTTCGGGGGAAGGAGACGCTTCGATCGGAGACGTTCGTTGGAGAGGAGCAAGGTGAGGGTAAGCAGAGCCCACGCCGCCATCCGCCACCAAAGTGTGCCGTCATCCCCGGCGACGAGCGCTAGGGCGAAGAGCGCGCAGGCGAGGGTCGAGTCGACAAGAAGACTGCGTGCACCCCGCATGGATCAACCCGCACGGAGGGTGTCGAGCCCGCCAGTCGAATAAGCGGCTGCAAAGGCGCGAATCGCCCCCTCACTTTCCGGAGAAGGGACAAGCGACTGACCCTCGTCCCTCAAGGCCTGCTGCATGGCCTCTTCGATGCTTTGTTGTCTGTAGGAGGGCAACCATCGCCAGAGGCTCTCGTTGCGCGGGTCGAGGTCGTGACGCAGCCCCTCGATCAGCTCCTGACTCAGCGCCAAAGAAGCGCGGGTGACGAGCGTCAGCCAATAACTCGAAAGGCGTGGACTCAATACCGGAACATCGACCAAAGGAGGTTGGCGGCCAAAGAGACGTGCCGTTCGCTCCAGGAGCATTCGGTGGGAGATGCGCTCGGGCCCCGGGAGGTCAAGGACCGCACTGCCGGATTTGGGAATGCGTAAGGCGCTGAGCAACGCAGCCACCACATCGCGTATAGAAACGGGCCAGGAGTGGTTTTTGGTCCAGCGAGGCAGAAGCATCATCGGCAAGCGCTCCCCTAGATCGCGCACGATGAGCCAACTAGCGCTGCCATGGCCGATGATCATCCCCGCGCGCAGCTCGAGGGTGGGTACGGAGCCGCGGCGCAAGACTTCGCCCGTATGAATACGGCTCGCCAGATGCTTCGACGCGTGCTCACGAGGCGCGACCCCTCCCAAATAAACGATGCGCTCGATGCCGGCCTGGGATGCAGCGCGCGCGAAGCTCTCCGCAGCACGCCGTTCGTGCAGAGGATAATCTTTTCGGCCCAGTAGATGAACGAAGTAGAAGGCCGCTTTGCAGCCGCGACACGCTTCGGCCATCGCCTGCGCGTCTTCGACATCGAAGCGTCGCCACTCCCTTTCGGGCATCTCGCGACTCGCGTGTCCAACGTCTCGGGTCGCGCATACCACTTCGTAGCCTGCGCTCTCCAGCGCGGGGAAGAGATGGCGTCCGACGAAGCCGGTCGCACCCGTGAGGAGAACGCGCTCAGGCATGGGATGAGCTTTTCGAAGGACGTAGAGGCGGCATATTTGGGGAGCTTAGGGTCAGTGCGCGGCTTGGGAAGACGGCGCTTCGCCCAGCAGCCCGGATTCAGCGCCTCGCAGCACACGCAGAGCGACATGACCTGAGCCCGGCGCGCACTTCGTCGGCGCTCCCACAACCCAGGGTAAAACGCGTCGAAGTTCTACCTAGCGCCGAGACAGGACCGGCACCTCGCCTCATCCCTGCTGCATCGCTGGCGTAGTGCACGTAAATTTCCTCGCAGCGAGGCAGCTCGTAGCCGCAGCGCCTCAGTTGTGCACACCAGTTCTCCGCCAGCGGCCGCCAGTCGAAGTTTGGAGGTGCCGGCTCCGGAGCTTGCGGAAGCGTAAATTTGCAACTCTCCGCCTTCTCCGAGAGCGACCGCATATCGTCGCTCTGACACGCCCAAAGAGAGGCAACGAGGGTCAGAGCCCACCAAGCATGGCGGAGGGTCATGGCTGCGGAATAGGTGGAAGAAACCATAGATCGCTGAAGTGTCGTTGCTCGACTTCTTTCACCTGCACGGCCGGCTCTTCGAGTGCGGGTGCGCGCCACAGTCGATGGGAGGGGAAGAGGGTGTGCTCGAGCTGCAAGTCGACGATGGCCTCGGGCATGCCGCGACCATCGTCGGCGCAGCGTACTTTTCCCACGACACGGGCCCAGATATCAGGGCGCTGACGGGGGCGTTGAATCTGGAAGGCTGGCTCTAGAATCGAGTTGGGATGACCGGAGACGACGTAGGCGAAGTCGCCTGTTCTCATGAGATCGTTGCGCGTCGCCGTCGGATTGACGCTGCCTTCGATGCCCAACCATGCAGGGCCTTCGGCACCTCCACGCGTGGGCAGCGGCGCAAGGAAGCCGACTTGGGTGGGAATCTCGTCGCCCGCGCGGCAACGCCACTGCAAGCGCACGCCGCCCAAGATTCTGGCGTCCAGAGGCGAGACCTCCTGAGGAGAGGGCGGATTCTCTCGAAGACTCGTGGCAAGGCAAAGCGCCATGTAGGCAGCGACCCTGGCCGGCGAAGCGGGAGCTCCCCCCTCGCCGACGACCTCCTCGGGACGACAGCGTGAGGGCTCGATCGCGCCAATGAAAAGCTTATTGGCGAGCACCATCGAAAAGGTCAAGACTTGCTGCGCGTAGGCAGCACTCTGGAGGCCAGACCAGAGGCCAGCGGCGAGCAGAAATATGCCGAGGGCCCGAAGTCGCCCCTTTTCCACGGCCAGGTCCAATGGAGAGCGTCGAAGCCCTCTTTTCTTTCGATCCCGATGCGTCATCGTCGGAGCTCGAGAGCAAAACCCGTTCCTAGCTCAGCCTGCCCTGTGAACGCGCCGCGAAAGTGGGAGGTCGCGCAGCAGGGTACTGCTCGTTCTCCGGCGAGGGCCAGGTCTGCACCTCGTTCGCTAGCTCTTGCGCCCCCGTGGCGCTCCGTGGCAACACTAGGTCGCTACGCGTATGACTACCTTCGATACCCTCTTCCTCGCTATCCTGGCCTTCAACGCTCTTTTGGTCGCGGGCTTCGCTTGGGCTTTTTACTGGCCCAGCGTGCAGGCGCACCGAATCGACCGCCACGTGCCGCTCAAGGTGGCGCTGGGCGCGCGCATCGCCAACAACGCCTTCATCGGCACCTTCTCGCTCGCGCTCTCTCTGGGCATCGCCTACGGCCTGAAGCCCTGGTTGATGCGGGCCGAAAACCGGGCCTGGTCTTTCGTCCTCCTCGAGGCGCTGGCCGTCTTGGTCGTCTACGACTTCCTGTACTACCTGCTCCACCGCAGCCTGCATCACCCTCGCGTCATGCGCTTCGTGCACGCCATCCACCACCGCGCGCGTTTCCCGACCGCCCTCGAGAGCCTCTATCAGCACCCCCTCGAGCTGCTCTCCGGTCTCTCGACCCTTGCGCTCGCGCTGTGGATCGTCGGCCCGGTTTCGCCCTACGCCTTCCTGCTCGCGTTTTTCGTCTATTCGACCGGCAACGTGCTGATCCACATCGGCTTCGAGGTCCCGCTGCCCGGCTTCAGGCCGATCAACTACCTGGCGCGAAAGCATTACATTCATCACAGCAGCGGGCGCGGCAACTACGCTTCGCTTTCGCCCCTACCCGACTGGATTTTCCGCACGCTGCGTTAGACCCCTCAGAGGCTTTTTGGCGACCGAGTCGAGGCGACGATGGATACGCTCTTCACCACCCACAACCTGCTCAGCCTGCTCAGCCTCTCCGCCATGGAGATCGTGCTGGGCATCGACAACATCGTCTTCATCTCGATCCTGACCGGCAAGCTAGAAGCGTCGCAACAAGCCCGGGCGCGCCGGCTAGGTATCTCTCTTGCCCTCATCATGCGTCTGGGGCTGCTCTTTACGATCTCCTGGGTCATGGGACTCAAAGAGGACCTCTTCGCGCTCTTCGGCCAAGGCTTCTCTGGGCGCGACATCATCCTCGGCCTTGGCGGCCTCTTCCTGATCGGCAAGGCCACGCACGAGATCTACGACAAGCTCGAAGGCGAGCTGCCGCAGGAGGGTGGAGCCCGCGCGCGTGCCTCCTTCGCGTCGGTCATCGCGCAAATCATCGTCATCGACCTGGTCTTCTCCCTCGACTCGGTGATCACGGCCGTGGGAATGGTCGATCATATCGGCGTCATGGTCGTCGCCATGTTGATCGCCGTAGGTGCGATGCTCGCCTTCGCCGGAGCGATCGGCGACTTCGTCAACCGTCACCCCAGCATGAAAATCCTGGCGCTCTCTTTCCTGCTGCTCATCGGCGTGATGCTGGTGGCCGAGAGCATCGACCAACATATCAGCAAGGCGACCATCTACACCGCCATGGCCTTCTCGCTCGGCGTCGAGTTCCTCAACATGCGCCTACGCAAACGCAGCACGCCGGTCAGCCTGCACGGCCGCCCGAGCGTGCCCTGAGCGCTTGGGCGTTGCGCCGGAGCCTCAACGACTGCGAGCGAGGAATAACCGGATCCCCTCGATCACCTGCAGCACTTCTTCCTTCGAGCGTTTGAACTCTGTCGGTTTGTGGGCTGCCTTATTGCGTATCTTGGCCCAGCCATTGATGGTGTCGACGTCCTCCACTTCGTATACCGGCGTCCCCTGCTTGCGCGCAGCAGCAAGCGCCTGGTTATACGCCGTGATGCTCGGCGTCTTTTCGAAGGGCACGGCGAACTTCTCACACAGAAATCCCAGATGCATCTCGAGCGCAGCCCCGGCCAAAACCATGGCCGCTTGGACAAAGTTTGCCTCTGCGAGATATCGAGCTTGGCGAAGAATTCCCGAGAGATCATCCGCCCGGATTTTGTCGAGCAGTCCACCGAGCCGATTCTTTGCTGCCATCGAGCGAGCCGCACGAAGTATCCCAAGTCTTGCATGACCGATGGCTTGAGGACGTGCCGCGTCCTCGACGGCAGCGAAGGCCCAACGCTCCTCGTCATCCCAAGCCCGTCTCAAAGGGTGTGAGAGAGGAAACGTGCTTTGCACCACCGCCTCTGCTTCGACCATCCACGCAACACCCTCGGCGCTATAACCAGTCCACTCCGAATGAATCCTTTCGAGTCCCTCGTAGCGCTCAAGGAGATCGTCTAGCCAAGCTACCAGCTCTTGTGGGTCCATGCTCTTCGGGCTCCGGCTCCGCTGTCTGGGCGAGAAAATCGCATAAATTCGTTTCGCACGGAAGAGGTGATACAGACGTCAAAGCCGAATTGACATATCCGCACAACACGATATGCTTTTATGCATGAGGACCACCTTTGACCTCTCGGATGAGCTTCTCGAAGCCGCGAAAGCTCAGGCCCTGAAGCAGCGGACCACCCTCAAGCAGGTGGTGGAAGACGCCTTACGCGCAAGCTTGTTTCAGAAAGCGCCACCGGAGGATGAGAGACCTTTCGAGTTGCTCACCTATGGAAGCTCGGGGCTGCGCCCTGGTGTGGATATCGAGCACTTCGCCGCGATCATCGAAAGCGAAGACGAAGATGACATGAAGGGCGGCTGAGGTGCTGCTCCCCGACGTAAACGTCCTCATCTATGCCCATCGCGAGGATATGCCGGAACACCCCCGTTATGCCGCTTGGCTGAAGGCGCGGGTCGAAAGCCCTGAACCCTTCGCGCTCTCGGAACTGGCCCTCAGCGGATTCCTTCGCATCGTGACCAATCCGAAGATCTTCGTCGATCCCACACCTCTCGATCGTGCCTTGCGCTTTGTCGAACTCCTGACGAGCCGGAGAAACGCGGTGAGCCTCCGGCCAGGCCCGCAACATTGGAGTATCTTCCGCGAACTTTGCCTGCAGAGCCAGGCGCGGGCAGGGCTGATCGCGGATGCGTACCATGCTGCGCTCGCCATCGAACATGGCTGCGAGCTTGTGAGCCGTGACAGCGATTTCGCGCGCTTCTCGGGACTCCGCTGGTCTCACCCCTTGCGCAGGACCTGAGCGCGCCTTTTCCCTCCCTTTGCCCTTGAGCTCTTCCCTGGACGCTGTCGTTCGCCGGCCGAGGCCAGCAGCGCCTGCAGCAGGGGATGCGGAAAACGCCGCGCCAAAGTGATGGCGTAGAACTTCTCTTCGAGGCCGGGCAGCTGCTCCACTTCGACGAGTTCGCCGCGATCGAGTTCGTCTCGAACGACGATGGTGGGCACCAGCGCCAGGCCCAGATGCTCGCGGGCGAGGAGGCGCAACATGGCCATGTCGTCCACTTCAGCGGCGATGCGCGGCCGCACGCCCAGGCGGTCGATCAGGGCGTCGAAGCCGCTACGCATGCTGCTCTCGGCGGCGGGAAGCACCAGGGCCTCTTGCGCGAGCAGCTCGGCGAGGGGCTGACGCTGCGCCGCATGACGCGGATGCCCGACGAGGCTGACCGGCTGCGCCGCCAGGGCATGCGCGACCCAGGCGCTGGCCGCATCGCGAGGCGGCGTGAAATTGGTGAGCAAGACATCGATGCGGTGCGCTTCGAGGTTGCGCAGCATATCGGCATAGGCTCCTGAGCGGACGACGATCTCGACGTCATCGCGGCGAAAAAGCGGCTCGAGAAAATGCAGCTGGAAGTTGCGCGAGAGGGTCGCGAGCGAACCGACGCGCAAAACGTGACGCGCTTTGACGCCGCTCTGGCTCAAGGTGCCGAGAAGCTCCTCACCCAGCGAGAACACGCGGTCGGCGTGATCGAGCGTGATGCGCCCCGCTTCGGTGAGCCGCAGTTGTTTCCCTTGGCGCTCGAAGAGGGCATGTCCAAGCTCCGTTTCGAGCTTTTGGATCTGAACGGAGACGGCCGACTGCGAGACGTGCAAACGCTTGGCCGCTCGGGTCAGGTTTCCCTCGTGGGCCACGGCGCGGAAATAATGGAGATGGTGATAGTTCAACATCGTTCGCTCAAATCGAACGATAACACGAATATTATGAATTGGAACTATCGTTGAATTCTTTTACCTTGGCGCGCCGTGGAGGTTTCGATGCCCAACGGTTTTTCCTTGTTTCCCTTGCTCGCCCCCCTCGCCTTCTATGCGGCGAGCGCTCTCTCCGCCTGGCAGTCGGGACGCGCATCCCGAGCTCTAAACCTCGTCGCTCGCTGCGCCAGCGCCCTCTCCCTGTTTTGCGCCGCCTTGCTCGCCTTCTATGTAAGCCGAGAAGGCGCGCTGACCACGCCTAGCCTCGTCATGCAGGGCGTCGGCCTCTCGCTACGCCTCGACGCGCTGAGCACGGTGATGTTCAGCCTGGTCAGCATTCTTGGCGCGCTGGTGCTGCGCTATAGCCGCACCTATCTCGAAGGCGACACGCGGCATGGCGCCTTTCTCGGCGCGATGTGCGCCACCATCGCCTCCGTCC
>ERZ1066121.1315-NODE-1315-length-18637-cov-11.925358_pt1 | contig 18637 bp, 15 predicted proteins | sample MGYA00382768_ERZ1066121 | MGnify/ENA primary metagenome ERZ1066121 (study PRJEB33369, sample SAMEA5778351) | biofilm metagenome | biome: Industrial cooling water; feature: Water cooling tower basin; material: Biofilm | place: United Arab Emirates | collected... | reverse complement strand
CATGTTCCGCGCATTGAAGATCGAAAAGACCATGATCGCCCTGCTGCTGTCCTTCATCATCCTGATGGGGGCCTTCACCCTGGTGAACTCGCAGGTGATGCTGGTCACCGACAAACAGGCCGACATCGCCATCCTGCGCACGCTCGGACTCACGCCCCGGCAGGTGATGGGGGTGTTCATGGTGCAGGGGTCGGTGATCGGCTGCATCGGCACGTTGGGCGGGGTGGTCGCCGGCATCACCCTGACCCTCAATCTGCAGCACATCCTCGATGCCATCGAGCGCGTCTTCGGCGTGGTGCTGCTGCCGCGCGATGTCTACTACATCACCGGCCTGCCGACCCAGCTCAACGCCAGCGATGTGGCGATCGTCGCCGCGGTCGCACTGCTGCTGTCGTTCCTGGCCACGCTCTATCCTGCCTGGCGCGCGGCGCGCACGGCCCCGGCGGAGGCTCTGCGCTATGAGTGAGTCCAGGCAGGACGTGTCCAGTGCCGTCGCCACGCAGGGCGATGCCGTGGTCCGGGCCCAGGGCCTGGGCATGACCTACAGCGAGGGCAAGCTGCGCACTCCTGTGTTTTCTCAGCTGGATCTCGACGTGCGCGCCGGCGAAACGGTGGCCATCGTCGGTGCGTCCGGTGCCGGCAAGAGCACCCTGCTGCATCTGCTGGGCGGTCTCGATACCCCGACGGCGGGCGAGGTCTGGATCGCAGGGCAGGCGATGAACGCGCTCAGCGACGCCGAGCGCGGCCGGCTGCGCAACCGCGCGCTCGGATTCGTCTACCAGTTCCACCACCTGCTGCCCGAGTTCACCGCGCTGGAGAACGTCATGCTGCCGGTGTTGCTGGGGGGCGGCGGGATTCCCGATGCGCGCACGCGGGCCCAGGCGCTGCTCGATGCGGTGGGCTTGGGGCATCGTCTGGAACACAAGCCGGGAGAGCTGTCCGGCGGCGAACGCCAGCGCGCCGCGGTCGCCCGGGCCATGGTGAACCGCCCGGCCTGCATCCTCGGCGACGAACCCACCGGCAACCTCGACGAAAAAACCGCCCATACCGTCTTCGAGCTGATGCTGAAGCTCAATCGGGAACAAGGCACCAGTCTGGTCCTGGTGACCCATGACCGCGAGCTTGCCGGCAGGCTGGATCGCGTGCTCGAGTTGCACGAAGGGCGGTTGCACGCACTCGGCACGTACTGAAGGCCGGCGCCCGCTGCAGCGGGCCTGCATGCCGCCCCTGCCGACCGCTGGCAGTCTGTCGAGCGTGATGAATTCCACATTTTGATTGCCCGTGGCCACGGCCCCGATGTCCGTCGGAAGGCCGGCGGCTGTCGTGTGGAGTGGTGCCCACCGGCCGTGTGTCCCCGGGTGCCGCGACGTGTCCGCGAACTGAAACATCATCGCCATTGCGCATTCCTTGACCGCGCGCAGGCATCCGGATATCGTTCGGCGACGCACGCTCAGGCGTGCCGGATGCTGTAGGCCCGCACTCACGGGTCGCAGGGGGTTGCAGAAAGGCAGGGACACCGCCGGCAGTAGACGGTGCCATGGCCGTGATCGGTGCAAGGGGGCCTGATCCGATGACACGATGGATTCGTCACCTTCCACCCATCCCGGGGACCGCTCGCCATATCGGCGTTGCCGGCCAGAACTTTTTGTATGATCCTGCGCAATCGGGGACCTGTATCATCCCTGAAGGGTCCAGTGCGTCCAACAGCGCACGATGGACACGGCAGCATCGTTCATTCCTCTGGCTTTTCTCGGGTGGCGCGTGAACTACAGAACCTCGATCGTCCGCAAGACACTTGGACTCCCCCTCGCTGCAACCGCTCTGGCCGCCATGCTCGCGGGCTGCGGCACCACGCCGGCCCCCGATTTCGGTGGCCGCTGGAAGGGCGTGAACCGCTTCTCCGAAACGCCTGAAGCCATCCCGCTGCAGGACGCGTATCTCTACTACGCCGCGCCCATGGACACCACGCTCAAGCGCATGCTCGAGCGTTGGGCCCAGGACTCCGAGATGGAAGTCGACTACCGCCATCCGATGGACTACACGCTCTACACAGCGGTGGCCGCGATCCGGACCCCCAGCCTGCAGGAAGCGGTGTCCCAGCTCAATGCGGCCTATGCCGAGCAGCAGGTGTCCATCGGCGTCAGCGGCGATCAGATCGTTGTCCGCGTCGGTTCCGGCGGCGGATCGGCCGAGTAACGCTCGCCCGGCCGCACCGCCCCTCCACCGGACAACAGGTTTCGACAGCTCATGGCGTTCAAGAACAAAGAAAGTGCGCAGGTCGATAAGACCGTCGCAAAAGCGGTGAATTTCGAAGTCAGCGTCGCAGAACTGGCCCGTCGCAGCGAAAAGCGCGCCTGGAAAGTGGCAGGCGCCGCCGCGTTCGTCGCGCTGGCGATGACCGGCGTGGTGCTCTACATGCTGCCACTCAAGGAGAAGGTGCCGTACGTGGCCGTGGTCGACCCGTACACCGGCAACGCCGTCACCTCGAAGCTGAGTGGCGATTACCGGCAGGTCACCTCCCTCGGCAGCATCGAGGCACTGAATCGCGCCAACATCGCGCAGTACGTCACTTCGCGCGAGTCCTACGACTTCGCGATGATGAAGGTCCGGGACTGGCAGTTGACGCATGCCATGTCCTCGCCCGAAGAGAGCCGCGCCTACGCCGAGCACCACGACATCCGCAAGAACCCGAGCGCGCCGCTGACCGAGTACGGCCGCGACCGCGCGATACGCGTCAAGATCCTCAGCATCACGCCGAGCAATCGCACCAGCGGCAGCAAGGTGGAAGGTCCTGGCGGCAGCGCCACGATCCGTTTCCAGCGCTCCGTGTACGACAAGAAGAACGGCAACGAGCGTCTGCTCGACAACAGGCTCGCCACGCTCGAGTTCGTCTACAACGCCGAGTTGACGCTCAACGAGAAGGACCGCCACCTCAACCCGCTCGGGTTCCAGGTGCTGAACTATCGCGTCGACTCCGACTTCTCCGACACCCGGCCGGTCGCTCCGCAGCCGGATGTGCTCGAAAGCGCCACGCCCAGCTACAACCCGAGCCAGCAGCCCGGTGCGGCCGGCGCCTACCCGCCGTCTGCGTATCCCGCCCCCGCCGGTGGCTACCCGGCGCAGTATCCGGGCGAGTACCCGCAGGGCGCGGCTCCGGCCGGTGCCCCGACGGGCACTCCCCAGCAGGGTGTGCCTCAGCAGGGCGTGCCGCAGTATCCACCGGCGGCGCCGGGTCAGGGGCAGCCGTACCCCACCCAGCCGCAGGGTGTTCAGCCTCAGCCACAGGCCGCTCCTCCGGCGGGACCTGTTCCGAATCAAGCCAATGGAGCAAGCTACTGATGAGTCGCCTGCAACGTTTCTCCCGTCTCGTCGCACTGGCGCTCGCCTCCCTGGGGTTCGCGCCGGCCGCCTTCGCACAGGTCATCGTCCAGTACGAGTATCAACCGGACAAGATCTACGAAGTGCGTACGGGCCTGGGCATCACCACCCAGATCGAGCTCAGCCCCAGCGAGACGGTACTCGACTTCAATACCGGCTTCAGCAATGGCTGGGAGCTGTATCGGCGCGAGAATGTCTTCTATCTCAAGCCCAAGAACGTCGACGTCGACACCAACATGATGGTGCGCACCACGACCAACTCCTACCTCTTCGAGCTCAAGGTGGTCGCCACCGACTGGATCTCGCTCGAACAGGCCAAGCGCGCGGGCGTGCATTACAAGGTGTCCTTCGTCTACCCGAATGCCACCGCGGTGGCCGCGGAGGATGAGGACGAGGAATACGACGCCCGTCAGCAGTCGGAGATCGACACGTCGATCGCGAAGGATCGCTTCTACAACTTCGATTACGCCTATTCGACCCGCACCAAGAACAAGTGGCTGATCCCGGTCAACGTCTACGACGACGGGCAGTTCACCTACATCCGCCTGACCGACGCGAGCAGGTTCCCCACCGGCAACTTCCCGGCGGTGTTCGGGCGCGAAAAGGAAGGGAGTGAAGACTTCGTGGTGAACACCACGGTCGAAAACAACACGATCGTCGTGCATGGAATCTACCCCTTCCTGGTCGTCCGCCACGGGAAGAACGTCGTCGGTCTGCGGAGGAACAAGCAAAAGTGAACCAGAATCTACCGCCGAACCAGCCGGGACAGCCCGGCGGCTACCCCGACGAGCAGGGCCAGTCGGGCAATCCCTACTATTCCGCGCAGGGCGGCGGCGAGATCCCCGATCTCGACGCCTCCGCGCCGCAGCTGCAGACCGAGGAGTCGCAGCGGATCAACAAGAAGGCCATCCTCTTCCTGGGCGGCATCGTGCTGCTGCTCATCCTGATGACCGTGCTCGTGCTCTCGCGCGGCGACGAGGAGGAAGACACCAAGCCGGTCGAGAAGCCGCGCGAGGACAAGGTGGTCATTCCGAAGCTGCCCGATGCGCCGCCTGAGCCGATTCCGCTCGAAGTCCCGCCGCCGCCGCCGCCGCAGGAACTGCCGCCTCTGCCGCCCGAGGAACCGATCGCCGACGAGGGCCGTCGCGGTGGCGGGGGTGGTGGTGGCGACCCCGGTCCGCGTGGTCCGAGCCTGATGGATCGCCGCATGGGTCTGGACGGAGGCAGCAGCTATCCGTACGACGCGGGTGGTGGCGCAGCTGCGGGCGGTGAACCGTTCGCGGAGGGTGGCGAAGGTGGTGCGCCCCGCGACCGTCGCCAGGAAACCAAGCGCGCGAGCTTCATCAACAGCCCCGACTCGCTGCTGGTGCGCGGTACCTACATCCGCTGCATCCTGGAGACGCGGATCATCACCGACTATCCGGGCTTCGCCTCCTGCATCGTCACCGAGCCGGTGTATTCGATCAACGGTCGCAATCTGCTGCTGCCCAAGGGCACCAAGGTCTCCGGCGCATACCAGGGCCAGCCTTTCGGCCCGCGCATGGCCGTGGTGTGGGATCGCATCACCACCCCGACCGGGATCGATGTCAGCATCGCCAGTCCGGGCGTGGACAACCTCGGCAGCGCCGGCCATCCCGGCGACTACGACGGCCATTGGGCGTCGAAGATCAGCTCGGCCCTGATGATCAGCCTGATCAGCGACGCCTTCAAATACGCGGCGGCGAAGAACGGCCCGGAGACCACCACCGTCACCGATGGCGGCACGGTCATCACCCAGCCCTTCGAAAGCAACACCGCGAAGACCGTCGAGCGCCTCGCGCAGGATGCCCTCAACAAGGCCATCGCCCGTCCGCCCACGGTCACCATCAACCAGGGCACCATGCTGAACATCTACGTCGCCGAGGACGTGGACTTCTCCGCAGTGGTCGGAAGCCGGCGCTGACGCGCCGGCCTTCGACTCGCCCGCAACGCTTCCGGCAGCGCAATGGATATTGATAACTCACCCGTCGCCAACGTATCGAACGAATTCCTCGAGTATCAGTACCAGGTGCTCGGGATCCACGAATACATGTCCTCCCCGGAGGTCACGGAAATCTGTATCAACCGTCCCGGAGAGCTGTATCTGGAAAGCCGGGACGGCTGGCAGAGGATCGAGGTGCCGTCGCTGACCTTCGACCGGGCGCGTCAGTTCTGCACCGCGGTAGTGAACGAAAGCAACACCGGACAGCGCATCACCGACGTCGACCCCGTGGTGTCCCTGACGTTCCCCACCGGGCAGCGCGCGCAGTTCGTGATTCCGCCGGCCTGCGATGCCAACAAGTGCTCGATCACGATCCGTCTGCCGGCCAAGCGCAACTTCACCCTGCAGAACTACGAGGACAGCGGCTTCTTCAAGGAGATCCTCGAAGGCGAGCCGGAAGTGGGCGACCACGACCGTGAGCTGCTGGAGCTGCGCGCGGAACGCAACTACGCCGAGTTCTTCAAGAAGTCGGTGATGTACAAGAAGAACATCGTGGTGGCCGGCGCCACCGGCAGCGGCAAGACCACGTTCATGAAGTCGCTGGTCGGCCATATTCCGCACTACGAGCGGCTGGTGACCATCGAGGACGCGCGCGAACTGTTCATCGATCAGGAGAACGTGGTCCATCTGCTGTATTCGAAGGGCGGCCAGAGCGCGAGCAACGTGACCGCGAAGTCGTGCATGGAGGCCTGTCTGCGCATGAAGCCCGACAGGATCATCCTCGCCGAGCTTCGAGGCGACGAATCCTTCTACTTCATCCGAAACTGCGCGTCCGGCCACCCGGGTTCGATCACCAGCTGCCACGCCGGCAGCACCGCCCAGACCTGGGACCAGCTCGCGCTGATGGTGAAGGCCTCGAACGAAGGCTCCGGCCTGGAGTTCTCGGTCATCAAGCGCCTGCTCATGCTGACCATCGACATCGTGGTGCACATCAAGGCGCATGCCGGCCGGCGCTACATTACCGGCATCGATTACGACCCGCGGCGCTCGCTGGGCCTCGCCAACAGCTGATCCCGGCCATCGGTACTCGTGCAGGAACGCCGGCCTCGTGCCGGCGTTCGCGCATGTGGGCCGGTGTTTCCACGCGCGGTGCCCGCGCCTGCCCTGAGGACGAGTGTCCGCTCCTGGTGCAACCATGCGGACGCAGACCGGCGTCGACTGCGCTGTGCTTGTCGAGGTGGGCTGTACGCGCGTCCATCGCATCGCGCCGAGAGCATGGGCTGCCTGCCGAGGCACCTGCGCCGAGAGAGGTTCGCATACACGAACGCCGGCCCTGCGGCCGGCGTTCGTGATCGACGATCCGTATCCGCCGGGTCGTCCGCGTGCGGGTCGCCGCCCTTGTGCAGCCTTAGGCCGCCACGGCCTGCGTCTTGCGAGGGCCTTCGAGCAGTGCGCGCTTGATCATGTCGACCAGCAGCTGCAGCTCATCCGAGGTCACATTGAACGTGGGCGTGAAGCGCAGCGAATTCTCGCCGCCATGGATCACGCCGATGCCGTGCTCGCGCATCCATTCCTCGATCGAGCCCGCGCCGTAGCCCTTGAATTCCGGCGACAGCTCGCAGGAAAACAGCAGGCCGGTGCCTTGGACCTTGACGATCAGCCCGGGCAGCTCGGCCTGCAGCGCCTCGAGCAGATGCACCGCTTCGCGGCCGCGTTCGCGGATGTTGGTGCGCAGCGCCGGGGTGAGCATGCCCAGCACCGTGCTCGCCACATCCAGCGCGCGCGGGTTGGTGGTCATGGTGTTGCCGTAGGTGCCCTTGCGGTAGAGCTCGGCGGCGCGCGCGTTGACGGCCAGCACCGAGAATGGGTACTGCGCGGCGTTCACCGCCTTGGAGTAGGTCTCCATGTCCGGCGCCTCGGCACCCTCGAAACCGGGGTAGTCGACGATGGACAGCACGCCGTGGGCGCGCAGGCCGGCCTGGATGGAGTCGACCAGCAGCAACGTGCCGTGGGCCTTGGTGAGACGGCGGGCGGCCTCGTAGAACGCGCGCGGCACCGCGCGACCGGGGTCGCCTTCGCCCATCACCGGCTCCAGGAACATCGCCTCGATGTGCCAGCCTTCGCGCTCCGCGTCGGCGAACGCTTTTTCCAGCTGCTCGACGCTGTACGGCTCGATGGTGATGAGCTGGTCGGCGTGGTACTGGTAGCTGCCCAAGTGCTGGGTGTAGGTCTTGCGGGAGGAGTCCGAATACAGCGCCGGCAGCTCGGTGCGGCCGTGGAAGCTGCCCTTGACCGAGATGCGCTTGATCCTGCGGCCGGCGTGCGGCGCACCGGGCTCGGTCATCAGCTTGGTGTTGACGTCGGCGATGCGGCCGGCCAGCGACACCGACTCCGAGCCCGAGTTCAGGCACAGGAACCTGTCGTAGGGGCAGCCGCCGATGCTGTGCCCGATCTCGCGCCGGATCGCGCGTTCGAAGCGCAGTTGGGCGAGATTGGGTGTCATGATGTTGGCCATCGCCTGCGGCCGAGCCATCGCGGCGATCACCTCGGCCGGGGCGTGGCCGAAGCCGAGCATGCCGTAGCCGCCGGAGTCGTGCAGCACGGCGCCCTTGAGCGTGACCACCCACGGCCCTCGGGCGGCGAGGGCGATGTAGGGGTTCACCGTGTCTTGCGAATAGAAGTTCACGAAGCCGGCCTGGACGGCCTGGATCTGGGCGTCTTCGTCGAGATCGAGCAGGTCGGCGAAGTCGTCGCGGATGGCGGCGTATTCGGTGGCCGCGGCGTTCACCGCTTCCACGAGCGACGGGTGGGTGGCGGCGAAGCGGAGCAGGGTGGCGTCGTCGAGGCCGACGGTACGGCGCGCGCCGCCGTGGGCGCGCAGCGGCGCGAGGATGTCGAGCAGGGTCATGGCGGTCTCCCGTCCGGAGCTGTCCGGAACCGTAAACCCTTGATTATCCCGATTTTCTTGTCGATTTGTAGCGGTAAATTATGCAGTATTCGGTAATATTTCGGCGAATCGACGAAAATGGGGTGTCCTGTCGGGGCTATGTCGGGGCCACCAGGGATTGTCGGCCGGTCGAGCGCCGACGATCGACGGGAGTGCCCCGTGGCCGTCGTCCGCACCCACCGTCGTCACATCCCGTCGCCACCTGCCGTTTCCCTCTGCGAGGTCGCCATGAAGCTGTCCGAAAACGATCAGCGCCTGCTCAACCTGCTGCGCGAGAATGCCCGCGCCTCCACCGCACTCATCGCCCGCAGGCTCGGTCTGTCGCGCACCACGGTGCAGAGCCGGATCGAGCGTCTGGAGCGCGAGGGCGTGATCGCCGGCTACACCGTCCGCGTGCACGACGACTACGAACGCAGTCGCATCCGCGCCCACATCATGATCGCGGTGCACCCGCGCCAGGCCGCGCAGGTGGCGGCGGCACTGAATGCCATGCCCGAGCTGCGCGCGCTGTATTCGGTGAGCGGGCCCTACGACCTCATCGCGATCTGCTCGGTGCCGGCGGTGGAGGATATGGACACGCTGACCGATCGCATCGGCGCGATCGACGGGGTGGAGCGGACCACGTCGTCGATCGTGCTGTCGACCAAGTTCGAGCGCTGAGCCCCGGCAGGCCTGTGCCCCTGCCCGTGCCCGGGCGAGGGCGAGGGCGAGGGCGAGGGCGAGTACACCGCGCCCGTTACAATGCGCTCCCCCGTGCGGTCCCCGTCATGAAGAAATCCGATTTCCACTACGACCTGCCGCCCGAACTGATCGCCCAGGCGCCGCTGGCGGAGCGTTCGGCCAGCCGACTGCTGCTGGTGCCGCCAGCCCCGTCATCGCTGGCCGACCGCCATGTCCGCGACCTGCCGGAGCTGCTGCAGCCCGGCGATCTGCTGGTGTTCAACGACACCCGGGTGATCCCGGCGCGGCTGTTCGGGCAGAAGGCCACCGGCGGGAGGGTGGAGATCCTGATCGAACGTCTGCTGTCCGCCAGCGAGGCGCGGGCGCAGATCGGGGTGAGCAAGTCGCCGAAGCCGGGCGCGCGGATCGCGCTGGACGCCGGCGGCGAGGCCGAGGTGCTGGGCCGCGACGGGGAGTTCTACCACCTGCGCTTCCACGTCGACGAGGGGCTGGAATCGTGGCTGCTGAAGGCCGGGCGCCTGCCGCTGCCGCCCTACATCCAGCGCGCGCCCGGCGCCGACGACGCCGAGCGCTACCAGACCGTGTTCGCGCGCCAGGTCGGCGCGGTGGCCGCGCCGACCGCCGGGCTGCATTTCGACGAGGCCCTGCTGCAGGCGATCGCCGCACGCGGGGTGGAGGTGGGTCACGTCACCCTGCATGTGGGCGCCGGCACGTTCCAGCCGGTGCGGGCCGAGCACATCGGCGACCACCGCATGCACAGCGAGTGGCTCAACGTGGGCGCGGAGCTGGTCGAGAGGATCCGCCGCACGCGTGAGGCCGGCGGCCGGGTGATCGCGGTCGGGACCACGGTGGTGCGCGCGCTGGAGACCGCGATGCAGGGCGGGGAGCTGCGGCCCTTCGCCGGCGACACCCGGATCTTCATCTTCCCGGGGTACCGCATCCGCAGCGTCGACGCGCTGCTGACCAATTTCCACCTGCCCGAAAGCACGCTGCTGATGATGGTGTCGGCCTTCGCCGGGCGCGCGCGCGTGTTCGAGGCCTATGCGCATGCCGTGCGCGCGCGCTACCGCTTCTTCAGCTACGGCGACGCGATGCTGCTGTACCCGGCCGCGGATGCGCCTGCAGGCACGGCGTCGGTCTGAGATGGCGCGAGGCGGGGCGCCCGCACTTCAGGTGAACCCCAACGCCGGTGCAACGCTGCGATGCGAGCCTGTCCTGCCGCGCTACAAATGAGTATGATTCTCATTCGGCTCGGCAAGGCTGACAGCGCTTGGGTGCCGGGCATTCCCCTTCCAGAACCGTGAACTCCCGTCCATGACCGACTCCCGGCTTTCCCGCACGCGTTTCTCCGCCATCCGCCACAGCGTTTCGCGCCTGGCGCTCGTCCTGCTGGTCGCGGTGCTTCCCGCCTTCCAGGCCCATGCGCAGGAGAAGGTGGTCAACCTGTACACCACGCGCGAGCCCGGCCTGATCCAGCCGCTGCTCGACGCCTTCACCCGCGACACCGGCATCGAGGTCAAGACCGTGTTCCTGCGCGATGGCCTGCTGGAGAGGGTCAAGGCCGAGGGCGCGCGTTCCCCGGCTGACGTGCTGATGACCGTCGACAGCGGCAACCTGATCGATCTGGTGCTGGGCGGCGTGACCCAGGGCGTGCGCTCGAAGACGCTCGAATCGGCGGTGCCGGCCTATCTGCGCGGCAGGACCGGGCACTGGTTCGCGCTGTCGCTGCGCGACCGCGTGCTGTATGCCGACAAGTCGCTGACGCTCGACGGCTTCCGCTACGAGGATCTGGCCAAGCCCGAGTGGAAGGGACGCATCTGCATCCGCTCCGGCCAGCACCCTTACAACATCAGCCTGATCGCGGCGATGATCGCGCACCAGGGCGAGGCCAAGACCGAAGCCTGGCTGCGCGGCGTGAAGGCCAACCTGGCGCGCAAGGCGGCCGGCGGCGACCGCGATGTGGCCCGCGACATCCTGGCCGGCATCTGCGACATCGGCATCGCCAACGCCTACTACGTGGGGCGCATGCGCACGGCCGAAGCGGGCAGCGAACAGCGCGCCTGGGGCGATGCGATCCAGGTGGTGCGTCCGACCTTCGCCGACGGCGGCACTCACGTGAACATCAGCGGCGCGGCGGTGGCGAAGCATGCGCCCAACCGCGCGCATGCCGTGCGCCTGCTGGAGTACCTGGTGTCGGATCGCGCGCAGCAGCTGTATGCGGAAGCGAATTTCGAGGTGCCGGTGAAGCGCGGCGTGGCGCTGGCCCCGGTGGTCGCCGGCTTCGGAGCGCTGCAGGTCGACACGCTTCCGCTGGGCAAGGTGGTGGAGCAGCGCAAGCGTGCCAGCGCGCTGGTCGACCGCGTCGGTTTCGACGAATAAGCGGGTCACGGCGCATGCGCATTCCGCGTCGCGGTAAGGCCGGGTACGCCGGTGGCGGGGGCATCGGATCGCACGTGATCCCGCCGCATGTGTCGCCGCGGGCCGCGCCCTCCCGCATCGCAGCCGCGCCTGCGGCTGCGTGCCGCGCGCAGCGCCTGCGCTGAGCAGCCTGCAGGTGCGTGCCGCTGCGAGCGAATGGCGATGGGCCGCCGCCGGCTGGTCGGTGGCGGGGCTGGCGGTCCTGCCGGTGCTCGCCCTGCTGTGGGCCGCCGCGCAGGGCAGTGCGGGCCTGTGGCCGCATCTGCTGGCCCACGTGCTGCCGTCGGCCGTCGCGAACACGGTGACGTTGTTGCTCGGTGTGGGCGTGTTCGTCGCGGTGGTGGGCTGCGGCTGCGCGTGGCTGGTGTCGGCCTATGAATTTCCCGGTCGTCGCGTCTTCGACTGGGCCCTGCTGCTGCCGCTGGCGGTGCCCACCTACATCGTCGCCTTCGCCTATCTCGACCTGATGCACCCGCTCGGCCCGGTGCAGGGTGTGGTGCGCGCCCTGCTCGGCTACGACAGCCCGCGCGATTTCCGCCTGCCGGACATCCGCTCCCTGCCGGCCTGCATCGTGCTGCTGGGTCTGGTGCTGTACCCCTACGTCTATCTGACCGTGCGCGCGACCTTCGCCGCGCAGTCCACCAGCCTGATCGAAGCGGCGCGGTCGCTCGGAACCGGCGGGCTGGCGCTGTTCCGCAGGGTCGCGTTGCCGCTTGCGCGGCCTGCGGTGGCCGCGGGCGTGGCGCTGGCCCTGCTGGAGACCCTCAACGACATCGGCGCCTCCGAGTTTCTCGGGGTGAAAACCTTGACGGTGTCGGTGTACACGACCTGGGTGACGCGCAGCGACCTGGCCGGCGCGGCGCAGATCGCCCTGAGCATGCTCGCGCTGGTGCTGCTGGCGCTGGCGCTGGAGCGCTGGGGGCGCCGCCGGCAGGGGTTCGCGGCGCTGCGCGCGTCGCGGCCGCTCGCGCCGCAGCGTCTGCGCGGTGGCCGCGCGATGCTGGCCACCATCGCCTGTGCGCTGCCGGTGCTGCTCGGCTTCGTGCTGCCGGCGGTGTATCTGGCCGCGGAGGCCTGGGAACGGCTGCGCGGGGCCGGGGTGTCGGTGCAATTGTGGGGCAGCGCCTGGCAGTCGCTGCGCATCGCGCTGGCGGTCACGGTGGTGACCGTCGCTGCCGCGCTGGTGCTGGTCTGGGGGCTGCGGCTGGCGCAATTGCGGCGTCGGCCGCGGGCTGCGGCCATCGCCCTGCGCGCGGGGAGTCTGGGCTACGCGCTTCCCGGCACGGTGCTGGCCATCGGTCTGCTGGTGCCGCTGGGCTGGGCCGACGGCCTGTGGTCGGGCCTGCGCGGTCTTTTCGGACTCTCCCAGCAGACTCTGCTGCTGGGCGGTGTGTCCGGCCTGGTGCTGGCCTGCAGTCTGCGCTTCCTGGCGGTGGCCTGCGGTGGGCTGGAGGCCGGCCTGGCGCGGGTACCGCTGTCCACGGATCAGGCCGCGCGCGCGCTGGGCGCCGGGCCCTGGGCCAGCCTGCGTCGCATCCATCTGCCGCTGCTGCGCCCGGCCCTGGCCGCGGCGGCGATGCTGGTGTTCGTGGATGCGATGAAGGAGCTGCCGGCCACGCTGCTGCTGCGGCCGGTCGGTGTCGAGACCCTGGCCACCTGGCTGTATGCCGAAGCCGCGCGCGGCACCTACGAGGAAGGCGCGGTCGCCGCGCTGCTGATCGTGCTGATCGGCCTGCCGGGCGTTGCGCTGCTCGCCCGGCTGGGTTTCGGCGCACGCGCTGGGTAAGCTGGCCCGCCGTTCCGTCCCAACGCGCATGTCCGAAATCTCTTCCGCCCTTCCTGCCGATGCCCGAGCCCCGCGTCTCGCGCTGGACGGGCTGCGCGTCGCGTATCCGGGCAGGGCCCGGCCCGCGGTGGACGGCGTGGACCTGCATCTGCAGGCCGGCGAGATCGGTTGCCTGCTGGGTCCGTCCGGCTGCGGCAAGACCACGGTGCTGCGGGCGGTGGCGGGGTTCGAGCCGCTGCAGGGCGGCTGCGTGCGCGTGGACGGTCGCGAGGTCGCGCGCGCGGGCGCCGGGCTGCCGCCCGAAGCGAGGCGTGTGGGCATGATGTTCCAGGATTACGCGCTGTTCCCGCAGCTCAGCGCCGCCGACAACATCGCCTTCGGCCTGCGCGCGCGGCCGCGCGCAGAGCGCGCCGCGCGGGTGGCGCAGATGCTCGCGCTGGTCGGCCTGCCCGACTGCGCCGATGCCTACCCGCACGCGCTCTCCGGAGGGCAGCAGCAGCGCATCGCCCTGGCGCGCGCGCTCGCTCCATCGCCGGCGCTGCTGTTGCTCGACGAACCGTTCTCCAACCTGGACACCGACACGCGGTCGCGGCTGGTCGAAGACACCCGGCGGGTTCTGGGCGAGGCGGGCGTAACCGCGCTGGTGGTCACCCACGACCAGGACGAGGCTTTCGCCATCGCCGACCGGGTCGGCGTGATGCAGGCCGGCCGCCTGCTGCAGTGGGATACGCCGGAAGCCCTGTACCGTCGCCCGGCGTCGGCCGATGTCGCGGGCTTCGTCGGCCGCGGCGAATGGCTGCGCAGCGAAACGCTCGGCCTCGCGCCGGGCGAACGGGTGCGGCTGCGTCCCGGGCAACTGCGGATCGACCCCGACGGCCCGCTGCGCGCCGCGGTGCAGTCGCTGCGCTTCGTCGGGCCGCACTTCGCGGCGCGCGTGGGTTTCGCCTCGGGCGAGACCGTGGAACTCGCCTGTATGCAGGCCGAGGGATTGGCGCCCGGCGAAACGCTCGGCCTGCGTCTGGACGCCAGCGGACTGCTGCGATTCCCCGCCTGAGGATTCGTCTGAACCCTGTTCCTGTTGGCTGGCCGGAGCGCGTCTGCATCGCCGACGACCGATCGGTACGCCCGCAGGCGATCAGCCGGTGGCGGGCTCGGGCGCGGATGCCGCACCTACCTTGTCCAGCCAGGATTCCAGTTCCCGCGACGCGTGGAAGGCTGCACGCATCCCGGCCATGGCGGCGGCGATGCCCGGGTCGTCCAGGCAGTCCAGCAGCGCCTGCCTGAGCTGCGCCGGCTTGACCCGGGCCACATCGACGTGCCGGCCGATGCCGTGCCGCAGCACTCTCGCGGCATTGCCGGGTTGGTCGAAACGGCAGGGCGCCACCACCATCGGCACTCCGAACCAGATGCATTCCTTGACCGTTCCCAGGCCACCGTTGGTGATCATGGCGTCGGTACGCTCCAGCAGCGCCAATTGCGGGACGAACTGAAAGGTCATGACGTTCTGCGGCGGATGCGCGATGGAATCGACGCTGCGCCCCTTGCCGAGGACCACCACGAAGAACAGGTCCGGCGAGTCGGAGGCGACCTCGAAAACCTTGCGCAGGAAGCGCGGCGTGACGCCCGCATACTGGGCGGCATGCGTGCCCAGCGACACCAGGACCAGTCTGCGTCCGTCGCGACGCTGTTCCATTTCCGCCCAAGGGAAATCCCAGTCGGTGCGTGTGTGGTCGATGCAGGGGCCGAGATACGTGCGCTCCGCGCGCGCCTCGGCGAAGTCGAAGGCGGCGGGGCACAGCACCGTATCGGCATCGGCCCAGCGCCAGCCGTACTCCCAGCGGCTGCGGCGCAGCCCCGCGCGTTGCGCCGATTCGCGCACACTGCGTGCGATGCCGCGGATCAGGCGTCGGGGCGGGCGCGGGATGCCGAAGAACATCACTTGATACATGATCGCGATCATCGACCGGCGCAACCATGTACGCGGTATCGACCGCGCCCACGCGAGCCGCACCCTCCATGCGCCCACAAGGGTGCCGCCTGCGGGGAATTCGCCGCTGTAGCTTGGCGGAAGTCCGTCCCCGCGCGCGCCGCTCAGTTCGGTGAGGTAGACCTGGTAGGGAATGCCGGAGACGGCGATCAGCGGCACCATGAAACTGAACAACGCGTCCACCAGCACCAGATCGACCTCGTGCCGCCGCAGCAGGTCGGGGAACGTATTGTTCGCGAGCGCCTCCAGCGTTTCCCATCGTCCGAGCCCTGCGATATGACGCAGGTGGCGCCGGACCATCTTCAGCGAACCGTCCTCGCCGTCGTTCACCGCATCCTGATCGATCGTCCCCTTGCGCAGTTCGTCGGCGAACAGCGTCACGTAGTCGAATCCCTGCGCCCGCACCCGTTCCTCGTAATCCAGCGGACCGAAGTAGGTCACACGGTGGCCGAGCGACAGCAGATGACGGGTGAGAATGAACGTCGGTACGAAGCCTCCGTGCTCGGGCAGGCAGAAAAAAGCGATGTGCATGACGATGTCCTTGTCGAATGCGAGGAGATGATGCGGATGAAGCCGATCCGTCCGGACCGGAAAAGCACGCCAGCGATGGAGGCGGGGCGCGGCGCCGCGGCGCCCCCCGGCCTTGAGGTCGAAAGTGCCGATCGCGCAGAGGCGGGTGCCAACGGAATCGATTCCCGGCATGCGCAGGACGAGCCGGCATGCGGCCGTGGACAGGCCGATCCGCGCCATGGGGTGTCCGGACGAGCGGTCTCATTCGACGGTCCATATCCAGCGCCGCGAAGGCGCGATCATCGGCCACATCCATTGTGGTTGCCGCCCGTAGGCTAGCAGACCGGGATGCGTCGGCGCGCAAGCGGCCATTCCGTCTTCCACCCCCGCCAGTCCCCGCTTGCGCACGGACCGCCCGCCTCGACCCTGCCGTCTCCTGCGCGGGACAACCCGCTGCTGACCGGGCCTGTGGTGTTCCGCTGCGGGGAATCTCCTGCAGCGCCGCGCTCCGATGTCGGCGCGTGTGCCGACATCGCACAGTCGTCCGCCGAGGCCGACCGGGCCGTCGATCGGTCCAGGCGCCGTGTCCAGTACGGTGCGGCCGTCCGCCTCGGTCATAATGGCGAGATGTCCGCGCCCGCCTCACGTCTCGCCTTTTCCCTGCTCGGCACCGACGGTGCCGCCCGCCGCGGCCGCCTGCGTTTCCCCCGCGGCACGGTCGAAACCCCCGCCTTCATGCCCGTGGGCACCTACGGCTCGGTCAAGGGCGTGCTGCCCGACCAGGTCCGCGCGCTCGGCGCCGAGATCATTCTCGGCAACACCTTCCATCTGTATCTCCGCCCCGGGCTGGACGTGATCGCCGACCACGGCGGCCTGCACGGGTTCACCCGCTGGGACGGGCCGATCCTCACCGACTCCGGCGGCTTCCAGGTGTTCTCGCTCGCGCACAAGCGCAAGATCACCGAGGCCGGCGTGACCTTCGCCGCGCCCACCGACGGCAGCCGGGTGTTCCTCGGCCCGGAGGAGAGCATGCGCATCCAGAAGGTGCTGGATTCGGACATCGTGATGATCTTCGACGAATGCACGCCCTATCTGGTCGACGGCGCGCCGGCGACCGAAGACGTGGCACGCAAGTCGATGGAGCTGTCGCTGCGCTGGGCCGAGCGCTCCAGGCGCGCGCACGAGGGCAACGACGCCGCCCTGTTCGGCATCGTCCAGGGCGGCATGTACGCCGATCTGCGCACACGCTCCGCGGCGGGGCTGATGGACATCGGGTTCGACGGCTACGCGGTCGGCGGGCTGGCGGTGGGCGAGCCGGAGGCCGAACGCAACGCCATGCTCGAACACACCTGCCCGCAACTGCCCGCGGACCGCCCGCGCTACCTGATGGGCGTGGGCCGGCCGGAGGACATCGTCGAAGCGGTGGCCCGCGGCATCGACATGTTCGATTGCGTGATGCCCACCCGCAACGCGCGCAACGGCCACTACTTCACATCGTTCGGCACCGTGCGCATCCGCAACGCGAAGTACGAGCGCGACCTGCGCCCGATCGAGGAGGGCTGCGGCTGCGTGGCCTGTGCGGGCGGCTATACCCGCGCCTATCTGCGCCATCTGGACCGCTGCAACGAGATGCTGGCGCCGATGCTGGGCACCCTGCACAACCTCTGGTACTACCAGCGGCTCATGGCCGACATCCGCGCCGCGGTGGAGGGGGGAACCTTCGCCGACTTCCGCCTGTCCTTCTATGCCGCGCGCTCGGCGGCGGCCCCGCCCTGAGTCTCGCCTGGGGCGTCCGGACGCTTGAATCCTCAGGCTGTCGCCCGCATGGCATAATCCCTTGTTGTTTTCCGTTCACGGACCCGATATGACTCTGCTCGACCTGCTGATCGCCCCCGCCCACGCCCAGGCCGCCGGCGCCGCGCCGCCCCCCGGTGGTGGCCTGTTCTCGCTGGCGATGCCCATCCTGCTGCTGGTGGTCTTCTATTTCATCCTCATCCGTCCGCAGATGAAGCGCGCCAAGGAACACCGCTTGATGGTCGACAAGCTCGCCGTGGGCGACGAGGTCATCACCAGCGGCGGCATCGCCGGCGTCATCCGCGAGGTCCACGAAGGCTTCCTCTCGGTCGAAATCGCCGACAACGTGCGCATCCGCGTGCAGAAGGGCGCGATCGGCAACGTCCTGCCCAAGGGCACGCTGAAGTCCCTCTGATCCTCCCCGTCCTTCCACGCAATCGGCCGGTCACGCACCGGACGCGGTACCCGTCATGCTCGAATACGCCCGTTGGAAATATGTGGTCGCCCTGCTCGTGGTTCTGGTGAGCGCGATCTATGCCCTGCCGAACCTCTACCCGCAGGATCCCGCCATCCAGTTGCGTCCCAACCGTGGTGTGGAGATCGACGATGCCGCCAGGCAGCAGGTCGCCGACACGCTGAAGAAGGCCGGCATCACCGCCAAGGCGGTGGAGACCGAAGGCGGCCAGATGCTGGTGCGCCTGGCCAACACCGGCGCGCAGGAAAAGGCCGCGCGCGCGCTCGGCGAAGCAGTGGGCAGCACCTATACCGTCGCCCGCAGCAAGGCATCGACCGCGCCTGAATGGCTCGGCATGATCGGGGCCACCCCGATGCTGCTCGGCCTCGACCTGCAGGGTGGCGTGCACTTCCTGATGGAAGTCGACCGCAAGGCCGCCGTCGACAAGCGTTATGACGCCTACCTGGACGGCCTGCGCAACGTCCTGCGCACCGGGAGCGTGGCCTACGAGTCGGTAGCCCGCTCCGGCGAGCGGCGGATCGTGGTCACGCTGCGCAATGCCGGCGACGCCGAGAAGGCACTCCCGCTGATCCAGCAGAACCTGAGCGCCGTCGCTTCCGACATGGGCGGTGTGGCCAGCTTCAACGCCTTCAGCTACGACACCGTCGGCAACCGCATCGACATCGACGTCTCCGAAGACGTGGTCCGCCAGATGCGCGTCA
>ERZ1066121.1314-NODE-1314-length-18668-cov-7.230162_pt1 | contig 18668 bp, 7 predicted proteins | sample MGYA00382768_ERZ1066121 | MGnify/ENA primary metagenome ERZ1066121 (study PRJEB33369, sample SAMEA5778351) | biofilm metagenome | biome: Industrial cooling water; feature: Water cooling tower basin; material: Biofilm | place: United Arab Emirates | collected... | reverse complement strand
CCACCAAAGCCGCCCACTTCGAGGTTCGAGTCCCAGGAGTTGCCGCCCGTGCCGCCGAAGCCGGCGTTGGAGCCCCCGCCGCCGCCCGAGTTTTCGTCGTTGCCGGCAGGAGTGGCCGCGCCGGGGTTGCCGTCGGTGCCGCCGCCGCCGGCGTTACCGGCCGAACCGCGCGCAAAGTCGCCGTTGGGGTAGCCGTCGGTGAGCGCCACCGGCAGCAGGCCGCTGGTGCGCGTGTCGAGCAGCGCGCCGTTGTCGTTGAGGTAGCGCGGCGTACCGGCCGTGCCTTCGCCTTTGCTGGCGTTGGTGGGCCGGGCGTTGGACGTACGAAAATCCTGGTCCGAGAGCGTCGGGTCGGCCGTGGCCGGGCCGCTGAGCTGAATGCCCGCACCACCCCGGAAGCCGCGCCCTTTGCCATCAATGGTAAAGCCGCCGAGCGTGAGCGTCCGGGCCACGTCGAAGGCCAGCACCCCACCCACGCGGCCGTTCCAGGCCGGCACGGTGTAGTTGGCGCCGAGCGTCATATTGAGGTACTGCGGAATCCGGATCACCTGAAACCGCCGCTGGCCGCTGGTAGTGGTGGCGGTGGCGTTGTCGTAGGAGTAGATGAGCGCCGTCGAGATGGTGAGCGTACCGCCCGTGAGGGGCACGTTGTTCGTCGCAATCACGTACTCGTACTGCCCGGCGTTGAAGCGCGCGTTGAACAGGCTGCCGCTGGCGCGCGCCGACGTCAGGCCGTCGCCGTAGGAGCTGGTGTTGGTGGCGTCGATGTCGGCGCCCTGCATCTGCATCACCAGCAGCAGGTCGCCGGCCGCTACCGGCTGCGTACCGATGGCGGCGGCGCCGAGCGTAAGCGACGACGTATTGGCCGCCGCCGTGCCCGACCCCGGGAAGTAGGTGTTGATGATGGTCGAGGCCGTCGTGACGATGTTGCCGTTCAGGCCCGGCGTAGCGCATTGGTTCTGCGCCACGGCGCCGTTCACGGTCGTCGTGATCTGCGCCGACGCCTGCGACCCGTTGTTGTTGGCCACGAAGGGGTCGCCGTCGGTGGTGGTGGTGGTACCCGACGCCGTGCCGCCGATGGAGCCGGAAGTCAGTCCCGGAATCCGAATCAGGTACGCCAGGCTGCCGCCTTTGGCCAGCGAGGCGGTGGTCGGGAACGTGATGAGGCCGGAGGCACTATTATAGGTACCGCCGTTGGGGAGCGTAACGCCCGTCAGGCCGCTCGGGAGTTGCAGCGTCGGCGCAACGCCGGTCGCCGTCGAAGGCCCTTCGTTACCCACGGATACCACGTACGTGATGCGCTCGTTCGGCGCGATGACGGTCGGGCCGCTCACCGAAACGGTCACGTCGGCCACCTGCGTGGGCGTGGTCGTGACTTGCGCGGCCGCCAGCGAACCGTCGTTGTTGGTGGCGTCGGGGTCGGTTTGGGTCGCCGAGGCCAGCGCCGTGCCGGTCACGGTACCCGAAGCGGGCATCGCGAAGGCGGCGTTGTACGTCACCGACGCGCCCACGCCGAGCTGGTCGAGGCCGGGGTATGCCGTGGGCCACGTGACCAGGCCGGTCACGTTGTCGTACAGCCCGCCGTCGGAGAGGCTCACGCCGAGCAACCCGGCCGGAAGCTGCATCCGGATGTTGAGGTTGGTGGCCGTGGCGCCGCTGGTGGGCAGGTTGGTGGTGGTGATGGTGTAATAGACGATGGAGCCGGCCGGCGCCGTGGCGGGGCCGCTGATGACGGCCCGCAGGTCGGCGCAGGTGGTCGAGGGCGTCACGCTCAGGGTCTGCGCCGTGGAGTTGCCGCACACGTTCTGCGCCACCACGCTGATGGTGGCCGCGCCGGTGCCCGCCGTGAGAGTAGCCGAGGTGGTGGTACCGCCGGCCGTTACGGCCCATCCCGTGCCCGTCACGGTCCACTGATACGACGTAGCGCCCGTCACCGGGCTGATGGTGTAGGTCTGCGAGGTGTTAGCGCACGGCGCGGCAGCACCGCTGATGGTGCCCGGCTGCGCGGGCACACCCACCACAGGCGTCACGCTCAGGGTCTGCGCCGCCGAACTGCCGCACACGTTGACCGCCGCCACGCTGATGGTCGCCGCGCCGGTGCCTACCGTAAAAGTGGCCGTGGCCGTGGTACCGCCCGAGGCCACCGACCAGCCGGTGCCCGTCACGCTCCACTGATAGGAAGTCGCATTCGGCACCGTGGCGATGCTGTACGTCTGGCTGCTACCCGCGCACGGCGCGGTGGCGCCGCTAATGGTACCCGGTTGGCCGGGCGTGGCGGTGAGTACCGTAACCGCCGGCGTGAGTGTAGCCGAGTTGGGGCCGGTGTTGGCACCCTGACTGGTGCTGGTGCCGGTCGTGGATGAGGCCGTGATGGAAGTGAACGTCGGGGGTACGTTCGCGATGACGATATCGACACTCGCGTTCGCGCCGCTGGCCAGCGTGGCGGGGGGAGCCGTGAAGCCCACCGCCCCTGAGGCGTTGTTATAGGTACCAACGGTCGTCGTCGTGCCTGCGCTGTATACGTTCACGGCTCCGGTAGCGGCCAACCCGGCCGGCACCGTGATGGAGCGGGTGTAACCGGCGGCCTGCGAAGGCCCGGCGTTGGTAAACGTAAACCGTAGCGTCAGCGCCTGCCCAACGCACACCGCACTGCTCGCCGAGCCTCCAACCAACGAGGCGATCGACGTGGAGACATCGGCCACCGGCGTGATGTTGACGGTAGCATCCGGGTTGCTGTTGATGGATGCCGAAGCGCCCGCCTGCACTTCGGCCTGGGCCGTAAACGAACTTACGCCCCCCGGCGCCGCGAACGTGACAGTGTAACTCGCAATCTCGTTACGGTCGAAATCGTCGATGGCCGCCAGCGACAATACGCCGCCGCTAAACGTCGCTCCCACGCTGCTGGCGCCAAATGTGGCACCGCTCACAGGCGCAATCGTGAAGGAGGCGAGCGTCAGACTGGTCGGCAGGCCGCTGATGCGCCGCACAACACTGTTATACTCCGTATTGCCACCGCTCGTGTTGGTGACGGCCACGTTGAGCGTCACCAGGGTTCCCGCGTTGACCGTAACCGTGGCCGAGCCGTTGGCGTTGATGGTGGTACCCAGCACCGACGCCCAGGCCTGCCCACTCGCACTCAGCAACAGTGCCACCAGCACGATCAGCCGCCGCCTTAGAGGTTGAGCCGCCCGCACCAGCCGCACAGCGGCAGGCGTAAAGAGCAGCAGAAAAAGTCGAAAGAGTATTCGTGTGAGCATAGGCAGTGGGCCAGGCAGCAAGGAAATGCGGGAAGGGTATGAGGCAGCGGACCCCAAAAAGTGCCGCGTTGGTGATTGGACTTTGGCAGGAACCCCCACCGCAGACGCGCCAGGTGCGGAGGCATCAGAAGATGCGTATGGATAGTGCAAAAGTACGGCTGCGTGGCGCCGTATGACATATTAATGTCAGGAGTCATACCGCCCAAAGGCGCCATTCAGTCGGCGAATCACCCGATTTTGTCGATAAACCACCGGAAAAATGCCGCGACGGCAAACAATCGTCCTACTATTGTATTTCACCGCTCCGATGGGCCGGCGCGCGAGGCTGTGGCTACTCTTACTGCCCTCGCTCGTCGACTTATCAATTGACCTCATCGTTAGCTATTCAGGCACTTGCTGCCGCGCCGGGTGGTCCAGCCGCCGTGGCCGTTGCCGCCGTGGCGAACCGAAGGTTCGCGCTCCATTGCCCAGCCGCCGTGGCCCGACCGCCGTGGCCCGACCGCCGGAGACGCAAAGATGCGTCTCTACGCCCGGCAGACGTTGGCCTGACCACCACCGCCGCAGAGACGCATCTTTGCGTCTCCGCTGCTCGGCCCGGCCCACCCGCCCGGTGGCCCAACCGCCGTGGCCCAGGGTAGCACTCCGTTCGGGATAGCACCCCTGGGCTGTGGAACAGAACCCTTGCAGGGTTCCCTCAACCACATTATCACAATGTATGCGGCTACCCCGAAGGGATTGTATATAGGAAGCCCAGGGTTGCCGGAGCTACGCTCCGGCAACCCTGGGCCACGGCGGCAACGGCCACGGCGGCGGGGAGTGGACCGCGAACCTCCGGTTCGCGGTCCACTCCCCGCCGCCGTCAGCTAACGCAAAGAGCTTCTTAGCCACCTAAATACCTGCCCCGATGCCCTCATTTCCATCTGCCTCGTGGGTGCTGCCGTGCTTGCTGGCCGTGGCCATCGGCTTGCCGGGCTGCCGCGAGCCGCGCGCGGCGGCGCCGCCCCCACCCGTGCCCGGCACCACCGCCTTCGACCCCAACGGCATCGGCAAGCTGTATATGGGCCGCCAGATTGCCCAGGTGATGGGCCACGAGGGCGCCGAATGGCTCGAACGCCCCGGCCGCGAGCGCGAGGAAGCCACTGCCGAACTGGTGCGCCTGCTCCGCCTGCGCGACACCGACGTGGTGGCCGACATCGGCGCCGGCACCGGCTACCTCACCTTCCGGCTGGCCCCGCTCGTGCCGCACGGCCGCGTGAAGGCCGTGGACATTCAGCCTGAGATGCTCGACATCCTCAAAAAGCAGAAGCGCGAGCTGGCCGCCGACAACGTGGACGTAGTGCTCGGCACGGAGCAATCGCCCGGCCTGCCGCCCGGCTCCATCACGCTGGCGGTGCTGGTCGATGCCTACCACGAGTTCGCCTACCCGCGCGAGATGATGACGGCCGTGGTGGCGGCCCTGCGGCCGGGCGGCCGGGTGGCGCTCGTCGAGTTCAAGGCCGAAGACCCGAGCGTCCCCATCAAGGCCGTGCACAAGATGAGCATCGAGCAATGCCGCCGCGAGATGGCGGCCGTCGGGCTGCGGTTCCGGGAGGCGCGGCCGGGGCTGCCGTGGCAGCATTTGCTGGTATTTGAGAAGTCGGCGGATTAGCTGCGATTTTTGCCGGGCGATAGCACGGCGCCGCCGCGCGCCGCCACTTTCTCGCCCTGACTCTTATCGCCGCCGTCCGATGCTCTCTTCTCCACTCGTACCCCGCGTAGCCTGCGTAGCCGGGCTGGCGCTGCTGGCGGCCTGCACGTCGTCGCAGTCCGAAAATACGCCCGCCAACTCGCCGCAGGAGGCCTTCGCCACCCGCGAGCGGCCGTCGCTGCCCACGGCCGCGCCCGCCGCCGCCAAACCCGCCGCCCCCGCCGCCGACGCCCCGATGGACGCTGCCGGCATCGCGCGGCGCTATATGGGCCGCCAGATTGCGCGGGTGATCGGCCACGAAAACGCCGCCCATTTCGACCGCCCCGCCCGCGAGCGCGAAGAGCGCCCCGACATTCTGCTGCAGGAGTTGAACCTGAAACCCACCGACGTGGTGGCCGACATCGGCGCCGGCACCGGCTACCTCACCTTCCGGCTGGCCCCGCTCGTGCCGAAGGGCAAGGTGTACGCCGTCGAGATTCAGCCGCAGCAGATGATTGCGCTCACCAACGCCGTGATGAACCGGCGCCTGAGCAACGTGAAGCCCGTCCACGGCACCACCCAAACGCCCAACCTCGACCCCAACTCCGTCGATGTGGTGCTGCTCAACGACGTCTATCACGAATTCGCGTACCCCAAAGAGATGATGGCGGCCATCGTGCGCGCCCTCAAACCCAAAGGCCGGGTGGCGCTCGTCGAGTACCGCACCGACGACCCCAACGTGCCCGCCTCCATCAAGCCGGTCCACCGGATGAGCGTCGAGCAGTGCCGCAAGGAGCTGACGGCCGCCGGCCTCGCCTTCCGCGAAACCCGCCAAACCCTGCCGCGCCAGCACCTGCTGTTCTTCGAGAAGCTGCCCGAATGAGCCACCCGCCCGAACCTGCCTCCGCCGCCGACCCGCGCGCGCTGCGGATTGCCGACTTCACGTACGAACTGACTGACGACCGCATCGCCCGCCACCCGCTGGCCGAGCGCGACGCCTCGCGCCTGCTCGTGTGCCGCAACGGCGCCCCCCTCGCCGACCATACCTTCCGCGACCTCCCCGCCCTGCTGCCGCCCGACGCGCTGCTCGTCTTCAACGACACCCGCGTGGTGCGCGCCCGGCTGCGGTTCCAGAAGCCCAGCGGCACCACCATCGAGGTGCTTTGCCTCGAACCCGACGGCGAAAGCCTCGAAAACGCCCTGCGCCACCCCGGCGCGGCCGGGCCGGTAGAGTGGCGCTGCCTCATCGGCAACCGCAAGAAGTGGCGCGACGGCCTACCCCTCACCCTGCCGCTCGGCGACGGCGACGGCGCCCTCACCGCCACCCCGGCCGGTGAGGCCCCTGACGGCCAGCCGCTCGTGCGCTTCGCGTGGGCGCCGCCCGCGCGCACCTTCGCCGAAGTGCTGGAGGCGGCCGGGCGCCTGCCGCTCCCCCCCTACCTCCACCGCGAGGCCGACGCCGCCGACCTCACCCGCTACCAGACCGTGTACGCCCGTCACGAGGGCGCCGTGGCCGCGCCCACGGCGGGCCTGCACTTCACGCCGGCCGTGCTGGCGGCGCTGGCGGCGCGCGGCGTGGAGGCGGCGCACGTCACGCTGCACGTCGGGGCGGGCACGTTTCAGCCCGTGAAAGCCGACGAGATGGCCGGCCACCCGATGCACGGCGAGGTCATCGCGGTGAGCGTCGCGGCGGTGCGGCAGCTCCGGGCCGCGCTCGCCGACGGGCGGCCCGTCGTGGCCGTGGGCACCACCTCGGCCCGCACCCTCGAAAGCCTCTACTGGCTCGGCGCGCGCCTCGCCGACGGCTTGCCGTGGCAGCCTCTCGTTAATCAGTGGGACCCTTACGCCGCCGCAGCCCCGGTGGGGTCGGTGCTCGAAGCCTTCGACGCGCTCCTCGAGTATGCCGACCAGACCGGCGCCACCGCGCTGGCGGCCACCACGCACCTGCTCATCGCCCCTGGCTACCGCTACCGCGTCATCAGCGGCCTCATCACCAACTTCCACCAGCCCGAATCGACGCTGCTGCTCCTCGTGGCCGCCCTCATCGGCGAGCGTTGGCGCGAGGTGTATGCCCACGCCTTGCAGGGCGGGTATCGATTTTTGAGTTACGGCGATTCGTCGCTGCTGATGAAGGCGCAGTGAGTGGGGTGGTTGGGCTGTAGCGCCGAGGTTCACTCGGCGGCTGAGCTGTAGCGCCGAGGTTCACTCGGCGACGGCGGTTGGGCAATGTGGCTGCCAGTAACTAAACAAGCTCCCCAGGGGCTGGGGCGACCACGGCGGTTGAGCAAAGTAGCTTAGTTGTGGGCGCGTCTGTCCCAGACGCGCGCCGAACAGGGCATAAAGTCTTTTGACGCGCGTCTGGGAAAGACGCGCCCACATTGCTCAGCCGCCGTCACCGAGTGAACCTCGGCGCTACAGCCCAACCGCGAGGACCAACTCACAGCAGCCGATCCCCAACCCCACACCCGCCTGCCGCGTACACGGCAGCCGAAACGCATTTGCATTTCCTTCTCCCAATGAAAAAGTACCTCTTTCTGGCGGCCGTTGCCGCCCTCCTCACCACTCCGGCCTTCGCGCAGAGCGCGACCCTGAAAGCCAAAGAGCCCGCCATCGGCGCCAAGTCAACCACCGAAGTAAAGGTGCGCGACAACGGCACGATGAAGGTGGAATCGGAAAGCCAAACCGGCCGCACCAAAGCCGGCGAAACACTCAACGAAGCCGCCCAGGATACCAAGCAGGCGGGCAAGAAAGTCGGCAACACCACCGAAAAGGCCGCAAAGAAAACCGCTTCCGGCGCCAAGTCGGTCGGCAAGAAAGCCGTCAACGGCGTCGAGAAGGCCGGACAGAAGATCGACAACACCGCCGAGAAAGGCGTCGAGAAAGTGAAGGACGCGGTGGATTAAGCAGGTAGCTACAGGTTACAAGCGGCAAGCAGAGTCGTTCGATTATAAGCACTTGCTCTCAGGTCAATGCCCGGTAACTTCAGGCCAACCGCTTAAGCTGCTGCCACTCGTCGGACCACCGGGAGTGGTCAGACGAGGCTCCGCCGCGGTCGTCCGACCACTCCCGGTGGTCCGACGACTATCGGATACGCCGGCCAATACTACAGACCTTCTGGCTGATCGCTTGGTCTGCCGCTCGTTCGCAGCCAGCACGACGCCCCACCGGCCCGTAGGCCGGTGGGGCGTCGTTGTTTTGTGGCCGCAACCCACGCCCTCCGCCGATGGACATCACCCTCACCACCCCCGCGCTGCTGTTCCCGGCGCTTTCGCTGCTGCTGCTGGCGTACACCAACCGGTTTATGGCGCTCGCCAACCGCGTTCGTACGCTCAAACCGCAATACATCTCCACGCATTCGCCCTCGATTATGGGCCAGATCGTGAATCTGCGGAAGCGGCTCTACATCGTGCGGAATATGCAGGTGGTGGGCATCGGGTCGATGTTTGGGTGTGTGCTGTGTATGCTGCTGCTGTTTCTGGGGCTGCAAACGGCCGGCACGTGGGTATTCGGCGCGTCGCTGGCGGGGCTGCTCGTGTCGTTGGGGATGTCGCTGCGCGAGCTGGTGATTTCGGTCGAAGCCATCAAGTTCGAGCTGTCGGACCTGGAATCGGAGGAAGAGCAGCGGATCATTGAGGAAGTGCGGGCGCGGCCGCGCGCGGAGTAGTCAGTGGCGGGTTACTGGTTGCCTGCCGCATAGCGCGCACCGGGTACGCTCACCGTATCAGCTTACACGTACCCGTGCGCCCGTTGGGCCACGTGAGGCGCAGCAGGTAGAGGCCGGGGGCCTGAGCACCCAAATCCAGCTCCGGCTCGGCGGCGCGCACCGTGCCGGTGGCCACCACCCGGCCCGTGGCATCGAGCACGGCGTAGGTCGTGCCGGGCAGCGCGCCGCCGAGGCGGAAGCGGCCGTCGGGCGCCGGGTTGGGCCACACCTGCACCGGGGCGGGCGTATCTCCCTCGCCGGGCAGGCCCACGGGGCGGCACACCACGCCCGAGGGCGCCCCGCCGGCCGTCACGTAGCCGTCGGCGTCGGTCTTGAACACCCACGCCTCGGCCGCCAGCCCCCCGGCGGCGCGCGCGTGCAGAAAGCCCGCGCCCGCAAAACCGCCGTCCGGGGTGGGCACGAAATCCCAGAGGTAGTTATTGCAATTGGGGTTGGAGTAGTAGCGATAGGTGCGGTACCAGACCGAATCGCCGTCGGGGCACAGCTTCAAGGCAAAACCCGTGATGGCGCTTACGCCCGTGGTGGGCCGCTGCGAGGCGTCGCTGCTGATGCCGCCGAGCACCAGCGAGCCGTCGGCGAGTTGGTGCATTCGCATCGAAGTCGCATTATCCATTTCGGGGCCGTAGTCGCGCCGACTGAGCAGATTGCCCACCGAGTCGAGGCGATAGAGAGCTACACGTTCCAAGGTGCGCACCGGAGTTCGTAAGTAAACATACGAACCGCCAATTACATAGCCTCCGGGCACACAGTAAGCCGCAGTACCTTCTGTTGAATCGGCATAGACGCGCTGCCACTCGGTGGTACCGGTGGAGTCGATCTTGACGGCAGCCATATGGTTGCGGTAGAAATAGTCCGTCCACTGCAACTGCGGGCGGGCGATGCCGGTGATGAGCGCGCCGCCGTCGGGGGTGGCCGTCGCGTTGAGGGCCAGCCCGTCGCCGAGCAGGTGCCAGGTGCGGCGCCAGCGCTCGCGGCCCCGCGCGTCGGTGCCGATGGCGAACCAGTCGGAGAACCCCCCCACCGAGTTGCGGGGCCGGGTAACGGAGCCGACGAGGACAAATCCGCCGGACGCCAGCCGGCACACGTGGTTGGCGTACAGGCTATGGGGGGGCGCTGAGTAAGTAGTCGTCCGCACCGTGTCGCCCTGCTCGTCGAACCACCACAGCATCGCACGGCGGCGCTGATTCCAGCGAAAATCCTGTTGCTGCCCGGATTGTACGTACCCGCCCGTGGGCAGCGCAATCAGTGCGCCGGCCATTCCGCCGGTGTAGCTGACGGAATCGTGGGCATACACCCGCTGGCTCGTCACGGTGCCCACCGTATCCAGCAATGTTACTAGAAGCTCGCGCATTCCGCCAGCCGTTATGGTGCGGTTGCCTATCGTAATGTAGCCGCCGGTACGGGGTCGAATCTGATCTAAGAAGCTGTATCCGGCAGGGGGGCTAAACACGTGATGCTGATTGAAGCGGACCTGGGCAGTGGCCTCGTTGGACAATAGCCCCCCACGTAACAGCACCAGCAGCGCACCCACCAAATGAAGAAGCTGTTTCATCGCAGCAGAAGCGATTGCCACCACCCGGTGCGCCACCTGACGCACCGGGCGGCGGCGGGTGATTAGCGCTCCGTTGCGATCAGCAGCCGCTCCTTCGCCACCACCGCCCCATCGGCCACCAGTTGGCAGTGGTAGATGCCCGCCCGCAGCCGCAGCCATACGCCCGCCGTCAGGGCCTCGTCGGTCAGGGTATACGTGCCCTGCGGCTGGCCCCACTGGTTGAAGACGCGCAGCTCCACGGTGGTGGCCGCTTGCGGCAGGCCGTAGCCTACCCGCACGTGGCCCGTGCTGGGGTTGGGCAGCAGCAGCAAGGTAGCAGCCGGGTGAGCGCTTTGGACACCGGGGGCAGTGGCCCCGTGGCGCGCGGCGGCCGGGCCGTCCCCGGTTTCGCCGTCGCCGTCGCCGATGGGCGGGTAGTGCGTCCCGGCGTAGAGATTCAGCGCCGTGCGCGCGGCCATACAGCCCCACGCCAGCGAATCTTCGGCCATTGCCACGAAGGTGGCCCGCAAAGCGGCATCAGTCGCAAAGGCCTCTACGCGCAGCGAGTCGGAGCCGTAGGGAAAGAGCAGTTGCACCACGCGCCGACCATAATCCAGCGGGGCGGCTCCCCGGTGCGCCGCCTGGGCCGACGCTCCGGCCCACATCGGTTGAGCGGACCGTTTACGCGGCCGACCGGCCCGCCCCGCCGCGTCGCTGGCATCGGGGCTTTCATACAGCCGCGCTTCGAGCTGCCAACGTTTGTGCGCGTAGGCCGGGTCGTCTTCGCGCTGGAGCAATGCCACGGCCGAATCGAGGGCCGTAGCGGCCGTGTCGGTCAGGTAAAGGTGCATCAGCTCGCTCACCAGACCCTGCCGTTTGGCGTGGTCAGGCGTCGCGGCCAGGTCGGCTTTAATGTCGTCTGTGCTGCGGGCCAGTAGTTGAATAGGTGGGCAGGCATCAGCAGAGTCTATGATGATGCCACACGGCTGCACATCCATCCCGCCTGGAACGAAAACAGGAGGATTCGAGCCGGCTACCTGCACCGGGCCGTACGGCTGCACACACGTCGGCTTCATCCGGGGGTCAATCAGCGGATCGGGGTAATAGTACCGAAACCACGTCCTGCGGGCCGATCCGTCCTGCATTGCTATATGGGCCTGAGTAGCGGAAGCGGGTTGAACAGGGGTGCAGCTCGGGCTGAATCGGTTGTTGGCCGTGGTATACGGTTTTGTGGGATCGCATTCGCCTTGCAGTGTCTTGATGCCACCCAGCCCGCGCAGCTCCACGTCGGCGATGACGAAGGGCCCGTTGAACTCGTTGCAGCGGAAGGTGACGTTCGTGTTGTTGTCCCGGAAGTAGAGCGCGCTGGCCAGATTGCCCCCAAAGGTGTTCGATCTGACCTGCAACGGGTAATCGTTGGAACCCAGCGTTTGGCTGCAATTGCGGATCATCATTCCCACGAGCGTGGTGCTGTACGTCATCGTCGGGGTGTGCGTAAACACGTTACCCGCGGGGTACACGTCGTAGGTATTGCCCAGAAACAGGCCGTGGCAATCCGGGACATTGGCCGTACCGCACTCAAACCGGTTGTACTGCACCTTGGAGGTGTGAGCAGCGCTCAGGTCGATGCCGCGTTCGTTATCGGTGAACACATTGCCGAGCACCACCACTTCGCCCCCCTTGTACGAGCCGGTGCTGCTGATGCCGACCGACAACTGCGAAAAGTGGTTCGGCCCCCCGTCGCAGGTGCGGGTGGTGGCGTTGAAATTATCGCATTTAACCGTGAAGGTGGCGTCCATAGCAGAGATTCCATTGCCCCGATACCTGACATTTGCGGCCGGCAGCCGATAGCCCCGGAAGGTGTTACCCACGAAGGTGATGCCGCGAACGGTCTGTAGGTCGGCGCCATACTGCATCCCGACCCGCACGGGGGGAGCGCTACCCCAATCCGGGTAGAAGTCGGGGTCGCGCAATACCTGCGTCCCCTCGAAGGTGCAGTGCCAGAAGCCGCTGCGGTTGGGGAGGTCGTAGAGGGTGAAGGAGGTCGATTTGTAGCAGTCGCGGAACGTGGCGTTCTCGCCGATCAGAATGCCGCCGCCGTTGCCGGCCACCTGCTTGACCACCAGGCCGGGGTAGAGCGTGGGGCCGGGGGGCGCCGTGGTGTACGTCACGTGCCCGGCGCGCGCGCCGTAGCGGGCGTGCTCGACGCGCGCGCCGGACTGGAAGACGGCCATTCCCTGCCCGTTGCGCCCCGGCAGCGTCGGTTTGGGCTGCGTACGGGTCGGTCGGCCGCCCAGCACCACGCCATCCCACATTCGGGCCTCGGGCAGCGGGTCGCAGATGTCGCGCTGGTACAGCACGGTCAGCACCGCATTCTGCTCCACGATGAGCTTGCCGCCGTCGGTTTCGAGGGTGCCGTCGGCCCGGACGCGACCGGCCGCCACCACCACGCGGGTGCGGTTGGCCAAGTCGGGGGCCAGGCGGCGCGTGTCGTCGAACTGGATGACGGCGCCGCTGGTGATGGTGAGCGTGGCGCCGGGATGGATGTACAGCGTCCCGCGGACGCGCTTGTTCGTGTTCCACACCACGTTGCCGGTGATTTGCAGGTCGGCCGCACTCACGAAGAAGCCCGGCGTGAAGAGCCGGAATGGCCGGGCGGGGTACGTGACGTCGGGGAAGAACCCGCTCTGGTCGGGATACGGCACCCGGATGGTGAGCACGTAGCGAACAGGCACGGGCGGATACGCCGCCGTATAGGCGGGCGAAGACGAGAAGGCCGACTGCACGACGCTGCTGTCGGCGTAGGTGATGGTCCAGCGGTAGAGCGCCCCGGCGCTGGCGGGCAGCGGGCACCGCACCGTGAGAAAGTAGCACGAGTCCGCCGGCTGCGGGAACTCCTGCACCAGCACGTCGTCCACGTACTGATAGCCCACCAGCGCGGTGTTGGACGTCGGCTGGCCGGTGGGCAGGTAGTTGCCGGGCGAGTTGTCATCGAAGTTGCCGATCACGACGTGCGCCTCGCCGCCCGTGGCCCGAAACACCCCCGCCGACCGCGACCACACGGTCGAGGAGTTGAAGTTGAGATCGTGCCGGGTGAGCGCGGCGGGCATTCCGCTGGGCGCGGCGCGCAGATGCTCGAAATCGGATTGGTAGGGGTCGTCGCGGTAGGTGGCGATGCCCAGACGCGGGGTGGCGTGGCTGCTGTTGGCCGCCAGCAGCGAGCGGAACTCCACGTAGTAATGCTGCGCCGTGAGCGGGGTCGCCAGCTCGTGTTGCAGATACTCGCGGTACTCGCTAACGGGCACACCGGCTGCGTTGGTGGCGTCGTGGCAGACGTGGACGCCCGCGTACCCGTCGCCCGTGTGCGGGCCGGTCGGCGTCAGGCCGCCCAGCCACTGCAGCGAGTTGAAGAAGTTGTTGGGGACGCCCACGGCGCCCGCCCCGCCCCGCCGAAACCAGTCGGGCGTACCGTAGTTGGCGCTGCGCCAGCGTCGCAACTCGTCGGTGGTGGTAGGCAGGCCGTTGCAGACGTTCTGCAAAGTGGTCGGCACGGGCGGCACAAGGTTGGTGAGCTCAAAGCTCCCGTTGCTTACCCAGTTGGCGCACACGGGCGGCACGGAGGGCATCGGCGCCCCGCAACGCCGGGCGCGCAGCGCCCCGGCGGCGAAGAACTCGGCCCCCGCGTCGGCCCCGAAGCGCACGGCCGCCAGGCTGAGATTGCCGCCGGCGAGCACGGCCGACGCGGCCGACCACGCGCCGCTCAAACTCGCCGCGCCGCCCACCAGCACCACGCCCGGCAGGGCGGCATCGGTGCTGGTCAGCGATCCGCTCACGCACCACGTCACGTGGCGCGGCTGTACGCTGCCCGTGAGCACCACCCGCGCGCCCGCCCCCAGCGTCAGATTGCCGCTCACGCGGATGACGAAGCGGCTGGCCGTGTCGCCGGTGAGCACCAGGGCCGTACCGGTCACCGGCGCGGCCGGCCCACTAACCGCGTACACACCGCCACTCAGGGTGTGGCCGCTGAATGCCGTCAGCGCTGTAGCACTCAGGCCCGCGCAATAGGCACGGGCGGCACTCAGGTCGGCCAGCGCGGCGCTCACGAGGCTCGGCGTGGTGCCCTCGGCCGTGCTCTGCACCGGCCCCACGATGGCCGTAGCTGCCCCCGCCCGCCCGTAGGTGCGGACGGCCGACGCCGAGTCGGCCGTGAGAGTGGCGCCGCTCAGTACGCCAAACTGCGCCGCGCCGCCCAGCGGCACGGTGAGGCTCTGGCCCCAGGCGCGACCCGTGGCCGCGCCAATGAGCAGGGTGGCCATCAGCGCGCCCGCCCGCCAGCGGCGGCGTTTACGGGTGTGGCGCTCGCCCACCCCGGCAGAATGCAATGCATTCGGGGGGGGGTACAATTGGGGGGAAAGTTTTCCTGCATCGGACATTAGGGGGTAAGGGTGAAACTTCATAGCCGCCGACAGCCACCGGCGCACTAGCCAGACGGTGCAAGATATACCATTGGTTGCCGTGGTTGGTCAGGGGCCAGGGAGCGAAAAGCGCAGCCTGGCGGGCCGGCCGAAAAATTCGTGTATATTCGCGGCCCCAAAAAGTAAAAACCACCGTAACGCGCTGTTACGGTGGTTTTTACTTTCAGCGAATCGTTGGGTGGCGGTAGGCGGGCGGCTCGAAAAAAATAAAAATTTTTGATCGTGCCTCAGTAGTGTGGATGGGGTTCTGTCATTGCGAGCGAAGCGAAGCAATCCGACGCAGACTCAACGCGGTTGTGCGTCGCCCGAGGCCGTTGAGCATTCGCCGGATTGCTTCGCTTCGCTCGCAATGACAGAATGCCATACACAGTATTCGAACACGACCAAATTTTTCGGTGGGTGAGAATGGCGGATGGTTCAAAAACCGGAGCGCGGGTCTCTACTGCCGCACCACCCGCCGCACCACGCTCGTGCGGTTGCTCACCACGCGCACCAGATACGTGCCGGCGGGCGCGGCGCCCAGCTCGAACGTGGCCGCGAGGCCCGTCAGGCGCTGCTCGGCCAGGCGGCGGCCCCGGATGTCGAGGATGCTCACCGTGAGGGGGCCGTCGGCGAGGTCGGGGCGCGAGAGGCGCACGGTGCCGGTGGTGGGGTTGGGCGCGAGCGCGAGGCGGTCGGCGAAGGCCTGCGCGTCGGCGCGGAGGCCCTGCACGGGCGCGGCTTCCACCGAAAAATCATCGAGGGCGAGGTCGGAGGCGAAGTCGGCGCCGGTGATGCCGCGCAGGCGCACCACCACCGTGCGCCCCCGAAACGGCGCCAGCGACACCCGCGCCTGCCGCCACTGGTTGCCCTGGTCGCCGACGACGGCCGGCACGGCGTCGAGCACAGCCGCGCCCGAATCGGGCAGCACATCGACGTGCAGCTCGCCCATATCGGCGCCGAAGGCGTGGTACCAGAACGTGAAGTCGCGCGCCACCGAATCGGCCGACAGATCGAGGCACGGCGACGACAAAACGGCCGTCTTGTTGAAGCAAGCCGACGCTTCCAGATACAGGTAGCGCCCCTGCGCCGTACCGAGCGTGTGGTCGGCGTTGGGACCGGTGTTGTTCGAGACCGTCGCGCCGGCGTTCACGCGCCAATCGATGTCGTCGTCGGCGCCGTTGGGAGCATTGACCCAGCCGTTGCCGAGCGCGCAGGCGGTGGCCTCGCAGTCGGAGGCGGGGCTGCACCGCGTCCAGGCGTCCACGTTTTGGGTCAGCGGCAGAGCGGCGATAGTGCCGGTGGTGAGGGTCAGACTTACACGGGCCGAATCGTTGTGGCGGTTGCCGTCGGCGGCGCCGAAGCGCGCCCACACCCGAAGCTCGGAAGCCCCGGCCGGCAGTGTCAGCGGCTGAGTGAACGTGAGGGTATGCACGGTCCCCGGCGCCAGCGGCCCGGCGAGCGTATCGGTCACGACCGGCCCGCTGCCGAGCTGGTAATACAGCCGCGCGCCCGCCAGCGGCTGGGCGCCGCTGTTGCGTACTTCCACCGTCACGGGGGCCGGGCGGGCCGGGCCGCAGGTGGTCTGGGCGCCGGGCGCGGGGCTGAGTACGCGCACCACTTCGCCGTCCTGCGCCAGCGCGCAGTTGGCCAGACCGGGGCCGCGTCGGATGGCGATGGCCCGCAGGCTGCGGGCGCCGTTGGCGCGCACGGCGCGTACGCTCAGCCACTCGTCGGCGCCCGGCACGGTGCCGCCCACCACGAAGCGCGGCTGCGTTGAGAAGCCGACGCTATCCATCCGGGTGGCGCCGAGGCGGTACACATCGTAGCGCACGGCGCCCGTTACGGGGTTCCACTCGAGGGTGGTGGAGTCGGGGCACACCCGCGTGACGCGCAGGTTGGTCGGCGGCCCCTGCACACTGAACGTGCCCGACCGGCCTTCGGTGGCGCCGCGCCGGACGCGCACCGTCAGCAGCTGCCCGTTGCGGTTGGCTTGGGGCGCCCACGCAAATTGGCGCGCCGCCCCCGCGATGTTGGAGCCGATTGCCTGCCACGTCGTGCCCGCGTCGGCCGACACTTCCACCTCGAAGGTGCCGGTGGTGCCCACGGCATCCCAGCGGATGATTTCGGCATCGGCGGGCGCGAACGACTCGCCGCCGAGCGGGTACGTCACCACCACCGAATCGCGCAGCAGCTCCCACACCACCACGAAGCCCTGCGGCCCCTGCGCCACCCCGTGGCCGCGCACCACCACCGAGTAGGTGCCGGCGGCGGGCGCGTCGAGCGTAATCAGTTCGGCGTTGTTGAGCGAGTCGCGCCCGCGCACGGCGGGCTGGTCGATGGTGATGAGGTTGGGGCGCGGGTCGAGCACCCACGGGCGCAGGGTGTCGCCGAGGGGCGTAATCAGCAGCGCGTCGAGGTCGTTGACGAGCGCGCGGCCCGCGAGCACGGAGCCTTCGTAGTCGGTCCAGTGCGTGAGCAGGCGCACCTGCTGCGTCCCGGCGGGCACCGCGAGCGAAAACGTCCGCACGTCGCCCTGCTCCACCGAATCGACAAAAAAATGCTCGCCTTCGAGGGCGAGCGCGGCGCGGCGGGCATTGAGGCGCCCGAAACCAAACTCGAAGTCGGGGCCGGGGTTGCCCAGGTCGTCGGCGGTGCCGAGCACCGTGGCCTTGATGAGCGCCGCCGACGGGTCGGCGCCGCCGTGCCGCGCGCGCCACAGGTGGTAGAGCGCGGCCGCCGTGCCCGACATCCCCGGACACGCCATCGAGGTGCCCGAGTTGTTGCCGTAGGTGTTGTTGGAGAGCGTGGAATTGACATCGACGCCCACCGCGCAGATGTCGGGCTTCACGCGCCCATCCGTGGCCGGCCCGCGCGAGGAGAAGCCCGCGAGCTGGTCGTTGCGGTCAACGGCGCCGACGGCCAGCACGTTTTTGCCGCTTTTGTTGCCGCCGGTGATGTTGCCCCAGCCCGTCAGGAAGCCGCAGTTGCTGGTGCCCGAGTTGCCCGCCGAAAACACGTGCAGCAGGGCCGGTTGCAGGCGGGTCTGGCGGTCCACGGTTTGGGCCGAGGCGGTGTAGCCGTCGTTGCAGCCGTCGCCGTAAGACGTGCTGGTAATGCGGACGCCCTGCGCCGTGAAGTCGGCCGGGGCCAGCGTAATGTTCTCGAACGGATCATAGACGCTGATGGGCGCGGCCGGCGCCATTCCGCGCTGGCGCGGGTCGAGGTTGCCCGCCCCGCCGATGATGCCGCCGACATGGTCGCCGTGGTCGCCGTTGTTGGTCGTCACGCGGGTTTGGTCGAGGCGCCCCTGAAAATCGATGTGCGGCCCGACGATACCGTCGTCGCCGAGGGCCACGCGCACCCCGGTGCCGTCGTAGCGGCGGCCGAGCGGCTCGTCGGAGTTGAGGTAGTTGGCGCGGTGCGACGAGCGGCCCGGCCGGTCTTCGCGCTGCGGCGGGGCCGGCACCGGCTCCACGCTCAGCACGGCGGGCAGCGCCGCCACGGCGCGCAGCTTGCCGAGCGGCACCCGCGCGCGCAGCCGGTGGGGCGCGGTGGTATCGGGCGCCGTGATTTCGGTCGCGCCGGCCGCCAGCAGCGCCGCGCGGGTGGCGAGGCGCAGGGCGGCGGGGTCGGGGGCGGCCTCGGCGAGAAGCGTCTCGATGAGCACCTCGGCCGTGTTGCCCGGCCGCAGGGCGTGGGCGGGCACGTTGCCGGTCCGCAGCAGCGGGTGGAGCCGCTGGTCGGGCGTGAGCTGAAACACGCTCCGCACGTTGTAGCCCATCAGCAGTTGCCGGTTGAACGAGGCCGGAAACGCCACCACGTAGGTGTTCTTGGGCAGATAATCGAGCAGCCGCACGTGCCAGGCGCGCTCCAGCCGGGCGCGGCGGTCTTTGGTGGGCAGCTCCCAGAACTGCACCAGCCGGTAATACACGCCGCCGCTGATGTCGGTGGGTGCGGCGGCAGGCCCGAAAAATTCTTCGAGGTTTACCGGTGGCGTGAACGCGCCGCCGCGCAGCTCGACGTGGAACGACGG
>ERZ1066121.1312-NODE-1312-length-18693-cov-6.746969_pt1 | contig 18693 bp, 13 predicted proteins | sample MGYA00382768_ERZ1066121 | MGnify/ENA primary metagenome ERZ1066121 (study PRJEB33369, sample SAMEA5778351) | biofilm metagenome | biome: Industrial cooling water; feature: Water cooling tower basin; material: Biofilm | place: United Arab Emirates | collected... | reverse complement strand
CTGCTGGGCACCGCGCTTATTCTGTTCCTGCCGACACCGGTTCTTGCCGATGAAGGTGCCACCGGCGATGCCGAAGCCGAGACGATCATCGTCACCGGCAACCGTCCGATCGCTGAGTCCGAGGCAGCGGCATTGGCCGCACAGCGCAATGCCGACTCGCTTGTTACCATTGCCGCATCGGACGGGGTCGGGCGACTGCCGGATCAGAATATTGGTCAAGCTGCGGGACGGCTTCCCGGCATCGCTATTGAACGTGACCAAGGGCAGGCCCGGTACATCAGCTTGCGCGGCGCGCCCAATTATTGGACGACGCTGTCATTCGACGGGATCAATGTAGTAAGCCCCGAGGGCCGCGATGCGCGCTTCGACTCGATCCCGTCGGCCATCGCCTCGATGATCGTCGTGTCAAAGGCCGTAACCCCCGACATGCCCGGCGAAACCGTGTCGGGAAATGTCAACATCGTGACCCGCTCGGCGTTTGACTACAAAGGGCTCCGGATTGCGGGCAAGGCGGGCTTTGGTATTGCGGAGTTGGGTGACCGCAAGGAATATGAAGCGTCGCTGGTAATGTCCGACCGTTTTGCGGTCGGCGAAGGCGAGCTCGGCGTCGTCGTGTCGGGCAGCTACTACGAGCGCAACATGATTACCGACAATTTCGAAATCGACTGGGAACGGGTGGGACAGGACATCCGGCCCGATAATCAGACGCGTTTCTGGGCGCGCGAGACGGAAAACAAGCTGTATCGGCTGCAGCGCCGCAACTGGTCCCTGTCGGGGCGGCTGGACTGGCGGCCGGACGACGACAACAGCGTTTCGCTGCGTTCCATCTACACCATCTTCCTCGATGATGAGGCGCGCGACAATTACATCTTCGACATGGACGACCGGCAGAATGATCTGGTGCCCAATGCCGCGCCCTGTGCGACAGCGGCCAATCCCACTCCGACTACGACCGGCTATGCCGATGTCTGCATCGGTAATACGCCGCTCGTCGGCACCGTGTATGGCATCGACATCAACCAGCGTTCAACGCTGCGCAAATTTCGCCAGTCGATCTTCACCAACACGATCGAGGGCAAGCACCGCTTCGGCGACGGTTGGTCGCTGAACTGGCTGGGCAATTATACCGAATCGAAGGACGACCGCTCGGTCACTGGCGAAACGCGGTGGGACAGCCCCTCGACGCGGACGCTGCGCCCGACCATCGCCTATGACTTCACCAATCCCAACCGCAATGTTCCGCGCCTGTTCACGACGGTGCAGCTGACGGCGCCCACCCGGTTTCAGGCCGGAACGGCGGTGACGGCGATCGATAACTTCGCCAAGCCGCTCGCCTCGCTCCGCGTGCTCGACGCGGTCGATACGACCAAGGCGTATACCGCCAAGCTGGTGCTTGATCGCGAAACGACGCTGTTCGGCGGTGAAGCAACGCTGCGCGCCGGATTCCAGTTCGACCAGCGGACAAAGACGGTCGTTGAGGATCAGATTCTGATATCCAGCGCGGCGGATTTCGCGGCCGTGGGCATATCGACGGACTATAATCTTTTTTCGCTCGACCAGAAATTCCTCGGCGCGCTTCCGATGGGTTATACCTTCCGTTATTTTGACGTCGCGAAGATGGAAAGTGCCTCTGCTGCCGCGCGGCGCACCTTTGCCTTCACGCCCAACACGGGCAATATCTATGACGTGCGCGAACAGGTTTATGCCGGTTTTGCGATGGGAACGCTGCGTTATGATTGGGGCTCCGTCGTCGGCGGGGTGCGGGTCGAGCATGTCAAGAACCGCGGGATCGCAACAGCGACGATCGGGACGACCACCGGGCTTGTCACCGCCGAGTCCGATCAGACGCTGGCTTTTCCCAGCCTGCACTTCAACCTCAACGTCGATGACACCAAAAAACTGCGGCTGTCGTTCAACAGTGGTGCGGCGCGCGCCGATTATGACCAGCTGCGCCCAAATGTGGTCGTCAACGACGCCAACCAGACGATTTCCGGCGGCAATCCTGTGGTCAAGCCTGAACGCGCTTATGGTCTTGATGCTTATCTGGAATGGTATGTCAGACCGCAAGGCTATCTGATGGCCGGCGTCTTCTACAAAAAAGTTGATGACGTCCTTTATGTTCAGCGCCGCACCTTTGGGTCGAATGCGCTCGACAGCGCGGGCGTTGACCGCTCCGGCTATGCCTTCTCGGGTATCACCAACGGCGGTGAAGGCAGGATTTTCGGCTTCGAGGCTGCCGCGCAGCTTCAGCTTGAACCTTGGACCGACAATATCGGGTTGCCGGAATGGATGGGCGGGTTCGGTGTCAGCGCGAACGTAACGCTGAACGATAGCCGCGTAACCAAGCCTGCCGTGGGTGCGGTGCCCGCGCGCAAGGTTCGCCTGCCGGGCACGTCCGACCTCGTTTACAACGTCGGGGCCTATTATGAAAAATACGGCGTCTCGCTGCGCCTTCAGTATCAGCGGCGTTCGAAATGGCTGGATGGTATCGCCGACGATCTGACCGACGCCGGTGATCTGTACTGGTCCGCAGATGACGAACTCGACTTTTCGGCTCGCTATGCCTTTACCGACAATTTTGAGTTTTATTTCGACGCCTCGAACCTGCTCGACAATCCGGGTCGCCGCTTCTCTGATCCCGGCGGCCTGTTACGCGCGACTGGCGTGTCAGCGCGCGATCAGAACAATCTGACGGTTGAATGGGAGCGCTTTGGCCGACGCTTTAGCGGTGGGATCCGGGTTACCTTCTAACGCGGTTCGAGTTTGATGGGCTAGCCCCGTCATCCCGGCGATAGCGAGGATGACGGGGCAGCCTTTGGCAAAATGACGTCATATTATGTTACCTGCCCGCTTCACGCTTTCGTGAAGCGGATTGGCAGGCGTTTGAGCCCACCGACAAATGCCGATTCCACCCGCGCCGGCTCGCCCGCCAGTTCGATGCTGGCAATGTGCGGCAGAAGTTCCTCCATCAATATCCGCATCTCCATCCGCGCGAGATGTTGACCCAGGCACACATGCGCGCCGTGGCCAAAGCTGATCTGCGGATTGGGGTTGCGGTGCGGGTTGAAGGCAAAGGGATTGCTGAACACCTCTTCATCACGGTTGGCCGAGACATAGTTCAGCATTAGCCAGTCCCCCTTGCGGATGGTTTGGCCCCCGATCTCCACATCCTCGCGTGCGCTGCGCATGAAGTGCTGGACCGGGACCGACCAGCGAATCGCTTCTTCGATCAGCCCGGCCTTGTCCGCCTCCGCCGCGCGGACGCGGTCGAACAGCGCAGGCGATTTGGCCAGTTCCATGACCGCACCGGCAGTCGATGCGCTGGTCGTGTCGTGCCCGGCGGTGGCGATGATCATATAATATCCCGACAGCTCGCGGTCGGGAATACGCGCGCCATCGATCTCGGCATTGGCGAGCACGGTCGCGATGTCACCCTGCGGATTGGCGCGGCGGTCGGCGGTCAACGCGCCGAAATAGGCCTCGAAATCGGCAATGACATAGTTGAGCATCGCGATGGCCTGCTCCGCCGAGGTGATTGCCTCGCGGCTGCGGTTCAGTTCCGGGTCGGTCGGGCCAAACAGCTGCTGGGTCAGCATCAGCATGCGGGGTTCATCCTCGCGCGGGACGCCCAGGATGTTCATGATCACGCGCAGCGGATATTCCGCCACCACATCGCGCGCAAAGTCGCATGTCCCGTCGAACGACAGCATATGCTCCACCGTCTCGCGGGCGATGTCGCGAACCCGCGCTTCGACCTCCTTCAAATTCTTGGGCATGAACCAGCTTTGGGTCAGCAGCCGGTATTTCATGTGATCGGGCGCATCCATTTGAACGAGCGAGCGGATCAGATGGCCGTCACCCCCTGGCGTCGCCGCGCGCGCGAGCGCTTCACCCGCTCGGTCGGTCAGCACTGTAGGCCGTTCACCGCTGGCAAAACGTGCCGGATCGCGGCTGATGGCCATGACGTCGGCGTGGCGCGTCACCAGCCAAAATGGGTCATGGTCGGGATTTTCGGCCACGGCCAGCGGTGCATGAGTGCGTGCCCACGCAAGTTGGTCGTGCAAAGCGGACCACGCGCCATAGGCCTGCGGGTTGATCACGGCACTGGCGATTTCGGCGGGCAGGGTCGGTCTGGTCATCGCGGCACCCTCTTTCATCGACGTTATTTGAACAGGCTTCCCAATATCCCGCGGATCAGGCTGGCGCCCGCGCGTCCGGCGATCTGGCGGCCGATGCTGGTCGCTGCGGACCGCGCGGCGGATTGCACCATTTTTTCAGCAAGTCCCGGCTTGGCCGCTTCGCGCTTTGCGGCGGCTTCGGTGCGCAACCGCTCCTTTTCCTCGGCGGCCTTGCGCTTGGCGTCCTCCTTGGCCTGAATAGCCGCGAGCTTGTCGGCCTCTGCCTCGGCCTTGGCCGCTTCGGCGGCGGCAATGGCCTGATCGCGTTTCGCCGCGATCAATTCCTCGGCGCTTTCGCGGTCGACCGCCTCGTCATATTTGCCCGCGACCGGCGAAATGGACTGGATGATCGCCCGTTCCTTGGGCTCCAGCGGGCCAACGCGCGAACCGGGCGCGCGGATCAGCGTACGTTCGACCGGCGACGGCGCGCCATCGGCCATGAGCACCGACACCAGCGCCTCGCCCACGCGAAGCTCGGTAATCTCACGTGCGACATCGACCTTTGGATTGGGTCGAAAAGTCTCGGCCGCTGCCTTCACTGCCTTTTGATCGCGCGGGGTAAAGGCGCGCAGGGCATGCTGAACCCGATTGCCGAGCTGGCCTGCGACGTCTTCGGGAATGTCGATCGGGTTCTGCGTCACGAAATAGACGCCGACGCCCTTGGACCGGATCAGACGGACGACCTGTTCGATCTTGTCCTGCAACGCGGGCGGTGCATCCTCGAACAACAGGTGCGCCTCGTCAAAGAAGAAGACGAGCTTCGGTTTGTCGGGGTCGCCCACCTCGGGCAGCGTTTCGAACATCTCGGCGAGCAGCCAGAGGAGGAAGGTCGCATAGAGTTTCGGGCTGGCCATCAGCTTGTCGGCGGCCAGGATGTTGACATAGCCCCGGCCATTGTCGTCCAGCCGGATCATGTCCATGATGTCGAGCGCGGGTTCGCCAAAGAAATGGTCGCCGCCCTGCGTTTCCAGCGTCAGCAACTGGCGCTGGATCGTCCCGACTGTGGCCTTGCTGACATTGCCATACCGTGTCGTCAGATCGTCGGCATTGTCCGCACACCAGGCCAGCATGGCCTGAAGATCGCCGAGGTCGAGCAGCAACATGCCTTGCTCGTCCGCCACCCGGAAAGCGATGGCGAGCACGCCCTCCTGCACCTCATTGAGGCCCATCAGCCGCGCAAGCAGCAATGGGCCCATTTCCGAAATCGTCGTGCGGACGGGATGGCCCTGTTGCCCGAACAGGTCCCAGAACACGACCGGGCAGTCGCGATAGATCCAGTCTGTCTGGCCAATGTCCGCAGCACGCTTGGCAAAGATGTCATGAAGCTTGCCCGTCGGGCTGCCCGCCATGGCCAGGCCGGACAGGTCGCCCTTCACATCCGCGACGAACACGGGGACACCGGCGGCAGAAAAGCTTTCGGCCAGACCCTGAAGCGTCACGGTCTTGCCCGTGCCCGTGGCTCCGGCGATCAGTCCGTGGCGGTTGGCGCGTTTCAGCACCAGCGCCTGGCGCGGTCCGTCCGCTGCCCCTCCACCGCCAAGGCCGATGTACAATTCGCTCGCCTCTGTCACCCCTGCCACTCCCGCCATGCCGCTCTCCATCACTCTCCCTATCGGGCGGCGGAGGGAAATCAAGCGTGGTCCGGCCCCCTTCCCGAATGCCGACGATGCAGTTGACCTTTCCCAGACGTTTCAACACCATTTCTGCAAGTTATTGCGCAGGTGTATTATAGGTAATAATACACATCTCCGGCCGGGGTTTTGAGAGGGGGCTGAAATAATGACCGCAACGGCAGCGCCAACAGGCCGCTTGATTACGCTCGATGCGCTGCGCGGGTTTGCGGTCATGGGTATCTTGGCGATGAACATCGTCGGATTTGCGATGCCCGACATGGCCTATATCACCCCGCTAGCTTCGATTCCAAAAACTGCGGGTGATACGGCGTCATGGCTCGCAGCGTTCGTGCTGGTCGACGGCAAGATGCGCGGGCTGTTCTCGCTGCTGTTCGGCGCGTCGATGCTGCTGATCGCGGAACGGGCGACCGGCTCGGGACAGAGCGCGGCGCAGGTGCATTATCGCCGCATGGCATGGCTGGCCGTCTTTGGCCTCGCGCATTTCTTTTTCGTCTGGTTCGGCGATATCCTGTTCCTCTATGCCGTGATTGGCAGCATCGCCTTCCTTGCGCGCGACTGGACGCCCCGGCGGCTCATTCAATGGGGGCTGTGGGGCTATGCGTTCGGCGTGTTGCTGACGGGACTGTTCTTTGGTTCATTACTGGTGCTGGAGCTCATGGCGACGGCTCCGGAAGCTAGTCCGCAGATCGTGAAAATCTATCGCGACGTCATGAGCGATCCGGAATTCTCGCTGACCGGCGCGGAGCAGCTCGCGGTTTATCGCGGCAGCTATGCCGATATCGTGGCTCATCGCCTGGCCGAATGGGGCAGCCTGATCGGTCTGGTTCTGCAAAGCATCGGCGAAACACTGCCGCTGATGTGGATCGGCATGGCGCTTTACAAAACTGGTTTTCTGACAGGGCGGCTCGATCATGCGGTCTATCTGCGCTGGGCGGTGCGGCTGGTGCCGCTCGGGCTGCTGCTTTCGCTTGGCGCGGGGCTTGGCGTCTGGGTGCTCGGGCTGGGGCCGGTCGCCGCGCTCAACGGCCTGTTTGTCTGGTCGGCCGTTTCCCGGCTGATGCTGACGGTGGGATATGCGGCCTTGCTGGTCATGGCGGTCCGCGCGCTTGACGGTACCACGCTGCTGAAACGGGTGGCGGCCGCGGGGCAGGCGGCCTTCACCAACTATCTGGCCACCAGCATTGTCATGACCAGCATCTTTTACGGCTATGGCCTCGGTTTGTTTGGCACCGTCGGCCGCCCATGGCTCTGGCTGTTCGTGCTCGGTGGATGGGCCGCGATGCTGTCGTGGTCAAAGCCTTGGCTGATGCGTTTTCGCTATGGCCCGTTTGAATGGCTCTGGCGGAGTCTTGCACGATGGCAGCTTCAACCGCTCCGTCGCAAAATTTAACTATTGCGAGGCATTCGCACATGAGGTAGCGAATGATTCGCAATAGAAAGGCTCGCCCGTGATCGTCTGTGTCTGCAATGCCATTCGGGAACGCGAAGTGCGCGAAGCGGCTCAGCGTGGCGCGCGCAGTCCGGCGCGGGCCTATCGCGATCTTGGTTGCCAGGTGAAATGCGGCCAGTGCGTCCCGTTTGCGCGAGACATTATCGGGCGCGAGCGCGCGACTGCTTGCTAGTCTCAATAGCCAAAAAACATTGATTTTCCGCCATTTTGTGACTGTTCTTTGATGCTGTTTGCGCTATGTTGCGCACCGCAACAGCATAGGACAGGCAACATGAAGGGCGATCCCCAGGTCATCGAATTTTTGAATGAAGCGCTGCGCAACGAACTGACGGCGGTCAATCAATATTGGCTGCACTATCGCCTGCTCGAAAATTGGGGCGTAGCCAAGCTGGCGGCGTTCGAACGTCACGAATCGATCGACGAGATGAAGCACGCCGACAAGCTGGCGGAGCGTATCCTGTTTCTGGGCGGCCTGCCGAATTTCCAGCTGCTCGGACGGCTGCGCATTGGTGAGACGGTTGAGGAAATATTGAAGGCGGATCTTGAGCTGGAGCACGAAGCCCTGCCGCAGCTCAAGGGTGCGATCGCGCATTGCGAAACGGTTCGCGATTTCGTCAGCCGCGATCTCTTCGCCGCCATTCTGGCGAGCGAGGAAGAGCATGTCGACATGCTGGAAAAGCAGTTCGACCTGATCGAGCGCATGGGCATCGCCAATTATATCCAGCTTAATTCCGAAAGCGTGGGATCGGACTGAGCTGGAAGTGCCCGGTTATCCGTTGCGTGATCCGTCGGTCTTGACCTAGGTTCGTGCAGCTTATGCCCACGCCAACGCTTGTCCTGATCCTCGGCGATCAGCTTAGTCCTGACATCAGCAGTCTCGGCGGTGCCGACCGCACCACTACCGTCATCCTGATGGCGGAGGTCGCGGCAGAGGCGGACTATGTCTGGCATCACCGCAAGAAGCTGGCGCTCGTGTTCAGTGCGATGCGGCATCACGCCGCCGCGCTGCGCGAAGCGGGCTGGGCCGTCGATTATGTGACGCTGGACGATCCCGCCAACAGCGGTTCGCTCGCGGGCGAGGTTGCGCGCGCGATCGTCCGGCATAATGCCTGCGCCGTCGTTGCGACCGAGGCGGGCGAATGGCGGCTGCGCAGCGAAATGGCCGATTGGAGCGCGGCGCTGGGCGTGCCGGTGACCATCCGGCAGGACGATCGCTTTCTGTGCAGCGAGGCTGACTTCGCCGCGTGGGCCGATGGGCGCAAAGCCCTGCGCATGGAATATTTCTACCGCGACATGCGCCGCCGGACCGGCCTGTTGATGGAGGGGGATCAGCCAGCGGGCGGGCAGTGGAATTATGATGCCGAGAACCGCAAACCGGCGGGCCGCGACCTGATGATGCCGCGCCCGCGCCGCACGCCGGTCGATGCGGTCACGGCCGATGTGCTGGCGATGGTCGCGGCACGCTTTCCGGAGCGGTTCGGCAGCCTTGACGATTTCTGGTTCGCTGTGACCAGCGGGGATGCAGAGGCGCAGTTCGACGCCTTTGTTGCGGAAGCCTTGCCCCGTTTCGGGGATTATCAGGACGCGATGCTGACCGGTGAGCCATGGCTTTATCACAGCATCATCGCGCTTTACCTGAATATCGGGCTGCTCGATCCGCTCAGTGTCTGTCAGGCGGCGGAACGGGCCTGGCGCGACGGTGCGGTGCCGCTTAACGCTGCCGAAGGCTTCATCCGCCAGATCATCGGCTGGCGCGAATATGTGCGCGGCATCTATTGGCGCGAGGGGCCGGACTATGTCCACCGCAATGCGCTGGCCGCGACGCGGCCGCTGCCCGAATTCTACTGGAGCGCCGCCACCGACATGGCCTGTGTGCGGGCGTGCGTCGAACAGACCCGCGACCATGCCTATGCCCATCATATCCAGCGGTTGATGGTGACGGGCAACTTTGCCCTGTTGGCTGGCATCGATCCGCATGCGCTCCACCTGTGGTATCTGGCGGTCTATGCCGACGCCTATGAATGGGTGGAGGCGCCGAACACGGTTGGCATGACCCAGTTTGCCGACGGCGGCCTGCTTGCGTCAAAGCCCTATGCAGCCAGCGGTGCCTATATCGATCGCATGTCGGACTATTGCGGCGGGTGCCGCTATAGCGTGAAGGCGAAGCAGGGGGCGGGGGCCTGTCCGTTCAACCGGCTGTACTGGCCATTCCTGATCCGCCACGCCGACCGGCTGTCGCGCAATCCGCGCATGGCCCCGATGTACCGCACGCTAGGCAAATGGGGACCGGAGCGCCGCGCGGAGCTGGTCGCGGACGGCGAGGCGTGCCTGCAGGAATTGAGGATTTGAAGGGGTTTTCCCGGCAGGCATGGCGATTCCTTTCGCTTTGATGTCCCCTTTCATACCTTCCCCACCGCCTTGAAGCGGGCTGGCATCATGGCGAACCATGCCAGATGGCGAACCGTGACAGTCATGCCAGCGTAAGCTGGCATCGCGGGCCTTAGCGTGCCCCTGCACGAGGCCCCAGCTTGCGCTGGGGCGACGATCTCGATTCAACCTTATAATCACGCCCAACTGACACAGTTTAAGAACGGAGAAGGCCACCACGGTCACGGCACGATCCTTTCGCCCTGCCAGTCGCGTTGCTCGCCCGATTGCGTGGGCGTTGCCCGGTCAAGCACAGGGAGCAGCGTGCGGGCGCTTTCCTGCGGGGTCAGCAGTCTGGCGACGCCGCGCTGAAATGGCGCGGACAGCGGCGTGTCGACCGTTCCCGGATGCAGCATCAGCGCGGTGAGCTGTGGGTGGGTGCGCGCCAGTTCGATAGCGAGCGTGCGGACCAGCATGGCCAGTGCCGCCTTGCTGGCGCGGTAGCCGTACCAACCGCCCAGCCGGTTGTCGCCGATGCTGCCCACCCGCGCGCCGATCACCCCGATCAGCGTGCGCCGGTCGCGCGGCATATGGGGCAGCAGCGCGTGGAGCGCCAGCATCGGCCCGGTGGCATTGACCGCGAACAGTTCCGCAAAGGCCCCAGCGTCGATGCTTCGCCAGCTTTTTTCCGGCTGTACCATATTGTCGCGGTGAAGCAGGCCGCTGGCGATGAAGACCAGATCGACCGGCCCCTCTGCGCCGATCCGCGCCGCCGCAGTGGCCAGACTGTCCGTGTCGGTGACATCGGCGGCCAGCCGGGCGGCGCGGGACGGCCCCGCCGAACCGCTACGGCTGAGCGCATAAAGCTGGCCGCAGCGGGGGTCATCGGCAAGCTGCGCCGCCACTGCCGCACCGATGCCGCCGCCCGCCCCGATCACCACCGCGCGGTAGCCATCGGGCAATGAAGCCATGGTCGCGGCGGTCAATGCAATATCCTGACGACCATGGTTTCGTTACATCCGACCCATGCGCAAAGCGCCAAACTTCACCAAAGTTCACCGATATGACGTAAATTCGCGGGGCGGTTTATCCCATGACGAAGGCGTTAAGCTTGTTGCCATCGGGGTCACGGAAATAGCCAGCATAAAAGCCCTCGCCGCGCGGGCCGGGGGCGCCTTCGCACGTGCCGCCATGCGCGAGCGCAATGTCATAAAGACGCTGGACCTGATCCCGGTCCTTTGCCTCGAACGCGGCCATTACCCCGTTGCCGACCGTCGCGGCATTGCCGTCAAACGGCTTGGTAAGGCCGACACCGCACCCGCCATCGGGTTTGCCCCAGGCGATGAACGTGTCAAATTCCATCATTCGCCCCACGCCCATCTCGCCGCACAGCGCATCGTAAAAGGCGGCCGCGCGGGGAAGGTCGTTGGTGCCAAGAGTTACATAGCCGATCATCGTTCCGCTCCCATCCGTTTACTGGTTTTCCGAACATAACAAGAACATGTATCGAGCGCAAGTGGGTTTGAAGTGAGGTAGTGTCTCAGTTTCAATATCTGGCCTCCCTCCCCCTTGTGGGGAGGTACGAAGGGTGGGGGCGCGCCGCGTCTGCGGCGCAAAAGACTGGCGACGCTGCGCTGAGTCTCGTGGCGCGCAGACGCGCGCCGGCCCCCACCGAACCCTCCCCACAAGGGGGAGGGTGTTGAAATGGAGCCACTAGCTGAAGTGATGATATGCGATCGGGCTGCGGAGGTGACCGGCACCTTTGATGTCGCGGAGGGTGCGGAGATGGGGTGGAGTGCAAAGTCGGGACATGGTGCCATGGATGCTGAAACAAGTTCAGCATGACGGGTTTGTGTGTTGGGGGCGGCGCATGGACGGCGAAGGGCGGGTGGTCAGGGGAAAATCGGATTTGCCGGGGCGGGAATCGATCAGTTGCTGTTGAAATGCAGGGGTTGTGGGGATTCACCAATCACCAAAGTTCGTCATTCCCGCTTTCGCGGGAATGACGAAATGAGGAAAAACCGAGCTTTTGTAATGAATCCCCACAACCCCTAGGGTGCGGGAGATGAATCCCCGCTTTCGCGGGGAGGACCACGTTGGAGAATATGGGGGCTTTTGCGAGGAAGCTTGGCAGGTTCCAGCCCTGCCACCGTTTGCTCTGAACTTGTCGACGGCGGGTCTATAGCCTGCGAACGCGGCCCGTGCTTTCGCCCGCCCCGCTGCGACCAGGTCCAGCTGCGCTGCGCCAAGTCTCGCTCCCCTCCCGCGTGCGGGAGGGTTTGGGGGGTGGGCCTGTCGCCACTGTTTGCAAGCTCTATCATCCGCTTCGACAAGCTCAGGGTTGGCGGGGTGAAATTGAGGATGTTTGGTGCCGCTACGTGCGGTCAAAAAAAGGGGCGGCGGCCATGGCCGACGCCCCCTTCCTTGTCCCGGCAACCGGGCAGAAAACTTACTGCTTGATATCGGCAGCGGCGTCCTTGGCGGCGTCGCCAGCGGCGTCGAGCGCGTTGGCGGCGCCTTCCTTGGCTTCGGCACCTGCTTCGGCAGCGGCGTCCTTGGCATCGGCTGCGGCATCGCCAGCTGCGGCGGCGGCGGCCTCCGCACCTTCGGCCATGGCGTCGCCTGCGGCTTCCGCGCCAGCGGCGGCATCATCCGCAACAACCTCAGCCGCTTCGCCGGTTTCTTCCTGGGCCTGCTCCGAGCAGGCACCCATGGTGAGGGCGGCGGCGGTCAGCGAGGCAATCATCAACTTACGCATGTCAATTCCTTCCCAAAAGGCTTGGATGCGAAAGTTAGGCAAGCATGGCCGCCCATGCAAGACCGCACAGCAAAAAGGCCGCCCGCTTGCACGGACGGCCCCTTTGTACTTTCGCGCTCCCGGCGGGGCCGGGAGGTACGGAACAAGCCTTACTTCTTGGCTTCTTCCATTGCGCCCTTGGCAGCGTCAGCAGCTTCCTTGGCAGCGTCAGCAGCTTCACCGGCCTTGTCGGCAGCGGCACCAGCGGCGTCGGCAGCACCTTCGACCGCACCGGCGGCGGCGTCAGCAGCGCCTTCGGTAGCGGTGGCAGCGGCGTCAGCGGCGCCTTCAGCGGCGTCCATTGCGCCTTCGGCAGCGGCGTCGGCGCCTTCGGCAGCGGCTTCGGCGCCAGCAGCGGCGTCGTCAGCAGCCTTTTCTGCGCAAGCGGCCAGGCCGAGCGACGCGGCGAGGACCAGCGACATGGTGATCGACTTCTTCATATGGGTGCACCCCTCTTCTCAGAACTATAGACGGATGTGACCGGGAACCGTCCCGGCTGCATCGGCGCGAGGGCTAACCTGTCCGCTGGGCTGGCGCAACGGCAAATTGCAATCGCTATGCAGAATCGCGGTGGAACGACGCCTTCATGCAGTCGAGTGGACGAGGACAAAGGGAACAACAACGCTTGACGCTATATAAAGATATCTTTATATCACAGGAATGACTTCAGTGCTCGCCATGTTCCACGCGCTTGCGGACCCGACGCGGGTGCGGATCACCGCGTTGCTGCGGCATATGGAATTGGCCATCGGCGAATTGGCGGTGGTGCTGGACCAAAGCCAGCCCAGGGTTTCGCGCCATGTCCGCATCTTGGCCGATGCCGGGCTGGTCGAGCGCCGCCGGGAGGGTGGATGGGTTTTCCTGCGGCTGGCTGCGGCGCCGGGGATGGAGGCGTTGCTGGCACTGGTCGATAGCTGGCCCCTGGGGGATGACGAGCAGGCGGCGATTGCCGACGATCGCGCGCGGCTAGACCATGTGCGCGAAGAGCGCGCGGCGGCGGCGCGGCGATATTTTGCCGATCATGCCGCCGAATGGGATGCGATCCGCGCGCGCCATGTGGCCGACACCCAAGTCGAGGCGGCGATGCTGCGCCTGATGCACGGGCGCTTTCTGGGCCATCTGCTCGACATCGGAACGGGAACGGGCCGGATGGCGGAGATTTTTGCGGCATCGGCGCGGTCGGTGACGGCGCTGGACCGTAGCCCCGAAATGCTGCGTATCGCCCGGGCGAAGCTGGCCGACCGGGGCGTCGCGGCCGATCTGGTGCAGGGCGATTTTACGGCACTGCCCTTTGGCGAAGAGGCGGTCGATACGGTCGTGATGCACCAGGTGCTGCATTTCGCGCACGAACCGGGCCGGGTGATGGCCGAGGTTGCCCGCGTGCTGCGGCCCGGCGGCAGTCTGTTGATCGCGGATTTTGCGCCGCATGGGCAGGAAGATTTGCGGACGCAGGCCGCGCACGCCCGGTTGGGATTCGCCGATGACCAGATCGCGGGCTGGCTGACGGCCAACGGCCTGGTGCTGGAAAGCCGCGAGGCGCTGGCGGGCGACCCGCTGACCGTCATGCTGTGGCTGGCCCGCCGCCCAGGCGATGCATTGCGGCCGGGCGAAACCTTGAGGATGGTGGCATGACCGTGTTGATAGACGAAACAAGCGAGGCGCGCCGCGCCGCCGCGTCGCCGCTGTTCGCGGGGCTGCCCGGTGATATTGCGGTGAGTTTCGAATTTTTCCCGCCCAAGACCGAGCGGATGGAGGAACAGCTGTGGTCGGCGTTCGAGACGCTGGCCCCGCTGGCGCCGTCCTTCGTCTCGGTCACCTATGGCGCGGGCGGGTCGACGCGCGAACGCACCCATGCGACGGTGGCGCGCATCGCCCGCGAAAGCCACATCGCGCCCGCCGCACACCTGACCTGTGTCGAGGCGTCGTGCGCTGACATTGCCGAAGTGGCCGAAGCCTATTGGAACGCGGGCGTGCGGCACATCGTGGCGCTGCGCGGCGATGTTCCCGGCGGCGGCGCGTTCCGGTCGCACCCAGAGGGCTATGCCAGCGCGGCGGACCTCGTCGCCGGATTGCGCCGCCATGCCGACTTCGACATTTCCGTCGCCGCCTATCCCGAGGTGCATCCGGAGGCGGGCTGTGCCGAGGCCGACCTCGACAATCTGAAGCGCAAGCTCGACGCCGGGGCGAACCGGGCGATCACGCAGTTTTTCTTCTCGCCCGACGCCTTTCTGCGCTTTCGCGACGCGGCGGCGGCGGCGGGGATTACCGCGCCGATCGTGCCGGGCATCCTGCCGGTATCGAATGTGTCGCAGACGCGGCGCATGGCCGATATGTGCGGCACCGCCATTCCGGCGTGGATGATCGACCTGTTTGAAGGTCTCGACGACCGGCCTGCCGCGCGGCAGCTGGTGGCGGCGACAGTCGCGGCGGAAATGTGCCGCCGCCTCTATGCCGGGGGGGTGCGCAATTTCCACTTCTACACGCTCAACCGGGCGGAACTGAGCTATGCGATCTGTCATATGCTGGGACTGCGGCCCGCTGTTCCCGCGCTTCAGGACGTGGCCGCATGACCGCGCGTGAGGCTCTGCTCGCCGCCGCGTCGCAGCGGTTGCTCCTCACCGACGGCGCGTTCGGGACGGAAATTCAGAACTGGAAACTGGACGAGGCGGCCTATGCCGGGTCGCTGGGGCTGGGGCACGACCAGAAGGGTAATAACGACATATTGGCGCTGACCAAGCCGGAGGTGCTCGACAGCATCACCCGCGCCTATCTGGCCGCCGGGTCGGACATCGTGTCGACCAACACCTTCAGCGCCAACAGCATCAGTCAGGCCGATTATGGCGCGGAGCATCTGGTGCGCGAGATCAACCTGGCCTCGGCCCGGCTCGCCCGCGCGGCGGCGGACGATTTTGCGGCGCGGGACGGGCGGCGGCGGTTCGTCGCGGGCGCGGTGGGGCCGACCAACAAGACATTGTCGCTGTCACCCGACGTCAACAACCCCGGATACCGCGAGATCGACTTTGACCAGCTGACCGCCGTGTACCGCGAACAGGTGGAGGCGCTGGCGGAAGGCGGGGTCGATTTCATCCTGATCGAAACGGTGTTCGACACGCTGAACGCCAAGGCGGGGATTGCCGCGACGCTGGAGGCCGAAGTCACCGCCGGGCGCGAACTGCCGCTGATGATGTCGATGACGCTGACCGACCTCAGTGGGCGCAACCTGTCGGGCCATACGGTCGAGGCTTTCTGGTATGCGGTGCGCCATGCGCGTCCGGTGACGATCGGGCTCAACTGCTCGTTCGGCGCGGCCCAGCTGCGCCCGCATGTCCGCACCTTGAGCGCGATCGCGGACACGCTGATCATGGTCTATCCCAATGCGGGCCTGCCCAATGAACTGGGGGCTTATGACGAGCTGCCCGCGACGACCGCCGCGCTGGTCGGTGAGTGGGCGGACGCGGGACAGGTCAATATATTGGGCGGCTGCTGCGGATCGACGCCCGCGCATATCGCCGCGATGGCCGCGATGGCGGCAAACAAGCCGCCGCGCGCGTTGCCTGATGTTCCGGTGCGCACGCGGCTCGCGGGGCTTGAGGCCTTTACGATGGCATAAGCCATATCCATTCAAACCCCGCCCGCCCCGAGTTTTTCGAAGGGCTGTCCTTTCTGGCCGCAGCGGCAAAAGAAAGAGCGGGGATTCGACAGGCTCAGCCCGGACGGATTTACAGTGACAGAAAATACCCCTGCCTCCTCCACTTTCGTCAATATCGGCGAGCGTACCAACGTGACCGGATCGGCGGCGTTCAAGAAGCTGATCCTGGCGGACGATTATGCCGCGGCGGTCGAGGTTGCGCGGCAGCAGGTCGAAAATGGCGCCCAGATCATCGATGTGAACATGGACGAAGGGCTGCTCGATGCGGTCCACGCCATGACGACCTTCCTCAAACTCATCGCCGCCGAACCCGATATCGCCCGGGTGCCGGTGATGATCGACAGCTCGAAGTGGGAGGTGATCGAGGCTGGCCTCAAATGCGTGCCCGGCAAACCCATCGTCAATTCCATCAGCATGAAGGAGGGCGAGGGGCCTTTCCTGGATCAGGCGCGCAAATGCATGGCCTATGGCGCCGCGGTCGTCGTCATGGCGTTTGATGAAACCGGACAGGCGGATACCGAGGCGCGCAAGGTGGAAATCTGCGAGCGCGCCTACAAGCTGCTCACTGGCATCGGTTTTCCGCCGGAGGACATCATCTTCGACCCCAATGTGTTCGCAGTCGCGACGGGGATCGAGGAGCATGACAATTATGCCGTCGATTTCATCAATGCCGCGCGTGAAATCCGGGCGCGCTGCCCGCATGTCCATATCTCTGGCGGGCTGTCGAACCTGTCGTTCAGCTTTCGCGGCAACGAACCTGTCCGCCGCGCGATGCACAGCGTGTTCCTGTACCACGCCATCCCGGCGGGGATGGACATGGCCATCGTCAATGCGGGCCAGCTGGATGTGTATGACACCATCGACCCGGTGCTGCGCAAGGCGTGCGAGGATGTCATCCTCAACCGCAAGAGTGCAGGCGAGGCTGAAAGCCCGACCGAACGGCTGATCACGCTGGCCGAACGGTTTCGCGGGACCGATGCGGCGCAGGAAAAGGCCGCCGAGGAATGGCGCGGCTGGCCGGTGGTCAAGCGGCTGGAACATGCGCTGGTCAAGGGTATTGACGCCCATGTCGTTGCCGACACCGAAGAGGCGCGCCTGCTTGCCGCCCGGCCGATCGAGGTGATCGAAGGCCCGCTGATGGACGGGATGAATGTCGTCGGCGACCTGTTCGGATCGGGCAAGATGTTCCTGCCGCAGGTGGTGAAATCCGCCCGCGTCATGAAAAAGGCGGTCGCCCACCTCATCCCCTTTATCGAGGCGGAAAAGGCGGAAGGGGCCAAGGCCAAGGGCCGGATCATCATGGCGACGGTGAAGGGCGACGTCCACGATATCGGCAAGAATATCGTTGGTGTCGTGCTCCAGTGCAACGGTTATGAGGTGATCGACCTGGGTGTGATGGTGCCATGGTCGCGGATTATCGAGGCCGCGAACGAAAATGATGCCGACATGATCGGCCTGTCCGGCCTCATCACGCCCTCGCTCGACGAGATGGTGACGGTGGCCGAAGAAATGCAGCGCGCCGGGATGACCATGCCGCTGCTGATTGGCGGGGCGACCACGTCGAAGGTGCATACCGCACTGCGCATCGACCCGGCCTATACCGGCCCGGTGCTCCATGTGCTCGACGCCAGCCGCGCCGTCGGCGTCGCCACCGCGCTGGTCAGCGACACGGGCCGCGATGCGTATGTCCAGGGCTATGCCGATGATTATGCCCATATCCGCGCGGTGCGCGAGGGCAAGGGACAGAGCGCGCTGATCAGCCTGGAGGATGCGCGGGCCAACGCCTTTCCCGCCGACATGCACATCAAGCCGCCGCCGCCCGAGCAGCCGGGACTGCATATGTTCGGCGAATGGGATTTGGCCGATCTGGCCGAATGTATCGACTGGACACCCTTCTTCCGCGCGTGGGAACTGCACGGCAATTATCCCGCGATCCTGGACGACGCCGTGGTCGGCGAAAGCGCCCGCGCGCTGTGGGCCGATGCGCAGGCGATGCTGGCGCGGATCATCGGCGAAAAATGGCTGACCGCGCGCGGCGTCGCGGGGTTGTGGCCGTGCCGCCGCGACGGTGACGATGTGCTGGTGCATCTGGTCGACAGCGAGGATCATGTCCGCATCCCGTTCCTGCGCCAGCAGATCGCCAAGCGTGAGGGGCGGGCCAACATGTGCCTGGCCGATTTCATCGACCCGCAGGGCGACTGGATCGGCGGCTTTGCGGTCGGCATCCACGGCATCGAACCGCATCTGGTGCGGTTTCAGGCCGACAAGGATGATTATTCGGATATCTTGCTGAAAGCGCTGGCCGACCGTTTTGCCGAGGCCTTTGCCGAGCGGCTGCACCAGCATGTCCGCACCACCCTATGGGGCTATGCGCCGGGCGAGCAATTGACCAACGAGGCGCTGATTCGCGAGGAATATCGCGGCATCCGGCCGGCACCCGGCTATCCGGCGTGCCCGGACCACAGCCTGAAACCGCTGTTGTTCGACCTGCTCGATGCGCCGGGGCACGCCGGGCTGACGCTGACCGAAAGCTTTGCGATGCTGCCGACGGCGGCGGTCAGCGGATTTTATTTCGGCCATCCCCAAGCCGAATATTTCGGCGTCGCCCGCGTGGGCGA
>ERZ1066121.1309-NODE-1309-length-18724-cov-58.610370_pt1 | contig 18724 bp, 23 predicted proteins | sample MGYA00382768_ERZ1066121 | MGnify/ENA primary metagenome ERZ1066121 (study PRJEB33369, sample SAMEA5778351) | biofilm metagenome | biome: Industrial cooling water; feature: Water cooling tower basin; material: Biofilm | place: United Arab Emirates | collected... | reverse complement strand
TTAAGGCGCATATTCAAGGGCACTTTGCCGTGCTGGATGAACATAACCCGGAACTACGGCGATCGCTCGCAGCCAGCAGGCATTACTCGGATTACGAAATCGCAGATCCGGTGATCGCAAACTATGGGGGCAAGCGTAAGGGCATCAAACTAGGGGTTGGAGGGGTTGAGATGATTGAGGCGTTTAGGGTCGATGAGGTAGTCGAACTATTGGAAGATCTACCACCGAAGAAAAGCAGAAAGCAGGCATCATCCGTCCGCGTGTGGCAAGACGATAAATCATTGCTCCATGACATCTTTGAACGGCTGGGCTTGGATGGGGATCTGCCCCAGCCGGAAAAAGTGGGACTTTTACTAGGGTGGGTGAAGGATCGGTTGGAAGCGGAGCAAGCAGAGTCAGGGATCTCGATTGAAACGGAAGAAATAGAGGAACAGGGGCAGGAAAGCAACCACACAGCGGAAGCAGAAGACCAGGAAAGCGATGACCCTCGCGGTATCTGCGAAGCAGCACGTACCGTTGAACAAGAGCCAGATGTCAAACCAGAGGAGAGATCGCTAGAACAGACAACGGTCGCCAGTGGGTTAGAGTCAAAAATTGACAAGCTGGTGGATGTCATGACTCAGTTCATTCAAGTTCAAATGCAAGCTCAACCTCAACCTGCCCAAGCTCAATTAATCGCACCCCGGTTTACAGCCTCTAAATCGCCTGATTTCAAGGAGATGAAACCTCAACAGGTAGATGAGCAAACATCAGAAGATGAGCAACAGCCAAAGCGTAGGATGCGGTCAACGGAAACCGATGAAATGATCAATCGAGCCATTGATGCAATCATTCAGCATAACAACATCCCAAAACTACCGCATGACCAGAAGTGGGCAATCACCATCAATGTGCTGAAATCATTTGTTAAAAGTCAACGGAAAATTGAGCAAATTCTGCAAGCCAGGAGAGATGAAATTGATCACCACCATCAACATCACCAAATTGAAGCAGAACGACATAATCTCAGGCACAGAGGGAAACGACCAATCACCGATATTATTTCAATTTAATGAGAGGAGTTTCTCTAACTTCTCCACTTTGTATCGATAACAAACTGTTGCTGATAGTTTTAACGGTGGTTCTTTGGTAGCTGCTGCGGTGGTTTGGGAAATTCGTAATTCAGGAACCGATTAATCTCTTTCGTAATGGATGCCTTTTTGGTTGAATTCTCCATATTTTCAGCAACCCTATCATTGAGAAACTGAAAAAACTGTTTGACTGTAATAATCCGAATTGCCCTACTATCTTCTGGCGCAAGCGACTCCTGGATATATTGCTGGGCATAAGGACTGGCTCCAAACGGAGCAAAGAGGATTAAGAACGCATAATCAACTCCGTACTTGCGTCGTGCAAGGCTCAGGTACTTGCGATCGTAGACACACTCCTTCACGTCATCTTCTTCCACGATTGGGTCTTTGCAATCAAACAGAAAAATGAGCCGTTTCTCTTCGCCATCAATGGAAACCGTGAAGATATCTGATTCCATATCCGGGTAGCGGTAATTCTTGCGCCGTAGGACTAGAAAGTGAAATTCTGACTCCAACCGTAAGCGCCAGTCCTTGGTTCGAGCAGCTAGCAGGATTGCCTGACGTACCATATCCCCATGAGTTTGCCCTGGAATCCCATACTTGAAATCCCTAGATAAGAGTGGGGCGATCGCGTGATACTCATCCAGATTCCAGTGAGTGTAGGCGGTTGGCAGCGAAATGAGATCTCGACCACTGGGAAAATAGTCTCCTAACCGTTGGAAGGTTGCTACTAACCGTTGGTTTCGTTCTGCTTCCGTCCGCTCAATGCCAAAGGCTTTGTCTGCCCGACGCTCAATCGATTCGACTGCACAAGCTCCCAATAACCGAGCCGCTTCTACATTCCCTGCGGTGGCTTCCTTTGTCCAGAAGGCAATGGCTAAATCAATCGGAATCAGGTTGATGCGAGTTCGCTCCCCTTCAACAGGCAGTTTTACGGGTGTGAAGTCCTTGTAGGGCAGTGCCTCTGGCGATTTTGAGCCTAAAAATTTACGGACGTAGTTCTCATCTTTACCCGGCAACTCGCCCACCTGCGTTTGGCTAAGACCATACTCTCCATCAGGAAGTTGGAACACTTGCAGAACCCTATCCCCTAACTCAATCGTGGCTCGTCTGGCTTTGGTCACGACAAAAACATTCCGCTCTTCTGAGAAATTTGCTTGTTCTAGCCGTAAGAGGAAACAAAGACACTACTCTGAACACTTTACCAGTGCTCAGAGACTTTGACATACCGTTTGATGGTTTCATTTCTAAATTCAGGCAATACAATCGAGACAATTCATCTTTACCAGGGCACCGAACGATGGCAGCCACAACCAAAAGAGCAAGAGCGACGATCGTCACCCAATCTACTGTTGAGGATGCTCAATCTTTTCTACAGGCACTGCCAGAGAAACCTAAGGAGGATTTGTCACTTAAGGAAGCCGCCCTGAAGCTGAAAGATCCACTTCAAGCAGCACTGGCAAAGGGCTACACCTATCCAGAATTAGCTGCCCTATTGAAAGACAGAGGGATTCGTATCAGTGCCGCAACATTGAAAAACTATATCCCGACTGGAAAACGGACAGACAAAGGACAATCTCAAACCACTAAAACTCGTAAACAAGCAGCGAAACAGGTTCAGCCAGAGACAGCCTCGACCCTTGAAACACCGCAAGATTTGCCTGATCCGTTTTCCTCTGAGAAGCCGACATCTGCAACGACTCCCAAACGACGCGGTAGAGCAACAACGAAGACAGAGACAACCCGCAGTCCAAAAGAAACAGCAAAAGCAGCTAAAAGTGAATCCTCTGAAAACTCTGCCGCTAAAACTGCTCTTCAATCGCGTAGAAGTGCAGCAAAAACTCGCACCAGTTCAAAACAAACCACAAAGAGTGCCGCCAGTCAGCGCACCTCTGCTGCTCCTCGTTCTAAGTCCAGCAGAACTCGTAAAACGGGAACAGCAGAGGCATAAGAATCAGATTGGACTTGAAAGAGCGGCTATGCCTGAAGTGCAAAGTTGTTTGCAGAAAGGTCTCCAGCAACACCTTCTAAGGTGGCAAATTGGGCACCCACACCGAGTCCTACCTCAGCTCCGTTCGCGTTGTAGAACAGGCTAGTACCTGTTGAACCACGCACTGCCACAATCAAAGCGTTGCTATTTGCAACATCTGCCTCGCTGCTCACAATGGCAAACTCGGAGCCTTGGCTGAATCCCTCAGTCTCCCCACTTTGGAGGGAAGCAAAGGTTGCTTTACTGAGAGCAATTTTGTCCTCTTGGGCATTGAAATCTTGAATGGTATCCATACCTGGATTGGCTTGACCAAAAGAGGCACCAGAACCGAACACAAACTGGTCAAGCCCTGCACCGCCTTCCAGGAGGTCATTTCCTAAAAAGCCACTCAGGATGTCGTCACCCTCGCCACCCTGCAATGTATCGTCAACCAATCCACCGTGCAGGATATCATTGCCCGCATCGCCAGAAGCATACAGTTGAGCGGTGGATTGGTTGACCTGTAAGACATCGTTACCCTCACCACCCGTAAACCGAATGAAGGATATGTTTGCGTGCGTCAGGTCTGATACGGTAAAAGAGTCGTCACCCGCAAGACCGTTCACTTCAAACCCTTCAACCCTATCTGATTTGACATTAAAGGGCTTCAGGTTTGAACAATCCAGAACTGCCTGCCCCTGGTCATCCTGGGTAAGGGTCAAGGCATCACCATCTGTAGCTCCATTGATCTCACTGATATCATGCCCGATGCCCCCGTCGATCGCGTCATTGCCATCGCCGTTGTTCCAAACAAAGCGATCGCTGCCATCACCACCGAATAAGGTATCTGTACCCGTCGCGCCAGTCAGAGAATCATCGCCCGCTCCACTGAACACGAGATCATCCCCCTTGCCACCATTGATTACATCATTACCCCCAAAGTCAGCCATGATATCATTGCCATCGGTTCCTTGAAGACTGTCGTGATTAGGCGTTCCGATGATGAGATTGAAAGGGGTAAGAACTGTTGGGTTGGCAGCAACAGTAGTTCCAGGAACAGCAATAGGATTAGTCCCAGGAACAAGTGTGATACCAATCGGTTCACCAGATACCTGGTCGAGATTAGTTCCGGTATTCGGTTGTAAATTTTCATCTGATGCATCTCCGTTCACGCCTTTCCCTTCACTTGCAACGAGGGTGTCATCTCCATCTCGCCCAAACAGAAAGTCATTCCCCTGGTTCTGCCCGACTAAAAGGTCATCGTCGGACGTACCTTCTTGCACCAAATGAGAGCGATCGCCATACCCTTGATTGTTTTCGAGAATTTCAGCAAGCTTTGACATAAATACTCTCCAAATTGTCTGAAATAACCCTGCTGCGAAGCATCCCTACCAATCCAGAAGATTGACAGCGACTTGCCGCTGGAATTACTTGAACTTGAAAAGCCTAATCAAACCCGCAGCAACGCCATAATTTGCCTGAAACATCGGCATTGGCAGTTGTTGCTTACTGCTACCAGGGTTTGTTTCCACTCCAGGAAGTGGTCGTCTAGCTACGCTCAAATCTTCCCCAAAGTACCCGCCTTAAGCCATAGGAATGGGCACTTCCTTCTCATGATAGGGCTGAATCTGATTAACAAAAGACATAGGGGGAAATTTCATTCTATCGGAATAGTGATAATAACCTCCCAGCCCTTTCAAATCGGTTTTCATTTAGCTTGTAGAGTTTTAGATGAAGAACTTTGGGGGTTTCAGCATCATCAAGTGTTGCTAGCAAAAAATTGAGAATCGGGCTACTAGGGTTAATTCCAGGAGAGGTGGTCGCTAAATGTGTCCTTACTGTGGCTGCGACACATCATAGTCAATTCTAATACCCTGGTCTAACGCCTGGTCATCCACTCGAACAATATCTACATAAGCAAGTAGAGGTTCTGTTGTCAGAACGTAATCTACAAACTCAAGAATAGTTAATTCCTGGGCTGCAAACAAAAAACTTCTCCCGTTGCTCAGCTCAAATCGGCAATACCGTTCTTCTGTAAACATCTCGTTGACCAAGCTTCAAAAGAATCATCTTGATTAAGACAAAATCACAGAATTGCACTTCTTCAAAACTGCCAAACGGTAGAGAACATCGAGCAGAGGCATTCGCAACAGTTGGGTGGGCGAGAGGTTTAACTGTGTCAGAGTCTCAGGCGAGTAGATTGCTTCAATCGTGAGGGTTAAATCAATTTCGCCGCGTCCTTGCGATTCCACAAATTGAGACGCAGATAGCTCAAGCCTGCCAGCAAGACCCTTGAAACCTTCCCAGCCTGTAGGCGTAGCAGAAATGGAGTGGTTCTTTTTTACCTTCTCGTATCGAGGCTTTGAGCCAGAACGATTAAGGTTTGCCAGCGAATTAGAGTTGCTATGCTTTCCCCTGCGCCTCTTTTGAGCGGCAGAATTACTGGTTTTCGCCATAATTGTCGTGTCCAATCAACTCTTCCATCATTTTTCGTCATTATACATATCTTATCGATTCAATCAGCCTTTTTATTCGAGAAAGTCCGTGATCTTAGGAATAAAAGAGTTGTCGTTTTTCGACATATTATGTATATTGTAGATAAGGGAGATGAATAGGACTCCAGAGCCAAAAAGTATGGGGCAAACTGCTGAGACCGCAGCCACCGGGGATGAACCCGATGCCCAGTAAGGCTAAAAACTACATTGACCATGCATTCACTTCAATCCACTTGAACACAACAGACTCATTAGTAACGCCCCTGGATCGCAACAGATTGGGAGCTTTATTTTTCAATGTCAAAGGAGTTACCATGTCCCACTTTGCAGACATCAAAACACAGTTAAAGGATCAGCAAGCCTTGATCAACGGCTTACGAGAAATGGGATTTCAGATTGAGGCTATATCTATCACATCTGAAATGACCGCAAACCAAATTGCAAAAGCGGCTCTACGCTACGTCAACAGTTACAACGACTCTCGCCACGCCCATGTAATCGCTCGTCATTCCAAATTAAGAGAGAAACAAACCGCGATCGGGTTTTTGTGGGACTTTGAAGCTGGAGTATACACCTTGCAATGTGATCCCTACGAAATTCGCCACAGCGAGTACGGCAGTGAGTTTGGCTACTCACACCTAACCGATGAGGCGATCCAAACCTTGCTAAATTACCAGGTTCAGTTGGAGCATGACCGGGCTGGAGTGTTCCTCAACTATCCTTCCAGTAATTTTGTGGTGATTGAGCAGCGGATTGATAACGAAATTACGTTCACCATCAAGCCGAAACCACAGATTCAGCAAACCATTAGCCATTCCATCGGTAGTGCCATTTAATTTTGGAGTTCCATCATGCAAGAACAACCAACCATTATTGTCAAGTTGAAGCTCGGTCAGCCAATCCATACGGAAGTCAAAGGGGTAAAGGGTGAAGGGTGTAAAGCACTCACTAAGCCATTGCAAGCAATGGGTAACGTGGAGAATTTCACTGCAAAACCAGAACTGTACGAACAGCCTGCCACACAAACCAATGTTATTCAGCAACGTTTGTAGGAGATCACTATGTCACTGGACATCGAACTCATCAAAAACCGTCTGAATGCAGCTTCTGGCGTGATCGCAATTAACAGCCCCAATGCCGTTGAAGATGAACTGATCACGAAATTAGTGGCAGAGGTGGCAGAGCCACTGGATTATCAAACTTACTACTGGAACCTCACAAAATCACTCCGGCAGGTCACGCTGACTCGTGATCGTAAGAGTGGTGCGATGACGGGCATTAAGAAAAATCCAGTTGAGGGCTTTGTAACCGACAATCCGGTAACAGGGTTGTTTCAGCACATTCGCGACTGCAAAGAGCAAGCTCTATTTCTAATTGCCAATGTGCATGAGTTTTTACCCGGAGGATTACAGCCCAACCTTTTTGTGCTGCAAGATTTGATCGACCTGTGCCGGGAGATTAAACGATCAGACAAACGCATCATTCTCATCGGCGATCGCCTGCGTCTAAGCCATCACTTCGATGGGGTAATCTTCGAGATGGATAATCCCCTGCCGACTGAAACAGAACGAGAACAAAACCTGGAGTTTCGCTTGGCTGACATCAAGGCTCAGTCGAGAGGAAAGGTTCAGATTGATCTGTCTCAACCAGGCAAACAAAACCTAATTCGGGCAATGGGAGGCATTACCAAAGAAGAAGCCGATGATTTGCTGTTAGAAGCCTCAATGACCCATAAAACCATCAACGATAACACGGCTGAGTTCATCAAACTCCGTCGCACTGCCAAGATGAAAAAGCGTGGCATTGAGACACTCGATCTGCCCACCGTGCGAGCTGAGGGATTGGATAACCTCGATCGCTGGCTAGAGCGCAAAGGCAAGATGTTCTCTCCCAAAGCACAGGAATATGGATTGGATCTGCCGGGGGGTTGCCTGATTGTCGGTGTGCAAGGAACTGGAAAATCACTGGCGGTTAAAAACATGGCTGTCACCTGGCAGATGCCGGTATTCAACATGAATATCGGACGCATGATGGATAAGCACGTTGGCGGTTCTGAGGAGAATCTGGACACCTTTCTCAAAGAAGTTGAATCTCAAACCTGCATCGTTTGTATTGAAGAGTTAGACAAACAGTTTGCCGCGATCGCGAAGAACACGACTGGAGGGGACGGTGGCACCTCCCAGCGACTCTTAGGAACCTTCCTACAGTGGCTAAACGACAAGCGGGAACGTCGGGTTCCGGTATTCGTGGTGGCAACGGCTAACCGAATCGATCATCTCCCCAGTGAGCTGCTACGGGTGGGGCGCTGGGATGGCACATTCTATGTGGGGCTGCCTGAACGGACTGCTCGAACCAAGATTTTGAAGGCTCACATCCAACGACGCAAAATTAGCTTACCCGATGAGCAGATCGCCCAGATTGCCACTGCAACTGAGGGCTTCAATGGGGCTGAGTTAGAGCAACTGGTTGTGTCCTGTGCCGAAGAAGCTTTTATTGCGGAGCGACCCGGACAGGTCAGTTTAGATGAGTTCATTCAAGCTGCATTAGTTGCCCCTGTCCAAAGCCGTAATCCAGATGAACAGGAGAAGAACCGACGCTTAGAGGAATGGGCAAGACAGTCGGCAATTCCGGCATCCTCTGAAGTCGATCAATCCGTTGAGCCTGAGTTGGACTACGCCTGTGATCGCAAAACTAGATTCTAAACCCATTACAAAAGTGGAAATGGATTGAACCCTTCCCCTTTCAAATCATTTAATCACCTGTGAGAAAAGCGATGATAACAACTGAACGACCAGACTTAAGCAATGCGGTTCAAACGGTCAAACTGATCTGTGTAGACCCAACTGAAAACCACAATAAACAATGGGCAGCCTGGGTGCTACCAAGTGGAGATCTTTATGTTGAATATGGACGAGTGAACTATCCTCAACGTCCCCACACCTACGCCTGTCGCTCGGTAGCTGTCGCCCAAAATAAGCTGCGACAACTCCTGGCTGAGAAGCACGGCAAAGGCTACACGCCAGTTGAGGTCGATGACCAATCTGAGTCGGCTCTGGACTTTTGTAACCTGGGAGCGGGCTATGCGGACCAGATTCAGGAGCGGATAAACTTGCTGAATTTTAAGGCACAAACGATTACGCGCTTTAGTGCCATAGAGTTTGACACAGACAAGGGACTCTTCCAAACCCAAATGGGAGTCATTTCCCGTCGCACGATCGCGCAAGCCAGAGTTGCCCTGAAACAGATTGAACATCGGCTTAACAGTCGTTCAGGTTTTAACGACCCCGCTTACCTGGAGGCTGTTTCTGAATATCTTTCAGCCATTCCGCTCAAAGTCGGCATGAAGTTAGAGCCACGTCGAATTTTAGGCAATACTGCTCATGTCAACCAGCAGGCACAAGTCCTGGATACGCTGGGCGAGTGCTTGAACCTGATATCCGAAGTTCGGACGCTGATTGAAACGGCGATCTCCAACGGCAGTGAGGTTGGCAGTGATGAACGCGCCCGCTGGCTTCGTTGGGGAGACTCTGATGACTCCAGTTCTAATCCAGAAACAGGAATCGACGAGACTCGATTTTCCGGCGAAGAACGCGCTCAATGGGTCAGGTGGTAGCGCTCTTGCCAGAAACCTAATCCATCAAAGCAGGGGAGCCTTTGCCCCCCTGTTTACTTTTGCACTTACAAAAACTTGCGACATAAAGAATTTGGAAATCTAGCAACAAATTCTCTATGCGCGTCGAGTGAGGGAATATAAGCAGTAACATCTTTACCAATCTGAATTAGAATCGTTCCTCCACAACATTTTTTTCCCATACGTCCCTTCGCAGGTAACCCACTAAGATGAGCAGAGTCCTTATCAGGTAGGTTTACAATACATTTTTCTGATAACTGAGTACATACAATATGAGTTTCTGGAACAGCCAACAGAACACCCTCCACAATTTCATCATTTGGATTTTTATGGAGACTTCGATCGATCGAAAAAATTACCAATTTAGGATTCACTAAGCTGCATAACTGCTGAGCAAATGCTTTGCTATTTACACCAGAACCTGGTCTACCGCCATGATGTGGGAAAACCAAAATATCAGCTTGTATGTCTAAATTTTCTTTGAGTAGATTAGTCAGTCCAACCTGGTCTAAATCTCCTGCGAAGATAGCAACTCTACGAGAGTTGTAGATTAAAGAAATAACGGCTGACATAGAGTTAGCGCGTAATCTTCTATCCGCTAAGTCTTTCCCGCCAACACCTACCGCTGCCAATTCAGGAACCGGGGCAAGCACTTGGATGCTCACTTGTCCAACATTGTGCCTACCCGTCGTTGAGGTTGTCAGTTGCACCTCGATGTTTACCCCAGAACGTCTGCGGGCATCCCCTAATGCACTGCATACATCTTTCCAAATTTCAGTGTTTTTAAGCCAATCAGAGTTGAGATGAATGTTATTAACTTTGATATTTTCGTTCAGGAGTAGCTGAGGAATTCCAGCAATGTGGTCTTGATCAGCGTGAGAAATCAAAACATGGGCAATCTCCGTAATACCAAGGTGGCTCAATGTTTCCGGTAATACAGAACCGGGAGGACAGTCAATCAGTACTACACCCTCTGTATCTATCAGTAAAGCACAGTTACCGTGTCCAATATCTAGAATAATTAGCTCAGGAAATTCCATTGATCTCTTCAGGTTCAGGTGCTATTTCAAAATCGGTGAAGTATAAGTCCTCAGGTTTTTCAGCACCGCTATTGACGTTGGCAATGAGACGAGTACCAATCTTCGGCTCAAAATTCAAAATCCATTCACGAATTAAGGATAACGGCAATCGCGCAGCTCTGCGGGGATTCCAGCTTGGAATAATTACATCTACAACGTCTTCATTTGATTCTTCACTTATGTCAACCAATCTCACTATATTTCTGTAAGGTTTTCTGCCACTCGTAAACGTTCCGTTAAGTTCTAACCAACAAGTTTGCAGCCCTGTCAAGATGGTGGATGAATTTACACTGTCTCGATCTAGAAGTACAGGTATTTTATGTCTATGCTTTCTAATGGATACATCACTATCCATGTCATAAAACTGTGTTTCAAGTAGCGCTGGTATCTTTTGTTCATACAGAGCAGCGACCAAATCTGATCCGTAAAAACTTGCAAGACCAGACTTACTTAAACGATGATCACACAAAACTCCATAGACATCTTTAGGAATCTCCAATATTAAATCATCAATGCTGTTAAAAGAACCTTCAACAATTGGAAACGCTTCATAATCGGCTGCTTCAACTTCCCAACATGCTGTCTGAGCCAAGTCTTTATCATCATCAATGATGACGATTTTATTGTTACCACTTGTTTGCCCTTCTGAAGACTCTTCAGATGTGTTTACTAGTTTGACTGTCATAGACTTTCAATCAATGGTAAATTGACCATGAATTCCGCCCCACCTAGTTCACCATTAGCTATTGCCCATACTTCACCACCTAAATCAATCACAGAATCTTTAACGATTGTCAACCCCAAACCTGTGCCACCTGATGTAGTTGTTCGTCCAGGTAACCAGATATCATCTAGCTCCAAACCTTTAATTCCAGGACCGCTATCCAGAAATCGAAGTTCAAGATGAATTGTCGTCAGTTCAGTACAAATCATGATCTGACGTTGTTCACAAGGTGCACCCCTGACATTAAAAGCATTAATCGCATTAGTCATGAGATTAACAAGGATTGCTTCGAGTAGAGCAATACTGCCACGCACTGAGGGTTTGCCATCAGCTAATACTTTCTTAACATCTACCTTTGCTTCTTCCAAAAAAGGCTGGAATAACTCGATTACTTCATCAATCACAGCATGAACATCCACATTGCTAGACCGCCGTTTTGCACGTTTGAGTAAATGTCGAGGAAACTTAGCAAAACTCCGTAATGAGTTAGCAGATCTATACAGCATTTCTACAGGCTGACCTAGAGTTCTGGCATATTGGTCTGCTAGTAATTTTTGTCCTTGCCTTGCAATTTGTTTAGCAGCTTTCTCAACTAAAGTAACTGGTTTATCTGACTCGTGAGCAAATACGGCTGCGGTTGTGCCTGCCGTTGCTAAACTGCGGTAAAGCAGCACATCTTCTCGTAGTGATTGAGCTTCACGCTCCTTAACCTTTTCGTAGTCTTGAATTAGCTTAAGTACTTGTGTGCGGGATGTTTGAGGAATCTCCAGCGCTGCGATCGTTTGCTCAATACCAGTTTTAGCTTTTACAACATCATCGCGAATATCTTTTTTGTCTTGATTACGCTTCTCCTCAGATTTTTTCAAGCGTTCTCTAGCCATCCAATTAAAAGCATCAATAGCAAATTGTCTAAGTTCAGAAAATGTCTCATTTTCAATAAAGCCCAATCGATCTGTTTTTTGAGTCAAAACATCATCAGGATCATTAACAATCACACGACCAATCACTGTATTGGTTGAAGGACGCTCTTCGGCTGCTTTTGCCCTTTCCAAGTTAATATTTAACCAGTCATTGCCTAAATCTCCATACGGCTTTACTCGTAACCCTCGGTGATAAAGATGCACACCTCCTGCAACTGAGAGCCAGTCTCTAATCTCTCCAACAGAAGCTTTTCTTTCTCTACGGGAAAAGGTTTGAGAACTCAATCCAAAAATCCACACTTCAAGTGCTGCTGCTACTGTTTTGTAGGAAGTTTCCTGCCTTGCAAGCTCCTTATGATCAGCATGAAACAATACATCTCCCTTCCAATCCATTAACTTTGCTTCAGCCTTACCATCAGTGTCTAGAGAAGCACTGAGTCGGTACTCGGCATCCTCAAAATAAGCTTCTTGTACCCGCTTTTCCAATTCAGCAAACCCTGGAGCAACAAGTCTGGGACGAAAGCCAGTTTTGCTATCAAACGGGTCTGCTAGCAGCAACAATTCCCTGGCTAAACGTTGCACTTCCCGTTTACCAAGCTTAAATCTTAAATTGTGAATAATAGTATCGGTGCCTTGAGGTTGCTGCGTTTCCTGCTCTTCGATGTCTAGGTAAACATCCTCTACAACCCTTGCATTAGCAAAGTCTTCCCAGTTAATAGACAGAGAATATTCAATGCCAGAGTTACCAGCAGGTCGAGTTTTGAGGGTAACGCGGGAGCCTTGCCGCAGCGCAGCTAACCTACCCAAGCCCTTGTCCCCAACAGGTGAACGTCCCGACGGAGTGGGTTGACGAGCAGCTTTTTTAGAACGCCCAATGATAAGCCACCCATCGGCAATCACATTTAAGTCCATGCCAATGCCATTGTCTGAGACAACAAGCGTCCCCCCAGTTGTTTCGGTATTAATTAGTTCTACCGTGCATTTTGTAGCATCCGCATCGTAAGAATTCTTCACCAGTTCCACAATGCCCTGGTCGGGATTAGGAATAAGTTCCTCACCCAATCTGCTCAAAATGTCTGGCGAGAATTTGAAGTGCATTGCTCGTTTTTTGTCCAAGTAAGGATTTATAGCCGTCTCCATCATATCAATCTCTCTAAAACGCATTCTGATGTTGGCTAAATTTTGTGATCAACACCCTTAGAAGTTATCTTGGTAAAGCGAAAAAACTTCGAGAGCGATTTCGAGGTGGGCACAAAGCTTGCACTTGGTCATGGCTAGATGACTATGACCATCGAGACGTTGCGATCGCGTTCGTACCGCTCTCAATGCTCGATGTTCTAAAATTGGAAGATGAGCTAGAAAGCATTTTGATCCATGCGACCCAGCCCCCATACAATGCGAAATATCCCAGTCGAGACTAGAGGACATGACCATGCAGACTCTTCCACAAACTGATAGGAAGCATCTGAGTCATGATGCCGCATTGATGCTGTTGGCAGTGTTACCAGATCACATCCGCGATGCGTATCTAAATCACGCGAAACAGATCGACTATTTGATCGAATTGATCGAACTGGTGCTAGAGATGGCACTAGCCGACTTCCTCGACTCTGATTCATTGACGTTTACGGACTGTAAGCCTCAGATTAGTTTGTCCCTGGACACAGACCAGGTTGCATAAGTGGCATCGGTGAGATATCGCTTCACAATCAACGCTCACCTAGCCCAAATTTGCCACTCGCGATCGCTCTACCCCACCGCAAACTCGGTCAACTTTCGCATCGAGGGAGACTGATACGCCAACACAATATCCTGCTTCGGCACACCCGCCTCCACCAACTCATTTGCAATTCCAGCCTCCGTGCCATCGTACTGAATCCAAATCTTGCCCGCTTGAATATCAACATGAATCAAACAGCCATACACTCGCCGTTGCTTCTCCCAGCCTGTATTCACCACTTGATAATGATCTTGTTCTGCATCAAAAACCGTCTGGCGGGCAATCTCACCATAGCTCGGTTTCACCTGAGCATAGGTTGTCAGAATCTGCCGCACAATTTGTCGATACTGGTTTAGTGTATCCATTGCACAATTTCCTCAGCTTCGGGATCAAAAACAACCACCTTCAGTTGGTAGGCTTGCAAACTCAATTGCGGCAACTGACGAGAGAAAAAACTCTCATAAACTTCCAGAGCGACAGCAAGATACAAGACTCGTTCTGGCTCCTTCAACTTCAGTGCAACTCGATAGTTGAGATATTGACCTAACGCTGTATGGAATTCAGATATCGCTGAAGGAGCCGTAAAACTTTTAATTTCGACCGCAATCTGCTCGTGATTTCTCTGCGCCGCGATCAGCCGCTCCGCACCCAAGTCCACTTGCAGTTGCCCATCTGCTAAGTCAATCGTCAGCGGATCGTGCGTAATCATCCACCCATCTTTTTGCAGCGCTATCTTCACAGTGTTATGGAAAATATCCCGTGCAGACATCTTTTACCAACGCCAGTCCATGACGTACCTTGACGAATTGCCTCTATTCTACCGATCCAAGGAACCAAGAACGATCGCACGGCAGAGAACTGGAGAAGCGATCTTGAAGACGGGAAATTCTATGTCGCATCGGATGAGTTTTGCTGAACACGAGAAAGACGATGGAGAACCTCAATCACCGACAGTTGCATCAGTTGAGTTGGAGTCAGATCTAGCTTTTTTAATGTCTCAGTGCTGCATAACTGCTCGATCGTCATCATCAAGTCAATCTCTCCCCGCCCCTGAGTTTCAATCAAATCTGAGTTCGAGCGACCAATGCGATCGGCAATCTGACTAAACCCTTCCCACCCTTTGTCAGTCACAGAGACATTGTGCCGCTTTTTTTCCTCCCCCTCATAGGCAAGCTGCCTACCTTCCCGGTTCAAATTCGCTAGCGACTTTGGGTTGCGGTGCTTTCCCCTGCCACTACTCGTACCAGCTTTACTAGAACCTGACTTTTTCGCAGCCATCACTAAAACCATCCCTATTCTCCTCATTATCCAGCTTCTCGGATCGAGCGCAAACGGCACCTCCACAACGCCTACATCGACGGTCGATAATCTTCTCGCCAAAGTTATCCAATTTTTACACACTTTTTTGGAAAAGAGGGTTGTCTTATCTACATAATGTGTATAATGTAGATAAGACAACAGAGCAGCAGAGAGCGCAACTGCTTCAAGAGCGCCCGCCACTCTTTTTAGAGAGTATGACCCGTGAAAAAGGGGAACAACACCCCGGCGGACGGACTGAAGAAACCGCTTGGCGGAACAGCAGAATACAAGCGCTTTGTTGCCAGTGCCCTCGAACATGCAAAGAGAGCACTTCACCAGAAATGCCCGACCTTAGAAAAGGATGTTCTGAATATGTCATTTATCGCTGACTGTTGCTTGGCTGATCGGGATCAACGAGATCAGCAAGCGTTGGAAGCCATTGAACCCGATTTTTACGAAGGCAAAGCAGATTTTGCTTTCGGCAAGATGCCTGCACAACCGAATAATCAAGCTTACATGGATGGTTGGATGAGCGCTCTACGCGAAGGGGTTCGGTTTGAGGGAGAAATTACCGTTTACCCGGAAGCGACGTACCGGGCGAATGCCACGAGTGATTTGAATGGCGCGATTTTTGCCAACGTTCCATTCGTTGAGTTTTAGAGCAGCAAACGAGGAGGGGCATTGCTGCCCCTTCTGGAGTTCACCCCAATCAGGAGCGTTTAGCAATGGCAAAAGTTGTCAGCCCGATCAGCGCAAAGGTTGAAGTGGTCGGGAAATTGAAGGATGGAGATTATGGACCGTATCGTTCGGTGCTGTTTCTAGATCAGTCTCAACCTGAAGGATCAGAAGCAGCCAAAATCTGGAAGTCTTTGAGCGATGAAGAGACTAAACCCTTACGCAAGGGAGTCATGGTGCAACTGATTCCAGCCGGGAGTGATAAAAACGGCAATGTCAAACACAACATTGTGCTGCTGGACACTCAAAACACTTCTCCACTCACTGCGAGTGCTTCAACGACACCCCCCGTTATTCCACAGCGACCCGATGCACCACCGCTTTGGACAGATGATCAAAAACGTCAGCTATCGGCGGCGGTGTGTGATCACACTGACTTATTCCGGTTTTGCCTGGAAACCGTAAAAGGCAAAATCGCTGACCTGGCAGATCACCGAGATCACCGGGCGATCGCAACCACGGTCTATCTGCAAGTGCTACGGCAAGAACCCACAGAAGCCGTTACGCCAGAAGATTCTCCCAAATCAGGAGAGTAGCTACTTAACCAGAGAGCCGTTGTTGGCTTTTCCTCTATTACTGACTGGATTTGTCTGCATGAAATTTTTTGTCTGGCTGACGATCGCGATCGTTGGCATAAAAGTTGCCGCAGGTAAGTCAAGCCTGCACGTTCATCCTCATCACAGCGAAGTTCCTGACCGAGACCCATTACGAACTCGCGTATTGTCTAGACCTAAACGAAGAAGAGGTAAATCGATGGAACCGAATTTGAATCAACACGCACTCAACAAAATGTTGGATGCCCAACGGGAAATGGCACAAGCATTCAGCCATTACCAACAATTGCTAAACGCGGTTGAAACATCATTTGCTGCATTCCAGGAGGCAAGCAACACCAGCATCAACCGAAATTGTCCGCAATACCAGATGATTGCAGATGAGTTGAGTGGGGCTTACCGTGAGTTGTTCGGAGCGCTGAGATTGCTCATGGTGCCGTTTAATCATCCCAAAGTTTCAACCATGATTCGCGCTGGGCAAGAACAATCTGCCCGCGAACAACAAGCCTGAATGCTGTTCATAACAAATCTATGTTTCTGGTAGAGAGTCCGCCTATCAGGAACATTTATTTAGAGGAAATCCAGTGACAACAACTCTACCCAGAATCAAATTAACATTATTCCAGTTAGCCGTCTTACGGCAGCACTACAAGCCTCAACAGGAAATTTCCACTCAAACAACTCCCCAAGAAGAGCTGTATGAGTTGCTGGAGGAGTTGGGAAAGAAGAAATTATCGCAAGCGATCGCGCTGATTCCAAATGACTCCAAGTTGAGTTACGAGCAAGCAGGAATTCAATTAACTGTCCTCGATCGCTTCCACTCCCATCCAGAGCATTTTGAAATGCTCAGTCAAGAAATGTTGAACTCACTCAGTGAGTCTCCAGAGATGCTATACGCCGATGGAAAGAAAGCACTCATTACGATTGACAAAAAGTGCTATCGCTACGAGAAAAACACCATTTTCGGCTGATCTATATTGCAGCAACATCTCCTAAATAAAAGTGTTGCTGCATCACCATTCACTTAAAACTCATTGTGATGCAAGAACTGAATCCAGTCGATCGTCAAGTCATCCATCAAACTCTGGACACATTTCAACAGGTTCTTAACTGGTGCTATCAGATTGACGATGACGACTCACGGCTCCCTCTCGACATACTTGATGCTGCACATAAAGCAATCAATGCAGCATCAATCCGATTTCAACCGGAGAAGACAATCATGACGCAACAACCATTTAACTCCCAGTGGGCTGAAGAATCTGTACAGAGATCCGAAATCGTTGTAGCGCTGGTCAGGCATTTATACGAACAGGGAATCCTTCCATCGTCTGATCCCAACTGTGAGGAAAACGAAGACCCACCATTTGTACTTGCTGCCATCCGCTACATTGCCTTTGCGAAAGCTCAAAACAAGGTTGATTTATTCCAGTCGATGAACAAACGAATATGGCAATTGTCCTGGCTGCTAGGCGCGATCGCGTATCAGCTTCAACGAGTTAATGCTGATTGGTCAACATTACACGATGCTGATATTGAGGCGATAGTCAGTAGTAGTGCCACAACGACAGCCTTTGATGATCAAGATGTGCTGCTGAGTGTTACCACCTGCCTGAACTACTGGATCAGAGGCGAAGCGCTTCGGTCAATCTCCTTCCGGTTTAGCAACCTCTTAGAAGTGGTGTCGCACATCGCCACCGCAATTAACAACATTGATGAACCATTTTTGCAGTGAGGAGGATTTCATGACCGCACATATACCAGTTCTATCAGGTGTTCCTTACAAACAATCCTCTGTACACCTTCATCCCTCCCAAGACACCTTGAGAGAAGCAGCAACTACTCTAGAAGGGTTGTTAACCATCCTTAGTTTAACTGAAGACGGCAAAGCTTTTTTAGCCTCTCCACCTCAAACGGTATTGCAAGAGCGTGTTCAGCAACGGCTTCAGGACCTAGAAACCGTTGACAGGAACATTACTGAGGCAATGGAAAAGCTGATCAAGTCGGTAGAAGTTTTGCGGAGACTGTCGTCTTCAAAACCGCCAGTGCAAGCGAAACCAGGAGCGATCTACGATGCCTGATCTGGCAAGTTTAGTGGATATTGCCGCAACGATATGCGAGTTAGAAGTTTCCATGCAGATTGAGGCAAATCATTCCTCCACTCATCAGCAAGATTGGGAGGAAGCGATCGCCCATCTCCAGTCAGCAGAAACCATTGTGCTTCATCTGCTTGCAGCCAAAAGTCAGAGAATATCAAACTCAACGACTCAAAAATCCAGGTTTCAACTGCTTCGGGGAGGGTTGGAAGAGGAGTCACAAACGAGTCGTGGAGACGTGCCTTACTAGCGCTCGTATATCCGAGTAAAGGCAAGGGTGCCAAGTCTGCTGCATCTGTTTACAACAATAACCCCATCAAATTCTTGGAGAATGTCCAATGTCCACCAATCACACTCTCTCAACTGGCGATATTGTCGGTAGTGCGTCAGACTAACGTGGGGTTGATAGAGTAGAGAGGAACCTCGACTGGA
>ERZ1066121.1308-NODE-1308-length-18736-cov-7.971736_pt1 | contig 18736 bp, 15 predicted proteins | sample MGYA00382768_ERZ1066121 | MGnify/ENA primary metagenome ERZ1066121 (study PRJEB33369, sample SAMEA5778351) | biofilm metagenome | biome: Industrial cooling water; feature: Water cooling tower basin; material: Biofilm | place: United Arab Emirates | collected... | reverse complement strand
GAACGAACCTTCGTCGAGCAGAATGTCGAGCCGTTCGCGCGCGGTCAGCTTGCCCTTGGCATGCTGGGTGTCGATCCGCTTTTGCCCGCCGCCCAGCGCCGCCGCCGCGCGCCGCCGTTCCATTTCCGCAATGTTCGCCGACATGCCTCTTCCCTTGCCTGTTGCCTTGGCACGGCGATGGCGGGAGTTACGGGATTTGGCAAGACACGCGCTAAACCTTCACCACGCCCAGCCGGATCATGTCGCGCGCGGTGTCGAGGATCGTCTCGCCCGCGTCGCGGGTTTTCCAGCCGAGCCGGTCCAGTGCGTGAGCGGCAGAGGTGTCGCGCACATTACCGAGTTCGCCGACGACCTGCCGCACCACGGGATCGAACATCGCCGACAGCTTGACGAGGAAATCGGGCAGGCGCCGGGTCGGCACCTTGCGCGCATCCGCGCCCAACCCATCCTTCAGGATCGCGGCGACGTCCTTCATCATCATGAACGGTCCGGCGGCAATGAAGCGTTCGCCCGCCATGTCCGGCGCGGTCAGGCATTGGACATGCAGGTCCGCAACCTCGCGCACATCGACGACCGAAAAGCCGAAATTGGGGAGGCCGGGGAGCGAGCCTTCGAGCAGTTTCTTGATCGCCTCCAGCGAGGTCGAAAAATCGCCGGTCAGCAGCGGCCCCAGCACCAGCGACGGATTGACCGTCACAAATTCCATTCCCGCCCCGTTCGCCGCCATCCAGTCGCGCGCGGCGCGTTCGGCAATGGTCTTGGACTTGACATAGGCATAGGCATCGGGGCTGTCGACATTGGTCCAGTCGGTTTCGGTAAAGTGCTGCTTCCCCCGCCCGTGGCCATAGGCGATGGCGGCGACCGAGCTGGTCATCACCAGGCGCTTGACCCCGGCGGCATGGGCAAAGCGCAGCGCCCGCAGCGCCCCTTCTCGCGCGGGCACGATCAACTCGTCATCGCTGGTGGGCGCGTTGGACGGCAACGGCGAGGCGACATGCGCGACATGGCTGCACCCCGCCACCGCGTCGGCCCAGCCATCGTCGGACATAAGGTCGGCGGCGAAAAAGTTCAGTTTGCTGTCATCGACCGCGAGCCACCCCCGCACCTCTGCCTCGCGCGTCAGGTTGCGGATGGTGGTGTTCACCGTCCAGCCCTCTGCGATCAGCTGGCGAATGATGAACCCTGCGATGTAGCCCGAACCGCCGGTGACCAGAACCGTGCCCGCCATTGCCCTTCTCCCACATTCCGCTCGCTTGTACGGGCGGATGGCATCCAGATATCAAGACCGGTTGCAATCCGCAACGCATCACTTCATCAGCACCAGTTCCTCGGCCATGCTGGGGTGCAGGGCGACCGTGTCATCGAACGCGGCCTTGGTCAGCCCGGCCTTCACCGCAATGGCGGCGGCCTGCAAAATCTCGCCGCTGTCCGGTCCGATGATGTGCAGGCCGAGCACACGGTCGGTGTCGCCATCGACAATCATCTTGTACAGCGCGCGCTCGTTGCGTCCGGCGAGCACATTCTTCATCGCACGAAAATCGGAGCGATAGACCTGAACATTCGCCACCGCCGCGCGCGCCGCTTCTTCGGTCAGGCCGACGCCCGCGAGCGGGGGGTTGGCGAACACCGCCGTCGGGATGCTGCGATAATCGACGCTGCGCGGTTTGCCGCCGAACAATGTGTCGGCCAGCGCATGCCCCTCGCGGATCGCGATGGGGGTCAGCTGGACCCGGTTGGTGACGTCGCCCACGGCAAAAATGCCGGGAACGCTGGTGCGGCTCATATCGTCCACCATCACCGTCCCGTCCGGGCCGAGGGCAACGCCGAGTGCCTCCAGCCCCAGCCCCGCGCTGTTCGGCACGCGGCCGATCGCGAACAGGACAAGGTCGGTTTCGATGTCGCCCGCGTCGCCGCCCCGCACGGTCAGCGTGCCATCGGCGTTGCGGTCGATGGCCTTGAAGGGAAAATCGAAGCGGATATCGATGCCCTTGGCCCGGCTGATGTCCACCAGCCGGTCGACGATTTCATGGTCATAGCTGCGCAGCATCCGGTCGCCGCGCGTCACCAGCGTCACCGCAACGCCCAGTTCGTGGAAAATTCCCGCAAATTCATTGGCGATATAACCCGCGCCGGCAATGACCGCGCGGCGGGGCAGCGTTTCCAGATGGAACACCTCGTTCGAGCTGATGCCATGCTCCGCGCCGGGCACATCGGGGATGAGTGGGCGGGCACCGGTGGCGATCAGGATGTTGGCCGCGCTGACCTCACGCCCATCGGCCAGCGCCACGCGGTTTGGCCCCGCGACCGTCGCGCGCTGGTCGAACAGCGTGACCTGGTTGTTCGACAGCGTCTGACCATAAAGGCCCTCCAGCCTGTTCACCTCCGCCGCGACATTGTCGCGCAGCGTCGGCCAGTCGAAGGTTGCACCGTCCGTATTCCACCCGAAGCGCTGTGCATCGGCCAGATCCTCGGCAAAATGCGATCCATAGACCAAGAGTTTCTTGGGAACGCAGCCACGGATGACACAGGTGCCGCCGACGCGATATTCCTCCGCCACCGCAACGCGCGCGCCGTGGCTGGCCGCGATGCGCGATGCCCGCACCCCGCCGGACCCTGCCCCGATAACAAACAGGTCGAAATCAAACTCGCTCATGCCGCAGTCTTTCGTTGCCGGCGCATTGCCGGTTACGCTGATATGGGATTGAAATCGTCTTTCGCCTAACCGAGCGTGTCGATCACAGTGATGGATCGTCCAGCGCGGCGGCCATCAACGCGCGGGTCGCGATGTCGAAATCACCGCCGCCTTCGCCAACCGCCTTGGCCATTTCCTTGCCAAGCTCGACGCCGAACTGGTCGAACGGGTTGATGCCCAGCATGACCGCATTGGCAAAGGTGCGGTGTTCATAGAAGGACAGCAGCGCGCCCAGGCTGTGCGGGCTGACCTGATCGAGCAGGATGGTGGTCGAGGGCCGGTCGCCGGGATAGGCGCGCGCGCCGTCGGCATGGCCCCGCCCGGCCATCAGCGCCGCGCCCTGCGCGATGCAATTCTGGACCAGCGCTTCATGATGCGCGGGGTCGAGGTGATGGCCCGGTTCGCGCGCGACGACGAATTCGGTGGGGACCAGATGCGTGCCCTGATGCAGCAGCTGAAACACCGCATGCTGCGAGTCGGTGCCAACCCCGCCCCAGGTGATCGGCGCGGTCGGGCGCGGCACCGGCTGGCCCGCCAGGTCGACCGCCTTGCCGTTCGATTCCATCTCCAGCTGCTGCAAATAGCTGGGCAGCAACCGCAGCCGTTCATCATAGGCGAACAGCGCGCGGGTCTGGCACCCCAGCCGGTTGGCATAAAGCTGGTCGACGAATGCCGCGAGCAGGGCGACATTGTCCGCTCCATCGGTCAGGCGAACGTGGCGGTCCATCTCCGCCGCGCCCTCCAGCATTTCTTCGAACGCATCCCAGCCCAGCGCCAGCGCCGCCGGAAAGCCGATCGACGACCATAGCGAATAACGCCCGCCGACCGTCTCCGCAAACGGCAGGACGCGGGTTTCATCAACGCCCCATTCGACCGCCTTGTCGGGACTGGCCGTCAGCGCAATCACGCGTCCGAACGGATCGGCGACGCCATTTTCCTCCAGCCATTGCAATGCCGATGCGGCGTTCAGCATCGTCTCGGTCGTGGTAAAGGTTTTCGACGCGACCGCGATCATCGTCGTCGCCGGGTCGAAGCGGTCGAATACCGCCTGCAACGCCGCGCCGTCGACGTTCGACACGACGGCCACCTCATAACGGTCCGCCCGCCGTCCCAGCGCATCGATCAACAGGTCCGGCCCCAGCGCCGACCCGCCAATGCCGATGTGGAGCAGATGGCGCACTTCGCCAAAGGCCCCGCCTTCGATCGCATCGACGAGCAGGCGCATGCGCTGGTGAAACATTTGCGCGCGGTGCACGCTGTCCGGGGCGCCCTCGCCGCGTTCGGCGGTATGTTCGGCGGCGCGGCCCTCGGTCGGGTTCGCGATCTCACCCGCAAACAGCGCGCGGCGTCGCCCGGCATAGTCCCCCGCCTCGGCAATGGCGGCCAGCGCGGCGAGCGCAGTATCGTCAAGGTGCGTCTTGACAAAATCGAACCGGATGTCGGCGACGTGGCGGACAAGGCGGTCGAGCCGCGCCTGGCCCTCTTGCGCGACCAGATCGGCGATCCGCTGTGGTTGCCATTCGGCCAGCCCCGTCCAGGCAGCATCGAGCGCGGTCATGTTCGTCCTTCCAAATGGCAGTGGTATGGCATCTGCGCGGAAAGTGCGTGATACCATCTGTTGTTAATTCGTCATGCTGAACTTGCTTCAGCATCCATGGCACAATATTTCCATCTTTGCGCCATGGCCCCTGAAACAAGTTCAGGGTGACGAGGGTCTTTATCGCAGTAGCTGTATGAACCCACCATTCTCTAAGCCGCCCAGCCGCCATGTGCCAGCACCTATTCCCATATTTGCTTGACCCGCGCCGCCTTTACCCGCCAAGGCCGCGCCATGACCGAAGCCGTAGCGACCGCCGACACCCTGCCCTCTGCCCCGCCCCCCGCGCCCGAACCGATGAGCGCGAAGGAAGAGGCCATCGACACCGTCCGCTTCCTCGCGTGGCTGATCGTCGCGGTTGTGATTTTCCGCAGCTTTTTCCTGTCGCCGTTCAACATTCCGTCGGAATCGATGCAACCCCGGCTGTTGATCGGTGACTATCTGCTCGTCAACAAAATGGCTTATGGCTATTCGAAGCACAGCCTGCCGTTCAGCGCGCCGCTGATCCCCGGCCGGGTGTTCGCCCGCACGCCGGAGCGCGGCGATGTCGCGGTGTTCAAGGCGCCGCCGGGCAACAGCGTCGATTATATCAAGCGCGTCATCGGCCTGCCCGGCGACAGCATCGAGGTGCGCGACGGCGTCGTCTGGCTGAACGGCAAGGCGTTGCCGCGCGAAAAAATGGCCGATCTGGTCATTCCGGTGACGCAGAACATGATCGACGCCGCACGCCTGACCGGCGGCCTGCCCTGCTTCGCCATGCAGTTCGAGGAATTGAGCAAAGACGGCGAGCGCCAGTGCCGTTATCCGCAATATCGCGAAACCCTGCCCGATGGCACCCGTTATGCCACGCTCGACCTCATCACGTCGGAAGCCGACAATTTCCCGCTGACCGTGGTGCCGGCGGGGCAGTTGTTCCTGATGGGCGACAACCGCGACCGCAGCAGCGACAGCCGCTTTCCAGCGGTCGAAGGCGCAGGAATCGGGCTGGTGCCAGAGGATAAGCTGGTCGGCAAGGCGCTGGTCGGCATGTTCTCCACCGACGGTTCGGCGAGCTGGTTCAACCCGATCAGCTGGATCACCGCCGCGCGCTGGGACCGTGTCGGGGACGGATTTTGAACCGCGACACCCTGCCCGCTGCGCTGGCGCGCATCACCGGCCAGGCACCGCGCGACCTAGACCTGTATGTCCAGGCACTGACCCATGGCAGCAGCGGCAAGGCGGATTATCAGCGGCTGGAGTTTCTGGGCGACCGCGTCCTTGGCCTGACCATCGCCGCCGAGCTTTACGCCCGTTATCCGGTCGCGCCGGAGGGCGAGCTGTCGTCGCGCTTCAACGCGCTGGTGTCGGGGGAAGCCTGCGCCGTGGTCGCCCGCGAGCTGGATCTGCCCGCGCTTGTCGAACTGGGGCCGCAGGCGGTGGGTGACGGCGGGCGCCATAGCGACAATATCGCTGGCGATGTGATGGAATCGCTGATCGGCGCGCTGTTCATCGATGCCGGGATGGACGCCGCCCGCGCCTTCATCCTCGCACAGTGGGAGCCGATGATCGCGGGGCAGGTCGCCGCGCCCAAGCATCCCAAGGCCGCGCTTCAGGAATGGGCGCTGGCGCGCGGCCGCCGCCCGCCCGAATACAGCATCGTGAGCCGTGACGGGCCGGACCACGCCCCGCGCTTCACCGTGCGTGTCAGCATCGGCAAACTGGCGGAGGTCAGCGCGGAGGGTGCCAGCAAACAGGCCGCCGAAAAGGCCGCGGCGGCGGCCCTGCTCGCAAAGCTGGAAGGAACAGGCGAATGACCCATCGCTGCGGTTTCGTCGCCGTTGTCGGCGCGCCCAATGCGGGCAAATCGACGCTGGTGAACGCACTGGTCGGACAGAAGGTCGCGATTGTCAGCCCCAAGGCGCAGACGACGCGCACCCGCCTGATGGGCGTGGCGATGGACGGCGACACCCAGATCGTCCTTATCGACACGCCCGGCATTTTTGCGCCCGAACGCCGCCTCGACCGCGCGATGGTCGCCGCCGCCTGGGGCAGCATCGATTCCGCCGAGGCCATCGTGCTGGTCGTCGATGCGGTAGCCAAGGTCGGGGAAAAGGTCGACCGCATCGTCGCCGGGCTGAAGGATCGGAAAGAACCCCTGATCCTCGCGCTTAACAAGGTCGATCTGGCCCGGAAGGACAAGCTGCTGACGCTGGCGGAGGACATGGCGGCCCGCGCGCCCTTCGCGGAGATTTTCTTTATCAGCGCGGGCACCGGCGACGGCGTTGCCGAACTGAAAGCCAACCTCGCCGCCCGCATGCCGGAGGGCGAATGGCATTTCCCGGAGGACGAGGTCAGCGACGCGCCCGAACGCATGCTCGCCGCGGAAATCACCCGCGAACAGCTGTTCCGCCAGCTGCACGAGGAACTACCCTATCAATCGACAGTCGAAACCGAATTGTTCAAGACGCGCCCCGATGGCAGCGCGGAAATCCACCAGCAAATCTTCGTTGCCCGCGACAACCAGCGCGCGATCGTGCTGGGCAAAGGCGGCGCACGGATCAAGGAAATCGGCGCAAAGGCCCGCGCGGAATTAAGCGAGCTGCTCGGCCGCAAGGTCCACCTGTTCCTGCATGTCAAGGTCAAGGCGAACTGGGACGAGGACCGCAGCGTCTATCGCGACATGGGGCTGGACTGGGTGGATTGACCGCCCCGTACCCTATCGCCCGAACCGCTCCAGCACCGCCTGCGCCTGATAATTTTCAAGCCCCTGTGTTTGGCATGGTCCCGGCCGCTGGAACAGGCACACCCGCGCACCGTCGGCATAGGCGTTGAAATCCCGCTCCCGCCCCGACGCACGGCACGCAACAACAGCATATTCGCCGGGCAGCCGCGTACGCATCCGCTCTGGCCCGATAAGCAGATTATAGCCAGACAGCGCGTTCAGCCTTACCCCTGCGCGCGCCGCCGCCGGGTCGATCGCGTCCTCCGGATAGATGGGGATATTGCGGCGCAGCATGACATGCGCGCCCGAAATCCAGAACCACTGGCGTTCCACCGCAATCCCACAGGCACCCGGCGTCCGCCCCGCCTGTGCCATCAGATTGAGGGTCGCGCCGAACTGCGTCCAGCCGACGGTGCGCGGCGGCGTAGCGGCCAAACTGGCGGAGGTTCCGGCCCACAGCGGAATGGCAGCCAGCGTCGTCCAGACCGGCGCGCGGGGGGCAAACCGCCGCCGCAACCACGTCAACACATCGACCGTCCCGATCGCGCTTAGAAGAATGAAAATCGCGGTGGTCAGGAAAACGAAGCGATATTCCTTGTGCCCGATCAGCGAATGGACCGCGAGGTTCAGGATCGCGGCCCAGAACAGTGCGCGATGATGCCGGATCGCGGGCAGGATCAGCAGGAATATTGGGATCCGCGCCCACCCCCAGCTTTCGATATATCCACCCAAATAGGCCGTGGGCGGCGTCACGCCGAACTGCGAGGCGACATCGTGGACGATATTGAACCGGACGTTGGCGATGATCCACGCAAAAGGCAGCTGGCCCGCCCACAGGTCCACCGCGCCGCTGATCGCCGCCGCGATCAATCCGCCAATCAGCATGGGCACGAAGCGCGCACGCCAATGCCCCCACAGGGCCGCCACCCCAATCAACGCGACCGCCGGGCCATAGTGGAAACGCAGCAGCACGCCGATGGCGAGGAGGAATGCGCCCACCATCACTGCGCGCCGTCCAGGCGTGCCGCTCAGCAACAGCGCTGCCCCCGGCACGATCGCGGCGGTCGCGAGCGGCTCGGTCAACGGATGGACCCCCATCTGGACAAATTCATACCAGCATGCCGCCACCGCGAGCGCCGTCCAGCCATGCAGCGGCGACACCGCCCGCCCCAATCGCCACCCCGCCCAGAGCAGCGACAGCGAACACAAAGCCAGCATCAGCTTTGGCAACATCAGATAAGCCGTCGTACCGGGTGCCAGCGCCTCCCCCAACGCCATCGGCCCGGCCAGCAACACGGGGGGCAACCAGCTGCGAATACCCTCCCGATACTCCCACGGGACAATGCCATGACCAAACACCAACCGGTGCGCCTGTTCCAGATATTGGCCGATTTCGTCGGGATAAAGCAGCGACAGCGGCATCGCGGCCCAGATGCGCAGCAGGATGGCCGCAAGCAGGAAGGCGATCATCGCGCGTTGAACGGGGCCTGGCATAAGCCCATGCTTAAAGCGCGATGGGACGAGACATGCAACGTCCCACCTGGCCGTCCCCCAACAGCCCTGTCTCCCACCCCGCACTTTGTTCCCCTCACCCCGCCCGCCCTGAGCTTGTCGAAGGGCTGTGCTTTCTTTGGCCATGGTCAAGAAAAGAACGGCCCTTCGACAAGCTCAGGGCGGGCGGGGTGTGGTGGGGGGCGGGGGGGAGGGCATTTACGGCACTATGTAACAAAAGCACCAGCAGCCAGTTGGGATTGGCAGGGATTCAGTGGGTTAAGGCGGCATGGAAAAGCCCAGCCCCGTGTCAAGCACGGGGCGACGATGATGATTAAGCGATCACCGGCATATTTCCGGTCCTGTCGCCCCGTGCTTGACACGGGGCTGGGCTAGTCTTCTCCAGCCAATTGCGCGAGGAGAACAGAGCCGGCCCCGTATCGGAGCGGGGCCGACCCTGTTGATCCACGGTACGAACGTCAGGTCCGTCGTCTACCGCACCAGCCGGTATTGCACCTGCACGGTCAGCGTGTTGCCGACCTCGCCGGGCTGTATCGGGGCGGCCATTTTGGCGTCGGCCATTTCGGCGCGCGCCATTTGCAGCACGGGCTGCGGCGGGGGCATCCACGCGCCGCCTTCGGTCAGTGCGACGAGCCGCGCCTCGCGATATCCGGCCAGCCGGGCATAGTCGGCGGCGCGGGCATTGGCCTTGGCCATCACGGCCTTGCGCGCGCCATCCATCACCGCGTCCGGATCAGCAACATAGAAGCTGGGGCCGTCGATGTTGGTGCCGCCCGCCGCGATCAGCGCGTCGATCAGCGCGCCGAGGCCGCCAATGTCGCGGGTCACGACCCGCACCTGGTTGCTCGCCTGATAGCCGATCAGCTTGGGCGGTTGTCCCTGTTCCTGCGGGCGATAGTCATATTGCGGTGCGATGTTGATGCCCGTGGTCTGGATGTCGGCGGGGCGGATGCCCGCCTTTTTCGCCGCCGCGATCAGCCGGTCCATCGCCGCGCTGTTGGCGCGCAGCGCCTCTACCGCCGTTGCGCCTGCCGTCGTGACGCCCGCGCCGATGCTGGCGCGATCGGGGGCGGAGCGCACTTCCTCGCTCACCGAAAAGCTGACGAGCGCGCTGTCCCCTGGGGCCTGAGGCGCGGCCTGTGCCAGCGCGGCGGCAGGAATGGCGGCAGCAGCGGCGGTTATGGCGGCCCCGGCGATCAACAAATTGCGCATGGATCAATATCTCCTGTTCACCGGATTACCGTCCGGCGCGGCTGCATCTGCCCGTCCCCGGCTTGCGCCATGCTGAACGGGCGGCTAGCGCGGCGTTCATCATGGCAGCCCCTATTTTATCCTATGAAAAACTTGGACTGGTGCAAGGCAGCGGATGGTTGTTCCGCGACCTCGACATCTACATCGGCGCGAACGACCGGCTGGCACTGATCGGCCGGAACGGCGCGGGCAAGACGACGTTGCTGAAACTGATCGCCGACCGGATCGAGGCGGACGAGGGCAAGCGCACCATCGTCCCCGGCACCAATGTCGTAATGCTGGAACAGGAGCCCGATTTTTCGGCATATTCCACCCTGATGGACTTTGCGCTGGCGGGCAAGGATGCGCCGCTGGCCCATGCGGTGGAGGCCATCGCCGGCCAGCTGGGCATCGACATGGCCCGCAGCGCCGCTTCCGCCAGCGGGGGTGAGCGCCGCCGTGCCGCGCTCGCCCGCGCGCTGGCGATGGAGCCTGACCTCTTGCTGCTCGACGAGCCGACCAACCACCTCGACCTGGCCGCGATCGACTGGCTGGAGGGATGGCTTGCACGCTATAGCGGCGCGTTTGTCGTCATCAGCCATGACCGGACCTTTCTGACCCGCCTGACGCGGCAGACCCTGTGGCTCGATCGCGGAGCGATCCGGCGCAAGGAAATCGGCTTTGGCGGCTTCGATACATGGATGGAAGCCATCTATGCCGAGGAAGCGCGCGCCGCCGACAAGCTTGACGCCAAATTGCGGCTGGAGGCGCACTGGCTGGAACGCGGCGTCACCGCGCGGCGCAAGCGCAATCAGGGGCGGCTGGAAAAGCTGCACGCGATGCGTGCGGAGCGCGCGGCGCAGATCGGCGGGCCGGGCGGGGCCAGGCTGGCGCTCAAGAATGATGACGTCCGTTCCAAATCGGTGATCGTGGCCGAGGGGGTCAATGTCAGCTTTGGCACCCGCAGCATCATCCGCGATTTCACCTTTCGCGTGCAGCGCGGCGACCGCATCGGCATCGTCGGCGCGAACGGCGCGGGCAAGACGACGCTGCTGAAACTGCTGACCGGCGAGTTGCAACCAGACAGCGGCACGGTGACGCTGGCCAAAACGCTCGACGGTATCGTCATCGACCAGCAGCGCAGCCTGCTCTCCCCCGACAAGCGCGTCTGCGACGTGCTGGCCGAGGGCGGCGACTGGATCGAGGTGCGCGGCATCAAGAAGCACATCAAGGGGTATCTGAAAGAGTTTCTGTTTGACCCCGCGATTGCCGAGACGCGCGTCAATGCGCTGTCGGGCGGGGAACGGTCGCGGCTGCTCCTCGCGCGGGAGTTTGCGCGCGAATCCAATCTGCTGGTGCTTGACGAGCCGACCAACGACCTTGATCTTGAAACGCTCGACCTGCTTCAGGAAGTGATCGCGGATTATGACGGCACCGTGCTGCTGGTCAGCCATGACCGCGATTTCCTGGACCGGACCGTCACGGTCACGCTAGGGCTGGACGGATCGGGCAAGGTTGATATCGTCGCCGGCGGCTATGCCGACTGGGAAGCGAAACGCGCGCCCGTAAAGACCGCCAAAACGGCTCCTGCGAAGGGGTCTGCGTCGACCGCAACGGCCTCTGCCCCGCCAGCCCCGCGCAAGAAGCTGAGCTACAAGGATCAGCGCGATTATGACCTGTTGCCCGTCCGCATCGCGGAAATTGACACGGAGGTGGCCGCCGCAGAGGCAGAGCTGGCCGATGGCGCGCTGTTCACCCGCAACCATGCGCGTTTCGCGGCGCTGACCGCCAAACTGGATGCCCTGCGCGCCGAAAAGGACGCGGCCGAGGACCGCTGGCTGATGCTGGCGGAAATGATCGAGGGGCTGGCATGACGGGCGTCGGCTTCGTCGAGGTCGGCCCGCGCGACGGGCTCCAGAACGAAGCGGCGGTCATCGGCACCAGCGACAAGCTGGCCCTCATCACCCGCGCCATCGCGGCGGGCGCGCGGCGGATCGAGGTCGCAAGCTTCGTCAACCCCGCGCGCGTCCCGCAAATGGCGGATGCGGAGGCGGTGTGCGCCGGGCTGCCCGAGCGTGCCGACGTCACCTATATCGGTCTGGCGCTCAACCGGCGCGGGGCGGATCGGGCGCTGGCGACGGGCCGGATCGACCAAGTGGGCGCGGTCGCCGTTGCCTCCGACGCGTTCGGCATCGCGAACCAGAGTCAGACCAGCGATGCTTCCGTGAAGGAGGCGCAGGCCATCGTCGCGGCGGCGCGCGCGGCCGGACGGAGCGGCCAAGTCACTATCGCCGCCGCCTTTGGCTGTCCGTTCAGCGGCCCGGTCGACCCCGGCCGCGTCGTGGCAATGGCGGCCCGGCTGGCCGAGGCCGCTCCGTGCGAAATCGCGCTGGCCGATACGATCGGGGCCGCAGCGCCGAACGAGGTTGCCGATCTGGTCGCGCGGGTCAGGGCCGCCATCCATCCCCTGCCCGTCCGCGTCCATTTTCACAACACGCGCGGGACCGGCCTTGCCAATGTCTGGGCAGCCATCAATGCCGGGGCGGCGACGGTCGACGGGGCGATCGGCGGGATCGGCGGCTGTCCCTTCGCGCCTGGCGCAGCGGGCAATGTGGCGAGCGAGGATGTCATTTATATGCTGGAGCGGTCGGGGATCGACACGGGCATGAACCTTGCGGCGTTGGTCGATACCAGCCAGTGGCTTGGCGGCATCATGGGGCGTGCGTTGCCGGGCATGGTGGCGCGCGCACCCGCCTTTCCCGCCGCGACCAGCGCTGGAGTAGGCGCATGACGGATCAGCGCGAAGGCGCGCTCCACGGCCTTGTCGTCATCGAGCTGGGCCAGCTGATCGCCGGGCCGTTCTGCGGCCAGCTGCTGGGCGACATGGGCGCCGATGTCATCAAGGTCGAACCGCCGGGAGCGGGCGACCCGATGCGGCTGTGGGGCCAAAGCGCCGACAAAGTGCAGTGGGAGGTCATCGCCCGCAACAAGCGCAGCGTGTCGGCCAATCTGCGCGTGCCGGAAGGGCAAGCGCTGGTCCGCCGCCTGATCGCCGGGGCCGACGTGCTGATTGAAAACTTCAAACCCGGCACGATGGAAAAATGGGGGCTGGGGCCGGATGTCCTGCACGCCGACAACCCGCGTCTCATCATCGCGCGCATGTCGGGCTATGGCCAGACCGGCCCCTATAGCGCGCGCGCGGGCTTTGGCGGGATCGGCGAGGCGATGGGCGGCTGGCGCTATATCGTCGGCGAACCCGACCGCCCGCCCAGCCGCATGGGCGTGTCGATCGGCGACACGCTGACCGCCACCTATGGCTGCATGGGCGTGCTCGCCGCGCTCCATGCGCGCGAGCGGAGCGGGCGGGGTCAGGTGATCGACGCCGCGCTGTATGAAAGCGTGCTTCAGGTGATGGAGGGGCTGGTCCCCGAATATGACCATGGCGGGGTCGTTCGCGAACGGTCAGGCTCGATCCTGCCCGGTATCGCGCCGTCGAATGTCTATCGCTGCAAGGACGGCGATTACATGATCGGCGCGAACCAGGATTCACTGTGGCGGCGGCTGGCCGAAGTGATGGGCGAGCCCGAACTGGGCACCGACCCGCGCTATGCCACCCATATTGCGCGCGGCCGCAATCAGGCGGAGCTGGACGAACGGATCAACCGCTGGACCGCGACGCTGACGGTGGACGAGGTCGATGCGCTGATGATCGCAGCGTCGATCCCGGCCGGACGCATCTACCGCGCGCCCGACATGCTGACCGATCCGCACTTTGCCGCGCGCGAGGCCATTGTCGCGGTTGAAACCGAACGCTTCGGACCCGTCAGGATGCAGGGCACCTTCCCCAAAATGTCCGCCACCCCGGGCAGCATCCGCCGCCCCGCGCCAAGTGTCGTGGGCCAGCACAATGCCGAGGTCTATGGCGTGCTGGGACTGAACGCCGGGGATTTGGAGGAGATGCGGCGGGCAGGCGTCATTTGATGCATAATGCAAGCTTGGGCTGGCATTCCTGCTGTGCTCGGTCTTGTAAACGTGTCTTGATCGGGATGACCAGGGTAGGTGCATCAAATGTAATCGCGCTATAACCTCCTGCCACCGTCCCCCCTGAGTTGGTCGAAGGGCAAGCGGTTTATGGGCCGAGTGGGAATTCTCTTCCTTGCGCAGGATCGGTACGGACCTATGCCAGCCAAGCCCCGTATCATATGCGGGGTGCCGTAAGGATTGATCGAACGCCATGAGCCTCAGCTCCCTGTGACCAGCACATCGGCAAAGCCCAGATGCGGCCAACTCGCGGCGCTGCTGCTCATCATCTTCATCAACCTGATGGGGTTTGGCGTCGTGCTGCCCGTCTTTCCCTTTTTCGGAACGATGGTCGATGCCAGCCCGGCGCAGACGACGGTGGCGATGGCGGCGTACAGCCTTGGTCAGTTCATCGGCGCACCGCTATGGGGGAAATTGTCCGACCTTTACGGCCGCCGTCCCGCGCTGTTGTTCAGCCTGACCGGCGCGATTGCCGCCTATATCCTGCTGGCCCATGCCACCGACATCTGGATGCTGGGCGGATCGCGGCTGTTTGGCGGGCTGATGGCGGGGAATATCGCTGCTGCCTTCGCCTATGTCGGCGACATTACGACGGCGGAGGAACGGCCGGGGGCGATGGGCATGCTTGGCGCGGCGTTCGGGCTGGGCTTTATCTTTGGCCCCGCCATCGGCGGGCTGATCGCGGGGAACAACCCGGACCTCGCCGATTTTGCCGCCGTCGGCTATGCCTCGGCCGCCATTACGGCGGTGGCCGCAGTTGCCACCATCTTTCTGCTGCCCGAAAGCCTGACGCCCGAACGGCGCGCGCAGGCACAAGCAACTGGCGAGCAGGTGGGCGCGGCGAGCGTGCTGCGCGCCAAGCCGGTCATCGCCGCACTGATGCTGCTGACCTTGCTGGTCATTGGTTCGGCGGCGCTGATGGAAACCACCTTTGCCTTTTTCACGCACGACATGTTCGGGTGGGGGCCGGTGCATGTCGGCCTGTCCTTTGCCGCGATCGGGCTGATCTCCGCAGTGCTTCAGGGCGCCGCCGCCGGCCCATTGGCGCGGAGGCACGGCAGCGCAAACATCGCGATTGCCGGGGTGGCAACCCATGCCGCGGGGCTGGCCCTGCTCGCCAGCGCCGCCACACCCACCGTCACGATCGCGGGCCTTGCGGTGATGGCGGCGGGCATCGGCCTGTTTAATCCGGCGTTTCAGACGCTCGCCAGCGAACAGACGAACGACGCCGACCGGGGGCTGGTCATGGGCCTGACCCAGGGCGCATCCAGCCTTGGCCGCGTGATCGGCCCGGCAGTAGCGGGGAGCATTTATGTTGGCATTGGCTGGCACGCGCCCTTTGCCATTGGCGCGGGCGTGATGCTGATCGCGCTCGGCACCGCCGTGCTGGTGGCGCGCCAAGGACCACGGGATGCGGCAGTGGCCAAGGCCCCAAGCTGATTGCCGCCCTATCCGTGCCGCGCTTTCAGCCAGGCTTTGTGCGTCCGTTCGACCTCACGCCATGCGGCCATGACCGACAGTCCCGGGTTGGCCGTGCCGGTTCGGCCCAGCGCGTACAGCTGGCCATAGAACCAGTATTGCCCGGCAAAGCCCTCGATCGTCCGGCCAAGCTTCAACCGGCGCAGCCAGCCAAGCCAGGCGGGAAACAGCCGCAGCGTGCCCTCATATCGCGGCAGCTCTTCCCGCCCGCTGAGGAGCTGTGCGGGTGCGTCGGTCATCACGCACATCGGGCGGCCAAGCCCGATCACATCCGCCGCGCCGCTGGCCAGCACCTCCGCCATGGCATCGCGGCGGCGCAAGCCCCCTGTGACCATCATCGGGACGGTGACGCGCGCCTGCATCGCGCGGGCGAAGTCGACAAAATAGGCCTCGCGCGCCAGCGTCGATTCCTTTACCCCCTGTCCATCAACAGGTTCCACGCCTTCGAGACCCAGCAATTTGGGCTGTTCATAGGTGCCGCCCGACACCTCGATCAGGTCGACGCCCGCCGCCGCGAGCCAATCCGCCACCATCAGCGCTTCGTCGAAGGCAAAGCCGCCCTTCTGAAAATCCGCGCTGTTGAGCTTGACCGCGACGGGAAAGTCGCCCCCCACCGCCGCGCGCACGGCCGCGACGACGTCGAGCAACAGGCGCGCGCGATTTTCGAGCGATCCGCCCCACGGATCGTCGCGCTGGTTGCTGCGCGGCGACAGGAATTGCGACAGCAGATAACCGTGCGCAGCGTGAACCTGCACGCCCGTAAAGCCGCCCTCGCGGCACACCCGCGCGGCGCGGGCGAAGCCGCTGACGACTGCTGCAATGTCATCCGCCGTCATCGCCACCGGCTCGCCAAACTGGCCGCCGGGCAGCCCCAGCTTGACCGCTGATGGTGCCTTGGGGTGCGGGTTCACCGGCTTTTGCGTCTGCCGCCCCGCGTGGCTGATCTGTGCCCAGAAATGCGCGCCATGGGCCGTCGCCGCACCGGTCCATGTGCGCAGCGCCGTCAGCATCGCTGCGTCCGGCTCGGCGTCGATGATGACATTGCCGGGTCTTTCAAGGTGATGGGCATCGATCTGCACATTGCCTGATAACAACAGCCCGGCCCCGCCAGCACCCCAGCGTTCATACAGCCGCGCCAGTTCGGTGGTGGGACGCCCGGCCGGGTCGGCCAACCCCTCAGTCATCGCGGCCTTGGCCAGACGGTTCTTTAACACCGCGCCGCAAGGCAAAGTGATCGGCTGGTCCAAGGTCGCGGGCATTATTCCTCCACTTAAGTTTTGTTTCGCAACGAAAACTAGGGGTTATTTCGGTGCATGGCAAAGGCTTTTGCTTTGTCACATTTTGTCATTCCCGCGCAGGCGGCAATCCTTCTATTGCACGGATAACTTTAACAGCAGGAGATGGATTCCCGCCTGTGCGGGAATGACAATCTTGTGATGACTAATTGAAATTTAGCGGGTTCCAGTTGCGATCCTGCGACCACTCGACCCTGCTGCATGAATTTGACCTGCCGTATATATTTGACGATGTGACGTTGTATCGCCCCCAATGATATGCCATAGCATCTCAATGGCCGCCGACTCCGCCCTTTCTTCATCCCTGCCGCGCACCTCGGTTGCCGCTGGCTGGCTGCATCGGGATGGGCGCATCGACCGGCTGGCGATGGGATTGTCGGGCCTATGCCTGGTCCATTGCATCGGCACTGCGTTGTTCTTTGCCTCCGTCGCCTCGGTCGGCGGCCTGTTTCACGCGCACTGGGTGCATGAGGTTGGGCTGCTGCTGGCCATCGGCTTTGCCCTTATCGCGTTGGTGCGCGGCGTTTTCACCCATGGATTTCTGTTGCCCTTCGGTGTCGGCTGTTTCGGGCTTGGCATCATGGGCGGCGCGCTTGCCCTGCCGCACGGTGGCGACGAACTGCTGGCCACGATGATCGGCGTTGCGATCGTGGCGCTGGGCCATGACCTTAATCAGCGGGCGGCGCGCTGACCCCGCCCTTGCGAACGCCCTGCAACTGACCTAGGTTAGGATCGATGGGGAAACATGATCATCCGCACGTCGAGGCCAGCGGCGCCGACCTTGCTTCTGCTGCCAAAGCCGCGCTGGAAAAAGGCGGTGAACAGTGGACCGAAATGCGCGCGCAGGTGTTTGCCGCCATTTCCAGCCTGGACCGGCCGACGAGCGCCTATGACATCGCCGACATGGTCAGCCAGTCGCGCGGCCGCCGCGTCGCCCCGAACAGCGTTTACCGGATCCTCGACCTGTTCGTCGCCAACAACCTAGTCCGGCGGGTCGAAAGCGCCAACGCCTTTGTCGCCAACAGCCACCCCGGCTGTCTCCACGACTGCGTTTTCCTGATCTGCGATCATTGCGGGGCGACGACTCATATCGACGATGACGGCCTGTCAAAGTCCGTCCGCGCCACGGCGGCAAAGGCCGGGTTCACGGCGGAACGCCCCGTACTGGAAGTGCGCGGGAAATGCGGGGATTGTCAGTAGCAGCATGCGGCGGATTTGTTAGGGTGAGCTGACTGTCCGGTGTTGGACCAGGCGCGGAAAATGCGCTCTTTTCCCGCGAGCGCGCCAACAAACCGGACCTTGGCGAGCCCGAGGTGACGGCTGGTTGTAAGCACACACGTTAAGGTGCGTCTCAATTCCTCCCTGGCGCGTAGCGGTGGGGAGGTGGCCCCGTCAGGGGTCCGGAGGGGCCACCAGCGCAGCTGGCGCGCTTCACGCGCTCCCCCTCCGTCGCTGCGCGCCACCTCCCCATGCCTGCGGCACAGGGAGGATTGTGGCGGCGTCCCAAATCTCGTCGTTACCCGGCGCCCCCAACATCTCGCGCAACTCACCCCACCAGTTGACCCGTGGCATTGCTGCGGTAAGGACCATCGCGATCCAAATTCACCAGCGAGTTACCCGCCATGACCGTCACCATCCGCGAAGACGACGTGATCGAAACCGTCGCCGACGCGTTGCAGTATATCAGCTATTTTCATCCGATGGACTATATCCGCGCGCTTGCCGGGGCCTATGAGCGCGAACAATCGCCCGCCGCCAAGGACGCGATGGCGCAGATATTGTCGAACAGCCGCATGTGCGCGGAGGGGCACCGGCCCATCTGTCAGGATACCGGCATCGTCACCGTATTTATCAAATGGGGCATGGAATGCCGCCTCGACAGTCCCCGCAGCCTGCAACAGGTGGTCGACGAAGGCGTCCGCCGCGCGTACCTGCACCCCGACAACAAGCTGCGCGCATCGATCCTCGCCGATCCGGCGTTCAGCCGCGTCAACACCCGCGACAATACGCCGTCGGTCCTGCACGTCGAGATGGTGCCCGGTGCAAAGGTGCACATCGACGTCGCGGCCAAGGGCGGCGGCAGCGAGAATAAGTCGAAATTCAAGATGATGAACCCCAGCGACAGCATCGTCGATTGGGTGCTGGAGATGGTGCCGCAAATGGGCGCGGGCTGGTGCCCCCCCGGTATG
>ERZ1066121.1307-NODE-1307-length-18743-cov-7.561697_pt1 | contig 18743 bp, 16 predicted proteins | sample MGYA00382768_ERZ1066121 | MGnify/ENA primary metagenome ERZ1066121 (study PRJEB33369, sample SAMEA5778351) | biofilm metagenome | biome: Industrial cooling water; feature: Water cooling tower basin; material: Biofilm | place: United Arab Emirates | collected... | reverse complement strand
GGTCCTCGATGCGGTGGAGGCCGAGCACGGCGGACTGCGGCGGGTTGATGATCGGCGTCGACATCAGGCTGCCGAACACCCCGCCGTTGGAGATGGTAAAGGTGCCGCCGGTCATGTCGTCCATGGTCAGCGTGCCGTCCTTCGCCTTCTTGCCATATTCGGCGATGGCTTTTTCAATGCCGGCAAAGGACAGGGTTTCGGCGTTGCGGATGACGGGAACGACCAGGCCGTTCGGCCCCGACACCGCGACCGAAATGTCCATATAGTCGTGATAGACGATGTCATCGCCGTCGATCCGCCCGTTGACCGCCGGAATGTCTTTCAGCGCAAGGCAGGCGGCTTTCGCGAAAAAGCCCATGAAGCCCAGGCGGACGGCATGCTTTTTCTCGAACAAATCCTTGTAGCGGCCGCGCGCCTCGATCACCGCCGACATGTCGACGTCGTTGAACGTGGTCAACATCGCGGCGGTGTCCTGCGCCGACTTCAGCCGTTTGGCGATCGTCTGGCGCAGCCGGGTCATTTTCACCCGCTCTTCGCGGCGGCCAGGCACGGTCGGGGCCAGCGGAGCCGGATCGGCGGGCGGGGCGGGCGCTGCAGCAGATGCTGCCTCTGGCGCGGCATTGGCGGCTGCGAGCACATCTTCCTTGCTGAGCCGGCCATCCTTGCCCGTGCCCTTGATCTTGCTGGGGTCAAGGCCATGTTCGAGCACCAGGCGGCGGACGGCGGGCGACAGGGTCGTCACCGCATCGCCGGGCTCAGCCGGGGGCGGCGGGGGCACATCGGGCACGGCGACCGCCGTCTTGGCCGCGGGGGCAGCGCCGCCGCTGGCCTCGATGCTGCCGATCACCGCGCCGACGCCAACGGTATCGCCCACGGCAAAGCCATGCGCGCCCATGACGCCAGCGACGGGGGCCAGCACTTCCATCGCCACCTTGTCGGTCTCAAGGCTGGCAATGGGTTCATCGGCCGCGACCGCTTCGCCCGGCTGTTTCAGCCATTCGCCAATGGTCGCTTCGGTAACGCTTTCGCCCAGAGTGGGAACTTTGACTTCGGTGCTCATCGCTTCTTCTCACATGCTCCCCCGCGAAGGCGGGGGTCGATCATCCAACTGCCAGAGATGGGCCCCTGCCTTTGCAGGGAACATCTCCCGACACATTATTTCCGCGCCCGCCGTATCTCTGCCCGCACGCTCAGCCCCAGCGCGTCCGCCACCAGCGCTGCCTGTTCGGTCGCGTGGCGCGAGGCAAGGCCGGTCGCGGGCGAGGCCGAAGCGGCGCGCCCGGCGTAGCGCGCGCGCATCCCCTGCTTGCCCGCCGCCGTCAGCGCCTCTTCGATCAGCGGTTCGACAAAGAACCAGGCACCATTGTTGCGCGGTTCTTCCTGTGCCCACACCACATCCTCCAGCGCGGGCATCCGCGCCAGCCGGACGGCAAGCGGGTCGCCGGGGAAGGGATAAAGCTGTTCGATGCGGATCACGGTCGTGTCGGTCAGCGCCGCCGCGTCACGCGCCTCCATCAGGTCGTACCCGACCTTGCCCGAACATAGCACGACGCGTTTCACCTCGGCATCGGCGGGCGCCGTGCGGTCCGACATGATCCGGCGGAAATGCGCGTCACCGATGAAATCGCTGCGCAAGCTGACTGCGCTCTTGTGGCGCAGCAGCGACTTGGGCGTCATGATGACCAGCGGTTTGCGGAAGGGCCGCAGCATCTGACGGCGCAGAACGTGGAAATAATTCGACGGCGTCGAAATGTTGCACACCTGGATATTGTCGCTGGCGCACAGTTGCAGAAAGCGTTCGAGCCGCGCCGAGCTATGCTCTGGCCCCTGTCCTTCATATCCGTGCGGCAGCAGCAGCACGAGGCCGTTGGCGCGCAGCCATTTCGATTCGCCGCTCGCGATGAACTGGTCGATCATGATCTGCGCACCATTGGCGAAATCGCCGAACTGCGCCTCCCACAGCACCAATGCCTTGGGATCGGCCATGGCATAGCCATATTCAAACCCCAGCACGCCATATTCGGACAATGGGCTGTCCAGCACCTCGAACCGGCCGTGCGGCACGGTGGTGAGGGGAATATATTTCTGCTCGCTGGCCTGATCGACCCACACCGCGTGCCGCTGGCTGAATGTGCCGCGCCCGCTGTCCTGCCCCGACAGGCGGACCTGATAGCCTTCGGACAGCAAGGTGCCAAAGGCCAGGCTTTCCGCGGTGGCCCAATCGAACACCTCCTGCGTCGCCGGTGCCTTGAACATGGCGGAGCGGGCGTCGATGACGCGGCGCAGCGTCTTGTGCACCTCCAGCGTGTCGGGGATGGTCGTCATCGTCCGGCCGATGCTGTCGAACAATTTGTCCGATACGCCGGTGGGGATGTTGCGGCGCGCGCTTTCGGGGTCGGCGGGCATGTGCAGCCCCGACCAGCGGCCTGTGAACCAGTCGGCCCGGTTCGGCTTATAGCTTTTCGCCGCGGTGAATTCATCCTCTAGCCGCGCGACAAAATCGCTGCGCATGGTGTCAAGCTCGCCCGCGGCAATCACGCCCTCGGCCTCAAGTCGTTCGGCATAGATGCTCGACACCGCAGGGTGCGCCCGGATTTTCGCGTACATCAGCGGCTGGGTAAAGCTGGGCTCGTCGCCTTCATTATGGCCAAAGCGGCGATAGCACCACATGTCGATGACGATGTCGCGCTTGAACTGTTGCCGGAAATCGATCGCGAGCTTGCAGGCAAAGGTCACCGCTTCCGGATCGTCGCCGTTGACGTGCAGGATCGGGGCCTGAACCCCTTTGGCCACGTCGCTGGGATAGGGCGAGGAGCGCGCGAATTGCGGGCTGGTCGTGAAACCGATCTGGTTGTTGACGATGAAATGGATACAGCCGCCGGTATTATACCCCCGGATGCCCGAAAAGCCCAGGCACTCCCATACGATACCCTGCCCCGCAAAGGCCGCATCGCCGTGGATCAGGACGGGCAGCACCTGTTCATGCTTGTCGCGCCCGATGTCGCCGCGCGCCACTTGTTGCGCGCGCACCTTGCCCAGCACGACCGGGTTTACCGCCTCAAGATGCGACGGGTTGGGCACCAGGCTCATATGCACCGCCACGCCGTCGAATTCGCGGTCGGTGCTGGTGCCCAGATGATATTTCACGTCGCCCGACCCGCCGACGTCTTCCGGGCTGGCGCTGCCCCCCTGAAATTCGTGGAAGATCACCTTGTACGGCTTGGCCATCACGTTCGACAGCATGTTCAGCCGCCCGCGGTGCGCCATGCCATAGACGATTTCTTTGACGCCCAGCTGGCCGCCATATTTGATGATCGCCTCCATCGCCGGGATCATCGCTTCGCCGCCATCCAGACCGAAACGCTTGGTGCCGACATATTTGCGCGCGAGGAATTTCTCCCACTCCTCGGCCTCGACCACCTTGCCCAATATCGCCTTTTTGCCGATGACGCTGAAATCGATGCTCTTGCCCGCGCCTTCCATCCGGTCCTGCAGAAAGCGGCGCTCATCGACATCGGCGATGTGCATATATTCAAGGCCGACAGTGCCGCAATAATTCGCCTGAAGGATCGCGACAATCTCGCGCACCGTCGCTTTTTCCAGGCCCAGCGCGCCGCCCAGATAGATCGGCCGGTCCTGATCCGTGCCGACAAAGCCGTGATATTCGGGGGTCAGATCCGCCGGAATTTCCTGTTTCTGGATACCCAGCGGGTCAAGCCGCGCCGCCAGATGCCCGCGCACGCGATAGGTGCGGATCAGCATCATCGCGCGAATAGAATCGCCCGCCGCGCGCGCAACTTCGGCGTCAGACAGCGGCGCGCCGGATTTGGCGGCAGCGGCCTTCACCGCTATTTGCATCTGCATGGGGTCCAGCGCGGCGGTCAGATCATCGCCGTCAATCACCGGCCAGTTGGCGCGGCTCCAGCTAGGTCCGGCCTGCGCCTCGTCCGCTTCAAAGCTCTGGCGTTCGATGTTCATTTTCTACTCTCTCTTGTGCCCCTGCGAAAGCAGGGGCCCATCACCCAAAAACCCGGAGGTTCAAAACGACTGGCGAATATCGAACCATAAATCGCGCCAATCCGGATTGCTTTCCTCAATCAATCGAATCTTCCAGCTTCGCTTCCATTTCTTGATCTGAAACTCGCGCCGACGGGCTTCGTGCAGATCGTCATCCACTTCGAACCAGACCAACAGCTTGCATCCATAGGTTTTGGTATGTCCTTCGATCAGGCCTTCGCGATGCTGATACGTTCGCTGCACCAGCTTTGATGTTGACCCGGCGTAAATTGCTCCGTTGCGGCGGTTGGCCATGATGTAGACAGCGCCGCTTTTCACTCACCTCACCTTTGGGTGATGGGCCCCTGCCTTCGCAGGGGCGCAGTTGCTTTTAAACTCACACCCGCTCTTTCAGCACCTCGGCCAGCGTTTCTCCCAATAGCGACGGCGACGGCGACACGCGGATGCCTGCGGCTTCCATGGCGGCAATCTTGCTGTCGGCATCGCCCTTGCCGCCCGACACGATCGCGCCGGCATGGCCCATGCGGCGGCCTGGCGGGGCAGTGCGCCCGGCGATGAAGCCGGCCATCGGCTTTGTGCGCCCGCGCTTCGCCTCGTCGATCAGGAATTGTGCCGCTTGCTCCTCCGCATCGCCGCCAATTTCGCCGATCATGATAATGCTCTTGGTCGCTTCGTCCGCCAGGAACAGTTCGAGCACGTCGATGAAGTTGGTGCCGTTGACCGGATCGCCGCCAATACCGACCGCGGTCGTCTGGCCCAGGCCAATGGCGGTCGTCTGGAACACCGCTTCATAGGTCAGCGTGCCGGAACGCGAGACGACGCCGACGCTGCCCTTGGAAAAGATGCTGCCGGGCATGATCCCGATCTTGCATTCGCCGGGCGTCAGCACGCCGGGGCAGTTGGGGCCGATCAGCCGCGATTTCGAGCCCACCAGCGCGCGCTTCACCCGCACCATGTCGAGCACCGGAATGCCTTCGGTGATGCACACGATCAGCGGGATTTCGGCGGCAATCGCCTCCAGGATGGAATCGGCCGCGAACGGCGGCGGGACATAGATCACGCTGGCGTCCGCCCCGGTTTCATCACGCGCCTGCGCCACCGTGTCCCAGATGGGCAGGCCGGTTTCGGCATGGGTCGTCCCGCCCTTTCCCGGCGTCACCCCGCCGACCATCTGCGTGCCATAGGCGAGCGCCTGCTGGGTATGAAAAGTCCCCGTCGCGCCGGTCATGCCCTGCGTGATGACTTTGGTATCTTTGTCGATGAGGATGGACATGTTTGGCTTTCTTTAGCTTTGCGCCCCTGCGAAGGCAGGGGCCCATCTCCTGAGCTTTCCATCATGCGCAATATTTGACGAGAGCGCCGATGATGGACCCCCGTCTGCGCGGGGGCACGACGACTATGCCAGCGAGCTATCCAATGCCTTGCACACGTCCAGCAGTTCTTTCACCGCATCGACGCTGATCTGCAGGCCCGCCTTGTCGGCATCGTCGAGTTCGATCTCGATCACCTTCTCGACGCCGCCCGCGCCGATCATCACCGGCACGCCGACGTAAAGGCCGTTCTGGCCATATTGGCCATCGACGAACGCCGCGCAGGGCAGGATACGCTTCTGGTCGCCCAGATACGCCTCCGCCATCGCGATGCCAGACGCTGCGGGGGCGTAAAAGGCTGAACCCGTACCCAGCAGCGCGACGATTTCGCCGCCGCCGCCGCGCGTGCGCTTGACGATGGCGTCGATCCTTTCCTGCGTGGAAAGCCCCATTTTGATAAGGTCGGGAACGGGGATGCCGTTGACGGTCGAATAGCGTACCACCGGCACCATCGTGTCGCCATGACCGCCAAGCACAAAGGTGTTCACGTCGCGCACCGACACCTGAAATTCATCGGCGATGAAGTGGCTGAAGCGCGCCGAATCGAGCACGCCCGCCATGCCGACAACCATATGGTGCGGCAGGCCGCTGAACTCGCGCAGCGCCCATACCATGGCGTCCAAGGGATTGGTGATGCAGATGACGAAGGCGTTCGGGCAATTGTCGCGAATGCCTTCGCCCACGGCCTTCATGACTTTCAGGTTGATGCCGAGCAGATCGTCGCGGCTCATGCCCGGTTTGCGGGCAACCCCGGCGGTGACGATGACGACGTCGGCGCCCGCAATGTCCTTGTAATCATTGGAGCCGGTGATCTTTGCGTCGAACCCCTCGACCGGGCCGCACTGCGACAGGTCAAGCGCCTTGCCCTGCGGCACGCCTTCGACCACGTCGAACAGCACGATGTCGCCCAGTTCCTTCTGCGCCGCCAGATGCGCCAGCGTTCCGCCGATATTGCCTGCGCCCACCAGCGCGATTTTCCTGCGTCCCACGGCGTCCTCATTCCCTTTGCTTACGCCCGGCGGCAGCGGCAAATAACCGGCAGGCACGCGGGCAGTTTTACCAGCGCCGGTCAACAGATGGCGGTGTCGATACGCGCGAATGGTAAAGGAAACAACCGCTAAAAGGGCTCGGATAACCAGTATTTTCGCTAACTATTCGCAATAGCGTTGCAGTCAGTTCATTCGACTGGTCGACGTCTGCTAATCCGCTCCATGGCCCAGCGCGAGCCAGCCGTCGGACTGCATCTCGGCCAGGCGCGATGCCGTGCGCTCAAACTCGAACGCGCCATCACCTGCCATATAAAGCCGGTCAGGCGTTGCCGCGGCACTGGCCAGCAACTTGACGCGATATTCGTACAGCGCATCGATCAACGTCACGAACCGCGCCGCTTCGTTGCGGTTGTCCGGTCCCATTGCGGGGACACCGACGATGATCACCGTATGAAATGTGCGGGCGATCGCCAGATAGTCCGCCGCCCCGCGCGCCTCGCCGCACAGCCGCTTGAATGAAAAAACCGCCACGCCTTTCAGCGCTTTCGGAACGTGCAGCGTCCGGCCGCCGCCGACCTCCAGTTCCAGTGTCGGGACATGCGCACGGTCCTCCGGCGGATAGTCGGTCAGGCGGAAAAAGGCGGCGGACAGCGCGGCACTCGCCGCATCGTCGGCTGGCACGAACCACCGCGCCCCGTCGCCCAGCCGGTCGCGGCGATAATCGGTCGGCCCGTTAAGGCCCAGTACGTCAAGCCGCCCCTTGATCAGCGCGATAAAGGGCAGAAAATGTTCGCGGTTCAGCCCGTCCTTATACAGATCGTCCGGGGGCCGGTTGCTGGTCGCCACCAGCGTCACGCCGCATTCGACCAAGGCCGTGAACAGCCGCGACATGATCATGGCATCGGCGCTGTTGTTCACGACCATTTCGTCAAAGCACAGGCAATCGGCCTCGCTCGCCAGTGCCGCGGCGACAGGGGGGATGGGGTCCCCGGCCTCCCGGCGGCGTTCATCGCGCAGCCGCGCATGCACGTCGAGCATGAAGGCATGGAAATGGACGCGGCGCTTTCGGGTAATGCCCAGATGATCGTAGAACAGGTCCATCAGCATGGATTTGCCGCGCCCGACCGCGCCCCACAAATAGATACCGCGCGGCGCTTCGGCCTTGCGGCCGGTCAGCCGCCACAGCAGGCTGCCGCGCTTCGGCTTCGACTCCAGTTCTGCTTGCAACTGTGCCAGACGCCGCGCCGCGACCGACTGTTCGGCATCGGCGCGCAATTCGCCAGCCGCGACCAGCGCGTCATAGCTTTCCAACATTGTCTGGGTATCGGGCAATCGAGCAATTCCGGCGCGGTCTGGTCGCTGCCTCTGCCAAGCTGCCGGGTGCACGGCAAGTCCAGATGTGCAAAACCCCGACAGCGCGGGGGCTGCCGGGGTTGCATTTTGATAGTCAGCCGCGACAAACGGCGAAGATCAATCAGCCAAAACGCAGTTTCGCCTGTGTCCGACGACTGCGATAGGCACCGCCGATCAGGCCAAAGCCCATGATCATCATCGCCCAGGTCGCCGGTTCCGGAACGGCGGCAATGCCGATGCTGACCCCGCCGCGATTGTCGCGCGGATTGGGGTCGAAAATGTAAAAGCCCACTTCCTGGCCGCCCGCGCCGATCAACACCTCGCGCGAAAAGACCGACGATGCGGCAAAGGCCGCAGCCTGAGTGGCATGGTAGGTAAAGTCGCCCAGTTTGCCGATGGCGCTGGCGTTGCCATCAAGAACCCAGCGCACATTGGTTTCCCAGCCGCGTGTGCAATTGGTTCCCGCGACACAGCCCGCGACACTGCCGCGGAACCGGTTGTTGGAGGTGTAATTGCCCTCAACGAAGGAAAAGACATAGCGTCCGGCAGACAGGGTGACAGTCTTCAGCGCGGCCGGGTTGATGGCGCTGTCGATGGTGGAGTTGGTGCGCCCGTCGACATCGACAATGATGGCGGCAGAAGCGGGGGACGCGCTGGCAAGTGCCGCCGCGCCAGCCGCGGCGAGATATTTCATTTTCATTTCAACTACCTTTGCGATCGCCTGGGGGGGGGTCAGGCAATTCAGCGACTAATCTGCGCTTTGTAAGGTTGCAACGCCGTTAACCGCAAAAGCGGCTCATCTACAGGCAGGTTGGTGCCGGGGGAAGATGAACGGTTCGTCGCACGCGCGATTATACGCGATCGGCCGAACTTTTGCGGATTGTCCCGGAAAACGTAGCGACAATATGTTCATCGCCCGGGCCTTGGACGATCAACCCGCGCAGAAAAACGAGTCGGCCGGTTTCACGGACCAGTTCGACCCGTGCGTCCATCGGCTCGTCCACGCGCCCGCCGCCGACAAACTGAGTGCCAAGGTCGAGCGTGACCGAAAAGCCCGCGTTCAGCGAACCGAACTGATGTGCGGCGGCGAACAGCGCGACGTCGATCAGCGCGAGCGTTACCGCGCCATGGACATGGTTGCCAAGGTTGCTGTGCTTGCGGACCGGGTGCATCCGCACGCGGGCCTGCGGGCGACCATCGGGCGTGGGGCCCTCACGGCGGACGGACAGGGGCTCGATGAACGCATTGAACCGGCTTTGATCGTTCAGATTCCAGCTGGTCCAGCCATCGTCCCGCGCAATGCCGTCGAAATGGGCGGGTGCCGGGACGTCCCCGACCCCGTCATTCAAACGACGCGCTCCGCCGCCATCTTCTTGACCTCGGCAATCGCCCGCGCGGGGTTGAGACCCTTGGGGCAGGCGCTGGCACAGTTCATGATGGTGTGACAGCGATAGAGGCGGAACGGGTCTTCCAGCTCGTCAAGCCGCTCACCGGTCAGTTCATCGCGGCTGTCGGCCAGCCAGCGATACGCCTGAAGCAGGATCGCAGGGCCAAGAAACTTGTCGCTGTTCCACCAATAGCTGGGGCAGCTGGTCGAGCAGCACGCGCACAATATGCACTCGTACAGCCCGTCAAGCTTCTCGCGATCCTCCGGGCTTTGCAACCGTTCCTTGCCCGACGGCGTCGTCGTCTTGGTTTTCAGCCAAGGTTCGATGCTGGCATATTGGGCATAGAAATGGGTGAAGTCGGGCACCAGGTCCTTGATCACTTCCATATGCGGCAGCGGCGTAATCTTGACCTCGCCCTTGCAATCGTCGATCGCGGTGGTGCAGGCGAGGCCGTTCTTGCCATTGATGTTCATCGAACAGCTGCCGCAAATCCCCTCACGGCACGACCGGCGAAAGGTCAGGGTCGAATCCTGTTCACCCTTCATCTTGATGAGCGCGTCGAGCACCATCGGACCACAAGTGTCGAGATCCACCTCGAACGTGTCATAGTGGGGGTTCTTCCCGCTTTCCGGGTCATAGCGATAGACTTTGAACCGTTTGACGTTGGTCGCGCCTGCGGCAGTGTGAACCGTGCCGTCCTTGGTCGGGCGGCTGTTGGCGGGCAAACGAAACTCGGCCATTGCTGAAGAACTCCGCATGGTGCGGGGTAAGGCCCGCTCCTATTTGTCTGTGCGCGAGTTAGACACGCGTGCCTGCCGAAACAAGAGGCAATTGGTGTCTTTTTGAAACCCACTGGCCGCACCGCAGGCTTGGCGCTATGGCCTGCCGGGTAGCATGACCAACCCCGATCCGGAGACCGCCGCCCCTCGCAGCAACGACGCCAATCGTGCGGTCGCGCGCGGCATCGGCACGACCGTGCTGGCCCGCATCGGTGCCATCGTCGAAATCGTGGCGCAGCCGCTTTATGTGCTGATGTTCGGTCTGGCCGGCTATGGTCTTTACGCCGTGATGTGGGCCGCGGTAACGCTCGCCGAAAACATCTTCGATCTCGGCATGCCCAACGCCATGCAGCGGACGGTGCCACAAGCCACCAGCGACAGGGAAGCGGCGGCGGCGCTACGGACTGCCTTGTTGCTGGGTGTTGGCCCCTGTTTGGTCGTTGCCGCGCTCATCAGCTGGCAGGCCGCTGCCATTGCACCGCTGATCAATGTTGCTGCGGCCGACGCCGCCACGGTCGCGCCCGCCATCCGGCTGTTCGTGTGGGCGCTGCCGCTCTGGGCTTTTGTGGAAATCACCACGGCGGCGCTGCGTGCACGCATGTTGTTCGGGCCGGAAATCCGCCTGCGGATCGTGTGGGAACAGCTTATCCGGTTGGGTTTGGCGGTCGGCGCTTATGCCGCTGGCTGGGGCCTGATCGGCCTGTTCGCCGCGCATGTGGGATCGCTCGTCGTGACCGCCGTGCTGTGCTGGCGATTGCTGGCGCGGCATTATGATCTCCGCCTGATACGGGCTGGGCCGCCATGGCCAAATGTGGCGAAGGCGACGGCGCTGGCCGGGATTTCGGTGTTGCCCAGCAATATCCTGACGCGCCTCCTGACCGATGCGCCTGCGCTGATCCTCAACCAGCTGCTGCCCGGTGCGGCGGGCGCGGCGGCGAGCGGGCTGTTCACGATCGCCCGCAAACTCTCCAGCGTCGTCCAGCTGATCCGGCTCGCCTTCGTCTATGTCGTCGCGCCGCTGGCATCGAGCAGCGAGCGACAGGACCGTGCGGCGGTTGAGGGCATCTTCGCCTATGCCTTCCGCCTGATTTTCGTCATCGCCTTGCCGCTGGCGGTGGTGCTGGCGGCGGGAGCCATGCCGCTGCTGACATTGTTCGGACCGCAGGCACAGGCGGCGCAGATCGCCTTCATCCTGCTGGTCGCCGCGCGCGCGGCAGAGGCGATTTTCGGCATCGCCCTGCCGGTGCTTCAGGTGGTCAGCGCCTATCGCCATCAGATCGCGGCTCCGGCGGTGACGCTGGGGCTGACCATTCCCGTGCTGCTGTTGCTGCTGTCGCTGTTCCCGCCGTTGGAAGCGGTCACTGCCGCCAGCGCGTTCGGCATTGTGACGATGGCCGCTATTCCCTTTGTCCAGCTCTACCGGATTGAGGGCATGTCGCCTTTTCAAGGATCATGGGCGCGCTGGTTCTGGGGCAGCGTCGCGCTGGCGCTGGCGGCTGGCGCCCTTGCCCTTGCTGTCACCCACATTGGCGGCGGTGCAATGTTGCCGGTCATTCCGCTGCTGGCGCTGGCGGCCATCTGGGTTGGACTGCGGATGCTGCTTTCGCCTGCCGACCGGCAGAGTTTCGGCCGCGCCGGGCGGGCGCTGCGGCTCGCATGACCATCCCCGTCATCATCTTTGACCTCGATGAAACGCTGACCGACCGGAGCAGCTTTACCGGCTTTCTCCTCTTTGGCGCATGGCGGACTCATTGGATGCGGCCCATACTACTCCCGCTATGGGTTTTCGCCATGCTGGGGTACAAGGCCGGGCTCTATGACCGGGGCCAGCTCAAGCAATTCGGCCTGCGCCTGATGCTGGGGCGCGCCGGTCTGGCCCGGCTAGACATTCTGGGGCCGCAGTTCGCGAATCGTCTGATCCGGCATGTCCAGCCCGGCGCGCGGGCATTGTGGGACGCGGCGGGCGCGGCGGGCTATCGCCGGGTCATCGCGACCGCCGCCATCGCCAGCTATGCCGGGCCGCTCGGCGCAGCGCTTGGTGCCGATGCGGTCGTCGCGACATCGGTCGCATCTGACGGCACGCTCGTCGGGGGTAATTGCTATGCGCAGCGCAAGCTGGAGCGGGTTCAGCAATGGCTGTCGGCGGAAGGGCTGGGGCGCAGCGACATCCACGTCATCGCCGCCAGCGACAGTTTTACCGATGCGCCGCTGCTGAACTGGGCGGATCAGGCGCTGTTCGTCACGCGGCGAGCGGCAACCGCCAAAAGGGCAAAAGGGTGCGGCTGGTTGCCCGCCGACTTCGGACAGGCCAACCCGGACCTCGCCCGCATCATTCGCGGATCACCGCCGCAATGATCGCCTGTGCCGCGCGTTCGGTCGATGCTGCGCCGCTCTGGTCAAAGGTCCAGCCAAACAGGCGTTCCTGTTCCGCGCGATACGCCTCACCGATCTGGCGCCAGTCGGGCAGCAGCGCCGTCAGCTCGGCGACAGAGCGCGCGACGGGGCCTGCGCGCCAGTGCATCCGCGTCTCCTCGCCCTCGTCGCTGGTGTGTGACCAGCCATCGAGGAAAAAGGCCGGGCGCGGGATCGCCAGAAACTCGTAAATCTGGCTCGACATATCGCCGATATAGGCGTCGGCGGCGAGCGTATAGCGCATGTCAAACAGCGCGCTGCTGCCCGTGTCGATCAGGATATTCTCGGCCCCCAACGCCTCCGCCGGGACATCAGGCCGGATGCGGGCCGTGCGATATTCCGGCGAAATATGCAGTTTCTTGCGAAACAGCATGACATGCGGCGCAAAGACAAGATTGTACGCGCGGCCCGCCTCGGTCGCCGCGAACCAGCGGAGCAGATCCGGCCCGAACCGGTACCATGACGACAGATGGGGGTCGAAGTGCGGGTTATAGACAAAGGTCGGCCGTCTGTTGGCGAACAGCGCGGGGCCGCGCGCAATATCCACCGTGTCGAATTTGGGATAGCCGACCAGCCGGACATGATCGGCGTTCACCCCCGCCGCGATCATCCCGGCCCGCACCTTTTCCCCGGCCACCAGAATCAGGTCGAAGCGGGCGAAATCGGGGTGATAGGACACCCGCCGGTCGCCCGCCCCGTGGGGGATGACGGCAAAGCGCGGCACCGGGGCAGGCATGTGCCGCCGGACGGTCAGGCAGGTGCGCTCCGTCGATACCAGCATTGCACAGTTCGCCAGCCGCTCGGCGTTCCAGCGCAGGCGCAGCAGCCGCCGGACCGGCGCGATCCGGTTGACCACCCCTGCCGCCGCGTCCAGCGCCGGGTGCAGGTCGAGGTTCAGCCAGATGGCCCGCGCGGCCGCCGCCTCGCCCATGATGCCGCGAACCGCTGCGGCCATGGCGGGGCTGCTGACGGCGATCACCGCCTGGACCGGCGCATCCGCCATCGCGGTGGCCGCAGCGACGCCAGCAAGATGTGACACCTGATGCGCGGCATCGTGATTGAACAAAAAGATGACGCGCTTCACGCCGCCGCCCGCGCCGCCAGAATCGTCTCGATCAGCAAGATGTCGTCAGGCTTGTCGGCATCGATACATGCCTCGGCCTGGGGCATCGCAATCACGCGGGCATCGCGCAGCCCGAACCGCCGCGCCGCGCGCTGGACCCCCTGCTGGATGGTGATCGTCCGGAACAAGGCCGCCGCCAGCAACGCCGGGCCGAATGCCGCAACGATGCGCAACCCTTTCTTGCGGTCCTGTTCGATCCGCGACCAGAAATCGAGCAGGGGAAGCACCTGTCGTCCGCCAAAGCGAAACAGATTGGCCCCGGACCACCAACCGCCGCGAAACTTGAGCCAGGTTCGCCGCGAGCCGGGATAGCGGGCGACCAGCGTGTCGCGCGCCACCATCGCCACGGCCACGTCGCTGCCGCAGCTGCCCGCCAGAAACTCCTCCACCATCGCAGGGGTCAGGAGCACATTATCCGCCGTCGTCACAAGCAGCGGCGCGGTCGCCCCTGTTACCACATGGGCCAGCGAAGTGCTGATCCCCGCGCCGCTGTCGGCAAACACGACCTTGGGATCGGCCACTAGCCCTGCGAGCCGGGCATCCGCTGCCAGTGCGGCGCTGCCCTGCGCCAATATGATGATCCGCCCGATCGCCGGGCTGGCCCGCAGCGCGGCGGTGACATAAAGCAGCATTGGCCGCCCGCCGACTGGCAACAGGGCCTTGGTCGCCACCCCGCTCTCGGTCAGCAGCGGGTCCGCGCCCGGGCGGCTGCCCGCCAGTACGACCACATCGATAAGCTGGTCGGCGCTCATTCGGCCGGGATCCGCCGGGCCGTTGCCGCGCGCAGAAAATCGCTCATGTCGTCCATCACGCTGCTGCGGGAACGGAACGGATGCGCCAGCGCCATCACGATCCCCTGATGCCCCACGCCAGAATAGATTTTCAGCGTCGCCTGTCCCCCCGCTGCCGTAACCGCCGCGTGCAGATTGCGGCTGTTGCGCGGGCGCACCGTCGTGTCCTCGTCGCCGGTCGCCAGCCATAAGGGCGGACCATCGCCCCGTGCGAAGCGGATCGGCTGGGTATTCTCGGCCGGGCGGACATGGCCCATCGCCACATCGGCGCTGCCCCCTTTTTCCAGCGGCAGGAAATCAAGCGGTGCCGCCAGCGCGGCGACACCCCGGATCGCCGCCGGGTCGCTGCCCGCGGCGCGCAGCCATTTGCCATCGAGCGTCAGCATGGCCGCATTATATCCGCCCGCCGAATGGCCCGCGAGCGCGATCCTGTCGGGATCGCCGCCGTGGCGCGCGATATTGGCACGCACCCACGCGACGGCCGCCGCGCCATCCTCCAGAAAGTCGGGCCAGCGTGCCTTGGGTGTCAGGCGATAGTCGGGAATGACCGCAACGAACCCTTCGCCTGCCAGCGCGCGGCCAGCAAAGCCATAGTCGCCGCGCGCGCCGCTGTGCCACCCGCCGCCATAAAAGAAGATCACGACGGGAAGGCGCGCGGCGGTGTCCGTCCCCTGCGGAACCCAGATGTCCAGCCGTTGGCGCGGGCCGCTGCCATAGGCTGCCCCGTCGGCCGCCAGTGTGGCCGCGCTGCCGCCCAGCCATTTGTCACCGGTATCCAGGCTTTTTGCTCCGCCCGCGATGACCATGCGCGCGGCTCCCCCGAACAACAGCACGATCAGCCCGATGAAGAATAACAGCTTCAGCACTCGGCCCCCTTTGCGCGCTCCGTCGTTCATCGCTTGCCTTCGTCCGCGCGCCGCCTATCCTCAAGCTCGCGTCCTATCCACGAAGATCGCTGGGCAGGCAAGGCAGGAGAGCGAGATGACGGGCAGCATGACGGATCAGCCACGCGGCTGGGGCAAGCGGATCAGCGGCACCGCCCGCCTGTTCGCGGTCGCCAGCATGATCCTTGCGCTTGGCGGCGGCCTGCTTGCCTGGTTCGGCGTCATTCAACCGATCACCGGCTTCACCTGGTTCGGCTATGGCGTCATGGTCGCCTTTGCCGCGCTGGTCGTCAGCCTGATCGCCCTGTGCATCCACGCGGTCAAGAAAAGCGCGGCGCTGGGGCAGATCGGCTTCGCCTGGCTGCTGGCCGCGCCGCTGGTGGGCTATGCCGTCTTTTTCTTCATGCAGGCGCGCGCGGTGCCGCCAATCCATGATGTGACCACCAACCTCGCCAGCCCGCCGCAATTTGAAAAACTGAAGCTGCGCGATGATTTGAACCAGGTGGTTCCCGACGGCGGCCGCGCCGAACTCAAAGGTCTCACGCCGGAACAGCGCCGCGCCAAACTCCATGCAGAGGCCTATGGCAATCTCCGCCCGGTCAGCGTGCCCCTGTCGGTCGCCGACACCGTTGCGCGCCTGACGGATCAGGCCAAGGCGCGGGGCTGGGATATTGCGGTTTCCGATCCCGCGAGCGGCCGCGTCGAGGCGACGGAGCGGGTCTCGCTGTTCCGCTTCGCCGACGACATCGTCTTTCGCGTAACCGCCGATCCCGCCAACCCGGCGCGCAGCATCGTCGATGCCCGCTCGGTCAGCCGCGTCGGGGTCAGCGATGTCGGCGTCAACGCCCGTCGCATCCGGGAAGCGTTGACGGACCTGACAGCGCAATAGCGAAAGAGAGCGAGATGCTGACCCGGGGCGACGATTATCCGCTGCACCAGACCAGCGAGCCGATCGCATTTGCTGGCCCCGACCGCAATTTCTACGACCGCTATTTCTTTAACGGGTACAGCCCCGATGGCCGCATTTTCTTTGCCGCCGCCATGGGATTTTACCCGCAACTCGGCATCGTCGACGCGGCCTTTTGCGTGCTGGTGGACGGGGTGCAACATAATCTGCGCGCGAGCCGCCGGTCGGCGGGCGAACGGCTGGACCTTGCGGTCGGTCCGATCAGCATCGCGATCGACGCGCCGCTCGAACGGCTCCGCCTTTCCATCGCCGTCAATGATGGCCCGCTGCGGGCGGAACTCAGCTTTTCTGCGCGCCATTTTCCCATTGCCGAACCCCGCTTCATTCGCCGCACCGGCACGCGCCTGTTCATGGACTATACCCGCATGACGCAGAATGGCGGCTGGTCGGGATGGGTGGAGGTGGGCGGCGCGCGGCACGACGCGGGCGGCTGGATGGGCACGCGCGACCGCAGCTGGGGCATACGGCCCGTGGGCACGCCTGACAGCCAGCCGCCGGCGGAGGGCGGGTTCAGCCAGTTTTTCTGGCTATGGACACCGATGAACTTCGCCGACCAGTCCCTGTTCTTCCACAGCAACGATGACGGCGCGGGGGAACCGTGGAACCGGCGCGCGGTGCTGGTCGGCGCGCGCGGCGAACGCCATTTTGCGGCGCCCGCTTTCGACCTGGCGTGGGAAGCGGGAACACGGCGGATCGCCAGCGCCACCATCATGCTGGACGCGGGCACGACGCTGGCCTTGTCCCCGACCGGCCCGGTCTTTGCGATGAGCGGGCTTGGCTATACCCACCCCATCTGGGGTCACGGCCGGGACCATGGGGCGGATGCGGTCACTGCCCATGATGTGCTGACGGCGGACGAGCGGGCGTGGGGCAATCCGCTGGCCATGCATGTGCAGTCGCTGGTCCATGCCGAACTGACCGATGGCGGCGCGGTGCAGCGCGGCATGGGCGTGCTCGAACAATTGTTCGTGGGGCCGCATGCGCCAACCGGTCTTGCTGGCCTCATGGATCCGGCATGACCGCCTTTCCGACACGGCCGGACGATATGACGCCTGGCTGGCTGGGCGATGTTCTTGGCGCGCCCCCCGGCGCCCTGCGCGGTTGGACGGCGCAGCAGGTCGGCACCGGGCAGATGTGCGACAGCTTCCGCCTGACGCTCGACTGGGCCAGCGCGGGGCCGGGCCTTCCTGCAACGGTCATTGCCAAATGCCCCAGCCATGATGCGGCGAGCCGCCATATCGCCGCCGTCACGGGCACTTATGTCAAGGAGGTCGGCTGGTATCGCGAACTGCGCACCACCGCCCGCGTCGCCGCCCCGGACTGCTACTATGCGGACATCGCCGCCAACGACATCGATTTTGCACTGATTTTAAGCGATCTTTGGCCCGCGGAGCAGGGGGACCAGCTGGCCGGCACCGACCTGACCGCGCTCGCCCCCGCCATCAAACAGGCGGCGCGGCTGCATGCGGCCCTGTGGAACAGCCCCCGGCTCGATGGCATCGCCTGGCTGAAACGCGACAATGCCGACATCGTGCGCGCGCTCTTCCCCCAGCTTTATGAGGGTTTTCGCCAGCGCTACACCGGGCGGCTGGCGCGCGAGGTGCTGGACGTGGGCGCTGGGATCGTTGCGGGGCTCGACCGCTGGCTGGCGCGCACCCCCGCCGCCCGCACCATCGTCCACGGCGACCTCCGGCTCGACAATATCCTGTTCGCGCCCGGCGGCACCGATTGCTGGCTGGTCGATTGGCAGACGCTCGGCATCGGCAGCGGCGCGGGCGATCTTGCCTATCTGATCGGCACCAGCATTGCCGACTCCGCCGCCCGCGATGACCGCGCGGCTTTTGCGGCATGGCTGTCCGCGCTCGCTGAAGAGGGCATCGACGCCGATGCCGATGCCCTGTGGAGCGACTACTGCATTGGCGCCCTCAGCGGCTATTTCATGGCGGTGTTCGCATCGATGAACGTCGAACGCACGGCGCGCGGCGACGAAATGTTCGCGGTGATGGCAGAGCGGCCCGCCCGCCAGGCGCTGGCGCTCGGCAGTCTGGCGCTATTGTGACGGAGCGCGCCGCCGTCATGGCCACGAACGCCACAACCACGGACAAGCGGGCAGGGACCATCACCCGAATCCTGATTATCGGCGGCTACGGCAATTTCGGCAGCTATATCGCCAGATCGCTCGCCAATGACGCGAATATCCAGCTGCTGATCGGTGGCCGGTCGATCGAAAAAGGCCAACAGTTCGTGGCAACGCTATGCGCGGCCAATCTTCCTGAGGCGCATGCGATCGATATCAATGGTGATGTCACCGCGATACTCGCCCATATTCGGCCGCACATCGTCATCCATACCACCGGGCCGTTTCAGGGCCAAAGCCACCGTGTGGCCCAGGCCTGTATCGCCGTGCGCTGTCACTATCTCGACCTTGCCGATGCGCGCGATTTCGTGAGCAGCATCGGCCATCTTGATGCGGCCGCGCGGGAAGCCGGTGTTCTGGTCGTGAGCGGGGCAAGCTCCGTCCCCTGTCTGACCGCTGCCGTGATCGACCATTATCTTCCCGGCTTTGAAACGCTGGATGCCGTCGATTACGGCATCAGCGCCGCCCAGCAAACCAATCGCGGTCTGGCAACGACGGCGGCCATCCTGTCCTATGTCGGCAAGGCTTTTGAT
>ERZ1066121.1304-NODE-1304-length-18785-cov-15.089696_pt1 | contig 18785 bp, 16 predicted proteins | sample MGYA00382768_ERZ1066121 | MGnify/ENA primary metagenome ERZ1066121 (study PRJEB33369, sample SAMEA5778351) | biofilm metagenome | biome: Industrial cooling water; feature: Water cooling tower basin; material: Biofilm | place: United Arab Emirates | collected... | reverse complement strand
GGCACCGGCGGCGGCATGAGGGCGCCCGCGGTGGACGCCGGAGCGGGGGCGCCCCCCGAGGCACCCCCCGAGGCACCCCCTGAAGCGCCCCATGAGGCGCCCCGGGCGGCGGTCGACGAGCTGCCGACGGCTGCGGGGCGCGGGGCCGCCGGGGAGCGCGCCGCCCGTGGCGCGGCGGGGGAGGGGGGCGACGGGAGCGGCGCCGACGCGCTGGGCGTGGCGCTGGTGCAGATGACGGTGACCGACGGCGATCCGGCGGCCAACCTGGCGCGGGCGACGCGGCTGATCGCCGACGCGCCGGCGGCCGACCTCTACCTGCTCCCCGAGCTGTTCACCACGGGGTACGCGCACGACGCCTGGGCGGGGGCGGCGCGCGAGCACACCCCCGGGGCGATCGCCGCGCTCCAGGCGCTGGCCGACCGGCGCGGGGCGTGGATCGCGGGGTCGATGATCGCCGAGGTGGGGGGCGGGGGGCTGGCGAACCGGCTGCACCTGGTCGCGCCGGGCGACGCCGTGCGGGCGGGGGAGCCGGCGTTGGTCACCTACGACAAGGCGCACCTCTTCCCGCCGATGGGAGAGCCGGAACGGCTGGTGGCGGGGCGCGCTCGCGTGCGGGCCCGCGTCGGGCGGGGGGCGGCGGCGGCCGAGGCGGCGCTCAGCATCTGCTTCGACCTGCGCTACCCGGAGATGTACCGGCGCGACGCGGTGGACGGGGCGACGCTCTTCGTCTGCGTGGCGGAGTGGCCGCACCCGCGCGGGGAGACGCTGCGGCTGCTGGCGCGGGCGCGGGCGGCGGAGAACCAGGGGTGGGTGGCGCTGTGCAACCGCGTGGGGCCGGCGGGCGACGGGACGGCGTTCGCCGGGGGGTCGTGCGTGATCGGGCCGGACGGCGGGGTCGTGGTGGACGCCGGGGAGGCGGAGGACGTGGTGGTGGTCGCGGCCGTGCGGGGGCGGGTGGCGGCGGCGGCGCGGGTGGCGTTTCCGGTGCTTACCCTTCAATTCCCATTGGTCGACCGATGAATCATCCCGAAACCACCAGGCTCGAAGCGACCGAGCTGACGTACGTGGACATCTTGTATGCTGGATGCCTTCTGTGCTGGCTCACGGGTGTCTTGCCGTGCCGTTGCGAGGCGCGAGATCGCTGCTCAACGACAGAGGCGCACGTGCGTTGCGCTGAGTGACCCAGGGCAGCCTGCCCTAGGGCGGCAGGGCCACCCGGCCCACCGTCAGCGCCTCACGGGCGAGTCGCACAGCCGACTTCGTCATCGCGCGTCAACGATCTAAACGTGAAACCTCACCCCCGAGCCGCTGTAAGCACCCCGCCAGCCAGCAGCATTTCAACAGAGCAGAGACATGTCAGACACTGGTCTACGTGCGACCCAGATGATGCGTGGCATGTCCAATGCCGAGATACTTGAGCAATACGCGCGCGGGGCGGAGGACGTGCATCCAGACGCTTGGCAAGCCCTGCAGAGCGAGGTACGCAGACGGCAGCTCAGAATAAAGCCCTGGAAGGATCAGTCACACATCCTGCTTACGACTGCCGAGCGCGTCGACGGCTTTAGGGTCACGCGAACGCTCGACATCATTTCCGCTGAGTGTGCGTTCGGTATGAACGTGTTGCGAGACCTGTTCGCCAACGTCACTGATCTGGCAGGGGGACGGAGCAAGTCAACCCAGACTGCGCTTCGGCAGGCACGGAAGACCTGTCTCGCGGAGCTCCGCCGGGAGGCGGCTAGCATCGACGCGGATGCCGTGATCGCAGTGGATCTGGACTACAGCGAGTTCTCTGGCCAGGGAAAATCCATGCTCTTCCTGGTTGCGACAGGGACGGCCGTTCAGTTGGAACGCGAACTGCGTTAGGAACAGCCGATCGAATCGCTGATCGTGGTCAAGCAGCCCAGGAAAGCCGGGCAGCAAGCCGAATAGCGCAGCGGAGCCGGACGCGCGGTCTGCGAACAGAGGAGCGGAAGTGCCCTCGCCTGCACTTCAGCACAGCCCGACGCTCCACGACGCCACCCAGCGTGCATCGAACATACGAGCTGGACACCGGCGTAGGTGTTCCACATCGCCTCGGATTACATGGACGTCACCGCGCCATTCCGGGAACTATTCAAGCGAGCTGCCGCTGAAGGCGCGGTACTCGAACTTATGCTACGCATGCTCTGCGAGGCCACGCCGCAGCTACAGTCCCTTGCTCATGCGAAGGAGATCGCGAGTGTCGAGAAGGAAGTGGTCGAGCACTTCCGCGCGCATCTCTCACCCGAGGATGTCACGCTGCTCGAAACCGCACGTCAGCTTCGCAACAAGGTCCTGCATGCTGACTTCTGCGCAGCACGAGACAAGCTGAAGGATGCGGGGGAGCAGCCTGGCACTACCGGTGTTCGCATGCTCACAGTTCCGGAAGACGGAGATCTTCGGGCTGTGCTTGAAGCAGAACTTGCTACCGCCACTCCGGGCCGAGCGGTCGCAGAAGCAAGGTCCACGAAGGACGGTACCGTATACGGCTGGCTCGTTGAACTCGGAGGTGCAGGTGATTTCCGGCTCGCCGTACGCGCCTTCCAACGCGCGTTATGCGTGCTCGACAGGCTTGCGCTTGTGAACGCCGGCGAGGCGTAGCCCGCCCGCGATCGGACGGACATGTAACCAGGCGCTGAAGCTGACAAGGAGGCCCGAGCTTCTCCGCAGTTCTGGTCCGATGAGGGCCGCTTTGTCGCTTAGCTTAGGCGTTGCCCGCAGTCGTACCATCCCGAGGAGCGCACGCGCGTGGGAATCTTCTCAAAGGAAGCTCTGCGTCGGCCCACGACCGACGTGCTGACAGAACGCGATGCGTATTTGGCGATGGACGCCGCGGTGAAGACTGCCCGTCAGCTGTATTCCGACGCCCAGCTTCTCTTCGCGAACGCACGGTGGCCTCGGGCGGCGGCAGTCGCCGTCCTGTGCTTGGAAGAGGTAGGGAAAGTACGGCTTGTGCTGAGGATTGAGGATGCGAGAGACGAGCAAGAGAGGCGCAAGGCTTGGGAGGACTATCTGAACCATCCGCTGAAGATCAGCCAAAGCGCGACGCCGGGCCAGGCGCACAATGATGAACATCGGCGCCAGCTCAGTCTCAAGTTCGGTCGCGAGCTCGATCAGCTGAAGCAGTTTGGCTTTTATAGCAACTGGCTCGTCTCCGGTGCTTGGGTTCAGCCGGATGAAGTCATCACGCAACGAGACGCGGAGCTCATGGTCACTTGGGCGCGTGTCATGGTCGAGCAGCTGCAGAGTTGGGAGTCGGTACGATGACCTTCATAGCTGGCTGCGGGCTAACGCATCGTTGTAGTTGTCGAAAGGCGGGGGGTGTCAGAAAGTCTGTGTACGGGCCGTATCCTTCGCTGATCAGGAGGCGAGATGGCTCGACGACCCCGCACCACCCCACCCCCCGCCCGGCTGCCGGCCGGGCTGACGCCCGCGGCGCTCGACGCGCTGGCCGCCGAGGTCCGCACCCCCGAGGAGCTGGCCGCCGTCTTCCGCGGGCTGCAGAAGGCGCTGACCGAGCGCGTGCTCCGGGCCGAACTGACCGCCCACCTCGGCTACCCGGAAGCCGCCGAACGGCCGCCCGGGGCGACGAACGCGCGCAACGGCACCACGCCCAAGACCGTGCTGACCGACACGGGCCGCCTCGCGCTCGACATCCCCCGCGACCGGGCCAGCACGTTCGCCCCGCAGCTCGTGCCCAAGGGCGTGCGCCGGCTGCCCGGCTTCGACCAGAAGGTGCTCTCGCTCTACGCGCGCGGGCTCTCGACGCGCGAGCTGCAGGCGCACCTGGCCGAGTGCTACCAGGTCGACGTCTCGCCCGACCTGATCAGCGCCGTCACCGACGAGATCCTGCCCGAGCTGCAGGCCTGGCAGCAGCGCCCGCTGGAGCCGGTCTACGTGGCGGTCGCCTTCGACGCGATGCGGGTGAAGATCCGCGGCGAGGGGCTCGTGCAGCACAAGGCCGTCTACCTCGCCTTGGGCGTGACGGCCGCCGGCACCAAGGAGGTGCTCGGCCTCTGGATCGCGCAGAGCGAGGGCGCCGCGTTCTGGCAGCGCGTGCTGACGGAGCTCAAGGGCCGGGGGGTCGAGGACGTGCTGATCGCGCTCATCGACGGGCTCACCGGCTTCCCGGCGGCCCTCGAGGCGGTCTTTCCCGACACGGCGATCCACCAGTGCGTGGTGCACCTCGTCCGCCAGAGCCTGAGCCACGTGAGTTGGAAGGAGCGCAAGGCGGTCGCCCGCGAGCTGCGCGCGGTCTACCAGGCCGCGAGCGAGGACGCGGCGCTCGGGGCCTTGGCGGCGTTCGAGGCGGGCCCATGGGGCCAGCGCGTCCCGGAGATCGGCGCGCTCTGGCGGCGGCACTGGGCGCGCGTGGCGCCGCTGTTCCTCTAGCCGCTCGCGGTGCGGCGGCTGCTCTACTCGACGAACGCCATCGAGAGTCTGCATCGGAGCGTGCGGAAGGTGCTGAAGGTGCGCGGCCACTTTCCCACCGACGAGGCCGCGGCCAAGCTGATCTACCTGGTGCTCCAGAACGTGACCCTCAAACTCGGCACCCCGCCGGAGTGGCGGACCGCGCTGCGCCACCTGCGCGTGCTCTTCGGCGCGCGCGTGCCGGAGAGTCTGTAACCCACCACCCGTACACAGACTTTCCGACACTCCCCGAAGGCGGGCAGCTCTCAGCGCCGGCAACATGGATCGCGTGCGCGCCCTCCCAGCTGAACTCTGTCGCTGAGGTATCCCCACGAAATCAAGGGACGGTTGCGTAATGGCGGACAAGCGGGCGCAATCGCTCGAGGGCTCGTCGCAGTTCCCGGCATGGGAGTCGGAAGCGGTGGCTCGTCAGGAGCTGCCGGCCCACGATGACCGTCGACAACACCGCCCGTCGGCGTACGGTGTTCGCTTGGACGTGCCGCCCCCACTCGCGCGCCGCGGCCGCGAGTCCGGCGAGCCAACACGCGAGGGCGCCCAGCGCCGCGACGAGCCGTAGCACTTCCCTCCGCTCGGAGCGCCGGCTGCGCGCGTCGCGCAGGGCGAAGCCGCAGCGCCCGTCGTTCGTGTCCCGGATGCCCTCTTCGATCGTCATCCGCCGCGCGTACAGCGTCATCACCCGCCGGGCGGCGCCGCCCGTGTGCGGCAGTGACGTGGCGAGCAGCCACGGGTCCTTGTGGAGTTTCCGGCACCGGCGCGCCGTCGCGCCGTGACCGTGCGCCTTCCGCGGCCGGCTGGGGCCGCGGCGGTACTGCCGCACCAGGTACAGCTCGCAGATATCCGCTGTCGGCGGGAGCGCCAGGCGCGGCCGAGGTGGCGCGGCGTCGGCGTCGCGCCTGCGTACAACGCCTCGGTGGAGGCCCGATCCCCGGCGGCGCCCCCGTCGTCGACGAGGCGGTACGTGACCTGATTGCGCACGCGCCCGATCCAGCCCCACCCGAAGCGCTCGACCTCGCGGAACCAGGGCCCGCGGAAGCCGGCGTCGGTGCCGAGGCTGGGCGCACAGCCCTCGGGCAGCACGGCGCGCCGGTGCTGCAGAAAGCGCCGATGCGTACGCGGGCTGTTGTACCGCCGCAGCGGGTGGACCTCCTCATCGATCGGTACAGCCCGGCCGCCCAGCGGCACCGCGGCCCGCAACAGCAGCCAGCGGCGCCTCGTCGTCCCCGACCCGCCGTCGGCCCAGTCGACGAGGAGGACCGGCCGCGGCGTCGCCGCGAGCAGCCAGTGCGCGAGGGCGCGGTAGATGGCCGACCGCTCACGGGGTAGGTGGCGGTTGCCGAGCAGCCGGTCGACGCGCTGGATGCTGTGCGTGGCGAACGCCGCACGGCGGAGGTTGCGCCCGAGGGCGGTCAGCGCCACCTTCGCGCCGAGGACCAACGCCTCGGCGACGGTGACGACGGCCGCCGCCCGGGTCGCGTGCACCGCCGGGCAGGCGCGCCGCAACCACCGGTGCAGCAGCGGCACGATGGGGCTGGCGTGCATGCTGTGCTCCTCTGATCCCTGGATGGCCTCGTAACCTCCAGTAGATCACGACACAGCCTGCACGTCCAGCCCCTAACTCATGGCAGCGCCAGCACTTGCCCCGCATATTCGTGGGGATACCTCAGAGTCCCGCTATCGGTAGCAATCAGTCGAAGTTCCAATTCACGCTAATCTGCAGCAGTCGCATCAACCAAACCGTTGCGCCGGGGAGGTGCCAACATGGGAATGGTGCAGCAGCCTGGAACGGTGAGTTTGCCCGGCGACCAGGATGACCCGTTCGAAAAAGGGCTGGCGCGTCTTCATTCCAAGTTCGGGGACCGGGTTCCTCAGTACGTCGACCGATTCCGGATCCGCACGCTAGCGACTGAGGCGGTCGAGGGGTGGCCAGAAGCGCTCAGTTCTGATTATCAGGCGCTGCTAATCGAAGCATTGACTGTTGCTGTCGTGGCGCGAGAAATCAACAATGAGCATCCGCTCGCGCTCGCCGATGTGCGGGCGTTTATCGGCTGGAGCGCCGCTTTCTTCAACAGCTTCGTCCACCCATGAGGTTCGACCAAGGCGAGACGGTGGGCAGCGCAAAGAGCAAGATCCAAAGGAGGGAGCAACTTACTACATGGGTCGGCGCTGCTTACGCGGGCTACATCGCGATTCTGTCCTCCAAAGTCGGTGACAGACTGCCAGATCTCGCTTCCGCCGCACTCGTCACTTTCATCATTGTAGGAGTTGGCCTGCTCGCGACAGCGCGTTCAGGCTTCGAATACTATGTCACGCGAATTGCTCGCCACATCGACAACAAGACTATGACGTCGGAGGCGGCGCTCGCGGCTCCTTTCGACGAGTGGCCCAAGGGTGCGGAACGCGCGTACATGCTTACGCTCATCATGGTTGTTCTGATCGGTGTTCTCCTGATTTCGTCCTCGTGGTTCGCCGCAGTGGAATGTACTTGGCCGAAAAGAGCGCTGATCCGAGTATGGGCGAGGTGTGCCCCGTAACGATTCCTTGCAGCTGACACGGCGATAGGACCACCCTCGGCAGGTCAGGCTCCACGTGGGCTGCCGTGCAGCTGAGACGACGAGACTAGGCGCCAAACACTCGCCCTCTACTGGGATGGCACAGTGATCCCTGAGAAGCTACTCCCAACACTAATCGCGGTGTACGGGGCTGCGCTCTCGACGTTCATCTTCATTCGTGACATGCGGAGCCGGAGAGCGCGCGCAAGCGTGACGGCCGGGTACGTGGACGACGCAACGAGCACGACTCCCGACCCCGCGTTCATGCTCGCCTGCACCCTCGCGAACACAGGCCGAGAGACCATCTTCATCGATCGCGTAGGACTGGAGATTCCCGGGTTCGCGATGATTAGTGGCGGTAACCTGACGGCGCTCCCGCGTTTCCCGGCCGAGGTGAAGCCTGGTCAGAGTGCCAGCGCCTACTTTGAGGCGCGCCACGTAGCGAGTATGGCTGCTCGTCATCCAGAGCGTCTACTCCGACCCCTTTTCTGGGATCAGCTTGGACGCTCGTACCGCGGACCACTTATGGCAGCTGGGTCGGTCAATAAGACCGAAACCGGCTGGCAGTTGGAAACTCCGCAGCGCCTCACCGTCGTACAACGCACGCTGCGCGTATTGCTAGGCCGGCACCGGCGTGCAGGCGCCTGACGATTCACGAAAACGGACAAAGCGTCCGAAGCATCCACTTTAGTTTGTGTCTGGTGAGAGCCGCATAGCCGCTGTACCCGGGTGCTTAGCGGTCACCCACTCCACCGTGCAATAACTGGAATGCAGCAACCTTCAGCTTGGCCGACATGCCACCTCGCGCTTTCGTGTTAATGCCGTTCGCGGCTGAGTTCGAAGAGATCTACGATCATTTCATCGCCGACGCACTCCGCGAGGCAGGCTTCACGGTTCAGCGAGCCGACGACTTCCGCAACCAGCGGAATATTCTGCAAGACGTGGTGGCCGGTATTTCGCTGGCGGACTTGATCGTTGCGGACCTAACTGGAGCGAATCCGAACGTCTACTACGAACTTGGGGTGGCGCACGCACTGAGGCGTCGGGTGGTGCTGCTCACGCAATCAATCGAGCAACTTCCTTTTGACCTCAGGTCGTATAGGGTAATCACGTACAACACGCACTTCGCTGCCATCAGGAGTGCGCGTCAGAATCTACTTTCCGTAGCAAAGGGTGCAATCGATGGCTCTATCAATTTTAGTAGCCCAGTTGCGGACTACTTGCCGCATGATCCGAACACATTCGGCGACATGGAAGGCGGACTCCGACAGGAGGACGATGACGAGGAGCCAGGCTTTCTTGACCACATGGTGCGATTGGAAGAGGGTTTCTCTGCGCTTGGCCGGGTGCTAACCTCGATTGGGGAGCGTACTACTGAGATCAACGAGCATACCAACAGACTCACCGAGAAATTACCGAGAGCGTACGCTGACAAGACGCCCGGTAACGCCACGCGCACTCGTGATCTCGTGCGTGGTTACAGCGATCAGCTTTCGGCCTATGCGCGTGCCCTCAGTAGTAGCGTGACTGAGTACCAGGCGCGCCTGAACGACACTCAGGGCGCCCTTGAAGCCATCGTCAGCGCACAAACCCCGAGCACTGATGAGGAGCGCGAGCAGCTTCGCGAGTTCCTCAGGGTACTCGAAGGCTTGGAGGATCAGGCGTTTCAGGGCCGGACTTCATTCGCCGGACTAGCTGATTCGATGGCCCAGGTGCCTCGCTTGGAGAAACGTCTCGACCGAGCGCGCAAAGAAGCGATCAGCCAGCTTCGTGGCTTGGTCGCGCGCATTGACGACACTAGCGCAATGATTTCCCGCGGGAAGACGATCGGCGCACGAGTCCTACGTGCCAGCGGCCCGCACGGGCACGGTTCTGACCTCGCGACCACCTAACGCTATTCGAGAGCGTGGAAGCATGAGGGTAGACAATGGACATTAGTGGCGCGGCTCGTCTACCAATTGCGCCGTCGAGATGCACTGCACACCGCACTCGCGGGGATCCCGTTAGCAACCTCGGGTTGGTCTCGTCTGTATCCATCCGTGTCCGCCATGCAGCATTGCGGGTTCGCGGGTTGTAGCCCGATCCCAGAGGTCAGTCGGCAGTACGCCGCTTGGCGAGAATTCGATGTGGCGGAGATCTACAGCTCCGGTGAGCCGGCTCCAGTTTGGCGGCGAAGCTGGCTTGGCAGGTCTCATTTCGGGGTCGCGTTGTTGCTTCGTGTGAGTCAAGGCTTCGGCGTTGAACGTGCCGTTGAACACCCCGTAGAGCGCGCGCACGTGCCACGCCTTGCGGGCGATCTCCGTCGCGACGACCGCCCCCCTCACGACTGGTGGCTTGCGCCGGGCGATCCGCTGGGAGAATGCGTGGATCTCGGGTACGTACTAGCGGCGCGCACCGCCGCAGGGGTGAATGCAAGCGTTACTGCTTCGCTGAGCGATCCACCGCCACCACCCGCCGCCCCGCCTCCCCCCAGTCCACCTCCGGCGCCACCCCGGCGTCGTCCAGCCGCATCGCCCCGAGCGCCCGCTCCACCACCGGCGCCCCCAGCGCCGCCGGCAGCGCCAGCCCGAACGCCGCCTCCGCCCGGCGGCACAGCCGCTCCTCCCGCGCCCGGTCCCGCCCCGCGCGCCGCACCCCCATCACGTCCACGCGCGCGTGCACCCCCTCGTGCAGGATCGACGCGGCCACCGGCGCCGCCGTGATGTCGCGCCGCGCCAGGAAGGTCAGCTCCGTCAGCACCACCCGCTCGTCGGGGAAGTACGCCCCGCGGCAGGGAAAGCGCGCCACGCGGATCAGGCGCACGTCGCGCCGCAGGTGCCGCAGCCGCGCCGGCGCGTACCGCTCGAGCAGCCCGAGCGCCTCGTCCAGCCGCGCCAGCACGTCGGCCGTGGCGACGTCGGCGCGCGTGTTCTCGACGAGCACCGGGAAGCCGCGCACCCGGTGCGTCGCGGGGGCGGGTGCCGTCCCCCCCGGCACGGCGGCGCGCAGGCGGGCGAGCAGTCGGTCGAGCATCGGATGCACCTCGGGCCCCGGGGATCGCCACGGGCGCCGACGGCGCCCGATCGGGAAGATACCCCGCCGACCGCCCGGAGCGCCCCGCCCCCGCCGCGTCCGGGGCGGACGTCGGGGCACGACCGAAGGCACGACGGCGGGGCGCGCCGCGAGCGGACCACCGAACCCCCGCCCGGCGCCGCGCCGCGCGTCGATTCGAGACGTCCTGCGTCCGTTCGCCACCTCGCGGGCGGCCGGCCGGCGTATCCTCCCCTGTGCGTCGACGTCCGCGCGCGGCACCTTCTGCCGGAAGCGCGCCATCCGTCGACGCGAGCCGGCCGCCCGCGGACACCGCTGCGGGCGCCCTCGAGACGTGCCACCGTGGGGGGGGGAGAGCGACGTGCTGCCGTCTTCTGCCGTCCTGATGGGCGCTGCGCTCCTCCTCGCGAGCGGCGCCCTCTTCATCGCCGCCGCGTGGCAGGCGGGCCGGCGCCACGGCGCCCGCGGCATCGCCGGCGTGTGGGCGATCTCGATCGCGCTCGTCGCCGTGCTGTTCCATCTCGGCTTCCCCGCCGCGGTCGGCGCCGCGGCGGAGGCGGGGCGCGGGCTCACGATGCAGGACGTCCGCGCCATGAGCGGCGGCGCATGGGCGGCGGCGTTGAGCGTCGGGGCGATCGTGCTCCGCCGCCTCTCGCGCGGGGCGCGAACGCGTCTCCCGCCGCGGTCCGCCGCGGCGACCTTCGCCGCGATGGTCGGCGCGTACGCGCTGTTCGTCACGATGTACACGGTGCTCGCGGCCACGCGGCTCGCCGCGGCGCGCTGAGCGGCGCCCTCCGCCGCCCCGCCAGTCCCCGCGCCGTCGGGCCACGGGCGCACGGCGCGTGGCGGCCGTCGGGCACCTGACCCGACGAAGCTCGACTGCCGGCCTCCACCGCCGCTAACGGCGGCACCGCACGACGCCCCGGTCGCCGCGGTCCCAGGTGGCGCGTGCGCGCCGGGCCGCGCGCCCGGGCACGCCGGATCACGCGTGCGGGCTCCTGGGCCCACTCCTGAAACGCCCGATGTCACGTCGGCGAGCGCTCGCGACACGGCGAGCGGCACGAGCCACCCTTCTTCGCGGAGCACGAGTAACATGTCCATCATCCAGCCCGTACGACGCACGATCGTCGTCGTGGGCGTACTCAGCGCGTCGCTCGGCGCGGGCTGCGCCGATTCGGTCGTCCCGCCCTCCGCCGTGCAGCAGCAACCCGGAGCGATGGCGAGCTCTGGAGCGCTGCTCAGCGCGATCTGGTCGCTGCCCGACGGACGGCCAAGCTTCGTCGCGGCGGCGCGAACGGACCATGGAGTCGGCGGATCGGCTCGCTGGGGCGCGCCGATCCCGCTGAGCGACGCGAGCCGCTCGGTTCGGGACACCCTGGTTCCGCTCGCGAGGCGAGGGCTCATCGCGAGCGCGGTGCATACGGAATCCCGCCCCCTCGACTCCCCAGACGCGACCGCTCGCGGGCCAGCCGCAGGACCGGGTTTCCGGGTGACTCTGCGCGGCGGCCGAATCATGGACCTCGGCCGAACGAGCGCCGGACGGCGTGTCCAGTTGCAGGTCGCCGATGACCGACGGGGCGGCGGCCGACCCCCACGCTTCATGGTGACCTACGTCGACGGTCGCCCGACGTCGCTGATCGCGATCGAGTACGTCCGGCAGTCGGAGCGCTCGAGCGCGGCGCGGCCGGCATGGCGCCCCGCGTACATGGAAACCATCGTGTACGACTCGCTCGGCCGGCGCGCTGCCCTCCTCACGGCGACGTACACCGAGCGGGGCACGGCCCTGACCACGACCTCTCCGGCCGGCGGCGGTCCCTTCCGCTCGGCCCCCACCAGACTCGCGGCCAGCGTTGCGCGTGCCGCAGGTGCTGTGGCACGCGCCGTCCTCCCGGACGCCGCACATGCGCAGCGTCCCGCCGAGACGCTCCCGGTCGCCGGCAGCGTGGGCTGCGCGGCGCAGTCGGCCGCGGCGATCGATGCGACGCTCCAGGCGAGCCTCAGCGGGGCTGCGGCTGGCGCTGCCGTGACTCTCTGCACGCTGACGCGGAGCCCGTCGGTCTGCGCGGAAGCCGTGACGCTCGGCCTGGAGGCCTCACGCGCCGTGTACGAGATGGGTGTGGCCATCGCACAGCTCATCACCTGCACGCTGGGCAGCGAGGGGAACTCCGGGGACGGCACCGGCGGTGGTGCGAGCGGCGGTGGCGCCAGTGGCGGCGAGGGTGGGGGCGGTGGGGGGAACGGCATCGGCGGCGCGTACTGCACCGACTTCGAGGAATCCTACTACGATTGGTCGAGCGGCAAGCAGATCACCCACGTCCACAAGATCTGCTACGGGTGAGCGAGACGCCCGCCCGACGACCTCCCGGCACGGCCGCGTGCAGGGCGGCGAGCAGTCGGTCGAGCATGGCGGAGGCGCGTGCCCGGGTGGCGCTACCACTGCGCGATCGTGTCGCGCAGATCCTGGATCTGTGCGGCCGTCATGCGCGCAACGATCTCGCAGCTCACCGTGCCCCCCACCACCCCGGCGGTTAACGCCAGCCCCATGGCTTTCGGCCCCCCCAGGCGGCCGCGCAGCGCCAGCCCCGCGCCCGCCGAGAGCCCCAGGCCGAGGCAGGCACGACTGACGCCCAGCACCTTGTGCGCTTCTTGGTCCGTCATGCCGGCGGTCTTAAGCGAGTCGAGCAGCGCCAGCGCGGTGTCCTTCACGATGTCCGACACGAGTCCCCGGGGTGGCAGGTGACGGTTGGTGACGGTCGACAAACGGCGGGCTCGCCACGATGGGCCCGCGGTGCACCAGCGCGCAAGCGCGGAGCTCCGGCCTCAGTGCGCCGGCGGCCGCCGGATCATCAGCCCCACGTTGTCCAGCCGCGCCCACAGCGAGCGCTCCACCGGGTCGTCCGAGCGGCGCACCGGCCGCTCCGGCCCGCGCACCAGCCCCGCCAGCTGCCGCCGCCGGTACGTCCCCGTGAGCACCACGCGGCTCCGCTCCGCCGAGCCGGTGATCGTCGCCCGGAATACCGCGTCGGCCTCGTCCCCCTGCCGGAACGACTCGGTCTCGGGCTCCAGCCCCGAGGTCAGCCCCTCGCGCACCGCGTAGCCCTGCTCGCGGAACGCCGCGAGCGTGCGCCGCACCGCCTCGCTCCGGGCGACGCGCAGGTCGATGGCGATCTCGCGCGCCTCGGGCTCGCGCCCGAGCAGCGCGCACCCGCCGAGCGCCAGCACCCAGAGCACGAGAAGGACGGGCGTGCGCCATCGCCGCCACACCCATCCTCCCGCCCCTCCCACCCGCGACCGCCCGCCGCCCGGGCGCGATCCCGGGCTCACGGCCCGCACTTGGGGCAGCGCGCCACCATCGCCCCACCGGCGCCCGCCTCGGGGAGCTCGCGCGCCACCCACGCCCGCAGCGCCGGCTTCGCCTCGGCGCAGATCTGCCGGCTCCCCTTCGCCGCCAGCCGCCCGGGGTGCAGGTCGCGGTCCACCTCGCGGCACGTCGCCCGGTGCAGCAGCGGCGCCTGGCGCGCCCGCACCGCGAGCACGTACCCGCCCGGGTGGGCGTGGCACCACCAGGCGTAGCCGGCGTCGTCCCCCGGGTACTCGGCGGTCGCGGTGTGCAGGTCGTCGGCGGCGTCGCTCACGCCCGGAAAGGTGGCGCCCGGCGCGCGCCGCCACCAGCGCCCCCGCGCCGGTCGGCGGCGCGCCAGGACGACCGCGCTCAGGCGGGGGCGTCGAGCGGCAGCGCCACCGTCGCCTTGCGCTCCAGCTTCCCCCACCCCACCACCCGCCCCGCCACCGCCGCCTTGAGCGAGCGGAGCACCACCCAGTACATCACCTGCCGGTAGGCGAAGCGCTGCAGGAAGATGAGCAGCGTCAGCCGCCGGTCCTCGCGCGGCTCCATCAGGAACCCCACCACCCCGGCCCCCCAGTCCACCAGCAGGAAGGCCAGATAGTAGCCGAGCAGCTGCCGCAGGTCGGTCAGCGCGTGGGTGGCCCCGTGCTGCGCCTGCGTCGCCCACACCGACCCGAGCCCGAGCACGAAGGCGAGGTCGGCGAGCGGGCCGAGCGCGGCGAGCACGAGCTGGAAGAGCCACGTGTTGGGCATCGCGATCCAGCCGAGCGTGCCGTACTCGCGGCGGAACAGCGCGTCGCGGTGCTTCCACATGCACTGCAGCGTCCCGAAGCTCCAGCGGAAGCGCTGCTTCGCCAGGGCGCGCAGCGTGTCGGGCGCCTCGGTGTAGGCGAGCGCCGCGTCGGCGTACGCCACGCGCCAGCCGCGCCGCCGCACCGCGAGCGTCAGGTCCTGGTCCTCGGCCAGCGTGTCGTCGCTGAAGCCGCCGGCGGCGCGCACCACGTCGCGCCGCCACGCCCCCACCGCGCCCGGGACCACGGTGATGCAGTCGAGCAGGGCGAAGGCGCGCCGGTCCAGGTTCTGGCTGGTGACGTACTCCACCGCCTGCCAGCGCGTCACCAGGTTGACCGGGTTCCCCACCTTGGCGTTCCCCGCCACCGCCCCCACGCGCGCGTCGGCGAAGGGGCGCGCCAGCTCGGCCACCGTGTCGGGGAGGAACACCGTGTCGGCGTCCATCCCGACCACCACGTCGCCGCGCGCCCGGGCGATCCCGTAGTTCAGCGCGCTCGCCTTGCCTCCGTTGGGCTTGCGGTGGACGGCCACCTGCGGGTGGGTGCCGTAGGCGCGCGCCGCCACGCCGTACGTGTCGTCGGGCGAGCCGTCGTCGACGACGACGATTTCGAGCGCCCCGTCGTAGCGCTGCTCCAGCAGCGAGGCGATCGTCCGGGCGATCACCCGCTCCTCGTTGTACGCCGGGACGACGACGCTCACCGACGGCGGCGCCGCGCCGGCGGGATCGGCGCGCCACCCCGCCTCGCCGCGCCCGCCGCGCCGCCGCTGCACCGCCGCCAGCACGAGCACCACGAGCACGCGCGCCACCCCGAGCACCACCGCGGCGATCAGCGTCGCCCGCACCGCCCACGCCACCGTCCCGGCCACGGCGAAGCCGCCGAGCTGCACCCAGCGCACGAACTGCCCCGAGGGGGGCAGCGGCGGCATCGCCGCCTCGCGCGTCACCCCGGTGAGCGCCGAGAGCAGCACGAGCGTGTCGCCGCGCGCGCGCAGCGAGTCGATCATCGGGCCGAGCGCGGCGAGCGTCGCGCGCCGGTCGCCGCCGCCGTCGTGCAGCAGCACCACGTTCCCGTCCAGCGGGTGCGCGTCGCGCTCGGCGAGCGTCTGCCGGACGATCGAGTCGGGGGTCATGCGCGGCTGCTCCCAGTCGCGCGAGTCCACGTGCAGCCCGGCCGTCACCATCCCGAGCTCGCTGGCGATCCGCACCGGCTCCAGCTCCTCGGCGGTCGACGGCTCGGCGTCGCCGAAGTACGGCGGGCGGAAGAGCGCCGTGCGCCGGTCGAGCACCGCCTCGATCACCCGGTTGGTCGCCTCGAGCTCCAGCCGCGTCGCCCACGCCGGCGTCGCCGACAGGTTGGGGTGGGTGAAGGTGTGGTTCCCCACCTCGTGCCCCTCGGCGTGGATGCGGCGCGTCAGCCGCATGTGCGCCTGCACCTGGCTGCCGACGACGAAGAAGGTCGCCGGCACGCCGTAGGCCCGCAGCGTGTCGAGGATCGGCGGCGTCCACGTGGGGTCGGGGCCGTCGTCGAAGGTGAGCGCCACCTTGCGCCCGCCCCCGCGCGCCGGCCGCCCGCTGTCGGCGCCGACGCGCTCGACGACGAACGGGGTCGGCGCCCGCTCGATGCGCACCCGGGTCACCAGCCCGGTGCGCGCGTCGCGCCCGAGGGTGCGCCGCCCGGCGGTCGGCACCTGCGCCAGCCGCAGCAGCTCGCCGCGCCCCTCGAACTCGACGTCGTAGCCGGGCTCCATCGCCGCGAGCGGCGCCGGATCGGCCGCCGCCCCGTCGCGCCCGAGCACCTGCCAGAGCGTCGGGTCCTCCCCCCCCAGCCGCCACACGCCGACGCCGGCCGCCCCCATCGCCTGCGCCAGCCGCGCCTGGTTCCACCCGCTCACCGCGTCCAGGTACCACACCACGTGCCCCACGCCGTCGCCGTCGGTCCAGCGGAGCGTCGGGTTGAGGGCGGCGCCGTCCCACGCCGGGCGCACCCCGGCGCGCGCGGCGGCGGCGAGCACCTCCTGGTGCGTCATCCCCTCCACCGCGCGCGTCGCCCCCGCGGTCCAGTGGTAGCCGTAGGCGCCGAGGGCGAGGATCGCCCGCTCGGCCGGCACGTGGCGCAGGTACTCCGCCGCCGAGCGCGCGTACCACCCCTGGCTCGCCACGGGGCCGGCGGCGCTCGTGCTCCAGTGCTCGTCGTAGAGCATCAGGAACAGGTAGTCGACCGCGCGCGCCAGCTCCCCGGCGCGCTCGGGGCCCAGGTCGGCGCCGGCGGTGGCGGTGACGATCGCCCCCAGCGGCCGGAGCGCCGCGCGCAGCTCGGCGACGAACGTCGCCACCCCGGCGTCGAGCGACGCCGGATACGCCTCGAAGTCGAGCGTCACCCCGGCCAGCTCGTGCCGCCGCACCAGCTCCGCCAGCCGGGCCACCGCCCGGGCGCGGCGCGCCGGGTCGTGCACCAGCCGCCCGACGCGCACCGCGTCGAAGTGGCGCGAGGCGACGTCGACGTTGGTCACCATCGCCAGGACGCGCGGGCGCCGCGCCGGCGCCCCCTCGGCGAGCACGGCGAAGACGCTGTCGTCCACCGCCACGCGCAGCGAGTCTCCCCCCGGCTCCAGGAACACCCACTCGGCTACCACCCAGTCCAGCCGGTCGCGGTGGCGCGCCAGCGCCCGGCGCGAGTTCTCGTCCCAGTTGACGTAGAAGCCGGCGGTGATCGGGTCGCGCCCCCCCGGCACCCCCACGGCGCGCAGCCGCTCGGCGGTGCCGGCGTCGACGCTGAAGGGAGCGGGGGATCCGCCCGGGTGCCGCGTCGCCGCCCGGACCCGACGCTCGGCCCGGCGCTCGGCGGGGCGCTCGGGGCGGGGCGCCGCCGCGGGCTCCACCGACGCGCGCCGCGCCGTGCCGACCAGGGTGTCGCCCAGGGCGGCGAGCGCGGGGGCGCGCAGCGCCAGGGCGACGGCGACGGCGAGCACGAGGGCGAGCGCCGCCGCCGCCCCCCCCGCCGTGCGCCCCACCCGGCGCCACCGCCGCCCCGACTCGTCGACGAACACCGGGGGGCGCGACGAGACCGCGGGGAGCCAGAACGGCGTGCGGCGGTGGCGCCCCGCCCCATCCCCCTCGGGCGCCGGAGGGGGGAGCGGCTGGTCGGCGGGGGCGGGCGGAGGGGTGGGAGACATGCAGGAGGGCGGGGTCGCGGAGGGCGGCGGGGCGGCGGGCGCCCGGCGCCCCGGGGCGCGCCGCCGTACCGGGGATGGACCGCCGACCCCTGCGCCGCGTAACGCCGCTCAGCGCCTCACGTCGGCGCCTTGCTCACCCGCGCCCCCCCGCCGCCGCGCCGCAGCCGCGCCGCCGTCGCCTCGGCCCCCTGCAGCGCCCGCAGCGCGTTCTCCCCGGCCAGCTTGCGCAGCTCCGCCTCGGTCCAGCCGCGGCGCGCCAGCTCCGCGAACAGCGCCGGATACGTCGACACGTCCTCCAGCCCCACCACCGTCTCGGCGATCCCGTCGAAGTCGCCGCCGATCCCCACGTGGTCGATCCCGGCGACGCGCCGCACGTGCTCCACGTGGTCGGCCACCTGCGCCAGCGTCGCCCTCGGGCGCGGGTGCGTCTGCTCCCACGCCGCCATCGCGCCGCGCACCGCCGCCGCGTCGCTCCCCGCGGCGCGCAGCCGCGCCAGCTCCGCCGCCCGCGCCCGGTCGTGCGCCACCAGCTCCGCCGAGACGAAGCCGGGGACGAAGGTCACCATCACCACCCCGCCGTTGCGCGGCAGCCGGGCGAGGATCGAGTCGGGGACGTTGCGCGGGTGGTCGGCCAGGGCGCGCGCCGAGGAGTGCGAGAAGATCACCGGCGCCTCGGCCACGTCGAGCACGTCGCTCATCGTCGCCGGGCTCACGTGCGAGAGGTCGACGAGCATCCCGAGCCGGTTCATCTCGCGCACCACCGCGCGCCCGAAGTCGGTGAGCCCCCCGTGGCGCGCCTCGTCGGTGGCGGCGTCGGCCCAGTCGAGCGTCACGTTGTGGGTGAGCGTCATGTAGCGCACCCCGAGGTCGTAGTAGGTGCGCAGCGCCCCGAGCGAGTTCTCGATCGCGTGCCCCCCCTCCATCCCGAGGAAGGAGGCGATCTTCCCGGCGCGCCGCGCCGCGGCCACGTCGGCGGCGCGCGTGGCGAGCTGCAGCCGGTCGGCGTGGCGGGCGATCACCTGCCGGGCGACGTCGATCTGCTCGAGCTGCACGCGCGCGTAGCCGGGGGTGCTGGCCACGCGCCCGCGCCGCGCGTACGGCGCCGAGCGGGGCTCGCCGGGGATGTAGACGCTCCAGAACTGCGCCCCCACCATCCCGCGCGCCAGCCGCTCGAGGTCGGTGTGCCCGGGGGTGCGCGTGCGCAGGTCGTAGCGCTGCACGTCGGGGGCGATCGGGAGCGAGTCGGCGAGCGCCCCGGTCGCGCCCTCGACGTCGGCGCCCGGGGTCGCCCCGCGGATCGCCCAGGGCAGGTCGTTGTGCCCGTCGAAGATCGGCGTGGCGCGCAGCGCGCGCATCGCCCGCTCCCGGGCGGCGGCGCTGTCGAGCGCGGGGGCGGCGGCGCCCCGAGCGGCGCCCCGGGCGGCGCCCTGCGCGGCGCCCTGCGC
>ERZ1066121.1302-NODE-1302-length-18802-cov-10.237691_pt1 | contig 18802 bp, 18 predicted proteins | sample MGYA00382768_ERZ1066121 | MGnify/ENA primary metagenome ERZ1066121 (study PRJEB33369, sample SAMEA5778351) | biofilm metagenome | biome: Industrial cooling water; feature: Water cooling tower basin; material: Biofilm | place: United Arab Emirates | collected... | reverse complement strand
GCCTTAAATTACCTACTCGTATAATTATGATTATCCACGATTTGTTTGTCTTTCAATTTACTTCCCCAGGTTCTACAGCTTTGCAACTAGGACCGTTTGTAATCCGGTGGTATGGTTTATTGATGGCATTGGCTGTTTTAATTGGTATAAGCTTGTCTCGCTATCTCGCGCGCTCCCGTGGTGTTAAGCCAGAATTAATAGAATCTTTGGTAATTTGGCTCGTTATTGCAGCAATTCCTTGTGCCCGTCTTTACTACGTGCTATTTGAATGGCGCCAGTATGCTCAAAATCCTCTACTAATATTCCAGATTTGGAAAGGTGGAATTGCAATTCACGGAGCAATCTTAGGAGGATTAGTTGCAGGGGTAATTTTTGCGAAAATCAAACGAGTTTCTTTTTGGCAACTGGCAGATATAGTTGCTCCCTCGTTAATTTTAGGACAAGCAATTGGGCGTTGGGGTAACTTTTTCAACTCAGAGGCGTTTGGTAGTCCCACTAATTTACCGTGGAAGCTTTTTATCCCTCTGGAACGTCGTCCACCCGGTTATGAGCAATTCGCCTATTTTCATCCTACTTTTCTTTATGAATCGTTATGGAATTTGATGGTGCTTGGATTACTGTTGGCTTTGTTTTTCCAGGTGATTAAGGTAAAACCACAGTTAAAATTAGGAACTATTTTTTTAGTATACTGGGTTGGTTATGGTTTAGGTCGGTTCTGGATTGAAGGTTTACGTACTGATAGTTTATGGATTGGACCGCTACGAATTGCTCAAATTGTTAGTTTGGTTGGTATAGCTTTGGGTTTGTTTGGATTATATTTGCTTTACTGGCGCCAACAATCTTTACCAGATGTTGTAGTACAGCAGGAAGTAAGTCAAGAAGTCGAGCATTGATAAAAATACTATCTCATGAATGCACATCTTTAACTTTTATAGTAAATATTGCAATCTTCTGGTATTTAATTCACCACTTCTCTAAGCATTAATTGAGCAAATGCACAAGGTAAACTTACAGTAAAGCAACTTCCAACTCCGACTTGACTTGTAACAAAAATTGACCCTCCATGATTTTTTACAATAGTTTGAGCAATGGCTAAACCCAGACCAGAACCACCATCATAAGAACGCGATTTATCTGCTCGCCAAAACCGTTCAAAAATTTTCTCTAAATGTTCTTGGGCTATTCCAATACCTGTATCTTTGATATTAATATTTATATTAGAAGCAGTAAAATTGCTTCTAATTTCAATTATTCCTTCATTTGATGTATAGTGTATAGCATTTTGAATCAAATTTGTAAATAATCGTGTTATTTGAGTTAAATCTCCTAATACATAGAGATTATCATGTAATTGATATTTTAGAGTAATTTTTTTTACTTCTGCTTGTGGTTTATACAACTGCACTAAGTTAGTAAGAATAGTGTTTAAATTAATAGTTTCTTTGCTTCGAGTCGGCGCCTTATCGTTACGAGCTAAAAATAGTAAGTCTTCTGTGAGGTAAGTCATTTGATTAGTTGCGCTGATAATTGCTTGAAATTTTTCTGAATCCTTTTCTCGCATTCCTTCAGGATATTTTAGTGCTACTGCTGTATTACTTTTAATCGCCATTAAAGGACTGCGAAGTTCATGAGAAGCATCAGCAGTAAACTGTTTTAACCGCTCAAAACTTTCCTCAATAGGTTGCATTGCTTGATGAGTTAACCAAACTCCACCTACACTACTAATCGCCAAAGCTATAATAATTCCACCACTCAAACCCCAATCAAGTTTTTTTAATGTTTCATCAAATTCTTCTAAAGATTGGCTCGCCCTCACATATCCGATAAATTTCTTATCATCGCTACCAATAATTGGTAAAGTTACTGACTGAACTCGATTTTTACTAATTTGCAAAGTTTCTACTCTCTTTGTTCTTGAAACAGGTAGAATTGAAAGTGGTTCTCCCTCTCTTCCAACTAAAACACCGTTTTTATCAAACCAATGCAATTCTTGATGATTTTGAAAAAAATTATCTTTAGGCAGGTCATTTTCAATTTTGATGCGACCATTTTCAAATTCTGTATTTGCTGCTGCAAATTGTGCTATTTCAGTTAGTTTTTCTGTTCGCTTTTCAAAGAGGCTATGAACAAAAACAATTCGCACTGCAATTGCAAATCCTCCCAAAATAGCCGCTAGTACTAGTAGGTAAGATAACAGTAAACGGTGTCTAATTTTTTGAAACATAACATAATATAATATAAATTATAATATCTATTTATTTTGAAGATAAGCGATAACCGACGCCATAAACAGTTTCTATAAAATTATCCGGACTTCCTGCCGCTTTTAATTTTTTTCTTAAATTCGTCAAATGAGTTTTAACAGTTTCTTCGCCAGATAATTTGTCAAACTCCCACAATTTATCTAATATTGCCGCGCGAGTTAAAACTTGAGTAGGATTTCGTAGAAAGCATTCTAATATCATATACTCTCGATGAGTTAAATATATTGCCTTACCTGCATAAGTAACATTACAACTACTAGGGTCTAACTGTAAATCGCCATGAGTTAAAGTTGCCTGTCTTATTTCTTGACTTCTTCTAGATAAAGCTCTAATTCGTGCTTCTAACTCTTCTAGTTCAAAGGGTTTAACTAAATAATCATCAGCACCTGCATCGAGTCCAATGACTTTATCTGCGGTTGTATCGCGCGCGGTCAGCATTAAAATATAAGCATTACATTTAATTTCTCTTAGCCGCTTGCATAAAGCAATTCCATCAAGTTTCGGGAGCATTAAATCGAGTAAAATTAAATCATAATTAGCTGCTTGTGCATATTCCCAACCTTCAATACCATCACGAGCTATATCAACAGCATGATTTTGATGTTTCAAATCTTCGGCTAAGGGTTGACTAATCCGGTCATCATCTTCAACTATTAAGATTCTCATAGATTTACACCGTTAGATATCCTTTAAGCTTTATTCGCAGTTTGACGAATTACAGACTTGCTTGTCTCATACGTTGTAATTTCAGCATTGTAATACATATAGTCAACCATAAAAATCCAACTCCATAGCCTGCTATAACATCCGTGGGCCAGTGAACTCCCAGATATAAGCGACTAAAACCAATCGCTCCAATTAAAATTACAGCTAAAGTATAAATTAGTGTAGAAAATTTAGGATAGTAGAAAGCTAATAAATGAGCAACAAAACCATATAGCACCATTGAACCTATTGCATGACCGCTAGGGAAGCTAAAAGATTTCTCTGTAATCAGTTGATTCCAAAGCTGCGGACGAGGTTTTGAAAAAAATAACTTTAATCCTGTATTTAAAATTACTCCACCTAAACAAGTAAGTGTAAATACCATTATTTCTAATCGGTAACGGCGCCACCATAGAATAGCTAAAGTCATAAAGGCAACTATTACTACTGTAGTTGGATTACCAAGATTAGTTATAAATAACATCAATTTATCGAGACTAAAATTATTATATTGATGCAGCCATAGTAAAAAACTTGTATCAAATGCAAAAGCCTCTTTTTCTAAAACTTCTTCCGCTAGCTTGGCTACAATAAATAAAATGACAAGACAAATAGCAAGCCCAAATGTACCAAGAGTAGCGATTAAAGTAATTAAACGAGGATGTATATAGCGCAACCAAAAACGGGAGATATTTCTGAGCATAGTTGATATTGTTAAAGCCAGCTACGATTAACAACTTATTGAATAATAGTCAAGAAGTTGGAAAGATAATTCATAATTCAATTCTTCTATAGCATTGACAACTATTCCTTTATTTTTAAGGTTAACTATGTAAATAACTGCGTATTTTATCTTGATGTTTTTTTAAAGCAATAATAGCTTGCTGCTCTAACTGTCGTACACGTTCTCTACTAACACCCATACGTTGACCCACCTGTGCTAAACTAAGCTCATTTCCATCGACTAAACCGAATCGTAAGCTTAATGCTTCTCGTTGTTGAGGAGTTAGCTTTAACAACAATTCATTAATGTCATTACGCAAGAACTCTCGGTCTGTGTAAAATTCTGGAAGAGGCGCTTCATCTTCTAGCATATCTCGTAATGCAGTGTCTTTTTCCGACCCAATTCGTATATCTAGAGAAATTGGTTTATATGCAAACTGCAAACACTCTCGAATTTGTTGAGGGTCTAAAGATAATGCTTGAGCTATTTCTGCCACGTTTGGAGTATGCCCTAACTCTTGTGATAATTCTCGCTGAATACGCTTAATTTTATTCAACTTTTCAGTCATGTGGATAGGCAAACGAATAGTTCGCGCTTGATGAGCAATCGCACGTGTAATAGCTTGACGAATCCACCAATAAGCATAGGTCGAGAACTTATATCCAAGAGTTGGATCGAATTTTTCTACCCCACGCTCCAATCCTAATGTTCCTTCCTGAATTAAATCTAATAATTCAACATTGCGTTTTTGGTATTTTTTAGCGATAGAGACCACCAATTTTAAATTAGCTTGAATCATCTTCTGCTTGGCAAGATGTCCTTGATTCAACTGTTGTAGTAGTGTTTCTTGACTCAACTGCACTCTTAATGCCCATACTTCCATAGTTGGTTTGTACTTTAATTCATGCTCCAGCTTTTCTTTGGCTTCTAGCAAAATCATCATCTGTTGAACTTGTTGAGCATAAAAAATTTCTTGTTCTCTTGTTAATAAAGGGATACGACCAATCTCGTGTAGATAAAGTCGTACCATATCTACTGTGGAAACAAGTTTTTCTTGATTATCGCCTTTAATAACTGCTAAATCTAAGTTTTGCATGGTTGTATATCCTTATTTCACTTGTATTTAGTCTTATCGGCTAGTTCTGCTTAGACTTCGATGTGCTTTTGCGAAATAAACTAGTCATACTTAACCCAGTTACTAACAGCCCTAACAATCCTAGTCCATTTAGAATAGGGTAAATTCCTTGTAAACCAAAAATTTCACCACGATGTATAGAAAGTAGTACACTGCGCGGAATTCCAATATTAGCAGACCATTCACCCACGAGTGTTGCTGCTATACCTGTAGTTAATGTTATTAAAAGCGGTAAAGCCAGAATAACTGCTAAAGTACGATGGTACTTGCGAAATGAACGTATCATAGTCATAGCTCTTGATTTTAGCTCTTTGAAACCGCAGTAATATTTGTATTCAGTATATTCAGCCCTTCTTGCGCCTTTGCTTTATCTTTTGCTTTGAGCGCACTCTTAACCTGGGTTGCAGCATCCTCTATTACTCCATAAGTTTGGGACGATTTAGTTTTTACACCATCCTCAACTTTGACCCAGGCGCTTTCAAACTTGTCGAATTCTTGTGTCGCTTGATTAAAATCTCCAGTTTCAACTGCGGCTTTTGTATTTGAAATTACATTAGCCAAAGCATCAAAACCTCCCTGTGCAGAAGTGGTTCCTGTCGTTTCCGTAACGGTAGGGTTCTGGCTAGTGGGTTGTTGAGCATTGTTACAGCCGACCAAGGTTAGTAAAACAATTGCAGCCACAGGAATGGTAAAGATTAAACGTTTCATCATATCTATTTTGTGCTATCCGCTCTTTAAAGTGAGATTAAATACTACTTTATTTAGTTTTTCATATCAAAATGAAATCAGGATGAAATTTGCTCCTATACTAATAATGTAAAGAAACTTAATCTTTGGTTGACATCTAACTATTGTAAATAATTCCTAATTAGAATACTATAGAGTAATATTTAATCAAAAATTAATGAGAATGATTTTTGTGTTTATATAGCAAATCTATATTTACAATCTCAATATAGATATTAATTGTAAAGAACTCGGAAAGATTTATGTCATATCTCTACTTTTCTCACTCCCATTTATTAAGTACATCCTTGACCAAGATTTCTTTTACCCACACCTGGGTGACAACTACCAACGGTAGAGCCAAAAATAAACCCAAGAAACCAAAAAAGCTAGCAAAAATTACTTGTGATGCTAAAGTAACTGCGGGCGCCAGAGATACTTGTTTTTCCATAACCAACGGTGTGAGAATATTGCTCTCGATCTGCTGAATAGCAATATACAGTACAAGCACAGCTACAGCTTTCCAAGGTGCGTCCAGTAGAGCTAATGCCATTGGTGGTATAACACTTAAAGTTGGACCCAGGTTAGGAATAAATGTTAGTACACCAGCTAGAATAGCATTAGCCAAAGCTAGGGGTACTTGCAAAATCCATAGACCAATGCCACTGAAAATAGTAATTACAGCTATATTGAAAAGAATGCCCGTAGCCCAGCCACCTAGAGCAACTTCACATTTTTGAAGAATATCATTCATCCGCTGGCGGTAAAAAGCAGGAATTAGCAGTACAAATCCTCGGTGATAGCGGCTAGGATCAACCAATAACATAATTGTTAAAGATAGCATCAACAATAAGTTGAGAACTACCCCAAGCGAGTTGGAAAATAGAGTCAAAAAGTTCCCAAATAAGCGAGATGCTATTGATTGTAGTTGCTGGGTAAACCCTTTTAAACTACGAATATCTTCTAATACTTGCTCTGGTAACAGATTTTGTAACCAGTCTGTCCAATTGCGTAGCCGTCCTAAGCTGGTTGGTACAAGGTCAACCAATTCTTGTAACTGTTTAATAAAAGGCGGTACGATAACAGCGAAAAAGCCTACTGACATAATAATTAAAAAACCAATTGACACAGCAATTGCAATACCTCGTTTAATACCAAATCTTTGAATAAACCGTGCAAGTCTATTTAACGTAGTTGCTAATACTACAGCCGCAAATATCAGTAAAAGAACCTGTCGGATTTGCCACAAAATGTAAAGAGAAATAACAAAAACAATTAAGCCTATCCATTGTCCTATCACGGTATTACTATCCTTTAGGCTGCTGTATGCTGTTCTGTTTTGGTAACTTACTAAACTATCAAGGCTGTATTCATCCTGCTTGAGAACTAAAATATTTAATTTTTTAAATTTAATTTTTCTTTCTCCAGTATATAGACATCCGTAGCTCATTACTCTATTGTCTGAGCAAGAACAATAAACTATAAACTAAACTAAACGCCAAATTAGGCAAATTTAACTATTTTGGTTTGTAACACAGGCATTAGTGGGGTAGTACAAGTGTGAGGCAGATAACTAGAACAGCAAATATGATTCGCTCAAATAAACTGGCACGTTCCAGCGTGACTTGGCTGCTGTTACTTATGCTTTTAATTGTTATAAACATAATTAGCCCTGATTCTGTTGCAGCACAAGATGAACGGGTAACAGTGCGTTTGGATGGTCGTGCAGTGTTTCGTGTCAGCGCAATAGATAACACGAATGCATCAGACCGAGCAAGGCAAATTGAGCGGCGCCTAAACCGATTACTAGAAAATCCAACGGCAATTTCTACGCCTCGTATTGAAACTTCAAAAAATAATCAAGAACGTATTATTACTAGTGCAGGAGTGCCAGTAGTTACTATATCCACAGCAGATGCTCAAGATAATTTAACAACCGTTGATGCACTAGCTGTTCAATGGTCACAGGCAATCGACGCGACTTTGAAACGAGCTAGTCAACGGCGCCTCTCACCTTGGAGTCGATTTGTGGCATCAGTACAGGCATCGATAGAGACTGCTTTTGGGAGACTAATAGAATCCGCTATCACAATTATTCCGCGCGCGCTCGCTGCCCTTTTAGTTATTGGTTTGTTCTGGGCGATAGCATCATTTGTACGGTGGTTAATGCGAATAATTTTTCGCCACATTATCGAAGATTTAACAGTCGAAAACTTGATTAAGCAGGTAGCATACTACGCTGTTTGGATATTGGGTTTTATTGTTGCCCTAGATGCTTTTGGTTTTGATCCCCAAACTGTAGCCACAGGATTGGGATTAACTAGCCTTGCTCTAGGATTCGCGCTCAAAGATATCCTCTCCAATTTTATCAGTGGGATATTAATTCTCATCCTGCGTCCCTTTGAATTAGGCGACCAAATTATTATTGGGGAAACTGAAGGAAACGTTGAGCGTATAGAATTACGGGCAACTCAACTTCGTACATACGACGGTCGCGTGGTACTTATCCCTAATGGTGAAGTTTTTACCTCTCGAATTATTAACAACACAGCGGCGCCTATTCGTCGTAGTGGCGCCAAGTTATTTATGGGTTATGATAGTGACCTTGAGCAAGTAGTTAATGTATTAAAAAATGCAGTAAAAACAACCGAAGGAGTACTCTCTGAACCTGAAGTTTCTGTGCGGATACAAGACTTAGGACAAGATGATGTTGTAGTGGAAGTCCGCTTTTGGACTGACTCGCGACGCTCTGACTTTGTAGCTACAACATCAGCGGTAAGACAAGCGATAGTTGCCGCTTTGAAACAAGCTGGTATTGGATTGCCAGACCCCGATGTGCGAATTTTAGTGCCACGTTATCCTAAAAGTAGCTAATAACTAATTTTCCTGCTGTGAATTATCTTTTTTCTCACCCAGGTATGTACCCGACAAACTAGGCTGCTTATGATTATCAACATACACTTCAGTTGTTATATAAGATTAAAACGATAGCGAGAGCCTTGTAGAGTTTCAATTGGGTTACTACAACCACAATTAGTTAATTTTTGCCGCAGCGCGCGTACCTGAGTTGCCACTACACAACTACAACTCTCTGAGTTCATCTTCTGTAACTGGGCACGAATTTCATCGCCAGTAACAATCTGATTAGGATGGTTCATCAAATATTCCAGTACGTAAAATTCTTTGTTCGTTAGAGGAATCTCTTGTTTTTCAAAAGCACAGTCATGACTAATAACTGTAGTGTTATTGTAATTTAGAGTTAAATTACTAACAGTTTTTTGCGGCTGTTGAAATAAGCCATAACGTCGCTGCAATGCCTGCAAGCGTGCTACTAGTTCTGCCATAGTACAGAACTTAAATAAATAATCATCGGCGCCTACATCCAGACCTATAATTTTATCTTCTATCCTATCTTTAGCGGTTAGCATTAAGACGGGCAAACGATTATTAGTTTCTCGTAACCGCTTGCACAACTCCAAACCTGTGACACCAGGTAGCGTCCAATCGAAAATAGCTAGTGTGTATTGATTGTGCTGATTTTCTAAAAGTTGATTTTCTAGAAGTGTCCAAGCTTCAGTTCCATCTGTCACCCAATTCACTAAATAGTTATGCTGCTTTAATGCCCGCTTGACGGCGGCGCCAAAATCGAGGTCATCTTCTGCTAATAGTATTTTTATATTATTTTTATCTTTTTGTGTTGATTGGTTAGGGTGTTGTGAAATAAGCATGATTTCTTAACTAAGAAGGTTATCCCTAATACTACGTTGACAAAAATTAATGAAATTTGGATGAAATTTGTGCTTATAAAAAAAATTTATAGCTTAATCTGCCCGCAGGTAGAAGTTATATTTAGTAATCTTTTGCAATAGAAAATTATACTATTAAGTTATTATTGCATAATTTTATCAAATTATTGTTAAATTCTAGTATATTTTAATGCTTAAAAACATCTAAGTAATATTTTCATATTTCTTTCCAAATATGTATAGGCAAGCATTACAGCGATAGCTCCTCAGTAGCTGAAGAAGGTAATCGTACAATAAAATTACTACCTTTACCCAGTTGACTTTGGACTTCAATACTTCCTTTATGCGCTTCAACAATAGCTTTAGCTATAGCTAATCCCAACCCGGAACCGCCATTGCTACGGGAACGGGCGGTATCAATACGGTAAAATCTGTCAAAAATTCGCACTTTTTCCTGTGGTGCAATGCCAATACCTGTATCTTTAACTTCAATTACTGCATCACTGGCACTACGTTTAAGGGTTATATGTACATAACCGCCTGCTGGGGTGTACTTAATCGCATTTGCAATTAAGTTAGAAAATAATCGTAAAATTTGGTCTTCATCTGCAAGCACATATAAAGGTTGTGGATGTTCTAACGATGAGCTTATTTGTAAATCAGCATTACTTGCCAATGCTGAAAACTCTTCCATCAAATCAATAATTAAATCGTTGAGACAACAAGACTGTCTGTCTGTAACCTGGGTTTTCTGGTCAAATCGTGACAACAATAATAAATCTTGCACTAAACAAGCAAGTCGATTGTTTTGGCGCCTGATTGATATTAAGGTATCACGCGCCTCTTGTTCGGATAAATGTTCTAAATCAAGTATAGTTTCAACGGTAGCATTTATTGCAGCTAAAGGAGTCCGTAGTTCATGGGAAGCATCAGAGGTAAACTGTTGCATCTGTTTATATGACCTGTCAATTGGTCGCATCGCTAACCCAGCTAACCACCAACTCGAAGCACCAACTAAAAGTATTGAAGTTGGCAACCCAAAAGCCAAGGTTAGCTTTAACGCAAAAAGACGATTATCTAATTCTTTCAGGCTGCGTCCAACTTGTATATATCCCCATGTTTGGTTATCTTGAATGTGCAATTCTAAGGACTTTTGGCTATAGCGGTTGCCTTGTGCGTCTTTAAGTGTTTGCCATACATCTGTTCTTATAGTTGATGGTAGCTCGTTTGGCTTCAGACCAGCTACAGCAATTATTTTAAAAGAATTATCAACAAAGCGAATATAGTACTCTTTATCCTTATATACCGCACTGAATATTCCATGACGATTGTGAGCCAGTTGACTGTGGCTGAGAATTTGTTGATTAGGACAACCTGAGTTAGCTAAACAAAGATTAGGTAAAACCAACTGAAAAACAGGCTCTATACGACCGGGCTGTCTTAAATTTGGCTCAATCACACTATGTAATGTGCCAGTCACAGATTCTAATTCCAGGTCAATTGATACTAAGTAAGCACGAATCATCACTTGGTAAACAATAAGACCACATAATCCCAAAATTATAGCCATTACCACTGCGTACCAGGCAGCTAGGCGCCAGCGAGTTTTAGTGAAAAGCTTAATTTGCATTGCTAGGATTAAAACGGTAGCCCATACTTGGAACAGTTTCGATTAGCCCCTCGCAGTTGTACTCTGATAATTTGCGTCGTAGCAGTCGAACTTGTGCAGCTACGACATTACTAACCCGTTCGGTGCTAAAACTATAAATATGATTCAAGATTTGGTCGCGTGTGACTATACTGTTGGGACGTTTCATAAAATATTCTAGAAGGTGAAACTCTTTCTTTGTTAAATTAATTGTCGCCTTATCACCATTTACCTTTTGATAGTAAAGTGCATAATTCGCATAGTCTAAAATTAAATTCCCAACTTGTAACTCTTGCGCTTGAAAACTAGGACAACGTCTTTGTAAAGCCCGTAGTCTTGCTAGTAATTCCGCCATTCCAAACGGTTTTGTTAAATAATCATCGGCGCCTGCATCTAAGCCAGTTACCTTGTCAGCCATACTATCTTTCGCTGTCAACATTAAAACAGGTAAAGAATTACTACGAAGTCGCAAGCGTTTACACAGTTCGATACCAGATATTCCAGGTAGCAACCAATCAAATATTGCCACTGTATACTCAGTCCATTTAGCATCTAGGCAACACCAAGCTTCTTCTCCATCTTGAATCCAATCAACGATGTATTTTTCCTGATGCAATTTTCGTACTATCGATGCACCTAAGTCCGGCTCGTCTTCAACCAGTAATATTTTCATACTTGCCTCAACCTAATGTAATTGGCATACGTACCATAGATTAATATCAATCGTTTATATTAGTTAAATAGATTAACCTCATATTTACCTAGCAGCCTAAGTGTTATCAAGTTAATGAGTGGCGTTGTATATTCTTTCTACTAGCATGGCAGAACTGGATGAAATCAGGATGAAATTTTTGTGGAAGCACAAAAATAGCTTAATTTTTATCTTTAATGAGTTAAATTCTCATTTAGCAGCAATGTTTGTGAGTTTGTAGGCGCCTGAACACTCATTCGATGGTAGTGATGTTGCAACTCCTATCGGTGTAGCGAGATTTAGATTTAAGTATTTCTATATAAATGCTGCCTAAATTACTTGCTTTAAAAGTGAGAGGCAGCATTTATATTTATAAGATAATTCTTGTGAATATTAATATACCAAATTTCCAGTACCCTTTAGTTGACGCAAAGAATTTATGCAATAAGGACAATCACAACCAAATAACTGAATTGCAGCATCACTTTCTTCATCAGTAAAGTTGAGTGCTAGCACATTCACATCAGATTGTCCTGTTGCAATAGTCTGCGACCTTACTGGAGGAGCGTCTGCTACTCTCTGAGAGTCACGGATACATATAAAATTATGATGACCGTGAGGGTTAGTTATGCAGGTTCTATTATCTTGCGTGTGAACTAGTTGCTGTTCTGATGCGTGAGCAGGGTTAACAATTATTAGCGTTGTCATTAATGAAGTAAAAATCGTCGAACTAGATAACAGAGTGAGAATGAGTTTCTTGTTCATAGCTTTCCTTAAAAAAATAAGCCTGACCATTTAGGGTATTCGATTACCTCACCCAGGTCAAGCCAATAATTAACAGAATACTCGCTCTGACATTTACTATATTAGAAAAGTTTCTCCATTTTTTGACATTTTTATAAAAATAGGGTGAGTCAGTAATTGCTCACCCAACGCTCAATAAACTGAGATTAACCTTATTTTTACTGCTGAACTCGTTGGAGCAAAACTTGTGTTTGCTGATGTGCTTGGACATTTCCCTGTTGTTGAAATAAACCTGCTGCTTTTTGTAAATCTGCGACTGCGCTGCTTTTATTTCCTAAAGCATATTGTGCAAGTCCTCGATTACCGTAAGCATCAGCGAGTTTAGGATTAATATTTAATGCTAAGTTAAATTGGGATATTGCTTGGTTATGGTCTCCTTCTCTGTAGTTGAGAAGTCCTAAATTGTAGTAACCATCGACGTATTTAGGGTCAACTTTAATTGACTGCTCAAAGTCTTTTTTTGCTGTATTAACCTGACCGAGTTCCGCATTAATCATTCCCCGACCATTGTAAGCGTCCGCATGTCTGGGGTTCAGCTTTAATGATTGATTATAGTCAACTAATGCAGCTTGAAAATCTCTTAATTGTGCCTTTGCCAGTCCCCGCAGGCAATACGCTTCTGCATTTATTGGGTTTAATTGTACTACTCTATCAAAATCTGCCACTGCACCATTAAAGTTACCTTGAGCTAACTTTTGCAAGCCTTGATTATAATATTGTCGTAAATTCCCTTGTTCTGTTCGAGATACAGGCGCCTGTGCGTGAACCTTTGTACTGACTCCAGGTAGTACAGTCGTTATTCCTAATAAGGTGAGCGATATGAGCATTTTCATGTTTGTACCTCCAAGGGTAACTTTCGCTTTACCACCATTTTAATCAATTAAGTTTGTAGCAACTATCCGAAAATCGTTTGCACTAACAGCCAAGCATTTAAACCTACTATTATTAGCGTGACGAACCAAGATATAATTTTTAGCCACCAAGGATTAACAAATTCATTTTCTTTTCAGAATTTATCTCTATGATATATTTCTTATACGTGCTAATCTAGCTTAATCGGTTCTAGTGGGGTTCAGCTACTAGAGGTAACGGGGAAAGTCCGGTTTAAATCCGGCGCTGTCCCGCAACTGTGTTCAAGGATTTCCTTGTTAGTCAGAATACCCGCCGTTTACTAAAATTACTCATCTACGAGGTATAGGTGAAAATCCAATGTCAAATATTTATCAGTACTACTTGTATTATTGATAGAAAGCAAGTGATGTGTGGCTTTAAGAAATTACTCCATCTGTTGCAAAATTCCTAAGCGCGCTTGATATTTAGGCTAAAAGTACAAGCGTTTTGAAACATGAGGATATATCATTGAGGTAGCAAAATGTTAAGTAATATTTCGATATCTAAACGAAAATCACGCTTATTTAATTTGGGTTTAATGGCATTTTTAAGCTTCTATCTAATTGTTGGCAGTGATGCAAAAGCTCACGCTATGCACATTATGGAAGGCTTTTTACCTGTGGGTTGGGCAATTTTTTGGTATATAATCGCACTACCATTTTTTATTTTGGGTTTACGCAGTCTTACGCGCGTTACTAAAGAAAAACCTGAGTTAAAGCTGTTGATTGCATTAGCTGGGGCTTTTACTTTTGTACTATCAGCATTAAAATTACCTTCTGTAACAGGAAGTTGCTCCCATCCCACGGGTACAGGTTTGGGAGCAGTGTTATTTGGTCCTTTGGCAATGTCAGTCCTTGGTACTTTGGTATTAATGTTCCAAGCTTTACTTTTAGCTCATGGTGGTTTAACAACGCTAGGAGCGAATGCATTTTCAATGGCAATTGTTGGACCAATCGTTGCTTTTTGCATTTATCGTAGTTTGGCGCCAACTGGTAATCAAAAGTTAGCAATATTCCTTGCATCTGCTGTAGCTAATTTAGTTACATATATTGTTACTTCGATACAGTTAGCTCTAGCATTCCCTGCAACTGGTGGGTTTATGGCTTCGTTTATCAAGTTTGCAGGGATTTTTGCAGTGACGCAGATTCCTTTAGCGATTAGTGAGGGATTATTAACTGTTTTAGTATGGAATTGGCTTTCTAGCTATGGGCGCCAAGAATTGCAAATGCTAAATTTAATTAAAGCAGATTAGATAATATATAAATCAATAAGCTGATAATAAGGAGCGAATAACGCATGGCAAATAAAAAATCTCATAATTGGCTGTTGATATTAGGAGTAATTGTATTAGCAGTTGCACCACTATTATTTGTGAAAGGTGACTTTGCCGGTGCTGATGGTCAAGCAGAAAAAGCAATCACAGAATTACATCCGCAATATAAACCTTGGTTCAATTCATTAGTTGAATTACCAAGTGGAGAAGTTGAAAGTTTGCTGTTTGCTGTACAAGCTGGATTAGGTGCTGGTGTGATTGGCTATGTGATTGGGCTTTATAAAGGACGTAGCGAACAGCGACAAAAATAAAATGAAAATTCAGATAGACCAGATTGCATACACTAATCGTTTGCGGTGGTTGCCTCCAGAACATAAACTTACATTTGCAACCACGCTTTTTTTAATTACTTTTTTTTCTCATCCAACTGTACAAATATTAATTGCAGTATGGATGAGTATTTGGATAGTGATTTATGCAGGCATTTCTGCTAAAGTTTATTTAAAACTACTATATGTTGGGCTATTCTTTTGGTTGACTAGTTTATTCGCTTTAGCTTTTAATATAGTTGCTAGTGACAGCGTAGCTAATATACAAAACGATGCACTAGCTGGTTTAACTATTGGCTTTTTTCATATATATATTAGCTTCAACGGAATCTTACAAGGCTTAAGCATTCTAACGCGCGCATTAGCTTCGCTTTCCTGCTTGTATTTTGTAATGCTAACTATTCCTTTTTCTGAGTTATTAGAAGTTTTACGTCGCATTGGTTTACCAGAACTGTTATGCGAAATTTTATTATTAATGTATCGTTTCATTTTTGTTTTATTGAATACAGCCAGCCAGCTATGGACAGATCAACAAGCGCGTTTTGGTTATCGTACTTTTAATACCTCAATAAAAAGTTTAGGACTATTGGTTGGTCAATTATTTAAGCGGACTCTAGAGAATTATCGCCAAGTATCTCTAAGTGTTGAATCGCGAGGTTTCAACGGGCAATTTCGTGTTTGGCATCCTTACCGATATAGACCATCAAAACGGTATGCGATAGAAGCAATTATTGGTTCTACAATATTACTAGGACTAGAAGTATTAAATCATGCAAGAATTTATACTAGAGTTTGAGCAGGTAGATTACAATTATCCCAATACCAAGAATAAAGCATTAAATGGATTAGCCTTAAAAATACCAACAGGCAAAAAATGTGCTTTAATTGGTCAAAATGGTTGTGGAAAGACTACTTTATTTTTATTATGTAATGGACTTTATCAACCTAATAGTGGTCGAATACTATGGAAAAAAAGACCTATAGATTATAACCGCAAATCATTGATACAGCTACGTCAAAAAGTAGGGTTGATATTTCAAGACCCAGAGCAACAATTAGTTGCTTCTACGGTGGAGGAAGATATTTCTTATGGTTTGTGTAACTTAGATTTACCAGAAACCGAGATCAAAGCACGAGTCGAACAAGCTTTAGTCGAATTTGGATTAACAGAACTTGCCCAAAGACCAGTACATCACATGAGTTTGGGACAGAAAAAGCGAGTTTCTATTGCGGATGTCATGGTTTTACAGCCTGAATTACTTTTACTTGATGAACCAACAGCTTATTTGGATAAGCTGCATACTCATAACTTAATGACAACTCTAAAAAAGATTCATTCGTCTGGAACAACAATACTCATGGCATCCCATGACCTTGATTTAGTTTACCGTTGGGCAGATTGGGTTTTTGTGATGGGTGATGGAAAACTTTTGTTGGAAGGAAAGCCAGCGGAGATTTTTAACCAACGGGAAATAATTGAAGAGTTACGTTTGGAAATACCTTTAATACATGAAATTGTGTCTACTCTTGAATTAATTGATGAAAAAGCAGTTTTACAAAAGTTAAAACAACAAATATCTAATCAGTTTAAATTTTAATTGATAATTAGACATATTTATAGAGAATTAAGACCATATCCAACAAAATTGCATTGCTCCCAGTAACGACAAGCCCGCAACTCAAAGTTTTACCGAGTGTTAGTAATTTAAACATAAGTTTTTTCATTAGATTCCCATCAAGTAAATACCTATGTCAAAAGACAAGCTGTCGAACTTCTTTCTTAAGGGTATTTTTACACTACGAGTTATTAAAATTCTCTGCTAAAACACGACGATTAATCAGGAAATGCAATAGCAACTTTAGTTATCCTAAAAACCTATCAAAAATTAGGCTTGTAAGTCTTCTAAATCCTCTGCCAAAACGCTGTAAAGATTAAAAATAGTGCTACCCGCTAAACTATAATAAATCTTTCTTCCTTCACGACGATATTTAACTAAACGCATTACTTTAAATAGACGCAGTTGATGACAAACCGCAGATTCGCTCATATGAGTTAATGCAGCCAAATCGCAAACGCATAACTCTTGTGAAGCTAGTGCAGAGACTAATCGTAAGCGATTTGGGTCTCCCAGCACTGAAAAAACTTCTGCCATCTCTTTTGCTTTATCTAGGGGCAAAAGTTTTGGCATTGATGCACGTACACTATCGAGATGGACTAGATGTTCATCACAGTGTAGCTGTTCAAGGGAGGCACTATCGTCTTGATACTTGTCTACGTTTTTCTTAGAAACAGCTTTTTTCACCACTTACCTTAGTTTTAAAGAATGATTATCACTCTATATTATATCATCTTTAATAAATAAATGTAATAATTGAATAACTATTCAACTTTTGTGATAAAGTCTTTGTAAGTAAATATCTAAATGGTAAAATTTATCAAAAACCTATGAGTCAAACACCTTCCCTTAAATCCCAACAATTTCGAGTCACTGGCATGGACTGCGGAAGCTGCGCGAAAACTATAGAAGTCGGTTTACAGCAGTTGAATGGAGTAGCATCCGCTTCTGTGAGCTTTGCTACAGAAAAAGTCAAGGTTTCCTATGACTCTGGTAAAGTTAGCCAAGAAGCTATTTATAACCTGATTAAAGCTTTGGGTTTTACGGTTGAGCAGAGTAGTACAGCTGATAAAGACGTACATTCTAATGATGATGACTACAAGCATGAACAGGCTCATAGTGATGCTTGCTGCGACCATGAACATCATGAACCAAATCATAAGCACGTTAATAGTGATGCTTGCTGCGACCATAACCACGAGCATAATCAAGTCAAAGTGGCTGGGGCAAAAACTTTTAGTGCAAAGATTCATGGAATGGACTGCGGAAGTTGTGCAAAAACTGTAGAAGCTGGTTTGCAGCAACTTGCGGGTGTTTTGGATGTATCGGTTAGCTTTGCCACTGAACGATTACAATTATCTTATGAACCGAGCTTAATTCAGGAAGAATCGATTTGCGAACGGATTAAGCATTTAGGTTACACGGTTGAACAATCTGTTGACATTAATTCTCATCATCATAGTCATCACTCACACAACCATTCTCACAAAAATTCCAAACCTACACAACAAAATGCAACAAGCTGGCAATTCTTTCTTCATAACCGTCGCGCACAAAGTGTAATACTGGCAGGAACTGGATTAGTTTTAGGTTTGATAGCGCAAAATCTAGCATTGCCAATTTGGATAGCGCGCGCGTTTTATGGCGTTGGAATCATTGTTGCTGGTTATCCTGTAGCACGTGCGGGTTTGTTTGAATTACGTTTACGGCGTGCTGATATGAATTTGCTGATGAGTATTTCGGTTATCGGCGCCATTATTCTCGGAGACTGGTTTGAGGCGGCTCTGGTAGTTTTTCTATTTTCCTTGGGTAGCACACTACAACTTTTCACTATTGGTCGTACCCGCAACGCAATTCGCGCACTAATGGACTTAACGCCAGCAACAGCGACTGTCAAACGTAATGGAAGAGAAGAAACAGTCAGTATTGAAAGCGTTCAAATAAACGAAGTTATCACAATTCGACCGGGACAGCGCATAGCATTAGATGGGTTGGTTGTTTCTGGTTTTAGTGCCGTTGACCAATCCCCAATTACAGGAGAATCAATTCCTGAAGATAAAGAGATTGACGATACAGTCTATGCGGGAACAATGAATCAAACTGGATTTTTAGAAGTAAAAGTTACCCATACCGCAAACGATACTACGGTAGCGAAAATTATTCATTTGGTTGAAGAAGCACAAGAAAGTCGGGCACCTTCGCAACAATGGGTAGATAAATTTGCAGCAATTTATACACCGATTGTGATTT
>ERZ1066121.1300-NODE-1300-length-18823-cov-9.536019_pt1 | contig 18823 bp, 14 predicted proteins | sample MGYA00382768_ERZ1066121 | MGnify/ENA primary metagenome ERZ1066121 (study PRJEB33369, sample SAMEA5778351) | biofilm metagenome | biome: Industrial cooling water; feature: Water cooling tower basin; material: Biofilm | place: United Arab Emirates | collected... | reverse complement strand
AAGGCCATCCAGGAAGCCGCCCGCCGCTTCACGGCCGAGGCGATCACTCCGCACGCCGCGCGCTGGGACGAGCAGCATCATTACCCCAAGGACGTGGTGCAGGCCGCCGCAGGCCTGGGCTTCGGCGCCATCTATGTAAGCGAAGCCAGCGGCGGCATCGGGCTCGGCCGGCTGGAAGCGGCGCTGATCATGGAGGCGATGGCGCACGGCTGCCCTTCCACCAGCGCTTTCATTTCCATCCACAACATGGCCGCCTGGATGATCGACTGTTTCGGCGCTGAGGCGGTGAAAGCGAAATATCTGCCCGGCCTCGTCTCGATGGACCTGATTGCCAGTTACTGCCTCACTGAGCCCGGTTCGGGTTCCGACGCGGCGGCGCTGAAGACGCGCGCGGTGCGGGATGGCGATCATTATGTCGTGACGGGATCGAAGGCGTTCATCTCGGGCGGCGGGGTGAATGATCTCTATGTCACCATGGTGCGCACCGGCGGCGACGGGCCCAAGGGCATCTCCTGCCTGGTGATCGAGAAGGACATGAAGGGCGTCAGCTTCGGCGCGCAGGAGCGCAAGATGGGCTGGCGCTCCCAGCCCACGGCGCAGGTGAACTTCGACGCGGTGCGGGTGCCGGTGGAAAATCTCGTCGGCGCCGAGGGCCAGGGCTTTGCCATCGCCATGGCCGGGCTGGACGGCGGCCGATTGAACATCGGCGCCTGTTCGCTGGGCGGCGCGCAGCGCGCGCTTGACGAGGCATTGGCCTACACCCGCCAGCGCCAGCAGTTCGGGCGTGCGATCGCCGATTTCCAGGCCACCCAGTTCACCCTGGCCGACATGGCGACCGAACTCGCCGCCGCCCGCGCGCTGCTCTACCAGGCCGCCGTGAAGGTGACGGACGCGGCACCCGACAAGACGATGTTTGCCGCCATGGCCAAGCGCCTTGCCACCGATACCGGCATGGCCATCGTGGACCGCGGCCTGCAGCTGTTCGGCGGCTATGGCTATCTGCAGGATTTCCCCATGGAAAAACTGTTCCGCGATCTGCGCGTGCACCAGATATTGGAAGGCACCAACCAGATCATGCGGATGATCACGGCGCGCGAGCTTTATCGCCTGTCGAACTGAGTGGGCTTTTCAAGTGACCGGCAGCGCGGCAGTCTGCGCCCATGAGTGATGCTCCCTCCCGCCTGCGCAGCGCCCCGCGTGCCCTGCCCGCCTTCGCCTGTCTGAATGCCATGGTCGCGCTGGCCTTCGGCACCTTTGCGGCGCACGGCATCAAGGATCCGCAGGCACGGGACTGGATCATGACCGGCGTGATGTTCCAGCTGCCGCACGTCGCTGCCGTGTTCGGCCTGCTCGGCTGGCGCAATTCCACCTTCGTGCATTCGGGCGCGTGGGCCGTCTCCATCGGCAGCTTCATCTTCGCGATGGACCTGAACCTCCTGGCGCTGGGCGCCCCCAAATGGGTGGCCGCGCTCGCCCCGGCCGGCGGCACCGCCATGCTGTTCGGCTGGGCCTGGCTGGCGCTGATCGCCTTTGCCGGGGACGCGCTGAAGCGGTTCGAGGATTAATCCCGGAAGCTGGGATCGATCCGGTCGAGCTTCCTGAGCAATGCTGGCCAGGCCAGCATGTTGCCCACCACTTTCAGGCCGTCGCGGCCCTGGTTCGCGGCCTTTTCCGGGGTGCCCTGCGGCGGGTGGTTGATCAGTTCCTGCCCGCCGGCCAGCGCCAGGCACTGCGCCTCGCAGGCGCGTTCGAGGAAATACATCTTGATGAAGGCCTCGGCCACGGTGGCGCCCACGGTGAGCGTGCCGTGGTTGCGCAAGATCATCGCCGTCTTGGTCGGCCCCAGATCCTGCACCAGCCGCTCGCGCTCGTCGAGGTCGGTCGCTACGCCTTCATAATGATGGTAGGTCAGCTCGTCGCGGATCAGCATCGCCGTCTGGGTGATCGGCATCAGGCCTTCGCTGTGCGCCGACACCGCCTGCCCGTGCGGCGTGTGCAGGTGGATGACGGCATGCGCATCCTCGCGCGCCATGTGGATGGCCGAATGGATGGTGAAGCCGGCCGGGTTGGTCATGTACGGCGTTTCCATCACCGGATTGCCGTTCACGTCGATCTTGACGAGGCTCGAAGCGGTGATCTCCTCGAACATCAGGTTGTAGGGGTTGATCAGGAAATGATGCTCCGGCCCCGGCACGCGGACGGAAAGATGGGTGAAGATCAGGTCATCCCAGCCATAATGCGCCACCAGCCGGTAGGCGGCGGCCAGATCGACGCGCAGGGCCCATTCCTCGGCGGACACCTGGTCCTTCACACTCGGCGTCTTCAGTTGCGTGGCCATCGTTCCCTCCCCGAAATACTCATCATTCTGTCGTGCCGGCGCGCGCCCGTCTATAGGCGCCGCTCCGGCAGGCGTCGGAACAGTATCGCACATTTTCCCAGTCGCGCGCCCATTTCTTCCGCCAGCTGAACGGGCGACCGCAGGCGGCGCAGTCCTTGGTGGGAAGATCGGCCTTGCGGCGCATTTTCGCCATGGCTGGCGGGTTCCTCGAAACTGTCACAGAAAGCGGCTTAATGGCGCCAGCTTCTAGAGGGGAATCAGCCATGCGTCCTGCCATCGATCGTCGCGCTTTCCTGTCGGCCACCGCGGCCGGCCTGATCCTGCCGGTGCGCCCGGCCTTCGCCCGGCTGTGGCCGGCCAGCGGCTTCACGCACGGCGTTGCTTCCGGCCATCCCGGGCCGGGCGCCGTGACGCTGTGGACGCGCTATGCCAGCGTGACGGGCGCCGCCACCACGCTGAAGCTGGAGGTGGCGGAAGACGAGGGCATGACCCGCGTGATCGCCCGCGCCGAAGCCGTGGCCGGCCCCGAAAGCTGGGGCACGGCGCAGGCGCGGGTGTCGGGCCTGCCCGAAGGCCGCTGGCTCTGGTATCGCTTCACCGCGCCCGATGGCACGCAATCCCAGGTCGGCCGCACCAAGACATTGCCGGCCGGCAAGCTGAACCAGCTCAAGCTTGCGGTGTTCTCCTGCTCAAACCGGCCGTTCGGCTTCTTCAACGCCTATGCCCATGCCGCCGCGCGGGACGACATCGATGCGGTGATCCACCTCGGCGATTACATCTATGAATACAAAGTGGGCAATTATCCCGAGAAGGTGATGCCGGGCCGCGAGATGCTGCCGGCCGACGAGATCATCATGATCGATGACTATCGCCAGCGCTATGCCAGCTATCGCGCCGATCCGGCGCTGCAGGCCATCCACGCGCGGTTCCCGATGATCGCCATCTGGGACGATCATGAATTCGCCAACGATGCCTGGATGAACGGCGCCGAGAATCACAACAATGATGAAGGCGACTGGGCGCTGCGCAAGGCCGCCGCGCTGAAGGCGCACCGCGAATGGCTGATGACGCCGGATCGCTTCTGGAACCGCTATGATTTCGGCGATCTCGTCTCGGTGATGACGCTGGATACCCGCGTGTCCGGCCGCGACAGGCAATTGAACCTCAATGCCGCGCTGCGGCAGGGTGCCGAGGGGATCAAGCAGTTCGCCGGCGGCGACTGGCAGAGCCCGGCGCGCACCCTGCTGGGCATGGAACAGGAAACCTGGTTCGCGTCCGAAATCGCCGCCAGCGTGAAGATCGGCCAGCGCTGGCAGCTGGTGGCGCAGCAGGTGGTGATGGGCGATCTGTTCACCCCGAAGGACGCGGTGAGCTGGCTCGGCCCTGATGCCGATGCCCGCGCCAAGGCCTATGTGCAGGCCGGCATCGCCGCGGCGCAGGCTGGTATCCCGGGCGCACAGGACATGTGGTCAGGCTATCCGCAGGCCCGCCGCCGCGTCCTGAAGGCGATGGCGGATGCCGGCGCCAACCCGATCGTCATCGCCGGAGACAGCCACAATGCCTGGGCGTTCAACCATGGCCTCGACGGCAAGCCGGTGGCCGCCGAGTTCGGCGTGCAGTCGGTGACCTCGCCGGGCTATGAATCGGCACTGAAGGCCGATCCGGCGGTGATCCGCGCCGGCCTGCTGCAAAGCTCACCCGGCCTCCAATGGTGCGACACCAGCCGGCGCGGCTATCTCACCCTGTCGTTCACGCCGGCCGAAACCCGCTGCGACTGGGTGTTCATGGACACGATTGCGACCGCCTCCACCGCCACCGGTACCGGCCAGGCCGCCGTGGTGAAGCATGGCCGGCGGCGGATGACTCTGGCGTGATGCCCGGCTAGGTTGGGCGGGTGATCGCCCGCCCAACCCGCATTGCTCTTGTCTTCCTGCTGGCGCTGCCGGCCCCGGCAAGCGCCACCACCATCTGCGAGGCGGTGTGGCGTGACGAGACGCGCAGGCGTGATCTGCCGGTGCGCATCCGCATGCCCGATGGTGCCGGCAAGGTGGCTGCCGTGCTGTGGTCCCCGGGGCTTGGCGGCAGCCGCAGTGGCGGCGAGGTCTGGGCCGCGGGCTGGGCAAGCCAGGGCCTGGCGGTGATCCAGCTGGAGCATCCCGGCAGCGATGCGGCCGTCTATGCCGGCGCCCGCGATGCCGAGGATCGGCGCGCGCGGGTGCTGGCGGCGGCGTCGGGCGCGCAGCTCATCGCGCGCGCCGCCGACGTGAGCTTCATCGCCGATCAGCTTGCCAGCCGGGGCCGCGAAGGCGCCTGCGATCTTTCCCGCATCGACAGCGACCGGCTGGGGCTGGCCGGGCACAGCATGGGCGCCTGGACGGTGCAGGCGCTTGCCGGGCAGCATTTCCTCCCCGCCGGGCCCCTGTTGCAGGACCGGCGCTTTCGCGCCTTCATCGCCTTCAGCCCCAACGCCCGCGCGGGCGTGCCGCCGGCACAGCTGTTCGGCGAGATTCACCGGCCCTTCCTGGCCATCACCGGCACGCGCGATGGCGTGCCGATCAGCGGTGATCCGGCGCTGCGGGCCAGCGCGCTGGCGCAGCGCACCGGCGTCTTTGCCGGCCTGCCTGCCGATGGCCGCAAGGCGCTGGCGGTGTTCGATGGCGCCGATCACATGATGTTCGCCGGCAACCGCCGCAAGCCCGATGACCGGCTGGGCCTGCGCGCGCAGGGCCAGTCGCTGGCGATCACCCGGGCCTGGTGGCGGCGCTGGCTGCTGGGCGACGAGGCGGCCGAAGCCGCATTGAAGGCCCCGGCGCTCGGCACCGCAGACCGCTGGGAGCGCAAATAGCCGCTACAGCTGGCTGGCGAGGAAGCGTTCCACCTCGGCCAGATCGACATCGCGGGCCACGAAGCTCTGGCCGATGCCATGCGCCAGGATGAACGGCAGGCGCCCGGCGCTCATCTTCTTGTCGTGCAGCATATGCTCGATCAGCCGCGCGGCGGTGCACTGAAGGCCAAGCGCGCGCGCTTCCACCACGAAGCCCAGCCCGGCGAGGTGCGCCGAAACCCGTGCGGCATCGGCTGCGTTGCACAGGCCCAGCCGGGCCGACAGGCGGAAGGCCAGCACCATGCCCAGCGCCACCGCCTCGCCGTGCAGCAGGCGGGAGGAAAAGCCGGTTTCCGCCTCGAAGGCGTGCCCGAAGGTGTGGCCCAGGTTCAGCAGCGCGCGGATATCGTCGGTCTCGCGCTCGTCGGCCGCAACGATGGCCGCCTTGGCGCGGCAGCTGTGGGCGATGGCGTGCTGTTGCGCGGCAAGATCGCCGGCCAGCACGTCGGCACCATGGCGCTCGCACCAGCCGAAGAACTCGGCATCATTGATGAGGCCATATTTCACCACTTCGGCATAGCCGGCCATCAGCTCGCGCCGGGGCAGTGTGGCCAGCACGGCGGGATCGATCAGCACGGCCACCGGCTGGTGAAAGGCGCCGACCAGATTCTTGCCGGCGACAGCGTTGATCGCCGTCTTGCCGCCGACGCTGCTGTCCACCTGGGAGAGAAGGGTGGTGGGCAGTTGCACGAATCGGCAGCCGCGTTTCAGGATGCTGGCGACAAAGCCGGTGAGATCGCCGATCACGCCGCCGCCCAGCGCCAGCACGGCATCGCCGCGCTCGATGCCCAGCGAAAGCAGCCGTTCGGTGACGAGCTCTAGATGCTGCCAGTCCTTGCTGGCCTCGCCGGGCGGCAGGATGATCGGCTCCAGCCTGATGCCGGGCAGGCCGGCGGCAAGCCGGTCGAGATGCAGGCCGGCCACCGTCGCGTCGGTCACCACGGCCAGCCGGCCATCGCGGGCGAACGGCGCCAGCAGCGGGCCGGCTTCGGCCAGCAGACCGGGCCGGATATGGATGGGATAGCTGCGCGCGCCCAGCGCGACATCGACGATCATCGGGCGTCTCCATTTGCTGCCGCCAGCGCATCGATGATCGCCTCCACCGTCTCCTGGTGCGGGCCGGGCCGGCTGGTGACGCGGATCGGCGCTTGCGCATAGACCGGCCCGCGCACCGCCAGCAGATCGCGCAGCACCTGGCCGGCATCGCGGCCCTTCAGCAGCGGGCGATGGCCGCGCTTCTTCACCCGTTCCACCAGCGTGTCGATATCGGCATCCAGCCACACCGCCTGGGTCCGCGCCAGGATGAGCGCGCGGGTCTCTTCAGTCATGAAGGCGCCGCCGCCGGTGGCGATCACCTTGGGCTTGCCATCGATCAGCCGGGCGATCACCCGGCGTTCGCCATCGCGAAAGTGCGGCTCGCCAAAGCGTTCGAAAATCTCCGCGATCGACAGGCCGGCCGCCGCCTCGATCTCGTCATCGGCGTCCACGAACGGCAGGCCCAGCCGCTGCGCCAGCCGCTTGCCGATGCTGGACTTGCCGGCCCCCATCAGCCCGATCAGCGCCACCGGACGGCGGGCGGCCATTGCCAGGCGCTGGCGGTCATCCGCTGGCTCGCCGGGGATTTTCGTGTCGCCGTCCATCACGGCCATCGCTATACACGCCGGCATGGGCTGGGCAAGCAAGCGGGTGATGATGGCGGCGATGGCGGCACTGCTGCCAGCGGCCAGTGGCGGGCAGGATCGCCCCAGCGGCGACCGGCCGAAATCGCTGCTGCCGCCCGGCTTCGAAACGCCAGCCCCTGCGCCCGCACCCACCGCGCCCGCCGCCGCGCCCGCACCGCTGCTGCCGGGCACCGCGCCCGCGAAACCGCCGGAGGAAGGCCCCGACAGCACGGCCCCGCTGCCACCCGATTCCGTACTGCCGCCGGCGCTGCTGCCCGAGGCCCGGGTGCCCGCCGCGCCCGATCCCTTCGCCCGGCGCGTGTCCTTGCCGCCGGGGGCGCCCATCGGCCTGTTCAACCCGCCTTCGGCCGGCGGCCGCGCCGGCAGCTTCGAGGCCAGCGCCTTTGCCGGCAGCAACGGGCCGTTCCTGGCCGGGCTGGCCCGCCGCATCTCCGCGCCGATTGCCTCGCGCTGGGCGATGATCACGCTGCGATCGGCCCTGTTGGCGCGGGTGCCGGGGCCGCCCGGCCTCAACGACGGTGACTGGGCGGCAGCCCGCGCCGGCCTGTTGATGCGGCTGGGTGAGGCCGACGGCGCCCGCCGCCTGCTCGATGCGCTGCCGGTGGAGCGCTTCACCCCCGCCACCTATCGCGCCGCCGCACCGGTGTCGCTGGCGGCCGCCGATCTGGCAGGCCTGTGCCCGATCGCCGCCACCGGCCGCGCACTGTCGCCATCGCCGCTGTGGGACCTGAGCTACGCCATGTGCGCCGCGATGGAGGGGGACGACATCACCGCCGCCAGCCTGATAGACGCGCTGCGCGGCCAGCCGAAGCGGGTGGCGGCGTTTGATGTGCGGCTGGCCAGCCGGGTGGCGGTGCTGGCCGGCGGCGCCGGGCGGGCCGAAGGCATCAACTGGGAGGAGGTCGAAGGCCTCAGCCTGTTCCGCTATGGCGTCGCTGCCGCGGCCGGCGTGCCGATCCCGGCTGATCGGCTGGCAACGCTGGGGCCGGCCCATGCCGGCTGGGCGGCGCGCAACGCCAGCCTGCCGGCCACGGTGCGGCTGGCGCTGCTGCGGCGCGCCGCCATGCTGGGCAGCATTTCGGCCGGCGAACTGGCCAGCGGGGTGGCGGCGCTCTCGCCTGCCGATGCCGGTGGCGGCTTTGCCGATGACAGCCGGGCCGGGCGGCTGCGCGAGGCGTTCAGTGCCGGCAGCAGCGCCGGTCGCGGCGCCGCGCTGGCGGCCATTCGTGCCGATCTCGCCCCCGGCGAGGACCCCTATGGCGCGCTGCTCGAAACCGCCACGGCGGCACTGGCATTGCAGCCCGATCCGGCGCTGGCCGACAACGCCGACCAGATCATCGCGGCGCTGCTGGCGATGGGCGAGGCGCGGCGGGCGCGGGCCTGGTGGCCGGTGGCCGAGAAGGCCGGCAGCGCCGTGAAGGCCCGGGCCTGGGCGCTGCTGGCGGCGGGCAGCGGCGGCGTGACGGTGGATGCCGCCGCTTTTCGCGACTGGCAGAAGCACAGCAACCCGCGCGGCCAGGCCATGCTGGCCGCAGCGCTCGCCGGGCTGGGCCAGAAGGTGGCGCCGCGCGATCTGGTGAAGCCGCTGGCCAATCGCTGGACCGCCGCCATCGCCGCCGCAGGCCGGCGCGGCGCGGCCGGCGACGTGGCGCTGCTCGCCGCGACCGGCCTGCAGGGCAGCTGGGCCGACATTCCGCCGGCGCATGTGCAAGCCATCGTGGCGGCGCTGGTGGCCGCCGGCCGGCCGGCCGAGGCGCGGCGCTTCGCGGCCGAAGCCGTCACCCGCGCCGCGCTGGCCCCGCCGGCATGACCGACGAACAGGCCATCGCGCTGTTCCTCGATCATCTCGCCGCCGAGCGCGGTGCAGCCCGCAACACGCTGCTCGCCTATGGCCGCGATCTGCATCAGGCCAGCGACTGGCTGGCGGGCGGCCTTGCCAATGCCGATGCGGCGGCGCTGGCGCTGCTGGCCCGGCAGTGGGCGCCGCTGAAGCGATCGAGCGCGGCGCGCAAGGCGTCCGCCGTGCGGCAGTTCCTCGCCTTCCTGCTGTCGGACGGGCATCGCAGCGATGATCCGGGGCGTGATCTGGCGCTGCCGCAGGCCGCCCGCCCGCTGCCGAAAACGCTCACCCCCGGCGATGTCGAGCGGCTGTTCGCGACGCTGGCCGAGAAGCTGGCCGAACATCCTGACGATGCCGCCACGCTGCGGCTCGCGGCGCTGGTCGAGCTGCTCTATGGCTCAGGGCTCAGGGCCAGCGAGCTGGTGGCGCTGCCACGCAGCGCGGTGCGCGCCGGGCGCGGCCACATGGTGATCCTGGGCAAGGGCAACAAGGAACGGCTGGTGCCGATCAGCCGCCGTGCCGAGGCCGCCGCGCTGGCCTGGTCGGCGCATGTGCCCGAAGCCAGCCGCCATCTGTTTCCCGCCGGTCGCAGCGGCTCCGCCAGCCCGCACCTCACACGGCTGCGGCTTTACCAGCTGATCAAGGCGCTGGCCGCCGAGGCTGGCATCCCGCCGGCGCGCATTTCCCCGCACGTGCTGCGCCACGCCTTTGCAACCCACCTGCTGGAGGGCGGCGCCGACTTGCGGATCGTGCAGACACTGCTGGGCCATGCCGACATCGCCACCACGCAGATCTACACGCATGTGGCCGCCGCCACGCTGGTGGAGCTCGTGAACGCCAAGCATCCGCTTGCGGATGCGACCCGCAAGTGACGCCATCCGCTTGCGGATGCGACCCGCAAGTGACGCCATCCGCTTGCGGATGCGACCCGCAAGTGATGCCCCATCCGCTGGCGGAGGCGAAATGAACAGGTGACGGGCTGGCGCAGCTGCGGCTAACCAGCGGGCATGAGCACCGAAACCCTGTTCCGCCCCTTCACCCTGAACGGCCTTCAACTGCCCAACCGCATCGTGATGGCACCGATGACGCGCAGTTTCTCGCCCGCCGGCCAGCCTGGCGCGAATGTCGCTGAATATTATCGCAAACGCGCCGCCGGCGGCGTGGGGCTGATCATCACCGAAGGCACCGCGGTCGAGCGCGCCGGCGCTGCCAATGATCCCAATGTGCCGCATTTCTTCGGCAGCGCGCTGGAGGGCTGGGGCCAGGTGGTGCAGGCAGTGCATGGCGAGGCCGGCCGGATCGCCCCGCAACTGTGGCACGTGGGCGCGTTGCCCAACCGCCGCAACCCCAAGGGCGAGGAGGCCGAGAGCCCATCCGGCCTCTACATGCCGGGCAAGTCGAACGGCCACGCCATGAGCGATGCCGAGGTGGCCGATGCCATTGCCGCATTCGCCCGCGCCGCCGGTGATGCCAGGCGGCTCGGCTTCGACGCGGTGGAGCTGCACGGCGCGCACGGCTATCTGATCGATCAGTTCTTCTGGGGCGAGACCAACCGTCGCGATGACCGCTGGGGCGGTGACACGCTGCCCGAACGCGCCCGCTTTGCCGCGGAACTGCTGAAGGCGGTGCGCGCTGCTGTTGGCCCGGACTTCCCGGTGATCATCCGGCTTTCGCAATGGAAGCAGCAGGATTTCGGCTTCCGTCTGGCGCCTTCGCCCGACGAGCTGCTGGCCTGGCTGGGGCCGCTGGCCGACGCCGGGGCGGACGCCTTCCACTGTTCGCAGCGCCGCTTCTGGGAGCCAGAATTCCCCGAGATCGACGGCACTGAAGGTCTCAACTTCGCCGGCTGGGCGAAGAAGCTGACCGGCAAACCGACCATCACCGTGGGCAGCGTGGGCCTGACTGGCGAGTTCGTGGCTGGCATGAGCGGCGAGGCCTCGAAGCCGGCCAGCCTCGACAATCTGCTCGCCCGGCTGGAACGTGACGAGTTCGATCTGGTGGCGGTGGGCCGCGCGCTGATCGTCGATCCCGATTGGGCGCTGAAGATCCGCGATGGCCGCCATGGCGAGCTGACGGACTATACGGCGCAGGCGCTGGCGGCGCTGGTGTAGGTCGGCGCGGGCGTGACCCCTCCACCACGCTGCGCGTGGTCCCCCTCCCCAATCGGAGATTGGGGAGGAACTGCCGACATGATCCTCCCCATTCTTTGAATGGGGAGGAGGACCGCCAAAGGCGGTGGAGGGGTCGCTGCTGATGCGCTAAGACCGGCCCATGAAGGTTGATGAAGACAATGTGCCGATCCTGAAGGGTGTGCGCTCGCTGCGGCCCAAGGATGCCGCCACGCTGCTGGTGATCCGGCGCGATGGCCCCGCACCGCGGGTGCTGATGGGGCGCAGGGCCAAGGGCCATGTCTTCATGGCGCAGAAATGGGTGTTCCCCGGCGGCCGGCTGCACCCGGCAGACTATCGCATCGCCGCCGCCAGCGAACTGCACGCGGAGACCGCCGCGCCGCTGCACCGCACCGCGCCGCCGCCGCGCGCCCGGGCGCTGGCCGCCGCTGCCGTCCGCGAGCTGTTCGAGGAGACCGGGCTGGTGCTCGGCGCCCCCGGCACGGCCCGCACGCGATCCAGGGAATGGTGCGATTTCCTCGCCACCGGTCACCTGCCGCATCTTGAACCACTGCGCTTCGTGGGCCGCGCCATCACGCCGCCGGTGCGCCCGCGCCGCTTCGATGCGCGCTTCTTCACGGTGGATGCCGAGCATCTTGCCAGCCTTGATCCCACCAGCGGCTGCGGCGAGCTCGACGAGATCGCCTGGTTCCGCTGGGAAGAGGCCGAGGCGCTGGATCTGCCCAGCATCACCCGCGCCATCCTGGCGGATGTGGCCGCCCGGCTCAGCAATCCGGCGCGGCCCATCCCCTATCACCGCTTCGATCATGGCCGGCACCGGCTGCTGAGCCTGTGACAGCGATCACCCGCCTCACCCTCACCGATTTCCGCAATCACGCCCACAGCGACATCCAGACCGGCAGCAATGGGGGCGGCGGGCTGGTGGCGATCAGCGGCGACAATGGCGCCGGCAAGACCAACATCCTGGAAGCCATCTCGCTTCTGGCGCCGGGGCGCGGCCTGCGCGGCACCGCCCTTTCCGATGCGGCGCGCCAGGGCGGCCCCGGCGGCTGGAGCGTGGCGGCCACGCTGATCACTGCGGCCGGCGAGGTGCAGCTGGGCACCGGCACGCAGGCCGGCGCGCCCGATCGCCGGCTGGTGCGGGTGAACGGCGCCAGCGCCAGCGCAGCCGCGCTGGCTGACTGGATGGCGCTGGTGTGGCTCACCCCGGCCATGGACCGGCTGTTTGCCGACAGTGCCAGCGCGCGCCGGCGCTTCCTCGATCGGCTGGTGCTGGCGCTGCACCCCGGCCATGGCCAGCGTGTTTCCCGCTATGAAGCGGCGATGCGCGAACGCACGCGCCTGCTGACCGGCGAGGCGCCCGCCGATCCGGTGTGGCTCTCAGGGCTGGAAGCCGACATGGCCGAACATGGCGCGGCCATCGCAGCGGCGCGTGCCGACGTGGTGGCGGCCTTGAGCGAAGCGCTGGCCGCAGCGCCAGACGGCCCGTTCGCGCGGCCGCTGATCGCACTGGCGGGCAATGATGCGGCCGATCTGGGCGCGCGGCTGGCCCAGCGGCTGGCAGCGGGCCGCGCGCGCGATGCTGCCGCCGGGCGCGCCATCGAAGGCCCGCACCGCGCCGACCTGATGGTGCACCATGCCGAAAAGGCGATGCCCGCGGCCAGCTGCTCGACCGGCGAGCAGAAGGCGCTGCTGGTGGCGATCGTGCTCGCCCATGCCGCGCTGGTGGCCCGGCGCAGCGGCCAGCCGCCGATCCTGCTGCTCGACGAGATTGCCGCCCATCTCGATCGCCGCCGCGTGCTGGCGCTGTTCGAACGGCTGGCCGACATGGGGGCGCAGGCCTGGCTCACCGGCACCGATCCGGCGCTGTTCCGGCTGGCCGACGGCGCCCGGCTGCTGCACATTGAGGCCGGGCAGATCATGCCGGCCTGAGGCGCGCCATAAAGGCCGGCGCGGCGGCGCCGTTAGACAGGGCGGCTATAGCCATCCCCTGGAGTGTGCACCTGCCGATGTCGGACAGCAGCTGGCCCCGTGTTCCGTTTCCGCGTGCCGCCAGCGCCCGGCCGCTGACGCCGCGCCTGCTCGCCGCCGCCGAACCGCTGCTGGATGTCGCCGGCATCGGCGCCTGGCAGTATACGCCGGGCGGCAATCTGTGGTGGAGCGCCGAAACCCGCCGCATCCATGGCGTTGAAGCGGATTTCGTGCCCGATCTGGAAGCCGCCATCGAATTCTATCTGCCCGAACATCGTGACCTGGTGCGCCATGCGGTGGCCGATGCCATCGCCAACGGCACGGCCTGGGACCTGGAACTGGCCATCCAGCGGCCGGACGGGCAGCGCTGCCACGTGCGGGCGCGCGGGCGGCCGGGTGCCCGGCAGGACGGGCAACCGGTCACCATCTTCGGCACGTTCGAGGATATCACCACCCGCCAGGAGGCTGCCGCCCGCGCCGCGCGTGAACTTGACTTGCGCACCCGCACCGAAACCCTGTTGCGCGACGTGATTGCCGGCATCCCGGCAGCGCTGTCCGTCTATGACGGCGATGAACGGCTGATCCTGGTGAACGATGAATATCGCTATCTGCTGCCCGGCAACCAGCAGTTCATGGTGAAGGGCGAGCGGCTGGCCGACATCATCACAAGGAAGGTGCTGGCCAATCATTATGTGCCGGAAGTGAGCGCCGATGATCCACCCGAGGTGCGGCAGGCCTGGGTGGCCGATTATCTGCGCCGCCACCGCACGCCGGGCTATAATCGCGTGTTCCACCTGCGCGATGACAAGTTCGTGCAGGCGTCGACCGCCATTTCGGAAAGCGGCAACATCGTTTCCATCCGCACCGACGTCACCCCGCTGATGCGCGCCGAACGCGAGCTCAGGCGCCGCGCCGAGGAAGACGCGCTGACCGGGCTGGCCAATCGCGATGTGCTGATGGCGCGGCTCGCCGCCCTGCCCGCCGACGGCCCGCCGGGATTGATGGTGCTGCTCGACGTGGACTTCTTCAAGGCGGTGAACGACAGCCTGGGCCACGGCGCTGGCGACCTCTTGCTGCGGCTGATCGGCCGGCGGCTGCGGCGCGTGCTCGGCCCCGGGGACACTGCCGCCCGGCTGGCGGGTGACGAGTTCGCGCTGATCGTCCACGGGCCTTCGGGCCCACTCGCCATCGCGGCCTTTGCCGCCCGGCTGCTGGCGCGGCTCCGGCGGCCGATGCGGCTGGGTGCCAGCCGCTATGCGCCGTCGATCTCGATCGGGATTGCGCCGTTCCCGGCCAGCGCCTGCGGCCCGCGCGAGCTGCTGGGCAATGCCGATGCGGCGCTGCTGGAAGCCAAGCGCCAGGGGCGCGGACGCCATGTGCTGTTCGGCGCGGCGCTGGCCGAACAGGTGGTGCGCCGCACCCGGCTGGCCGACGCGTTGCGCGTGGGTCTGGCCAACCGGCAGCTGGTGGCGGCGCTGCAGCCGCAGCAGCGGCTGGCCGATGGCAGCGTGATGGGCTTCGAGGCACTGGCGCGCTGGCAGCTGGCCGGTGAATGGGTGTCGCCGGACGAATTCGTGCCGCTGGCCGAGGATGTCGGCCTGGCCCAGCCGCTGGGCCTGCAGGTGATGGAGGCCGCGATGGCCGGCTTTGGCGCCATGCTGGCTGCCGGGCTCGATCCCGGCCATCTCGCCATCAACGTGTCCACCGCCCAGCTGCTGGCCGATGATTTCCTCGAAACCGTGCGGCGGGCGCTGGCCCGGCACGCCATCCCGGCCAGCCGGCTGGAGGTGGAGGTGACGGAATCAGTATTGCTCGATCGCTCCATCGTGCGCATCGGCCAGGCGCTGGAGGCGCTGCAGGCGATGGGCTGCAGCCTTGCCATGGACGATTTCGGCACCGGCTATGCCTCGCTTTCGCACCTCACCAGCTTCCCGGTGGATCGCATCAAGGTGGACAAGAGCTTCACCCGCGCCATCGACAGCGACGGCGACAAGGGTCTGATCGCCCGTACCCTGATCCAGCTGGGGCGCGGGCTTGGCCTGGAGGTGATCGCCGAAGGGGTGGAAACCCCCAGCCAGCGCGAATTCCTGGTGGCGCATGGCTGCACCGCCATCCAGGGCTATCTGTTCGCCCGGCCGATGCTGGCCGGCGAGGCGCTGCCGTGGCTCAGGCAGCAGCAGCGCTGGGCCGGGCGGCGGCGGCCGCCGGGCCTGCTGCGCGGAAGGGGGCGGTAGCTGGCGTTAGCGGGCGGGTGTAATCTTTCCTCGCGTGCGCGCGCGGAGTTTCCTATAGGCTGGCCAGAGAGTGACCAGAGGCCCGCATCTTGACCGACACACCTGAAACCGCCCCCCAGCCGAACGAGTATGGCGCCGACAGCATCAAGGTGCTGCGCGGGCTGGACGCGGTGCGCAAGCGCCCCGGCATGTACATCGGCGACACTGACGATGGCTCGGGCCTGCACCACATGGTGTTCGAGGTGAGCGACAACGCCATCGATGAGGCGCTGGCCGGTTATTGCGACCGCATCGACATCAGCCTCAATCCCGATGGCAGCGTGAGCGTTACCGACAATGGGCGCGGCATCCCCACCGGCATCCATGCCGAGGAGGGCGTGTCGGCCGCCGAAGTGATCATGACCCAGCTGCACGCCGGCGGTAAGTTCAACAACAGCGACGACAATGCCTACAAGGTGTCGGGCGGCCTGCACGGCGTGGGCGTGTCGGTGGTCAATGCGCTGTCGGAATGGCTGGAGCTGACCATCTGGCGCGACGGCGAGGAGCACTGGATGCGCTTCCGCCACGGTGACGCCGAAGCGCCGCTGAAGGTGGTGGGGCCCTCCAATGGCAAGCGCGGCACGCGGGTGACGTTCTTCCCGTCGGCCGAGACCTTCAAGTTCATCGATTTCGATTATGCCCGCCTGGAACATCGCTTCCGCGAGCTGGCCTTCCTCAATTCCGGCGTGCGACTGGTGCTCACCGATGCCCGCCATGCCGAGGGCAAGTCGGTCGATCTCTATTATGAAGGCGGCATCGCGGCCTTCGTGAAGTTCCTCGACAAGTCGAAGCAGCCGCTGATCCCCAACCCCATCGCCATCACCGGCCAGGCGAACGACATCGGCATCGATGTCGCGCTGGAATGGAACGACAGCTATTACGAGCAGGTTCTCTGCTTCACCAACAACATCCCGCAGCGTGACGGTGGCACCCACCTGGCGGCCTTCCGCGCCGCGCTGACCCGCACGCTCAACGCCTATGCCGAACAGTCTGGCCTCTTGAAGAAGGAAAAGGTGAGCCTCACCGGCGACGACATGCGCGAAGGCCTGACCGCCATCGTCTCGGTGAAGCTGCCCGATCCGAAATTCTCGAGCCAGACCAAGGACAAGCTGGTGAGCTCCGAAGTGCGCCAGCCGCTGGAAAGCCTGATGGCCGACCGGCTGGATGTGTGGCTGCAGGAAAATCCGCAGCACGCCCGCACCATCGTGGCCAAGATCATCGACGCCGCCGCGGCGCGTGAAGCGGCCCGCAAGGCGCGTGACCTCACCCGCCGCAAGGGCGCGCTCGACATCGCCAGCCTGCCCGGCAAGCTGGCCGACTGTCAGGAGCGTGATCCGGCCAAGTCAGAGCTGTTCCTGGTGGAAGGGGACAGCGCCGGCGGCAGCGCCAAGCAGGGCCGCAACCGCCAGTATCAGGCGATCCTGCCGTTGCGCGGCAAGATATTGAACGTGGAGCGCGCCCGGCTCGACCGCATGCTGGGCAGCCGCGAGATCGGCACGCTGATCCAGGCGCTGGGCACCGGCATCGCGCAGGATTTCGACATCGCCAAGCTGCGCTATCACAAGATCGTCATCATGACCGACGCCGATGTGGACGGCGCCCATATCCGCACGCTGCTGCTGACCTTCTTCTTCCGCCACATGCCGGCGCTGATCGAGGCCGGGCATCTCTTCATCGCGCAGCCGCCGCTCTACAAGGTCACGCGCGGGCGCTCGGAAGTCTATCTCAAGGACAATGCCGCGCTGGAGGATTATCTGGTCGAGGCCGGCACCGGCACGCTGGTGCTCACCACCGCGCTCGGCCCGCGCACCGGCGCCGATCTCGCCGCGCTGGTCGATCATGCCCGCCGTTGCCGTGCGCTGATGGACTATGTACCGCGCCGCTATCCGGCGGCGATCGTGGAGGCGCTGGCGCTGAACGGCGCGCTGGCCGGCGCGTCCGAAAGCGCCGCCGCTGCCACCGCCGCCTGGCTCAACGCCGCCGAAACCGATGGCGGGGTGTGGAGCGCGCGCTTGTCAGCGGATGGAGGCTTCCAGGTCGAGCGGGCCTGGCGCGGCGTCACCGATTATCACGTCATCGATGGCGCCTTTCTCGCCTCGCCAGAAGCGCCGCGCCTGCACACGCTCGCGGCGCTGGAGGCGGCGAGCTATGCCGCCCCGGCACTGCTGGGCGCCACGCGCATCACCCGGCCATCAGAGCTGCTCGGCGCCGTGCTCGATGCCGGCCGCAAGGGGCTGGCCATCCAGCGCTACAAGGGCCTCGGCGAGATGAATGCCGAGCAATTGTGGGAAACCACGCTGGACCCGGCAGCCCGCACGCTGCTGCGCGTCGATGTCGCCGATGCCGCCGATGCGGATGACATCTTTGCCAAGCTGATGGGCGACGTGGTGGAAGAACGCCGCAGCTTCATTCAGGAAAACGCCCTGAACGTCGCCAATCTCGACGTTTAGGCCAGGATCGCCCGGCGCCGCCGCGCCATCGCCCCCACCAGGCCGAAGCCGGTGATCAGCAGGGCCCAGCTCTGCGGTTCCGGCACGCCGGTGGCGATCACCTCCTCTCCGCCCTCGCCCGGCAGACCGAAGCTGATCGTGTCGAGGCGATAGCCCTGCCCGATGGCGTTGAGATAATCCTGCTCACCGGGTTCGCGCGTGGTGAAGAAGAAGGCCTTGTAGGCCGCCGTCGGCGTGATCAGCGTCAGGCTCTGGGTGCCGCCATTGGCGTTGCTGAACGGCGGTCCGCTCGCCTGTCCGGCCAGCAGCGACAGTTCGGCGTTGGGCTGGCCATCGGGCACGTTTTGGATGATGCCGGGATAGCCGAGAAACACCAGCCGATCACCGTCCACGCCATAGAGCGCCAGCGTGTCGTTGCCGTCCACCAGCGAGAGCAGGAAGCCCTCGATGGAAAAGGCGGTGCTGCCGCTGAGCAGCAGGCCCTCGCGGGCGCCAGGCAGGTTGGTGTCCACCTGTTCGCCCGAAGCGCCGCCCGCGATGCCGAGGCCGGGCAGCGTGCGCTGCAAGAGGCCGCCCTGATCGAGCTGGCTGGTGCTGGTGAGGGTGCCGGGGAAGGGCGTGAAGCCAAGTGCCTGCACCGTGAAGTCAACGCCGCCGGCGCTGTAGCTCAGGGTGGGCGTGGTGACGGGGTTGCCCCCGAAGGCCAGCTTAATGGTGGCGGTGGCGGGGCCGGCCAACAGGGCCGCAGCCGCCAGGATACGCAGGAACTGCTTCAACACGATACGCTCACTCTCACTCAACAGATACGCAGCAACCGCGCTTCTGAAGGCCTTGCGGCGAGCTGTCAACAGATTTTCAATAATGACTGCAATATGTTAAGGATAATAACCGCGAATCCGCGCGAGTGCGGGCAACAGCAGCAGCACGGTGAGGCCGCTCAGCATCAGGGCCAGCGCAGCCCCGGCCCCGGCGCCCACGGCGGCACCCACGCCCAGCACGGCGGCGACCTGGAACAGGCTGTTGACGATGTTGTTGGCAGCAATGGCGCGCGCTCGGCTGCCGACCTCGCCGGCGGTTTGCAGCACGGCATAGAGCGGCACCGAGAACACGCCGCCAGCCGCCGCCAGCGCAAACAGATCGGCTGCCACCCGCCAGCCGGGGGCGATGGCGAACAGCTCGGCCACGGACTTGGGCGCTGTGCCGACCGTGGGAATGGCGAAGAACAGATCCACCCCGGCCAGCGCCATGGCCAGGCC